>Ga0209571_1000403_pt1 | contig 51929 bp, 53 predicted proteins | sample EBPBio102011_DNA_FD_185866 | JGI IMG/M metagenome (GOLD analysis project Ga0209571, IMG submission 185866) | Wastewater treatment Type I Accumulibacter community from EBPR Bioreactor in Madison, WI, USA - Reactor 1_1/10/2011_ DNA (SPAdes)... | ecosystem: Engineered > Bioreactor > EBPR >... | reverse complement strand
CGCAGCGAGAATGCCGTCGCCGCGCACGCCTTCGAAGGCATCAACCGCCTGTTCTCCAACGACGGCGTGGCCAGCACCCTGCTGCGCGGCCACCTGCTCGGCATCGCCGGCCGCTTGCCGCCGGTGGTGGATGCGCTGTGGCGGCGCGCCGCCGGCACCTGAGCCGACCGCGTCGCCGGATCAGTGCGCGGTGGCCTGCGGCTTGCCGCGCAGGCGCTTGAACAGCGTCACCGCCAGGACCACCAGGCCGCCGGCGACGATGCCGACGACGGCGTTGACCAGCATCGGCGTCAACGCGCCGAGCACCGCCCCCACGCCGGGGACCGCCGCCGCCTCGACCGCCGCATCGCCGATCCATTCGCTGACGGCGTGGAAACCGTGGGTGAGGATGCCGCCGCCGACCAGGAACATCGCCGCGGTGCCGGCGATCGCCAGGCCCTTCATCAGCCACGGCGCCGCGCGCAGGATGCCGCGGCCGAGTGCCCGCGCGGACGCGGACGCGGCCTGGCTGAGGTGGCGCCCGGCGTCGTCGAGCTTGACGATGCCCGCGACCAGGCCATACACGCCGATCGTCATCAGCACCGAGATGCCGGTCAGCACCAGCAGCTGGGTCATGAACGGCTGGCCGGTGACGGTGCCGAGCGAGATCACGATGATCTCCGCCGACAGGATGAAGTCGGTGCGCACCGCGCCCTTGATCTTGTCCTTCTCGAACGCGACCAGGTCGATCTGCTCGTCGCGCACCGCCTCGACGTGCGCCGCGCGCTCGGCGGCGTCGAGGCTGCGCTGCTGGAAGAACTTGTGCCAGACCTTCTCGAAGCCCTCGTAGCACAGGAACAGGCCGCCGAGCATCAGCAGCGGCGTCACCGCCCACGGCAGGAAGGCGCTGATCGCCAGCGCCGCCGGCACCAGGATCGCCTTGTTGAGCGCCGACCCCTTGGCGACCGCCCACACCACCGGCAGTTCGCGGTCGGCGCGCACGCCGCTCACCTGTTCGGCGTTCAGCGCGAGGTCGTCGCCGAGCACGCCCGCGGTCTTGCGCGCGGCGAGCTTGGTCATCACCGCGACGTCGTCGAGCACGGTGGCGATGTCGTCGAGCAGGACCAGCAGGCTGGAGGCCATGGGCGTCGGTGTCGGGGAGTCGGCGCCGGATTGTAGGCGGCGGCGCGTGAATCCGACAGGGCGGGCGACGCCGCGGGCGAATCCGGTCGTGCGCGCGGTCAACGCCGGCGCGGCGGCACCGCGAACACGGTGATTTCCTCGCGGTCGTGGTAGAGCTGCCGGGCGCGCACGTCCAGCGGCAGTCCGGCGCTGTCGCGGAACAGGTCCAGGCACAGGCGCGTTTCCTGCCAGCGCTTCTTCATCGGCAGCTTGAGGTTGAAGATCGCCTGCCGGCACCAGCCCTCGCGGAACCAGTCGCCCATGCGTCGCGCGACGCGAGAGGGCTGCTCGACCATGTCGCAGACCATCCAGTCCAGCGGCTGTGACGGCTGCCAGCGGAAGCCGTCGGCCTGCAGGTGCTCGACCAAGCCATGTTCGAGCACGTGCGGGCGCAGCGGACCGTTGTCGATCGCGATCACGCGCAGGCCCTGGCGCGCCAGCACCCAGGTCCAGCCGCCCGGGGCGGCGCCGAGGTCGGCGGCGGTCTTGCCGTGCTGCAGCTGGCGCTCGCGGGTGGCGTCGTCGACCAGGGTCAGCAGCGCTTCCTCCAGCTTGAGCGCGGAGCGCGACGGCGCATCGGCGTGCAGCTTCAGGCGCGGGATGCCCAGCGGCCAGGGCGCGCTGTCGCCGGGCCGGCCGCGCGCGACGAAGGCGTGGTCGCCGGCGACGAAGCACACGTGCAATCGCGGCAGGCGCGGCTGCTCGCTGGCGGTCAGCAGGCCGCGCTTGCGCAGCGCCGGGCGCAGCGCGTTGCCGAAGCTGCGGGCGAGCCCGGACAGCGGCTTGCCGGCATCGGAATCGGGGTGCTCGACGCACAGGTCGCCGTAGCGCGGGTCCCGGTCCGCGGCACCTTCACCCCGCGTCGCGTCGAGCGCGTCGAGGATCGGCGCCATCCTGTCGTGGGTGTCGAGCCCGCGCAGGTCCGCAATCAATTCGAGTTTCTGGCGCGCGAACACGAGTGTGTCGAACGGCAATGCCGACGACAGCGCCGCGCCGTCCTCGCCGAGGAATTCGACGTAGCCGCTGTCGCGCACGGCGCGGGCATAGCCGGCGGCGCCGGTCTCCGCGGCGCGGTCGGTGAGTTCCGCGGCGAGGTCCGCCTCGAAACCGGCGCGGCAGTAGCACAGCAATCCGGTCGACGTCATGCGCGCATTGTAGGGCTTGCCCGGACGTGATCCGGGCGCGGGCCCCGGGCCGCCGGCGGCTCAGTAGCGGCCGCCCTCGGCGATGCCGTAGTCGCGCAGCACGGTGCGCGCGGCGTCGCGCTCCAGGTCGCGGACCACGGCGATGCCGCGGCGCTCGAGTTCGCCCACCCAGTCGGCGGGCAGCGGGCCCTCGTCGAACGGCGTCAGCGCCTCCACGTCCTCGCTGCGCGCACCGATCAGCAGGCGGTCGATGCCGGCCCAGACCGTGGCGCCGTAGCACTGGCAGCACGGCTGCGACGACGTGGCCAGCACGAAGCGGCCGATGGCGTTGCCGTCGAGGTCGCGGTTGAGGCGCGCGCGCTGCAGGCGCTGCTGCGCAAGCATGTACGCCATGGTCTCGGCATGCGCCACCGAGCAGCTCTGTGGCAGCACGCGGTTGACGCCGACGGACACGATGCGGTCGTCGTCGGCGTTGAACACCGCCGCGCCGAACGGCCCGCCGCTGCCGGCGTCGATGTTGCGCCGGGACAGCTCGATCGCGAGCGCCACCTTGGCCGCGTCGCCGGGATATGCCCGCGCGGGATCGACGTGTTCGTGGACCCAGGCGGGCAGGGTGAGGTGGACCTGCGCGTACAGCATCAACGGTCCACTTCGAGCGGCCCGGAGACCGCGCGGCACTGGCCCTGGGTGCAGGTGCAGGCCTGGATGTCCTGCCAGCCGCAGACCGAACTGGTGCCGGTGCGCTCGCACTCGGCGCGCACCGCCGCCGGATCGACCGCGCTGTCCTTGTTCACGCACGCGGGGAAGTAGCCGCAGCAGTTGCCGACGTTCTTCACTTCGCAATCGGCCGCGACCCGGCACGACAGCCCGGGTTGCAGCGGCGTGCCGGCGGCCAGGGGCGCATCCACGACGGGCGTGTCCGCGGCGGGCAGGGCGGCCGCGGCGGGCGACGCGGCGGTGCCGGTCGCCTGCGGCGCCGAGCAGGCCGCCAGCAGCAGCGCGAGGACGCCCGCCAGCGGCGCGCGCAGGCTCATGCCTTGTCCGCCCAGGTATCGCGCAGGGACACGCTGCGGTTGAACACCGGCGCATCGCTGCGGTGGTCGCGGCGGTCGGCGACGAAGTAGCCGATGCGTTCGAACTGGAACGACTGCTCGGGCGCCGCGGACGCCGCGGCGGGTTCGACGAAGCCGCGTACGCTGCGCTTCGAGTCCGGGTTGAGGTGGTCGCGGTAGGTCTTGCCCTCGCTTTCGTCGTCCGGATCGGCGACCGAGAACAGGCGATCGTACAGGCGTATTTCCGCCGGCACCGCGTGCCGTGCGCTGACCCAGTGGATCGTGCCCTTGACCTTGCGGTTCGCGCCTTCCATGCCGGGGCGAGATTCGGGATCCAGCCAGCCGCGCAGTTCGACCACGTGGCCGGCGTCGTCCTTCACCACCTCGTCCACGCGCGCGATGCCCGCGCCACGCAGGCGCACTTCGCCGCCGGGCACCAGCCGCTTCCAGCCCTTGGGCGGCACTTCGGCGAAGTCCTCGCGCTCGATCCACAGCTCGCGCGAGAACGGCACTTCACGCGTACCGAAGGAGTCGTCCTTCGGATGGTTGGAGAACGTGAGCGTTTCTTCGTGGCCTTCCGGCAGGTTGGCCAGCACGAGCTTGAGCGGATCGACCACCGCCATGCGCCGCGGCGCGGCGGCATCGAGGTCGTCGCGCAGCGCGCCCTCCAGCACCGAGAAGTCGATCACCGAGTTCTGCTTGCTGATGCCGACGCGATCCACCAGCAGCCGCAGCGCGGCGGGCGTGTAGCCGCGCCGGCGCAACCCCTGCAACGTCGGCATGCGCGGATCGTCCCAGCCGTCGACCAGGCCGTCGCCGACCAGCGCCACCAGCTTGCGCTTGCTCATCACCGTGTAGTTGATGTTGAGCCGCGAGAATTCGATCTGGCGCGGCTTGGCGGCCACGTTCGGCACGCCCGTCGCCAGCAGCGGCGCCAGCAGTTCCGGGGAGCCGGCCAGGTCCACCCGGTCCACGCACCAGTCGTACAGCGGGCGGTGGTCCTCGAACTCCAGCGTGCACAGCGAATGGGTGATGCCCTCGATGGCATCGCCCAGCGCGTGGGCGAAGTCGTACATCGGATAGATGCACCAGCCATCACCGGCGATGGGGTGGGGCATGTGCTTGATCCGGTACAGGGCCGGGTCGCGCAGGTTGATGTTGCCGCTGGCCATGTCGATCTTCGCGCGCAGGGTGCGGGCGCCGTCGGGGAACTCGCCGGCGCGCATCCTGCGGAACAGGTCGAGGTTCTCCTCGACCGACCTGCCGCGGAAGGGCGAATTGCGACCCGGCTCGGTCAAAGTGCCGCGGTATTCGCGCACCTGTTCAGGCGTGAGGTCGCAGACGAAGGCGTCGCCCTGGCGGATCAGCTTCTCCGCGGCCAGCACGTAGACCTCGAAATAGTCCGACGCATGTCGCAGTTCCGCCCAGTCGAAGCCCAGCCAGCGCACGTCGTCCTGGATGGCGGTGACGAACTCCGGGTCTTCCTTGGCCGGGTTGGTGTCGTCGAAGCGCAGGTTGCACAGGCCGGCGAACTCCCGCGCGATGCCGAAATCCAGGCAGATCGCCTTGGCGTGTCCGATGTGCAGGTAGCCGTTGGGCTCGGGCGGGAAGCGGGTGCGGATGGCCGCGTGCTTCCCGCTGGCCAGGTCGTCGCGGACGATCTGGCGGATGAAGTCCTGGCGCTCGGCGGGGGCGGCGCTGGCGGTGTCCGGGGCGGCCGGATGCCCGGGAAGGGCCTGCGAGGGGCTGGTCATGACGCGTCGGGGATGAAAAACACAGTTTAGCCGAGGCGCGCGATGGCACCGCGGCGGGTCGTCCTGGCCCGATAATGTGACCGTGGTCAAGCGGACGCGGCACGGAAGTTGCTTCCGAGAGCGGGGGATCAGGAGAGGCCCATGTCGCAAGACGCCATCGCAGCCGGTGCCCGCCCGGGCCCGTCGCCATCGCCCGCCGGGCGTGCGCGGCGGTGTCCGCGTGCGCGCGTGGCCGCGACCGGCCCGCGGGGGCGGTCCTGATCGGCCTGCCCAAACCGGAGCCGGGGTCCCACGAGGGGCTGCTGGCGGCCTGCATGGCGCTGCTGCTGTGCCTGTTCGCCGTGGCCATCGCCGGCGTGGTGCCCGAGGAGCAGGTGAGCGTGGACGTCGCCATCTCGGCGCTGCCCGGCGAGGCGCGGGCCACGTCCGAGGACGGCAACGGCGTGCTGCTGCCGGCGTCCGGCGACGATTCGCGTTCGGCGGCGCTGCTGCGCTTCGCGCTGCCCGAGCCGGACGGCCGGGGCTCGCGCTGGGTGGTGCGGATCGAGCGCGACCCGGTCGACGCGCTCTGGCTGCAGCGCGGGACGTGGCGCAGCGACACCCTCGACTTCTTCGCCCCGCGCGACGACGAAGGCATCCTGCCCGGCGGCTACCTGTTCCCGCTGCCGGCCGACTGGACCGGCCCGATCGAACTTCAATTGCATGCGCGGGGCAACGTGCGCAGCGCGCTGCGGCCGAAGGTGATGCGCGAAGCCGAGGCGATGCGGCTGGAGCAGTACGGCGTGGCCACCAGCGCCATGGTCTACGCCAGCCTGTTCACCATCGGCCTGCTCGCGCTGGCGCTGTTCTCGGCCGCGCGCGACCGCCTGTTCCTGGCGCTGTTCGCCTACATCGTGGTCACGCTGCTGACGCTCGGCGCGGCCAACGGCCACCTGTACCAGTTGCCCGGGCTGCGCCTGTTCGCGTTCTGGCGCGGGCCCGGGCTGTACGCGCTGGGCATGCTGCTGGCGGCGTCGTGGCTGCAGATGCTGCTGCAGTACGCCGGCGCCGAGGCGGTGCCGCGGCCGGGACGGCGCGTGGTCGACATCGCCTGCCTGGCGCTGGTGGTGTTCGCCGCGGCCTGCCTGCTCAACATCACCGCGCTGTCGGATGCCTTCCTGCGCTTCGGCGCCACCGCGTGGGCGCTGGCGCTGGTGCTGGGCCTGGCGATCCTGTTCGACGCCGGCCGCCGCCGGGTGGCGATGGCCTGGCCGCTGGCGGTGCTGACCCTGCTGACGCTGGTCGGGGTGGTGATGATGGACCTGTCGATGCGCGGGCAGCTGCTGGATTCGGTGCTGGTCCGCTACGGCTACCAGCTCGGCATCGTGGTCAGCGTGGCGATCCTGTCGGTCGGGCTGGTCAGCCGCATCGGCGAATACCGCCACCAGCGCGACCGGGAACTGCTTGCGCGGACCGACACCGAGCGGCGCATGCAGCGCGAGGCGGCGCGTTCCAACCTGGCCGCCACGCTGCAGACCTCGCTGCGCGCGCTGCCGGTGGCCGACATCGAATGGAGCGCGTTCCGCGAACTGCTTGATCGCCTCGGGCCGCTGCTGCCGATGGAGCGCGGCGCGATGGTCGCCCAGGGCTACCACGGCCACGACACCCTGGTGGTCGAACCGGTGCCCGCCACCGACGCGGTCAAGGACAGCATCGCCCGGCGCACGCTGGCGCTGAAGCGGCTTGCCGCCAACGGCATCCCGCAGCAGCAGCCGGTGGCGTCGGAGGCGACCCAGTCGGTGGTGGCGATCGAGGCCGTGGTGCCGCTGCCGATCCGCGCGCCGGCGTGGGGCGTGCTGCTGCTGCAGCGGGCCGGCACCGACGGCTTCACCACGGAGGAACTGTCGCTGGCCGGCGATTTCGCGCGGCTGGCCCTGCTGCACGTCGACCAGGCCGTGGCCGCGGTCAACCTGCGGCGCTCGGCCGAGCTCGACGCGCTCACCGGGAGCCTCAACCGGCGCACCATCGACCAGTGGCTGGGCCGCGCCTTCAGCGAGGCCGCGCGCGACCAGCAGCCGGTGTCGGTGCTGTTCCTGGACCTCGACCACTTCAAGTCGATCAACGACCGCCATGGCCATGCCTGCGGCGACTTCTGCCTGCGCAACGTGGCGTCGGCGCTGCGCGGCGCGCTGCAGGAGGGCGACCTGTTCGGGCGCTACGGTGGCGAGGAGTTCATCGCGATCCTGCCCGGGCGCGCGGGCGCGGCGGCGCGCACCATCGCCGAGCAGCTGCGCGCGGCGGTGGAGAACCTGCCGCTGGAATGGAACGGACAAGCGCTGCGACTGACCGTGAGCGTCGGCGTGGCCACGCGCCGCGAGCACGAGCAGACCCCCGACGAGGCGCTCGCACGCGCCGACAAGGCGCTGTACGCGGCCAAGCGCGCCGGCCGCAACTGCGTGCAGGTGGCGCCCGCGGTCTTCAGCTGAAGCTGATCGCCGGCCGCCAGCCGCCAGCCGCCGACCGTCCATCGTCGATCGCCGTGACCCGGTCGCCGGCACGCGCCGCCGGGCGATAATGCGCGGCCCCCGCACGGTCGCGCCGCGATGACGCATCCCCCCACCGATCGCCGGGCGTTGGCCTGGATGCTGGCCGGCGCCGCGCTGATCGGCACCAATGGCCTGATGGTCCGCGTCGCGGGTACGCCGCCGACGATCTCCGCCTTCTACCGGATGCTGTTCGCCGGCGTGCTGCTGGTGCTGTTCGTGCGCCTGTCCGGAGGCTGGCGGCCGCTGTCGCGGACGATCTGGGCGTGGTCGCTGGTGCCCGCGGCGGCATTCGCGGCCGACCTGTGGCTGTGGCATCGCAGCATCCTGCTGATCGGGCCGGGACTGGCCACGTTGCTGGCCAATTCGCAGGTGTTCTTCATGGCGCTGGCCGGGGTGTGGTTCTACCGCGAACGGATCGGGCCGCGCTTCATCGCCGGCATCGCGCTGGCGTTCGCCGGCCTGTGGCTGCTGCTGGGCGGCCACTGGGCCACGCTGCCCGACGCGTACCGCTGGGGCGTTTGGCTGGGCCTGTCCACCGGCATCGCCTATGCCGCATACAACCTCGGCCTCAAGCGCGTGCAGCACGAGGCACAGGTCGCCGTGGCGTGCAGCGAGCCTGCGGCCGAGGCGCCGGTGGCGCAGGTGCTGGCGATCGTGTCGCTGGGCTGCGCGGTGTTGCTGGGCGTGATCGGGGTCGCCGAGGGCGCGTCGTTCGTGATCCCGACCTGGCAGTCGCTGGCGATCCTGCTGGTCATGGCCGCGGCCGGCCATTGCCTGAGCTGGATCCTGATCTCCAAGGCCATGCGCCACCTCAGCGTGGCGCTGGTCGGGCTGCTGCTGCTGATGCAGCCGATCGTCGCCTTCCTGCTTGACGTGGCCCTGCTCGAGCGCGCGACCACGCCGCGCGAATGGTGGGGCCTGGCCTTCAGCCTCGCCGGCATCTTCCTGGCCAGCCTCAAGGGGCGGACGCGGCTGCCGGATTCGCCGGTCTGAGCGACCCGCCCGGCACGGCGCGGGTGCTTGCAACGCCGCCGCGCGCCCGCATATCGGCGGCACGCCCCACGGGAGTCGCCCACATGCTCGGAATCGGTGCCTACAAGCAACGCCTGCCGCGACCGGAGGACGCCCTGCCGGGGCGTGCCACCGAGATGCCGCTGCGCAACCGCCACCACGTGCTCGACGCGCCGCTGCGCGATGCCTTCCCCGGGATGGCGCGCGTGCAGTTCGGCATGGGCTGCTTCTGGGGCGCGGAACGGGTGTTCTGGACGCTGCCGGGCGTGGTCTCGACCGCGGTCGGCTATGCCGGCGGCTACACGCCAAACCCGACCTACCGCGAGGTGTGCTCCGGCCAGACCGGCCACGCCGAAGTGGTGCAGGTGGTCTACGACCCGGCGAAGCTCGGGTTCGACGCGCTGCTCAAGGCGTTCTGGGAGCGCCACGATCCCACCCAGGGCATGCGCCAGGGCAACGACGCCGGCACGCAGTACCGCTCGGCGATCTACTGCGAGACGCAGGCGCAGTACGACGCCGCGATCGCCAGCCGCGACGCCTTCCAGCAGCGCCTGCGCGAGGCCGGGCTCGGCACCATCACCACCGACATCGTGTATCCGGCGCCAGCGTTCCATTACGCCGAGGACGAGCACCAGCAGTACCTGTCGAAGAACCCGGCCGGCTACTGCGGGCTCGGCGGCACCGGCGTGAGCTGCCCGATCGGGCTGGCGGGCGCGTAGCGCCGCCGCGACGCTACTGCCGCGTGATGCGGCAGACGTAGACCAGTTCGCACGCGCCGGCGCCGGTGTCCTCGCGCGTGGTCGAGCTGCGCCAGCGCCAGCCGTCGGCGGCTTCGGCCTGCACCAGCCAGCCGTCGATGCGCACGGTGTCGTCCTTGCGCACGGCGCGCAGCGCGCGCGCGACCTCGTCGTTGGCGGGGATCATGTGCATGTTGGCGCTGCTGCGGACGATTTCCGCGGGCGGCAGCGGCGGTGTGCCGTGCCAGCGATAGCGATACCAGCGCCCCGACTGGGTGATGTCCAGCCGCGACAGCACCGCGTCGTCGCGCATGCGCTGCCAGCCCAGGGCGAGGTCGGTCGGCGAGAAGTCGGCCTCGCGGCCGAGGCTGTAGTCCTCGCGCGACAGCACCCGCGCCTCGATGCGGAAGCCGGCCAGCGGCACCAGCGTGCCGGCCTGCAGGCGGAACGGCGCGAGGCCGGGCGGAAGGCCGTCCTGCACCGGGCCGTGCGCGGGATCGGCGCCGGCCGGCAGCGGGCACGCGCCGTCGACGCCCGCGATGGGCGCGGGCGCGGCGGGCACGCGTGGCGAGAGCGGCGAGTACCACCAGCCGATCGCGCCGAGCAGCAGTCCGGCCAGCGCGAGCGCGCGCAGCGACATCGCGCGGGCGTCAGCCGGCGTGGACCGCGGTCACGCGCAGCCGCAGGCCGCGGCCTTCGGGCGTGGCCCAGTCGATGCGCTGGCCGACGGCGAGGCCGAGCAGGGCGCTGCCCACCGGCGCGAGGATCGACACCTTGCCGGCGTCGACGTCGGCGTCCTGCGGGTACACCAGGGTCAGCGCATGCCGTTCGCCGCTGAGTTCGTCGACGCATTCCACGCGCGAATGCATGCCGGCCACGCCGGCGGGCATGGCGTCGTCGTCGCGAACCTCGGCGCGCGCCAGTTCGGCCAGCAGGGCATCGGCGGCGGCGTGATGGCGCCATTGCGGGGTTTCGAGCAGCGCCTCTAGGCGCGTGGCGTCGCGTTGCGACACCACGATCGAGGGGGGCAGGCCACTGGCGGGACGGGTGTTCATTCGGGACTCCAGGGGTCGTCGAGGGCGCGGGATCGCACTGCGAGGCGATGCCGCGTAAAGAAAAACGGGCGGCGCGTCCGGCGCGTCGCCCGCTTGTTGTGTCCGGATACCGTATCGCCCCCGGCGGGGCGGTTCAAGCCATCGCGCGTCGCGTCACAGCAGGCTGGGTGGTGGCGTTTCGGCCGGCGTCGCGGCCATCGCCACCGGGCCGGCGAGCAACTCGGCGGGCAGGGCGCGGAAGATGGCCGCCAGCGCGGCCAGGAACTCCGACATCGCCGAACTGCGCCGCCAGAACATCGCGATCTCGCGGCTCGGCCGTGCATCGCGGAACGGCAGCAGGCGGAGGTTCGCCGGGTGCGCCACCGGCGGCTGCACGGCCAGTGCCGGCAGCAGGGTGATGCCGACGTTCGCGGCGACCATCTGCCGCAACGTCTCCAAGCTGGTGGCGCGGAATTCGGTCTTTTCCTGCGCACCGGCCAGCTGGCAGACGTCCAGCGTCTGCCGGCGCAGGCAGTGGCCGTCCTCCAGCAGCAGCAGGTCCTCGCGGGCAAGGTCGTCGATGCGCAGCGCGTCGCGCGCGGCCAGCGGATGCCGCTCGGGCACCGCGAGCAGGAAGGGTTCCTCGAACAGGTATTCGTGGTGCAGCTGTTCGTCGAGCAGCGGCAGCGCCAGGATCGCGGCATCGAGCCGGCCGTCGCGCAGGCGCGCCAGCAGTTCGTCGCTCTTTTCCTCGACCAGCAGCAGCTGCAGGTCGGGGAAGCGCTCGCGGATCGCCGGGATCACGTGCGGCAGCAGGTAGGGGCCGAGCGTGGGGAAGATGCCCAGCCGCACCACGCCGGCCTCCGGTTTCTGGCTGCGCCGCGCGGCTTCCTTCATCTGCTCGACCTCGCCGACCACGCGCCGCGCGCGTTCGACGATCTCCACGCCGATCGGCGTCAGCATCACCTTGCGCGGCGCGCGCTCGAACAGCGCCACGCCCAGCTCCTCCTCCAGCTTGCGGATCTGGGTGGACAGCGTGGGCTGGCTGACGAAGCTCGCCGCCGCCGCGCGCCCGAAGTGACGATGGTCCGCGACCGCGATCAGGTACTTCAGGTCGCGGATGTTCATCGCGCTACGCGGCCTGCGCTTCCGGCAGTGCCGCGGGCGCGGACGTCCGGATCAGGTGGTCGAACGCGGCCAGCGCCGCCTTCGAGCCTTCGCCCATCGCGATCACGATCTGCTTGTACGGCACCGTGGTGCAGTCGCCGGCGGCGAACACGCCGGGCACGCTGGTCTGGCCGCGGTCGTCGACCAGGATCTCGCCACGCGGCGACAGCGCCACGGTGCCCTTGAGCCATTCGGTGTTGGGGAGCAGGCCGATCTGCACGAACACGCCCTCCAGGTCGAGCCGGTGCGCATCGCCGCCGTTGCGGTCCTTGTAGGTCAGGCCGTTGACCCGGCTGCCGTCGCCCAGCACTTCGGTGGTCTGCGCGCTGGTGATGATGCGCACGTTCTTCAGGCTGCGCAGCTTGCGCTGCAGCACGTCGTCGGCGCGCAACTGGCCGTCGAATTCGATCAGCGTGACGTGGGCGACGATGCCGGCGAGGTCGATCGCGGCCTCCACGCCCGAGTTGCCGCCGCCGATCACCGCCACGCGCTTGCCCTTGAACAGCGGGCCGTCGCAGTGCGGGCAATAGGCCACGCCCTTGTTGCGGTACTGGTCTTCGCCGGGCACGCCCATCTGCCGCCAGCGCGCGCCGGTGGACAGCACGACGGTCTTCGACTTCAGCGAGGCACCGTTCTCCAGCTTGACTTCGGTCAGACCATCGTCGCCGGCGGGCACGAGCTGGGTCGCGCGCTGCAGGTTCATCACGTCCACGTCGTAGTCGCGCACGTGCTGTTCAAGTTGCGCGGCCAGCTTCGGGCCTTCGGTGTGCGACACCGAGATGAAGTTCTCGATCGCCATGGTGTCCAGCACCTGGCCGCCGAAACGTTCGGCCGCGACGCCGGTGCGGATGCCCTTGCGCGCGGCGTAGATGGCCGCGGCCGCGCCGGCGGGGCCGCCACCGACGACCAGCACGTCGAACGCGTCCTTCTTCGCGATCCTCGCGGCCTCGCGCTTTTCCGCGCCGGTGTCGAGTTTCGCGACGATCTGCTCCAGCGTCATCCGGCCCTGGTCGAAGACCTGGCCGTTGAGGTAGACGGTCGGCACCGACATGATCTCGCGTGCGTCGACCTCCGCCTGGAACAGCGCACCGTCGATGGCGACATGCCGGATCTTCGGGTTGAGCACGGCGGCGAGGTTGAGCGCCTGCACCACGTCCGGGCAGTTCTGGCAGCTCAAGGAATAGTAGGTCTCGAACAGGAAGTCGCCATCGAGGTTGCGCACCTGTTCCAGCAGTTCGGCGGTCGCCTTCGACGGATGGCCGCCCACCTGCAGCAGCGCCAGCACCAGTGACGTGAATTCGTGGCCCATCGGCAGGCCGGCGAAGCGTAGCGAGATGTCGTGGCCGGGCGTGGTCAGCGCGAACGACGGCTTGCGCTCGGCATCGTCGTCGCGCACTTCGACGGTGATCCTGTCGGACTGCGTGCGGATGTCGTCCAGCAGCGCCAGCATTTCCTTCGACTTCTCGCCGCCATCGACCGACGCGATGATCGCGACCGGGCGCTGCAGGCGTTCGAGGTAGGCCTTGAGCTGGGCCTTGAGGGCGTCATCGAGCATGGGCGCGACTCCTGTGGGGAGGGAGGCGGGAGTGGATCGGAGCCGACGCGGGCCGTGGCGGGCAATCGCCAGGGGGAGGGTGCGACGGGCGGGCTGGGCCGGCATCGGCTCCGATCCGCTCCCGCGCCGCACGGAGGCGGCACGGGGCGGGTGTTGCGGTGTTACGGGTGAAGTGCGATCAGATCTTGCCGACGAGGTCGAGCGACGGCGCGATGGTCTTCTCGCCTTCCTTCCACTTGGCCGGGCAGACTTCGTTCGGGTGCGCGGCCACGTACTGGGCGGCCTTGAGCTTGCGCAGCGTCTCGGAGACGTCGCGGGCGATGGCGTTGTCGTGGATCTCCAGCGTCTTGATCGTGCCCGAGGGGTCGATCACGAAGGTGCCGCGCAGGGCGAGGCCGGCTTCGTCGATGTGCACGCCGAAGGCGCGGGTCAGCTGGTGGGTGGGATCGCCGACCAGCGGGAACTGGGCCTTGCCGACGGCCGGCGAGGTCTCGTGCCATACCTTGTGCGAGAAGTGGGTGTCGGTGGTGACGATGTAGACCTCGGCGCCCAGCTTCTGGAACTCGGCGTAATGGTCGGCCGCGTCCTCGATCTCGGTCGGGCAGTTGAAGGTGAAGGCGGCGGGCATGAAGATCAGGACCGACCACTTGCCCTTGAGGCTGGCGTCGGTGATTTCGACGAATTCGCCGTTCTGGTAGGCGGTCGTCTTGAACGGCTGGACCTGGGTGTTGATCAGGGACATGGCAAACCTCCGGGACAGTGGGAGCAGGGAGCGGATTCCGATCCAGCCAGTGCCGGATCGACGGGCGCCATGATAGTCGCCGGCTATCAATAATCAAAATCGATTGATTAAATTGTATTAATAGACAAATACAATCAAAAAAAGGCCATTCGGGGCCGGCTTCGGGGCCTGTAACCGCTTGCATTGTCTATTGCGCTGCAGCATATTCCATCCATGCGCTGCGGTCTGGTGCGGTGGCGGCAAGGCCCACCCGGCAGGCGCAAGGAGATCCCGGATCCGGTCGCGCAGGCGCCGATCCAGCCAGGTTCCGTGTCACGTTTCCTCCCTCCCACACGCGATGCGGAATTTTGAAGGCGGCTTCGGCCGCCTTCATTTTTGTCCGCGCGCGGCGCTTGGACGCCCGGCGCGACGCGGCCGCTAGGATGCCGCCATGACCGTGCCCGTCCCGACGCCCACCGTTCGCAACCTGCTCGATGCCGCGCGGGCGCGGATCGACCGCGAGGACGCCGCCTGGCTGCTGGCGCACGCGCTGGACCAGCGCCCGGGCTGGCTGTTCGCCCACGCCGGCGACGAGGTGCCGGCAGACGCCGCCGACCGGTTCACGGCCCTCGTGGCGCGACGCGAGGCCGGCGAGCCGGTGGCCTACCTTGCCGGCCGGCGCGGTTTCTGGACGCTGGACCTGCGCGTCACCCCAGACACCCTGATCCCGCGGCCCGAGACCGAGCGGCTGGTCGAACTGGCGCTGGCGCGGTTGACGCCCGGTGCCGGCCTGCGCGTTGCCGACCTGGGCACCGGCAGCGGCGCGATCGCGCTGGCGCTGGCCCGTGAGCGGCCCGACGCCGCGGTCGTCGCCACCGACGCCAGCGCCGCGGCGCTGGAGGTCGCGTGCGGCAATGCACGGGCCGCGCGCGTGTCGAACGTCGCCTTCCGCGCCGGCGACTGGTACGCCGCGGTGGCGGGCGAGCGCTTCCACCTGATCGCCAGCAACCCGCCGTACATCGCCACGGATGATCCGCACCTGGGCGAGGGCGACCTGCGCTTCGAGCCGGCCGCGGCGCTGGCGTCCGGCCGCGACGGCCTCGACGCGATCCGCGTGATCGCTGCCGGCGCGCCGGCGCACCTGCTGTCCGGCGGCTGGCTGCTGCTCGAACACGGCTGGGAGCAAGGCGAGGCGGTGCGCGAGCTGCTGCAGGTGGCCGGACTGGTCGAAGTGGCCACCGAACGCGACCTCGAGGGTCGCGACCGGGTCACCCTGGGCCGCCTGCCGATCCAGCGACGGGCGCCGGGAGGGAGCCGCTAGACTGGGACCATCTTCGTTGCAGGACATGACCATGCGCACGCTGTACCCCGCGATCGAACCGTTCGACACCGGCACGCTGCGGGTCGACGACCGCCACGTCCTGTACTACGAACAGTGCGGCAACCCGAACGGCAAGCCGGTGGTGATGCTGCACGGCGGTCCCGGCGGCGGCTGCAACGCCAAGATGCGGCGTTTCCACGATCCGTCGAAGTACCGGATCGTGCTGTTCGACCAGCGCGGCGCCGGCCGCTCGACGCCGCATGCCGATCTCGTCGACAACACCACCTGGGACCTCGTCGCCGACATCGAGCGGCTGCGCGAGCTGCTCGGCATCGAGCGCTGGCAGGTGTTTGGCGGGTCCTGGGGCTCGACGCTGGCGCTGGCCTACGCGCAGGCGCATCCGCTGCGCGTGACCGAACTGGTGCTGCGCGGCATCTTCATGTTGCGCCACTGGGAATTGCAGTGGTTCTACCAGGAAGGCGCCTCGCGCCTGTTCCCGGAGGCGTGGCAGCACTACCTCGCGGCGATCCCGGACGCCGAGCGCGGCGACCTCGTCAGCGCGTTCCACAAGCGCCTGACCAGCGACGACGAAGCCACCCGGCTGGCCGCCGCGCGCGCCTGGAGCGTGTGGGAAGGCGCGACGTCCTTCCTGCATGTCGACCAGGATTTCGTCACCGGCCACGAGGATGCGGCGTTCGCGCTCGCCTTCGCCCGGATCGAGAACCACTACTTCGTCAACAAGGGTTTCTTCGAGGTCGACGACCAGCTGCTGCGCGACGCCTATCGCATCGCCGGCATCCCCGGCGTGATCGTGCACGGCCGCTACGACGTGGTCTGCCCGGTGCAGAACGCGTGGGACCTGCACCAGGCCTGGCCCAAGGCCGAGCTGGTGGTCACGCCGACCTCGGGCCACTCCGCGTTCGAGGCCGAGAACGTGGACGCGCTGGTGCGCGCGACGGATGGGTTCGCCTGAGCCAGGCCTCGCGGCGGCGCGCGCTTCAGCGTGCCGCCGTGAAGCGATCCTGCAGCGACAGGAACAGCCGCGCCAGCCGCTCGGCCCAGGCCTGCTGGCCGGCGGCATCGGCGATCAGGTCCTGGCGGATCTCGAGTTCCACGTGCGGCAGGCCGCGCGCCTCGGCATGCACCGGGATCGCGTAGTCGGTGGCGTCGCTGACCGAGTACGGCTGGTTGTCGCCCACCACGAGGTCGCCCTCGCGGCGCAGCACGTCGAGCAGGGCGTGCGCGAACGCGGGATCGTGCTGGTAGAGCACGCCGGCGTGCCACGGTCGGTCGTGGCCGGCCATCGACGGGGTGAAGCTGTGCATGGCGATGAGGATCGTCGGCCGGCCGGCGCGCTGGCGTGCGTCGAGCGCGGCGGCGATGCGCGCGTGGTAGGGGACGAAGATCTCCTCGACGCGCCGTGTGCGTTGTGCCGCGTCGAGTCCTGCGTTGCCGGCGACCGGGGTGCCGTCGCTGGTGGCGACGATCGAGCCGGGTGCGTGCAGCGGGCGGTTGCAGTCGATCACCAGGCGCGAGTACGCCTGCAGGACCGCATGCGCGTCGAGCGCGTCCGACAACCGCGTGGTGGTGCCGGCGATGCCGATGTCCCAACCGATGTGGCGGTCGAGTTCGGCCTGCGCCAGCCCGAGTTTCGCCAGCGACGCCGGCACCGCCTGGCCGGCGTGGTCGGCGATCAGCAGGAACGGCGAGGCACCGCCGGCGTTCCGTTCGGAGACCGGCGCGGGGTCGTGCGGCGACAGCAGCGGCGGGAGCGGAGCCATGCCGCGCTCAGTCGCGCAGCGAGCCGTCCGGGTTGTGGTCGATCATCCACAGCCCGGCCCACAGCTTGAGGTCGAGTTCGTAGCCTTCGCGGTGCTTGCGCATCAGCCAGGCCGGCGCCTCGCTGCGCGGCACCGCTGGGACCACGATGTCCTCGTCGTCGACGCCGCCGCCGTCGCCGACGCGGCGCAGGTCCAGCGCGCGGGCGAAGGCGATGCGCTCGTTGCTCATGCCCGACGAAGTCGGCCCGACCAGCAGCACGTCGATGCGCCCGGCATCCCAGCCGGTTTCCTCGATCAGCTCGCGGCGCGCGGCCGATTCCAGCGTGTCCTCGCGGTGGTCGTCGCCAACCAGTCCGGCCGGCATCTCGATCGTGCGCGCGCCCAGCGGCACGCGGTACTGGTCGACGAACAGCACCTCGTCGTCCGGCGTCACCGCGATCACCAGCACCGCCAGGCCGTCGCGGCCGTGGGTGCGTTCCACCGATTCCCAGTGCCCGCGCCGCACCATGCGCAGCCATTCGCCCTGGTACAGCACTTCCGTGTCGTTGCGCGAGGTGTCGTTCATGCCGGCATGGTAAACGCTGCGCGGGGGGTGGCCGCGCGGGTCAGGGCGCGGGCGCGTAGTCGAGGCCGGCCGCGGCATGCAGGCGGCGGCGGGTGAGCGGTCCGAAGCGCAGGCGCTCGCACAGGTCGGCCAGGGCGGCGGCATCGGCGGCGGCGCGGGTGAACCCCGGTGCCGCGGCGCCGAGCGGCGCGGCCAGCGAGAGGGTGGTGAGCTGGCGACACAGCAGCGCCTGTTCGCGGTGCATGCGCAGCTTCGTCGCCGCCTGCGCCGCGCCGCGGAAACGCAGGAACGCCACTTCGTCCACGCGCTGGAGCAGGGCATCCAGGCTGTCGAAGTGCGCCAGCAGCACCGCCGCGGTCTTGGCGCCGATGCCCGGCACGCCGGGGATGTTGTCGATGGCGTCACCGCACAGCGCCAGGTAATCGGCGATCTGTCGCGCCTCCACGCCGTGGCGGGCCTTCACCCCCGCCGCGCCCCAGCGCTGGCCGCGGGCGAAGTCCCACTGCTCGTCGGCGCCTTCGAGCAGTTGCGACAGGTCCTTGTCGGCGGACACGATGACGCCGCGGTAGCCGTGCGCGCGCGCGACGTGCAGGGCGCTGCCGATCAGGTCGTCGGCCTCGTACTCGCCGTGGGCCAGCGCGTTCAGCCCGAGCGCGTCGACCAGCGCCTTGCAGTGCGCGAACTGGCGCTTGAGTTCCTCCGGCGCCGGCGGGCGGTTGGCCTTGTACGCCGGGTACAGCGCGTTGCGGAAACAGGTGTCCAGCGCTTCGTCGAAGGCAACGGCGATGTGCCGGGGGCGCTCGCGTTCGAGCAGGTCGAGCAGGAACCGCGCGAACCCGTGCACGGCGTTCGCCGGCCAGCCGTCGGCGTCGCGGAACTCGTCGGGCATGGAATGCCAGGCGCGGAACACGTACAGGCTGGCGTCGACCAGGTACAGCGGCGGCCGCGGCGCGGCGCGGGCTGGCGCGTCACCCATGGCGCGGCGCGCTCACAGCGACAGGTCGTCCAGCAGCGCCTGCGGGTCCGGGCGGTCGCGCTCGGGCACCTCCATCGCCGGCGTGCCGACGTGGATGAAGCCGACCACGCGCTCGTGTTCGCCCACGCCCAGCAGGCGCAGCACCGCGGGGTCGTAGGCCGGCCAGCCGGTGAGCCAGGTCGCGCCGAAGCCCAGCGCCTGTGCGGCCTGGAGCAGGGCGAAGCACACGCTGCCGGCGCTGAGCAGGCGTTCGAGTTCGGGGATCTTGGCGTCGTCCGGATCCAGCACCGCGATCACCGCGACGACCAGCGGCGCATGCGAGAAGCGCTGCCGGTCCTTGTCGAGCGCGGCTTCGCTGGCGCCGGGATCGAGCGCCAGCGCACGCGCGACCAGCGCTTCGCCGAGCCGCTGGCGGACGTCGCCGCGGATGCGCAGGAAGCGGAACGGCACGCGCTTGCCGTGGTCGGGCACGCGCACGGCCGAGCGCAGCATGCGCAGCAGGGTGGCGTCGTCGGGGCCCGGTTCGCCCAGTTGCCGGGCCGGGACCGAGCGCCGGGAATCCAGCGCGATCAAGGGATTGGCGGAAGCTTTTGCGGATGCAGTCACAGACGTGGGGCCGGGCGGGGCGGAATGATGGCGTCGGCGATTCGACCTTGCGCATTGTCCCCCGAAATGACACCTGGTGCCGCGAATACAGGCTTGCCGATGGGCCGGGCGAGTAGTCCGCGCGTCCCTGCGCGCGTCCTCGAATCGCTGCGCCACGACGCGGTGACCGAGCTGGGCGGCGTGCTCTCGGGCTTCTGGAGCGAGATCGAGGAGCAGGTGCGGCTGGCCGCGCTGGCCGGGCACGATTTCTCCGCCGCGCAGGAGGACCGGGTGGCGGTGATGGCGCTCAGCCATCGCGCGCTGGAGCTGGCCACCCGCTTCCGCGACGCGATCGAGAAGGAGTTCGCGCGCTGGGAGGATGCCGCCGAACCACCGCCGAAGGATCGTTCGCTGAGCCTGATGTCCGAGGCCGAGCTGGAGATCCACCTCGCCGGCCAGCAGATCGTGGAGTTGCTCGACCACCAGTTCCTGCATCCGCTGGCCCAGCTGGACGAACGCCTGCGCCAGCTGTCCGGCGCGCTCGGCGTCGGCCGCAAGCGGCCCAACCCGCTGCGCCCGGAAGTGCCGGTGTCGGCGTTCGTGGCCCTGTTCCAGGCCGACGACCTCACCCCCGGCCTGCGCAAGATGGTGTTCCACCAGTTCGACAAGCGCCTGCCCAAGGTGCTGGCCGACCTGTACGCGAAGGCCAATGCCACGCTCGACGCGGCCGCCTTCAACGCCGCCGCGGCGCCGGAATACGGCGCGCCGGCGGGGCGGCCGCGCGCGCCTGCGCCGATGGCTCCCGCGGCCGACGATGGCTGGCAGCCGGATGGGGGCGTGGTCCCGCACCTCGGCGCGCAGGGCACGCACCCGGCGCAGGGCGGCTATGCGGGCGGTGCCTATGGCGGCCATGGCGTGGCGCAGGGCGGCGGCGAAGCCCCGGCCACGATGCGCGTGCGCGAGCAGGTGCTGGCCGAATCGCTGGCCAACGGACGCCCGCTGCGCTACCGCGACCTCGTGCGCGACCAGCTGCGCGCCTGGCGCGCGCGCGCGCCGGCGGCCGGCGCGGACGAGCGCGTCGATGGCCACGACCTGCGCGATGCGCACGACGCGCAGGCACACGACGCCGCACACGCGCGCGCCGCCACGGGCGCCCGGCAGGGCGCCGGCGGCCACGTGCTCGACACCCGCGAACTGCTCAACCTCGCCTCGCTGCTGCAGGGCGACGATCCGGGGCCGTTCGAGAAGGCGCTGGCCGGCGAGGATCGGCGGCCGCTCGGCGACGTGATCCGCCACGCCCTGCTCAGCGGCGTGCGCCAGATCGGCTTCGATCCGGCGAACACGCATTTCAGCAGCGACGAAGAAGACGCGATCGACCTGATCGGCATCCTGTTCCAGTCGCTGTTCGAGGCCAACGACCTGGTCGACGGCGCGCGCCAGATGTACGGCAAGCTGGTGGTGCCCTACCTCAAGGTGGCGCTGACCGACGACTCGCTGTTCAACCGCCGCAGCCATCCCGCGCGTCGCCTGCTCGACGCGGTGACCGAGGCCTGCGACGGCAACACCGGCGACACGCCGCAGGACCAGGAAACCCTCAACCAGGCCGGGCACGCCGTCGACCGCGTGGTCGGCGAGTACCAGGACGACCAGGCGATCTTCGAACTGGCCTCGTCGGAATTGCGCGACCACCTCGACCAGCAGCGGCGTCGCGCCGAGCTGGCCGAGAAGCGCTCGGCCGAGGCGATCCACGGCCGCGAGCGGCTGCTGCAGGCGCGCCGCAACGCCGAAGGGCTGGTGGCCTCGCGCCTGGCCGATCGTCCGCTGACCGCGGCGGTCGCGTTCTTCCTCGACCGCCACTGGCGCCACCACCTCACCCAGACCTGGCTGCGCGAAGGGCCCGAATCGCCGCGCCATTACGCCGCGATCGCGGTCGGCGACGCGATGGTGCAGGTCGATGCCGATGCCGCCGAGGTGCGCGGCGCGGCCGTGGCCCGGCAACTGCTCGCGCTGCAGGTGCCGCTGGGCGAGTGCTATTCGAGCTGCGGGCTGGAAGCTTCCGCCGCGCGCGACGCGATGGCGCGCCTGATTTCCGCATTGGCGCTGCCGGACACGCCGCGTTCGGTGCACGTGCCGCAGGCGCTGGAGGCGACCGAGGCCGACGACGAGTCCGGCCTGCGCGTCGCCGGCGGCCATGCCGCGCTCGATTTCGATCCCGCGATCGCCGCGCGCATGCGCCGCCTGCGCGTGGGCCAGGGCCTGCGCCTGGTCGACGAGGATGGCCACGAGAGTTCCGCCCGCATCGCCTGGATCAGCCCGCTCACCTCGCGCTTCCTGGTCGTGAACCGCCGCGGCGTGCGCAAGATGGTGGTCTCGCCCGAGGAACTGGCGGCGATGGTGGCCGACGGCCGCGCGCAGGTGCGCTCGGTCGATGCGCCCTTCGACGAGGCGATGAAGCAGCTCTGGCAGCGCCTGAACGAGAACGCCGCGGCGACGCAGGCCGCGGTCGCGGCCGCCTCCTGAGCATCGTCCGGCGAACCCGCCGGGCCCCCGCCACCACCGACTGCGTCGCGTCCCCCGGTCCGATTCGCTAGGATGGCGCGCATCCTGGGAGCGGAGCGGCGCATGGCGGTGATCATCGGTGTCGCACGGGAAACCGCGCAGGGCGAGCGCCGGGTGGCGCTGACCCCGGAAACCGCGAAGAAGCTGGCCGCCACGGGTGCGCGGGTGCGCGTGCAGCGCGGGCTGGGCGATTTCGCGCACTTCCCCGACCAGGCCTATGCCGATGCCGGCGCCGAGGTGGTTGATGGCGACGTGCTGGCCGACGCCGACCTCGTGCTGTGCGTGCAGCCGCCGCCGGCGTCGGGACTGGCCACGCTCAAGCCCGGCGCCGTGCTCGTCGGCGCGCTGCAGCCGCAGGCGGACGAGGCGCGCGCCGAGGCGATCCGCGCGCGCGGCCTGGTGGCCTTCCCGCTGGAACGGCTGCCGCGCACCACGCGCGCGCAGGCCATGGACATCCTCAGCTCGCAGGCCGGCATCGCCGGCTACAAGGCGGTGCTGATCGCCGCGCAGCTGGTGCCGCGCTACTTCCCGATGCTGACCACCGCCGCCGGCACCATCCGTCCGTCGAAGGTGCTGATCGTCGGCGCCGGCGTCGCCGGCCTGCAGGCGGTGGCGACCGCCAAGCGCCTCGGCGCACAGGTCGAATGCTTCGATGTGCGCCCGGAAACGCGCGAGCAGATCGAATCGCTGGGCGGCAAGTTCCTCGACCTGGGCGTCAGCGCCGCGGGCGAGGGCGGTTACGCGCGACAGCTGACCGACGAGGAGCGCGCGCTGCAGCAGCAGCGGCTGGCCGAGCACCTCAAGGGCATCGACGTCATCGTCTGCACCGCGGCGGTGCCCGGGCGTCCTGCGCCGAAGATCATCACCGCGGCCATGGTGGCCGGGATGAAACCCGGCAGCGTGGTCGTCGACCTTGCCGCCGAGACCGGCGGCAACTGCGAGCTGACCCGTCGCGGCGAGACCATCGAATCCGGTGGCGTCACCATCGCCGGCCCGGTCGACCTCGCCAGCATGGGTGCGCTGCACGCCAGCGAGATGTACGCACGCAACCTCTACAACTTCGCCTCGCTGCTGCTGAAGGACGGCGCCATCGCCTTCGACTGGAACGACGAGCTGCTGGCGAAGACGGTCTGGCCGGAGCGCGCGCCGGCTTGACTCGCCGCCGCGGCGGGGCGTGGTCCCGCGGTGGCGCGGCGCCCTGGTCGAGCACGACATGCCCGAAACCGTCATCCCGGCGCAAGCCGGGACCCAGGGGCGCTTGCCGACGGATGTCGGCCGCGCCCGGGAAGCGCAGCACAATACGAAGCCTGGGACGTGGTCCGAAGGTACGCGGTCACCTTGCCGTACCGGCTTCAGACACGTGGGTCCCGGCTTTCGCCGGGATGACGGGAAGCGCGTTGTCGGTCGACGGACCCCTGGCGGACCCCTCGCCGGATGACGGAAGGCGCGTCGCGGGCCGCCGCTTGCCCGGTTGTCCAACGCTAGCGCGGTCGCGGCGGGTCCCTGGGCGGGTGCGCTTCCACCCAGGCGTCGCGCTGCTCGGGCGTCATCGCCTTCCAGCGTTCGAGCAGGGCACGACGTTCGGCTTCGGGCATGCGCCGGATCTGTTCGAACAGGGCCCGCGCCTGCAGCCGGCGTTCGGGCGGCATGTCTTCCCAGCGCTTCATGCCGTGGCGCGCGTGACCGCGCTGCTCCGGGGTCATCGACTGCCAGCGGGTGGCGTGCTCGAGCATGTGCTGGCGTTTCTCGGGCGGGCTGTCGTTCCAGCGGTCGCGCACCGGCGCGAGCAGCAGGTCGCGCTGCTGCGGGGTGAGTTGCTCCCAGGTCGGCAGCGGTGCCGGCGAAGGCGTCTGCTGGGCGAGGGCAGCCAGCGGCGCGAGCGCCAGCAGGCAGGCGAGGAAGCGGATGCGCGTGGACATCGGGGTTACTCCATGGCCAGCAGGTCGGCGTCGCGGGAGGCGAGCCAGAGGTAGAAGTCGGGGTTCTCGTCGAGGCCGGTGATCGCGTCCTCGAGGGTGTCACCATCGCCGGCCGCCGTCGCCAGCACCGGCTGCGCCGGGATGGCGTCACCAGTGGAGCGCAGGCCGAAGCCGAGCCCGAGCGCGACCACCGCCAGCGACGCCAGACCCGCGGCCAGCGGCCAGCCGCGCACGCGGGATGCGCGCGTGCCGGGCGTCGCCAGCGCGGCGTGGCGGCGGCGATGCAGCTGCGCCATCGTCGCGGCGGAGAGGTGGGCCACCGCGTCGGCGTGCAGCGCGCGGACCGCGCGATCGACGCCGTCGTGGGCGTGCCCGGGGCGGTCATGCGCCGGGTGGCCGTGGTCCGGACTGTTCATCGGAATTCCTCCAGTTGCTTCTGCAGGGCCTCGCGGGCGCGGAACAGGTGGGTTTTCACCGATCCCTCGCCGCAGCCCATGATCTTCGCGGTCGCCTCGACATCCAGTTCTTCCAGCACCCGCAGGGTGAACGCTTCGCGCTGCCGCGCCGGCAGCCCGCGCAGGGCCGCGGCCAGCCGCGACCAGGCCTCGCGGCCGTCGTGGGCGCGCGACGGGTCAGGACCGGCCTCGTCGGCCCAGTCGATCTCGCCGCCATCGGCGTCGCGCGCGTCGGTGAGCCAGCTCAGCCGGAACACGCGCCGTCGCTGCACGTCGATGATGCGGCTGCGCAGCACCGACCAGAACAGCGGGGTCCATTCGGCGGCCGGCCGCGTGCGATAGGCCAGCATCTTCGCCATCGCGTCCTGCACGGCATCCAGGGCGTCGTCGCGGTGGCGCAGGCCGAGTTCGGCGAAGCGGAAGGCGCGCGCGGACACGCTGCCCAGGAACGCCTCCAGCGTCGCCGCCGGCGCCGGCGGCGACGTGACATCCAGCGTGGGGTCCTGGGCGGTGCTCACCAACATAGCTTAGGGGCCGGCGCGCCGGATCAGCCGCGCCGATCCAGCCGGCGGTCGATGCGATCGCCACGGCGGTCCCAGCGCGCCTCGGCGCGTTCGCCCTTGTGATCCAGGCGCGCGTCGATGCGCTCGCCCTGCCGCCCGAGCCGGTCCGCGACACGCGGGTGCCCGTTCCGGTCGGCCCGTTCTGCGCGCCGGTCGAAACGGTGTTCGATGCGGTCGCCGCGCGCGTCCAGGCGGTGTTCGATGCGGTCGCCCTTGCGGTCGAGGCGATGGTCGATGCGGTCGCCGCGGTCGCCTGCGACGGCGGTGCCTGCGGTGGCGAGCAGCAGGGCGATCAGGCCCAGCGATGTCATGCGCTTCATGATCAGTGCTCCGGGTGTCGGGGTGGGTGGTGCAGGCAGGACAACGGCCGGCAGGCGCGGCGGTTGACCGCGGTCCGGGCCGGCGCGCGCGGGTTCAGGTGCGGTTATGATGCCGGCCAGACGCGCTGCAGGGAGCAGGGGATGATCGACGGGTTCGTGGCCTTGTACATCTTCATGCTGGCGGCGATCGCCGGGCACGTGATCATCTCGCGGGTGCCGGTGATCCTGCACACGCCGCTGATGTCGGGCAGCAACTTCATCCACGGCATCGTGCTGATCGGTGCGATGGTGGTGCTGGGCCATGCCGAGACCCCGCTGGAGAAGGCCATCGGCTTCGTCGCGGTGCTGATGGGCGCGGGCAACGCCGCCGGCGGCTACGTGGTCACCGAGCGCATGCTGGAGATGTTCAAGTCGTCCAGGAAGCCGGGGGCGAAGGCATGACCGGCGCGGAGATCCTCGACCTGGTGGTGAAGTCGAGCTACCTGGTGGCCGCCACCCTGTTCCTGCTGGGCCTGCAGCGCATGGCCTCGCCGATGACCGCGCGCAGCGGCATCCACTGGGCCGGCGTGGGCATGGTGATCGCCACCGTCGCCACCTTCTTCCTGCCCGAACTGCACAACATCCCGCTGATCCTCGCGGCGGTGGTGATCGGCACCGCGATCGCGTGGGTCTCCGGCAAGCGCGTGGCGATCACCGACATGCCGCAGATGGTGGCGCTGTACAACGGCCTCGGCGGCGGCTCGGCGGCGGCTATCGGCGCGGTCGAGCTGCTGCGCTGGTCCGACGCCGGGCAGGCGAGCGGCCCGGTGCCGCTGGTGCTGGCGCTGCTCGGCGCGCTGATCGGTTCGGTGGCGCTGTCGGGCTCGATCATCGCCTGGGCCAAGCTCGACGGGCGCATGGACAAGCGCTACAGCTTCCCGGGCATGCAGGCGTTCAACGCGCTGGTGTTCGCGGCCGCCATCGTGCTCGGCGGTCTGGTGATCTGGTCGCTCGGCGTGCCCTTCATCCTCGCCTTCTTCCTGGTGGCGCTGGCGCTGGGCGTGCTGATGACGCTGCCGATCGGTGGCGCCGACATGCCGGTGGTGATCTCGCTCTACAACGCATTCACCGGCCTGGCCGTGGCGTTCGAGGGCTACGTGCTGGGCAACGAGGCGCTGATCATCGCCGGCATGATGGTCGGCGCGGCCGGCATCCTGCTGACGCGGCTGATGGCCAAGGCGATGAACCGCTCGATCAAGAGCGTGCTGTTCTCCAACTTCGGCGGCGGCGGTGCGTCCGCCGCGGAGATCGCCGGCAGCCAGAAGCCGATCGAGGCGGCCGACGTGGCCGCGATGATGGCCTTCGCCGAGCGCGTGGTGATCGTGCCCGGCTATGGCCTGGCCGTGGCCCAGGCGCAGCACAAGATCTGGGAGCTCGCGCAGCGGTTGATCGAGCGCGGGGTGAAGGTGAAGTTCGCGATCCACCCGGTGGCGGGGCGCATGCCCGGGCACATGAACGTGCTGCTGGCCGAGGCCGGCGTGCCCTACGACTTGATCGCCGACATGGACGACATCAACCCCGAGTTCGCCAATACCGACGTCTCGCTGGTGATCGGCGCCAACGACGTCGTGAACCCCGTCGCCAAGACCGATCCGGCCAGCCCGATCTACGGCATGCCGATCCTCGACGTGGTCAATTCGAAGAACACCATCGTCATCAAGCGCGGCAAGGGCACGGGCTTCGCCGGCATCGAGAATGCGCTGTTCTACGCCGACAACACGCGCATGCTGTACGGCGACGGCGCCGAGATGGCGAACGCGCTGGTCAGCGAACTGAAGGCGCTCGACGGCGGGCACTGAGGCAAGCGCCAGGCGCCTTGCGGCGCGCGCAGCGTCAGCGGCAGGCGACGGCGGCCACCACCACGGAGGCCGCCAGCCACGCCAGGTCGGTCGGCTGGTTGCCCAGCCGCACCAGCAGCCAGCCGAACTCCGGCCCGAGCTTGAGCATCGACTCCCACGGCATCAGGCCGAGTCCGCGCCCCATCCACGCGGCGACGATGCCCCAGTTGGCCGCGACGATCGCCAGCAGCGTCGCCAGCACGCCCCAGGCCGCGCGCGCCGGGCCCGGGCGCAGGCGCACCAGGCGCACGATCAGCGCGGCGTCGACCGCCGCCACCAGCGCCATCCAGCTGCCCTGCCTGTCCAGCGCGATCGCCACCAGCACCCAGGCCGCGGCCGCGCCGAGGCTGCCAAGCAGCAGGAGGCCGGCCGCGAACAGCGGCTTGGCGGGGGAGGCGCGTAGCGTCATGCAGGAAGCATCGTTGCGGCGGGGCCGGCCAGCATACCGGCCCGCGACGATACAATGCCGGCCTTGGGCGAACCGTCCACGCCCCCATCTCCCCGGCATGTATTCCCGCAGCAGCGAACCCGTGCGCTTCGAGCGCGATTGCGACGTTGTCATGGTGCCCCAGGGCGAAACCGTGACCCTGCCGGCCGGCAGCGTGGGCTACATCACCCAGGCGCTCGGCGGCAGCTGGACGGTGTTCGTCGAAGGTAACCTGTTCCGCATCGCCGGGCGCGACGCCGACGCCATCGGCAAGGAACCGCCGCAGCCGCTGGAGCTGCCCGACGGCGCCGACGATGCGGCGGTCGAACAGCTCGTCTGGAAGCAGCTGCGCACCTGCTTCGATCCGGAAATCCCGATCAACGTGGTCGACCTTGGCCTGGTCTACGAAGCCACCGTGCGACCGGTCGGCGACGGCCAGCGCACGGTGGACGTCAAGATGACCCTCACCGCGCCCGGCTGCGGCATGGGCGACATCCTGGTCGAGGACGTGCGCAGCAAGCTGGAGCTGATCCCGACCGTCGGCGAAGCCGACGTCGAACTGGTGTTCGACCCGCCGTGGAACCGGACCATGATGTCCGAGGCAGCGCGGCTCGAAACCGGGATGCTGTAGGGCCCGCGCCGGGCCTCGCGACGTCGCCCCGGGGACGTCGCCACGCGCGGCCTCGCGCCGTTTCGCGTCGATGGGTCGAAGGATCCGGGGACGTCGACCGCCCTCCCGCCCACCCCCATGTCGCGTGGCGGCCTGTCCGTTCGCGGGCCCGGCTGGCCGGTAGACGGGTGCTGCAGGAGGAGCCTGGCCGCGCGCGCGCCAGCGTCCGCCCGGAAGTTCCAACCTGAATGGCTCACTTTCCTGAAATGTGACGAATCTCACAATTTCATGTGAGAACCCGTCTCCATACTCGGGTTGCGGCACATCGGAAGTGTCGTGTAGCGTCAGTTTGCGGTCAGGTTGCGTCAGTCCGCACAGGCGCCGGAACCCGAATGCACAGGGAGGTCCCGTTCTCGATGCACGCACTTCCCTGCACAGCAAGTCGGCCGGCACATGCCGCGAACGCGGCGCTTTCGGTTGGGGAGTAACCCGATGTCCGATGTCACCCTTGGGCGCCTGCGGAAGCATGCGCTCGCCGTTGCCACCGCGATTGGCTTGTCCTGTGCCCTGGCTGCGCCGGCGTCCGCCGGGCGGGTCGATCTGGCAGGCCTGCAGTCCGACACCGCGTTCGACCAGTTCATCGTGAAGTACAAGGCGGGCGCGCCGGAACACGCGGATGCGGCGCTGCGCACGCGCGGGCTCGACAACGCGGCGCAGGCGCTCGTCAACGGCTCGCCGGCGTTGCGTTCGGCCGGTGCCCGCGCCGGGGCGCTGCGCGTCGCGCACGAACGCCGGCTGTCGGTCGGCGCCGACGTGATCCGGGTCAACCGCAAGCTCGACCGCGTCGACGCCGAAACCCTCATGCGCCAGCTGGCCGCGGACCCGAACGTCGAGTACGTCGAGGTCGACCAGCTGATGCGCGCGCTGATGACGCCCAACGATCCGCGCTACGCCGAGCAGTGGGGCTTCTTCAGCGCCGCCGGCGGCATCCGCGCCGAGCAGGCCTGGGACAAGTCCCTCGGCGCCGGCGTCGTCGTCGCGATCATCGACAGCGGCATCATTGCGCACCCCGACCTCGACGCGAATTCGGTCGGCGGCTATGACTTCATCAGTTCGACCACGTCCGGAAACGGCGGATCGGGCGACGGCAACGGCCGCGATTCCGATCCCACCGATGTCTCCGGCGTCCTGCACGGCACCCACGTTGCCGGCACGGTGGCGGCGGTGACCAACAACAGCACCGGCGTGGCGGGCACGGCGCCGAACGCGAAACTGCTGCACCTGCGCGTGCTCGGCAACGGCGGCTACGGCAGCACCTCCGACATCGTCGACGCGATCGCGTGGGCGTCCGGCGGCACGGTGTCGGGCGTCCCCGCGAACACCAATCCGGCGGAAGTGATCAACCTCAGCCTCGGTGGCAGCGGCGCGTGCAGCAGCACCTACCAGAACGCGATCAACGCCGCAGTCGGCCGCGGCAGCACCGTGGTCATCGCCGCCGGCAACAGCAACGTCAACGTCTCCGGCGCGTCGCCCGCCAACTGCAACAACATCATTTCGGTGGCGGCCAACGACCAGAACGGCGCGCGTTCGATCTGGACCAGCGGACAGGCATCCAACTACGGCGCGCTGATCGACATCTCCGCGCCCGGCACCAGCATCCTGTCGACCTATCGTTCCGGATCCACGCCGTCGTACGCCAACAACAGCGGCACGTCGATGGCGACGCCGCACGTCGCCGGCGTGGTCGCGCTGATGCAGGCCGCGGCGTCGACGCCGAAAACGCCGGCGGAAATCGAGACGATCATCAAGCAGACCGCGCGCGCGTTCCCGGCGACGCCCAGCCAGCCCATCGGCGCCGGCATCATCGACGCGAATGCAGCGGTCACCGCGGTGATGGGCGGCACGCCGGCCAACAATCCGCCGGTCGCCAACTTCAGCTCGTCCGCCAGCGGCCTCACGGTGCAGTTCACCGACACCTCGACCGACAGCGACGGCAGCATCGCCTCGCGCAGCTGGAACTTCGGCGACGGCACCACGTCCACCGCGGCCAACCCGTCCAAGACCTACGCCGCGGCCGGCACCTACACGGTCACGCTCACCGTCACCGACGACGACGGCGCCACCCACGCGCGCAGCGCGGCGGTCACGGTCAGCGTCGCGGGCGGCGGCAGCGTGCTGCAGAACGGGGTGCCGGTGACCGGCATCTCCGGCGCCTCGGCCAGCCAGCAGTTCTGGACGATCAGCGTGCCGGCGGGCGCCAGCAACCTGGTGGTCTCGACCACGGGCGGCAGCGGCGACGCCGACCTGTACGTGCGCTACGGGTCGGCGCCGACCACGGGCACCTACGACTGCCGCCCGTACCGCGCCGGCAACACCGAAAGCTGTTCGTTCGCGACGCCGCAGGCCGGCACCTACCACGTGATGCTCAACGGCTATTCGAGCTTCTCCGGCGTGACGCTGACCGCCAGCTACACCGCCGGCGGCGGGGGCGGCGCGCAGACCTACAGCAACGGTACCGACTACCCGATCAGCGACAACAGCACGGTCGAGAGCCCGATCGCGGTGAGCGGGCGCAGCGGCAACGCGCCGGCCAGCACGCCGGTGGCGGTGGACATCCGGCATACCTACCGCGGCGACCTCAAGGTCGACCTGGTGGCGCCGGACGGCAGCGTGTACGTCCTCCACAACCGTACCGGCGGCGGCACGGACAACATCATCGCGACCTACACGGTGAACCTGTCCAGCGAGGCGATCAACGGCACCTGGCGGCTGCGGGTGAGGGACAACGCGGCCGGCGACACCGGCTACATCAACAGCTGGAGCATCACGTTCTGATGCGACCCGCGTCCGCGATCGATGTGGATGGCTTGTGGCACGGCACTCCGGGCGACCGGAGTGCCGTTTTTTCTGGTGGCGAAAGCCGATGAGAGAGGAAGTGAAGCGATGAAATGGATTACCGGTGCGATCATTGCGGGAGCGATGTTCGCCGGTGCGGCCCAGGCCGGACCGAGCGACGCGCGACCCGCAGCCTTCAGCTACAGACTCCCCGCGGAACACACGGTGGAGGTGCGCAGCATGCCCGGCGTCGATGTCGCGCGCCTGCGTGCGGAGGACCTGCGGCGTTCGGCCAAGCTGGCCAACGCACCGGTGCGCTTCGCCGCGCCGCTCGCGGTCGACATCTCGCCGGCGACGTCCGGCGACTGGGACGTGGCCGGCGACAACCTCGTCTGGCGCATGCGCATCCAGTCCAAGGACGCGCTGTCGCTCAACTTCGGCTTCAGCCAGTACCACATGCCCGAGGGCGGGCGCCTGCTGGTGTATCCGGCCGGCCTGAAGAGCAACGCCAGCCCCGACCTCATCCGCAGCTTCACCAGCGCCGACAACAAGCGCAGCGGCGTGCTGTGGACGCCGGTGGTGCCCGGCGACCAGGCCGTGATCGAGGTGGTCGTGCCGAAGGCGCGGGCCGGTGAACTCAAGCTGCGCCTGACCAGCGTCAACCACGACTACGTCGGCTTCGAAGGGCTGGCTCGCCGTGGTGCCGACCTGGTGCAGCCGGCGGGCGTGTCCGGCAGCTGCAACATCGACGTGGTCTGCCCGGCCGGCGACGGCTGGCGCAACCAGATCCGCTCGGTCGGCGCGTACTCGCGCTTCGGCACGTTCTACTGCAGCGGCTCGCTGGTGAACAACACCGCCAACGACCACAAGATGTATTTCCTGACCGCCAACCACTGCAGCATGGGCACCGAGTCGGCGGCCGCCAGCATCGTGGTGTACTGGAACTACCAGAACTCCACCTGCCGCACCCCGGGCAGCGCCGAGAGCGGGGCCAACGGCGACGGCAGCCTGGCGCAGAACCAGACCGGCGCCGTGCCGCTGGCCAGCTACGCAAGCTCGGACTTCACCCTGCTGGAGCTCGACACGCCGGCCAACGAGGCGTTCAACCTGTACTGGTCGGGCTGGGACCGCCGTGACATCGCACCCCCCGGCGCGACCGGCATCCACCATCCGCGCGTGGCGGAAAAGCGCATCACCCATTCCAGCAACCCGACCCGGATCGAGGGCTACCTCGGCGCCACGGGCGACAGCCACCTGTACGTGTGGTGGAACCATCCCGGCACCACCGAGGGCGGCTCCTCGGGCTCGCCGCTGTACAGCCCGGAAGGGCGCGTCATCGGCCAGCTGCACGGCGGCTACGCCTCCTGCACCACCAGCGGCCCGGTCGGCACCAACGGCCACATCGACTGGTACGGCCGCGTGTTCACCTCCTGGACCGGCGGCGGCGCCAACAGCAACCGCCTGAGCAACTGGCTGGATCCGGCGGGCACGGGCGCGCAGTTCATCGACGGCCTCGACTCCACCCCGACCGACCCGACGCTGCCGGTCGCCGGCTTCACCTGGACCGCGGACGAGCTGACGGTGACCTTCGCCAACACCTCGACCGACGACGGCGACACGCTCGCCAGCGCGTGGGACTTCGGTGACGGCAACACCTCGACCGACGCCAACCCGGTGCACACCTATGCCGCCGACGGCACCTACACCGTCGGGCTGACGGTCACCGACGAGGACGGCAACAGCGACACCCACACCGCCACGGTCAGCGTCGCCTCCGTGCCGGATGCGATCGACCTGAGCAATGGCGTGGTGGTGTCCGGCCTGTCCGGCGCGGCCGGCAGCGGAACGCTGTACCGCCTGGTGGTGCCGGAGAACGCGACCGGCCCGCTGACGATCCGCACCTACTCCGGCAGCGGCAACGTCTCGCTCTACGCCAGCCTCGACGAAGTGCCGACCGCGGCGGCGTCCGACTGGCGCTCCACCCGTCCCGGCAACAACGAGACGATCGTGATCGCCGATCCGGAACCGGGCATCTACTACGTGCTGCTGCGCGGCGAGACCGCGTATTCCGGCGTGCGCCTGGTCGCCACCCATGGCATGAGCGAGACCTACGGCAACAACACCGCGTACCCGATCCCGGACAACAGTGCCGCGGGCGTCAGCAGCCCGATCACCGTGTCCGGCGCCAGTGGCAACGCCTCGGCCCAGACCCAGGTCTACGTGAACATCACGCACACCTGGATCGGCGACCTGATCGTCACCCTGGTCGCGCCGGACGGCAGCCAGTACGTGCTGCACAACCGTACCGGCGGCAGTAACGACGACATCAACGCCACCTACACGGTGGACCTGTCGAGCGAGCCCAAGAACGGCACGTGGAACCTGCGCGTGTCCGACAACGCGTCCGCCGATACCGGCACGTTGAACCGCTGGAGCATCACGTTCTGACCCGGGACGACGGATGCCCCGGCATCCGCGAGGCCCACGGCGACCCCGGCATGTCCGGGGTCGCTCTTTTCCGGGGGCGGGACGATCCGGGCTTCACGAAGCGCCCCGGGCCCGGGCGACTACAATCCGGGCAATGACCCCGCGAGGATTCCGCCGATGGCACGCCTGTTCCCGTGGCAACGACGCGCATGGCCGGTCGCGCTGCTGTCGTGCCTGCTCGCCGCCTGCGCCGCGCCCGGCGGCGGGAGCGGCGTGGTGAACGCCGCCGAGCGCAAGGACGGGCCGGTGCAGGACGCGCAGGCCTCCACGCTGCAGGGCGAAGGGCCGTTCCAGCGCTTCATCGTCCGCTATCGCGACGGCAGTGCCGCCGCCGGCGATCCGGCCGACGCGCAGTCGCGCATCGCGCGGACCGCGGCGAAGGCCGGCGCGTTGCCGCCGCTGGTGGCGACCTGGCAGCGGCGTCTGGGCGTACAGGCGGACCTGTTCGAGGTTGATCGCGCGCTCGATCGCGCCGGGGCCTCGGCGCTGATGAAGGCGTTCTCCAGCGATCCGGACGTCGAGTACATCGAGGTCGATCAGATGATGGGCATCGACCCGGTCCAGCCCACGATGCCGATGCGGCCGCGCGACTGACGCGCGCCGCGTCGCGTCAGCCGGCGGCTTCGAAGCGGTTGGCGTCGACGTTCTTGCGCACCCTGGCCGGGTCCCAGATGCGGCCGTTCATGGCGATGTACACGCCTTCGGGCAGCGACTGCACCGCGCCGACCGCGGTGCCGATGTTGAATTCCGCATCCGAGCCGCGGAAGCGCGCCGGGCTCAACGCCCCGGTGAGCACGATGGTCTTGCCCGGGATCGAGGCCAGCACCTGCGCGGTGGCGATCATCGAATCGGTGCCATGGGTCACCAGCACGTGGCGCGCCGGCTGCGCGGCGATCGTGGCGCGCACCAGCTCGCGGTCGGCATCGCCCAGGTGCAGCGAGTCCTTGCGCAGGATCGGGATCACGCTGAAGCGGAACGCCACGCCCAGTTCCTCCAGCATGCGCCCGATCTGCGGATCGCCGATCTGGTAGTCCGACTTGTCGTCGAAGTAGATCTTGTCGATCGTGCCGCCGGTGGTGACGATCAGCAGTTCATCCATTTCAGTGCTCCAGCGTGTGCCCGTCATCGCCGGGAACGGGCGCCGGGTCGGATAGGGGATCGGGTGGGGCAAGGACATAGTCATCGCCATAGATCGTGCACAGCTCCTCCAGCGCGTCCGAGGGCGGCTCGACCACGCGGATCGAGTCGCCATTGGAGCGTGTGAAACGGCAGTCGAACCGCTCGTCTACACCGCCTTCGCCGAACAGGACGCCGACCTGCGCCATCAGATCCATGTTGTCGTACTGCAGCGGCAGCCCGCGTGCGGCGTCGAGTTTCCACAGGTGGAACTCCCAGCTGCAGCAGCTTGCGCGCCCGCTTTCAACCAGCCAGCCATCGCGCACGGAGATGTCGGCATAGCCGCCGCTGAAGAAGTGCATCAGCGAGTGGCCGCCCGTGGACACGCCGTACAGGTCGCCCGCGCAGTTGGGTCCGGCGCCACAGCTGCCGCGCACTTCCACCATGTACCTGCCGTCGCCCGCGAGGTCGCGCACGGAAGCGCTGCCTGTCGACGATTCCTCCACGGACTGTTCGACCTCGAGCCGATCGCAGGTCGCGCCGCCGGGACACTGCAGCTCGATCACGAACAACCGTGTCCCCTCGTCCGGGCATTCGGTGCGCACCGACAGGACGCTGCCGTCACGATTGCGCGCGGACTCGACGGCGACCGGTTTGCACGATGGCGCAACTTCCACGGCAGGCGCGGGCGCCGATGGCACGAGCGCGCATGCGGACAGCGCGATGGCCAGCAGCGCCTTCATCCGCGTCGACCGAACCGCGCGCGCAGCCCCGGCCAGCTCGAGGCGAACACCACGAGCACCGACAGCGCGGTCGCGGCGAGTGCGGGCAGGCGCTGCGCCGGTTCCGACCAGGCGATCATCACCCCGTGGCAGAACAGCAGCAGCCCCAGCACGCCGGCCCAGAACGCCGCGCGCGCGCTGCCCAGCAGCGTGAACGGCAGCAGCAGCGCGATCGGCAGCACGAACACCAGCAGCGCCGCTACCAGGTGCGCGCTGTCCCGGAACCACCAAAGGTACAGTGCCGCCAGCGCCAGCAGGCCGGCCGACAGCGTCCAGCGCGGGTGGCGCGGCGCGGGCATCACGCCAGCTTCGCCGCCAGTTGCGCCACGCGGCGTCCGAGCGCGCGCGCCAGCGCGGCTTCGTCGTCGGTCGGTGTCGGATCGTCCGCGCCGCCGGCGACGTGGCTGGCGCCGTAGGGCGTGCCGCCGCTGCGCGTGCTGCTGAGCAGGGGCTCGGTGAACGGGATGCCCGCGATCACGCAGCCATGGTGCAGCAGCGGCAGCATCATCGACAGCAGGGTCGATTCCTGGCCACCATGCTGGGTCGCCGTCGAGGTGAACACCGCCGCCGGCTTGCCGACCAGGGTGCCGCTCGCCCATTCCGCGCCGAGGCCATCGATGAAGTGCTTCAGCGGCGCGGCCATGTTGCCGAAGCGCGTGGGGCTGCCCAGCAGCAGGCCCGCGCACTCGGCGAGGTCGGCGGGCACCACGTAGGGCGCGCCGTCTTCGGGCACCGGTGGCACCGCGGTGGCCGTCGCCGCCGCCACCGGCGGCACCGTGCGCAGGCGCGCGGCCATGCCCGGCACCTCGCCCACGCCGCGCGCGATCTGCCGCGCCAGGCGCGCGACCGAGCCGTTGCGGCTGTAATAGAGCACGAGGATGTCCGGCATGCGCGCCTCCCGGGGATGCCGCCTAGTTTGACAGGCTTTGCCGGCCCGCTCACCGGCATCGGCCACCGGCTTTGCTACGCTTCGCACGATGGAGCCGCTGTCGACGGTCAATCTGTGGATGGAGCGCTTGCGCGACCGCGAGCGGGTGCGCACCTTCGCCCGCTTCCTCGCGCGCCGCTTCCTCGACGACCGGCTGTTCCAGGCGGCCGCGGCGCTGGCCTACACCACCATCTTCGCGCTGGTGCCGCTGGCGATCGTGGTCTTCGGCGTGCTGGCGGCGTTCCCGATGTTCGGCGAATGGCGCGACCAGCTCACCGAGTTCATCTTCTCCAACTTCGTGCCCAGCGCCGCCAGCGCGGTCAAGGACACGCTGATCGCGCTGCTCGACAATGCCGGCAAGCTCACCGTCGCCGGCGCGATCGGCCTGATCGTGTCGCTGCTGATCACCCTCAACAGCGTCGAGGCGACGTTCAACCAGATCTGGCGGGTGCCGTCGTCGCGGCCGAAGCTGGGGCGGTTCCTGGTGTACTGGACCGTGCTCACCCTGGGCGCGCTGCTGGCGACCGCGTCGCTGGCGCTGTCGGCGTGGGTGTTCGCCTTGCCGATCTTCAGCAGCAGCGAAGGGCAGGCGCTGACCGGGCTGGCGCTGCGCCTGTCGCCGACCCTGGTCGAACTGTTGGCGATCACCGCGATCTACCGCGTGGTGCCGCACCGGACCGTGGCGCTTGGCCACGCCTTCGCCGGCGCGCTGTTGGCGGTGTCCCTGCTGGAACTGGTGAAATGGGGACTGGGCGCATACCTGGGCACCTTCAACGCCTACCAGAAGCTCTACGGCGCACTGGCCGCGCTGCCCATCCTGCTGCTGTGGATCTACCTGTGCTGGGTCGCGGTGCTGCTCGGCGCGTCGTTCGCGTCGGCGATTTCCGCCTTCCGCTACCAGCCGGCGTCGATGCGCCTGCCGCTGGGGTTCGAGATGTACGGCGTGCTGCGCCTGCTGGGCCGGTTCGCCGAGGCGCGGCGCGAAGGACGCGGCCTGCACACCGAGCAGATGCTCGCGCTGGAGCCGATGCTCACCGACAACCTGCTGCAGGACCTGCTGGCGCAGCTGGGGGTGATCCAGCTGGTGCAGCGCGCGGAAACCGGCGAATGGCTGCTGGCGCGCGACCTCGACACGGTCACGCTCGCCGACCTGTACGAAGCCTGCCAGCTGCGCGTGCCGGTGGCCGAAGCCTGGCTGCCGTGCCGCGACGATGCGCTCGGGCAGGCCGCGGTGGCTGCGCTCGACGACCTGCGCCTGCCGCTGCGCGACCTGCTCAAGCGCAACCTCGCCCATCTCTATCCGGATCCCAAGGACCCCGCATGAACGCTTCGATCCCCGGCAAGGCTTCGATCATCGCCACTGGCCTGCTTGTCCTGCTGCTGGCCGCGTGCAAGCCGGCGGCCGACCAGGCGCCGGCCGCCACCGCCGCCGTCGATGCGCCACCCGCCACGCCCGCCACCGAGGCCGCGCCTGCCGAGGAGGCGGCCAAGCCGGAGATCCCGACGCTCAGCGTGGACACCGTCGATGGCGGCCATTTCGACCTCGCCGAGCATCGCGGCAAGTGGGTGGTGGTGAACTTCTGGGCGACCTGGTGCTCGCCTTGCCTGAAGGAGATGCCGGAATTGTCGGCGCTCGACGCGATGCGCGAGCACATCGTCACCGTCGGCCTGGCCTACGAGGAGATCGCGCCGGAGGACATGCAGGCCTTCCTCAAGGAGCACCCGGTGGTCTATCCGGTCGCGATCATCGACGTGTATTCCCCGCCGGCCGATTTCGAGACGCCGCGCGGACTGCCGATGACCTACCTGATCGCGCCCGACGGCAAGGTTGCGCGCCAGTTCCTGGGTCCGGTGACCGCGCGCGAGATCGAGACCGCGATCGCCAACAACGGCGGGCCCAAGCTGGAGGCGTGATGGCGGCGGCGCGCTTTCTCGTCGAAGGACGGGTGCAGGGCGTGTTCTTCCGCGCCGGCGCCCGCGCGCAGGCGCTGGCGCTTGGCCTGTCGGGCCACGCGCGCAACCTCGACGACGGCCGCGTGGAAGTGCAGGCCGCGGGGAGCGCGGACGCGATCGATGCGTTGGCAGGCTGGCTGGCGCACGGCCCGCCGCTGGCGCGGGTGTCGGCGGTGGTGCGCGAGGACGGCGTGGACCTGGAGCCGATGCATGGCTTTTCCCTCGGCTGAATCCCGCGGCGTGGCGGGATGTACGCCGGCGCGCCGCCGCATCGCGCAGCGCGGCGCGTGCCTCGTGCCGTGGCTGCTGGCGTGCGTGGCCGCGCCGTTGTCGGCGGCGTCGCCGGGCACAAGCGTTCATCCGGTCGTGCCGCTTGATCATCTGTCGGCGCTGAAGGGCGACTATTTCGTGCAGGCGTCACCCACACTCGGTTGCGGCTTTCAAGTCGACGTGCGCTATCCCGAAGGCTACGCCGCCGCTCCGACGACGCGCTCTCCGGTGGTCTACCTGCTCGACGGCGATTCGCTGTTCCCGATCCTCGCCGCGACCCACCTGTTCCTGCACGACGACGACGCGCTGCCCGAAGCGGTGGTGGTCGGCATCGCCTACGGCGGCTTCGATCCGGCGGTGAACCGGCGCGGGCTGGATTTCTCGCCGCCCGCGGCCGGTGCCGGCGAGGGGCAGGGCGGCGCCGATGCGTTCCTCGCGTTCCTGCGCACGGAACTGCTGCCCGAGGTGGAGCGTCGCTATCGCGTCGACCCCGCGCGCCGCGTGCTGGTCGGCCAGCGCCGCGGCGGGCAGGTCGTGCTGTATTCGGCGTTCGTCGATCCCGACCTGTTCTGGGGCCGCATCGCCAGCAATCCCGCCTTCGACCCGGGGCGCGAGCGCCTGTTCCGGGCGCCGGCCGCGGCGACGCGGCACGACCTCGGCCTGGTGGTGGCCAGCGGCGGGCACGATCGGCCGCCGCTGCGCGAAGCAGCGCTGGCGTGGTTCGATGCGCGGCGTGGACGCGATGCGCCGTGGGCGCTGCACGCGATCACGATCCCGGGCGGCACCCATGCCGCGGACATCGGCAACAGCGACCGCGCCGGCATGCGCTGGCTGTTCGCGGATCGCGGCGACGCGCCGTCGCCTTGAAGCGACCGCGCCGGCGTGGTCGTCGCGCGATGCCGGCTACGGCATCGACGAAGCGCCCGCCTCGGCATGCAGCCGCGCCGCGCGCGCGGCCTGGGCCTCGTCGAGCGGCGGCGGGCGGGCCTGCGCATCGTTGATCTGTTGCGTCCAGCCGGGCAGCTTGCGGATGCCTTTCCCGGCCAGCTCGATTCCCTTGATGATGCCGAGCTGCACGTAGCCGCCGCGCATGCCGACTTCCTCGAGGCTCGGCGATTCGTCCCAGGCGCGCGAGAACACCGTGCCTTCGACCTCGACCGGGTTGCGGAACGCGAACGGATCCGTCGGTGGCCGCCGCCCGATCACGCGCACCGGCGCCAGCTCGGTCGCCTGCACGCCGGGCGGTGCCGGTTCGCCGCCGGCGTCGCGGTCCTGCGCGCCCGCCATCGCAGGCGCGATGCACAGCGCGGCCAGCAGCACGCAGCGCATGGCGATCAGGCCTTGAACGGCTTCAGCGGTTTGAGCGCGCCGTAACGTTCCTTCGCCGGTTTGCCCGGCAGCGGCGGCAGTTCGAGGTCGGGTGGCGGGACATGGGTGTCGGGCAGGCGGTCCAGCAGGTCGCGGACCAGGGTGAGGCGGCCGCGGCGCTGGTCGTTGAAGTCCACCAGCGTCCACGGCGCGTACCGGGTGTGCGTGGCCTTGAGCATGGCCTCGCGGGCGCGGGTGTAGTCGTCGTAGCGCAGGCGCGCCTGCAGGTCGATCGGCGACAGTTTCCAGCGCTTGAGCGGATCGTCCAGGCGTTCGGCGAAGCGCGTCTCCTGCTGCGCCTGGTCGCAGCACAGCCAGTACTTGAAAAGCAGGATGCCGTCGTCGACCAGTTGCTTCTCGAACACCGGTGCCTGGGCGAGGAAGGCCTTGACCTGCGCGTCGCTGGCGAAGCCCATCACCTTCTCGACGCCGGCGCGGTTGTACCAGCTGCGGTCGAACAGCGCGATCTCGCCGGCCGCCGGCAGGTGCGCGACGTAGCGCTGGAAGTACCACTGCGTGGCCTCGCGCTCGGTCGGCTTGGGCAGCGCCACCACGTGGCACTGGCGCGGATTGAGCTGGTCGGAGATCGCGCCGATCGCGCCGCCCTTGCCGGCGGTGTCGCGTCCTTCGAGGATCACCAGCAGGCGCTTGCCGGTGTGCTGCAGCCAGCGCGCCATCGCCACCAGTTCGAGTTGCATCGGTTCGAACGCGGCCTCGTAGTCCTTGCGCTTGAGCTTGCTCACTTGCGCTTCGCCTGCACGGTGCCGGCCATGCTGCGCGCCACTTCCAGCAGGGCGCCCTGCTGGCGGGTGTTGAGCGCGCGATAGGCGGCCAGCAGGTCGTGCTCGCCCTTGGTGCGCGCCGGGTCCAGCGTGCTTGCCAGTTCGGCGAGCAGGGCGCCTGCCGGCACGCCGAAGGCCTTGGCCAGCGCGTCGAGCTGTTCGCGGCCGGGCAGCTTGTCGCCGCGCATCCACGCCGAAACGGTGGCCACGCCGGCGCGCGGGATCGCGGTGGCGATGTCGGTGACGGACAGGCCGCGGGCCTTGGCCAGCAGGCGCAGGGTCTGGTCGATGCTCATGGGCGTCCAGCCTTCATGGGGTTTCCTTCAGTCTCGGGCGAAGCGTGGCGAGGTTGCACGGGCGGGTGCGGGCGTCGAGCTGCGCGTGCAGGATCTTCTCCCACGCCGTGCGGCAGGCGGAGGTGGAGCCGGGCAGGGCGAACAGGAAGGTGCCGTTGGCAAGCCCCGCGAATGCACGCGACTGCAGCGCCGAGGTGCCGATCTCCTCGAACGACAGGGCGCGGAACAGTTCGCCGAAACCGGGCATCTCCTTGTCCAGCAGCGGCAGCAGCGCTTCGGGCGTGGAGTCGCGGCCGGTGAAGCCGGTGCCGCCTGTGACGAGGATGCCGTCGATGCCCGGATCGGCGATCCACTGCGAGACCTGCGCGCGCAGCGCGTAGCGGTCGTCGCGCAGCAGCGTCCGCGCGGCGAGGCGGTGGCCGGCATCGGCCAGCGCGGCGGCGAGGTAGTCGCCGGAGCTGTCGTCGGCGAGGGTGCGGCTGTCGGACACCGTCAGCACGGCGATGTCGAGGGCGAGGGCGATGTCGGAGGCGCTCATGGCCGCAGCCTACCGCAAGGCGTCGCCGCCCGCCGCGGGTCCGGCGCCGCCGCGTGCGAGGCGGACCGCGAGCGCGGCGAAGTCCTGCGCGAAGCCGGCCATGTCGAACAGCCCCGACGACGCGCGCAACGCCGCCAGCCGCGCGCGCAGCGCGGCCAGGCGCGCGGGGTCGGTCGCCAGCGCCACCGCGGTGGCGACGAAGGCCTCGTCGCTGCCGGCGTTCATCTCGTCGAGGCCGAGGTGGTGGTTGAGGCTGCCGGCCACGCGCGCGGCGAAGGTGTCGCCGGGCCGGGTCAGTACCGGGCAGCCTGCCCACAGCGCATCGGACGCGGTGGTGTGCGCGTTGTAGGGATGGGTGTCGAGGAACAGGTCGGCCAGCGGCAGGCGCGCCATGTAGGCCGGATGCGGCTGCTTGGGCATGAACACCAGCCGCGCCGGATCGACGCCCATCGCCCTGGCCGCCTCGCGCAGGCGTGCATCCGCCCGACCGGGGCCGGACAGCAGCCACAGCACGCTGCCGGGCGCGCTGCGCAGCACCGCCATCAACCGGGCGACGCTGCCCGGGTTGAGCTTGTAGCTGTTGTTGAAGCAGCACAGCACGGTGGCGCCGTCGGGGAGCCCGCAGTCGGCGCGGGTCGGCGCATCCAGGCGTTCGCGCGTGGTGTCCGAGGGCTGGAAGCAGCGCGGCAGCCAGGCCACGCGCTCGGAAAAATGCGGGGCCAGCGATTCGGGCAGCACGAAGCGGTCGGCGACGACATGGTCGATCCACGGCGCGCCGCTGGTGCCGGGGTAGGCCAGCCAGTTCACCTGCACCGGCGCCGGGCGCATCGCCAGCACCTCCGGGCGCCCGCCGCCGCCCCAGCCGCGCAGGTCGAACAGCATGTCGATGCCGGCGCCGCGGATGCGCAGGGCCGCGTCGACGTGGCGCGTGCCGGCGAGGTCGTGCCAGTGCGTCACGGCGCGCAGGCGCTGCGCGATCGTGCTGCCGTCGTCGCCGGTGAGCGAAAACAGGTGCGCCTCGACACCGGCCTGCGCGCGCAGCGCTTCGAAGAAGGCGACGGTCAACAGTCCGGTGGGATGCGCGCCGAACCCGTTGGAGAGGAATCCCAGCCGCAGCGGCCCCTGCCCGCGCACCGGCGGCGGTGGCGGAAGCGGATGCACGGCGCGCGCCAGCGCCTCGGCGCGCAGGCGCGCGCAGCGCAGCTGTTCCGCGGGCGAGGCCTCCTCGCTGAGGAAGGCGAACGGCTCGACCGCGGCGCGACCGGCGGCCACGGCGGCGCGCACCTGCGCCGAAAGCGCGTCGACGTCGCGCCAGTCGCACAGCTTGCGGCGCCATGCCAGCAGGTAGGCGGCGATCTCGGGCACGTCCGGCGCGAGCGCGTGCGCGCGGGCATAGGCTTCGTTCGCCGCTTCGGCTTCGCCACTGTCCTCGAGCACGTGCGCCAGCCACAGCGCGATGCCCGGATGGTCCGGTGCGTTGCGCGCGGCGGCGCGCAGGCTGTCCACCGCCGCGGCGTGCCGGCCCACCATCCATTGCGCGCGACCCAGCCGCGCCAGCGCCTCGGGGTGGCCGGGCGCGAGCTGCAGCGCGCGCTGCGCCGCGGCAATGCAGGCGTGCGCGTCGCCGGCCTCGACTTCGGCATCGGCAAGCAGGATCCAGGCGAAGGCGTTTGCCGGCTCGCGTTGCACCGCTTCGCGGGCGATCGCGCGCGGATCCCGGGCGCCGGGTGCCGGCTGGCCGCCCGCCGCGTTCAAGGGCATCGCTCCCGGCGCGGGCAGGTGCAGCGGCTCATGCCAGCGACAGCGAGTACCACTGGGTGTCGTCTTCCTGCCAGCCGGCGTTGCGATACGTGGCGCGGGCCGCGGCATTGTCGCGCGCGGTTTCGAGCTGGATCGCGGCGGCGCCCTCCTCGCGGGCGAAGGCGGCCGCGGCGTCGAGCAGCGCGCGCGCCACGCCCTGGCGGCGGGTGGCGGGCAGCACGAACAGGTCGTTGAGGATCCACGTGCGCGCCATGCGCACCGACGAGAACGACGGATACAGCTGCGCGAAGCCGACCACCGAAGTGCCCTGGCGCGCCACCAGCACCTTCGCTTCGCCGAAGCGCAGGCGGCTGCGCAGCCAGTCGCGCGCGGCGGCGACGTCGGACGCCTGGCCGTAGAACTGGCGATAGGCGTCGAACAGGACCGCGAGCGCGTCGAGGTCGGCCGGCTGTGCGTGGGTGACGGTGGCGCTCATGGCATCAGGGTCCCTGGGTCAGCCGCGCCAGCTCGTCGGCCTGGTGTTCGCGCGAGAGGCGGTCGGCCAATGCGTCGAGCTGGCCTTCGAGCACGTTCGGCAGGTCGTACAGGGTCAGGCCCTCGACGCGATGGTCGGTGATCCGGCCCTGCGGGTAGTTGTAGGTGCGGATGCGCTGGCTGCGGTCGCCGCTGCCGACCTGCAGCTTGCGCGTGGCGGCGGTGGCGGCGGCACGGCGTTCGGCCTCGGCCTCGGCCAGCATCGCCTTGAGCCGCTTCATCGCCTTGTCGCGGTTGGCGTGCTGGCTGCGTTCGGTCTGCGATTCCACCACCACGCCGGAGGGCAGGTGGGTGATGCGGATCGCCGAGTCGGTCTTGTTGACGTGCTGGCCGCCGGCGCCGGAGGACCGGAACGTGTCGACCTTGAGGTCGGCCGGATTGATCTCGATCGGCTCGCCGTCGTCCTCGACCGGGATGATCGCCACCGTCGCGGCCGAGGTGTGGATGCGGCCCTGCGATTCGGTTTCGGGCACGCGCTGCACGCGATGGGTACCGGACTCGAACTTCAGCTTGGCATAGGCGCCGGCGCCCTCGACGCGCGCGATCACCTCGCGGAAGCCGCCGTGCTCGCCGGCGTTCGCCGATTCCACCTCGACGCGCCAGCCCTGGCGCTCGGCGTAGCGGCTGTACATGCGGAACAGGTCGCCGGCGAAGATCGCGGCCTCGTCGCCGCCGGTGCCGGCGCGGATCTCCAGGTACAGGCCGCCGTCGTCGCGGGCGTCGCGCGGCACCAGCAGCGCCATCAGGACGTCGTCGAGCGCCGCCAGCCGCGCGTTCGCCGCGTCGATCTCCTCGGCGGCCAGTTCGCGCAGTTCCGGATCGGCGCGCATCGCCTCGGCGGCGGCGAGGTCGTCGCGCGCCTGGCGTTCGTCGGCCAGCGCGGTCGCCAGCGGTTCGAGCTGGGCGAACTCGCGCGACAGCGCGCGGAAACGCGCCTGGTCGCCGGCGATGCCGGGGTCGGCGAGCAGGCGTTCGAGTTCGTCGCGGCGTTCGGCCAGCGCTTCCAGCTTACGGCGCAGGGTCGGCAGCATCGTCGGTGTCGCGCGGCGCGGGCGGCAGCAGTTCGTCGAAGCTGCGCAGGAAATCGAGGTGGCCGTTGCCGAGCGCGTCGCGCATCGCGGCGGTGGGCGCGTGCAGCAGGCGGTTGGTCAGCGCATGCGCCATCTGCTCGACGACGGCCGCGGGGTCCTGGCCGGCGGCGAGCTGCTGCCTGGCTTTCGCCAGCAGCTCGGCGCGGACCGCGTCGCCATGCGCGCGCAGGCGCTTGAGCGGTTCGTTGCGCGCGCCGAAGGCCAGCGCTTCCGCGTAGCGCGTCACCTGCAGGTCGACGATGGCCTCGGCGTCCGCGGCGGCTTCGCGCCGGCCGCGCCGGTTGTGTTCGACCACGCGGTCGAGGTCGTCGACGGTGTAGACGAAGACATCGTCGAGCCCGGCAACGTCGGCGGCGATGTCGCGCGGCACCGCGAGGTCCATCAGCAGCATCGGCCGGTGCTTGCGCGCCGACAGCGCGGCGGCGATCTGCGGCCGCGTCAGGATCGGCGTCTGGCTGGCGGTGGCCGAGAACACGATGTCGGCCAGGAACAGGTGGCGTTCCAGTTCGTCCAGCGGCAGCGCGACCGCGCCGTGGCGGGCGGCCAGCTCCTGCGCATGCGCATAGGTGCGGTTGGCGACCAGCAGCCGCTTCACCCGGGCCTGGGCGAGGTGGCGCGCCGTGAGCTCGATGGTCTCGCCCGCACCGATCAGCAGCACCACCGAATCGGCGGGGCGCGCGAACGATTCCTGCGCCAGGCGCACCGCGAGCGAGGCCACCGAGACCGGACTGGAGCCGATCCGGGTTTCGCTGCGTGCGCGCTTGGCGGTGACGAAGGCATGCTGGAACAGGCGGTCGAGGCGCGCGCCCAGCGACCCGGCGCCGCGCGCCAGCGCCCAGGCCTGTTTCACCTGGCCGAGGATCTGCGGCTCGCCCAGCACGAGCGAGTCCAGCCCGCAGGCGACGCGGAACAGGTGGCGCGCGGCGTCGTCGCCGGCGTGGCGGTACAGGTAGGCGTGGAGATCGTCGCCGCCCTGCGGATGCGTGGCCAGCCAGTCGGCCAATACGCGGCCGTCGCCGTCGGCCAGCGCATACAGTTCGGTGCGGTTGCAGGTCGACAGCAGCGCCACCTCGCGCACGCCGGGCAGCGCGCGCAGCTCGGCCAGCGCCGCCGGCACCGCGCTGTCGCCGAACGCCACGCGTTCGCGCAAGGCGACCGGTGCGGTCTGGTGGTTGATGCCGAGGGCGAACAGGGTCATGGGCGGGGACCGCCATCCCGATCGCGCAGGCGGGCCCGGGTGGCGGGTCCTGCTGCGGCGTATCCGTTCAGGCGCTTGCGATAAGCTTTCGGTCGATTGGAATCCCATTTTAAGGCCCGGCAGGCGTCGATGCCCGTTTTTCCGAACCCCGTCCGCCGGATCGTGCTGTGCGCCCTGCTGCTGGCCGGCTGGCCGCTGGCGCTGTCCGCCCAGTCGCCCGCTGGCGACGATCCGCTGCGCCAGGACGTGCTCGGCGCCACCATGGCCGGCGAATACGCGCTGCAGGCAGGCCGGCTGGAGGAGGCTTCGCGCTGGTACCTCGACGCGGCGCGCGCCTCCGGCGACGACGCCGGCCTCGCCGAACGGGCGACCCGCATCGCCCTGCTCGGACAGGACGACCGCCTCGCCGCGCAGGCGCTGGCGCTGTGGCGCGCGCGCGCGCCGGCGACCCTGCCGATGCGCGCGGCCGAGGCCACGCTGGCCCTGCGCTCAGGCAAGCAGCGCGTCGCCGAGCGCGAACTCAAGGCGCTGATGCGCGATCCCGATCCGGCCGGCTGGCGCCACGCGCTGCAGGTGCTGGCCACCGGATCGCGCGACCCGGCCGTCTCCGGCAGGCTGATGCAGCGCCTGTTCGATGCGAACGTGGTGCCGGACGAGCTTCCCGCCTGGGTCGGCTTCGGCGACCTGGCCCAGCGCCTGGACCAGGACGCGCTGGCCAGTCGCGTGGTCGACCGCATCGTGCAGCGCTTCCCCGGCGACCCGCGCGTGGCGCTGCTGCGCGCCGGCCAGCTGCGCGAGAACGGCGACCTCGACGGCGCGCGCGCGGTGCTGGCCGAAGTGGCAGGCGCGGCCGCCATCGCCCCCGAGCTGCGGCTGGCGATGGCCGCCGAGTACGACGCGCTGGGTGATCCGGCCGCCGCCGAGCAGGTGCTGGCCAAGGGGCCGCAGGACCTGCGCATCCAGGCCCTGCGCGCCTCGCTGCTGGCGCGCGCGGAGGACAAGGCCTCCCTGGGCGCGCTGTACGACGAGCTGCGCCGCGACGCCACCACCCCCAACCCGGCCCAGCGCCTGCTGCTGGGCCAGACCGCCGAATACCTCGAGCGCTATGCCGAGGCGCTGGACTGGTACGACGGCGTGGCCGGCGGCGAACCGCGCCTGCAGGCGAGGCTGCGCACCGCCAACGTGCTGTACGAACTCGGGCGCAAGGACGATGCCTTCGCCGCCCTGCGCAAGCTGCAGGGCGACGGCACGCTCGACGAACGCGCGCGCCAGGCGGCCTACCTGCTGGAAGCCGAGCTGCACGGCAAGGACAAGCAGCTCGACGCCGAAGCCGACACCTATGCGCGGGGCCTGGCCGACTGGCCGGACGAGCCGTCCCTGCTGTACTCGCGCGCGCTGATGTGGGAGCGCTACGACGACATCCCGCGCGCCGAGGCCGACCTGCGCAAGATCCTGGTCGCCGAACCGGAGAACGTGGCCGCGCTCAACGCGCTGGGCTACACCCTGGCCGACCGCACCGACCGCTATGGCGAGGCGCTGGAGCTGATCGATCGCGCGCGCGTCGCCGAGCCGGGCAACGCCGCGATCATCGACAGCTACGGCTGGGTCCTGTACCGGCTCGGCCGGTTCGACGAGGCGCTGGTCGAACTGCGCCGCGCGTACACGCTGCAGAAGGATGCGGAGATCGCCGCGCATGTCGGCGAGGTGCTGTGGCAGCTCGGTCGCAAGGACGAGGCGCGCAAGTACTTCGACGACGCGCGCCGGATCGACCCCGACAACCGCTCGCTCCAGCGCGCGCTGGAGAAGACCGGCGCATGAGCGGGCACGCATGAGCCGTCATTCGTTGCGTGCCTGCGCGCTTGCCGCGTTCGTCGCCTGCGCCTTCGCGGCCTGCACGCCGCAGGCGGTGCGCGCGCCGGTGCCGGTCGATCCGGCCGAAGCCGCGCGCCAGGACGCCGCGCGCGCCGCGCTGGCGGACTGGTCGCTGTCGGGTCGGGTCGCGATCTCCGGCGGCCGCCAGGGCGGCAGCGGCCGCATCGACTGGACCCAGCAGGGTGGCCGTTACAACATCACGCTGTCGGCGCCGGTGACGCGCCAGGGCTGGCGCCTCGGCGGCGATGCCCGGCACGCGCGGCTCGACGGCATCCAGGGCGGGGCACGCGAGGGCGATGACGTCGAAGCCCTGCTGCGCGACGCCACCGGCTGGGACATCCCGGTACGCGCGCTGGTCGACTGGGTGCGTGGCGTGCCCGCGGACGCGTCGGCCTTCGGGGACCCGCGCATGGCCTACGGCGCCGGCCAGCTGCCGGCCAGCCTCGAACAGGCCGGCTGGCGCATCGATTACCGCGAATGGCACGCCGCGGCCACGGACCGACCGGCGCTGCCCAGGCGCATCGAAGCGCAGCGCGGCGACGCCCGGGTGCGCCTGGTCGTGGATGAATGGCGGGCGCGTCAGGCGTCGGGCGAGGCGCAGGGCGATGACGGCGATGACCTCGCATCGCCGGACGCGCAGCTGGCCGCGACCTTCCGCACCCTGCGCCTGGACGACCCGGCGGCCGACGCGCGCGAACACATCGCTGCCGGCGACCTGCGTCCGGTCGGCGTCTGCGGGTTCGCCTGCCTGGCACCGGGCGCCGGCCCTGCCGGTGCACCGGGGGCGCACGGCGTCGACCTGCGCATCATCGACGGCACCGGCGACGTCATCCGCGACGACCGTCACCTCGAACTGAAGGCCCGGGCCGAGGCCTACGCCCGCGCCTACAACGCTGCGCTGGCCGCCTGGCGGCAGGCGCACCCGGAGGCCGGCGCGCCGCCGCCGGCGCGCTGACCCATGGGCATGGCGTCCGCGCCCGGCGGCGAGGGCTGGTCGGCCTGGCCCGCGCCGGCCAAGCTGAACCTGTTCCTGCGCATCCCGCGCCGCCGACCGGATGGCTACCACGACCTGCAGACCGTGTTCCGCCTGCTCGACTGGGGCGACACGGTGCGGCTGCGGCTGCGCGAGGACGGCGCGATCACCCGCGTGGGCCCCTCGGCGCCGGGCGTGGCCGCTGCCGACGACCTCGTGGTGCGGGCCGCAAAACTCCTGCAAACGGAGGCGAACGTCGCGAAAGGCGTCGACATTTCCGTCGAAAAGCGCATTCCCTCGGGTGCCGGCTTCGGGGGTGGTTCATCCGATGCCGCGACCGTGCTGCGGGTGCTGGACCGGTGCTGGGGGCTTGACCTGGGCATCGAACGGCTGGCGGCCCTGGGCCTGCGCCTGGGCGCCGACGTGCCGGTGTTCGTGCGCGGCCACAACGCCTGGGCCGAAGGCGTGGGCGAAGTGCTGACGCCGTTGGACCTGGCGCCGGCCTGGTACGTGCTGGTCGACCCGGGTGTCCACGTCGCCACCGCCGCCCTGTTCCAAGCCGCTGAATTGACGCGAAATGCCCCAGCCGCGACAATATCCGACTTCGTTTCGGGAGCAGGGCTCGGCAACGCGTTCGAGCCGGTGTTGCGCTGCCGCGAAGCCGCCGTCGACGCGGCCTTCGCAGCGCTGGCGCAGATCGGCACGCCGCGGCTGACCGGGTCGGGCAGCGGCTGTTTCGTCGAATTCGCCTCGCGCGGATCCGCCGAAGCCGCGCTCGCGGCGTTGCCATCCTCGCTCAAGGCCTGGGTGGCGGCGGGCGCGGCGCGGTCGCCATTGCTCGATGCACTCGAAACGGCCGGGAATGCGGAGTAGGGAACAGGGAATCATCGGAGCACGCAGGCTGTGCTCTTCCGGATCCCGATTCCCCATTCTCGACTCCCGGAGAAAAAACAGGGGCGTCGCCAAGTGGTTAAGGCACCAGGTTTTGATCCTGGCATGCGTAGGTTCGAATCCTTCCGCCCCTGCCAGACGATCGAAATGGAGCGTTGGGAATAGGGAATCGATGGATGCGCGGCCAGCCGCTTTTCCGATTCTCCAGTCCCGATTCCCCGTTCCCGGCCCCAAGCCACCCGCGCGGTCAGAGCGAAGCGGAGCAACCAAGATGAAGGAAGATCGCAACCTGTTGATCTTCTCGGGCAACGCGAACAAGCCGCTGGCGCAGGCGGTGTGCCGCGAACTTGGCGTCCGCCCGGGCAAGGCGCTGGTCTCGACGTTCTCGGACGGCGAGGTGCAGGTCGAGATCGAGGAGAACGTGCGGCGGCAGGATGTGTTCGTCATCCAGCCCACCGGCGCGCCCTCGGCCGAGAACCTGATGGAGCTGCTGGCGCTGATCGACGCGCTCAAGCGCGCATCGGCGACCTCGGTCACCGCGGTGGTGCCGTACTTCGGCTACGCGCGCCAGGATCGCCGGATGCGGTCCTCGCGGGTGCCGATCACCGCCAAGCTGGTGGCGCGCATGTTCGGCGCGGCCGGTGCCGACGGGCTGCTGACGGTCGACCTGCACGCCGACCAGATCCAGGGCTTCTTCGACATCCCGGTCGACAACGTGTACGCCTCGCCGCTGCTGCTCGCCGACATCTGGCGCGCGCACGGCACCGACAACCTGATCGTGGTCTCGCCCGACGTCGGCGGCGTCGTGCGCGCCCGGGCCATCGCCAAGCGCCTCGACGACGCGGACCTCGCGATCATCGACAAGCGCCGCCCGCGGGCCAACGTCGCCACGGTGATGAACATCATCGGCGACGTGGAGGGCAAGACCTGCGTGCTGGTCGACGACATCGTCGACACCGCAGGGACGCTGTGCGCGGCGGCGGGGGCCCTCAAGGCCAACGGCGCCAACAAGGTCGTCGCCTACTGCACCCACCCGGTGCTGTCGGGCGCGGCCATCGACAACATCACCCGTTCGCAGCTGGACGAACTGGTGGTCACCGACACCATCCCGCTGTCGGACAACGCCCGGGCCTGCGGACGCATCCGCCAGCTCAGCGTCGCCGAGATGCTGGCCGAGACGATCCGCCGGATCGCGTTCGGAGAATCCGTCAGTTCGCTCTACCTGGACTGACACCACCGCTCGCCTGGTCGCGGGTGAGCGTTCCAAACCGCCGTGAGGCGGTTCCAATCCTGAAAGAAGAGAAGCAAACATGGCAACGACGCACGAAATCAAGGTCGAACGCCGCGGGGACGAAGGGAAGGGTGCGAGCCGCCGCCTTCGCCACGCCGGCAAGATCCCGGCCATCGTCTACGGTGGCGAACTCAAGCCGGTCAGCATCCAGCTCGACCACGAGCCGGTGTGGCTGGCCAGCCAGAACGAGTGGTTCTACTCGTCGATCCTGGACCTGAGCCTCAATGGCGACATCCAGAAGGTCCTGCTGCGCGACATGCAGCGCCACCCGTACAAGCAGCTGATCATGCACCTGGACTTCCAGCGCGTGAACGACAACGAGACGCTGCGCACGGCGGTGCCGCTGCACTTCCTCAACGAAGACAGCTCGCCCGCGGGCAAGTCGTCGGAAGTGGTCGTCACCCACGAGCTCAACGAAGTGGTGGTGGAGTGCCTGCCGAAGGACCTGCCGGAGCACCTCGAGATCGACCTGGCGAACCTGGCGGTCGGCGACATCGTCCACCTGTCCGACATCAAGCTGCCGGCGGGCGTCGAGATCCCCGAGCTCAAGCTCGGCAAGGAACACGACGTGGCGGTGGTCATCGCCAAGCACGGTCGCGAGGACGTGGTCGAGGACGAGGCGGCCGCCGAGGGCGGTGCCGACGTTCCGGCGAGCAAGGTGTCCAAGGACGAGAAGTGATCCTCGCGTAAGCGAGGGTCATCCCGAGCCGCAGGCGAGGGATCTCCCCCACGGCGCGACGCGGCTTCGATGCGCGTCCGCCGAGACCTGGGGGCGGTCCACTCCCTGCGGTGCGGGATCACGCTGCGATGGATGGATTGCGCCTCATCGTCGGCCTGGGCAACCCCGGCCGTGAACATGCGCTGGACCGGCACAACGCCGGGTTCCGCTTCGTCGACGCGCTCGCGGACAAGGCCGGCGGCCGCTTCGGCGTCGAGGGCAAGCTGTTCGGCGAGACCGCGAAGATCGACTTCGCCGGACGGTCGCTGTGGCTGCTCAAGCCGGCGACGTACATGAACCTCAGCGGCAAGTCGGTCGCCGCGGCCCTGCGCTACTGGAAGATCGAACCGGAACAGGCGCTGCTGGCGCACGACGAACTCGACCTGCCGCCCGGCGCGGCGCGACTCAAGTTCGACGGCGGCCAC
>Ga0209571_1000398_pt1 | contig 52428 bp, 58 predicted proteins | sample EBPBio102011_DNA_FD_185866 | JGI IMG/M metagenome (GOLD analysis project Ga0209571, IMG submission 185866) | Wastewater treatment Type I Accumulibacter community from EBPR Bioreactor in Madison, WI, USA - Reactor 1_1/10/2011_ DNA (SPAdes)... | ecosystem: Engineered > Bioreactor > EBPR >... | reverse complement strand
GAAAACCAAAGATGGTCGTGCGAACCGCACTCGCCAGAAAACTTCTCGTCAGGTTGAATGCACGCGCTCGCATCGCGCGAGCGGAGATCATCAATGCAACTTGACACAACAGATAGTCGCTCCCCCGCTTTGCAGGGGAGGATAGGCGGCGACGCTAGCGCGACCTGGATCCTCCCCCGTTCACGGGGGGTCCGAAGGACGGGCGAGACCCGTGGCTCGCCCCGGCAAGGGACCGCCGGAGGCGGTGGAGGGGGCGAAAGACGTCAAATTGCCCCCCAAAAGAATCTCACAAAATTCTATCCTCCTCAAAATTCCCACCCCCATAATCCTCGCACCACAAACGAGGACGCGACGTGACCAACGACGAGGCGATGAGACAGGAGGCGGAGCGGCTGAAGCGCAGCATCTGGTTCCTGCTGTCGTTTGCCAACATCGCCGAGCGCACTGCACATCTTCCCGCGCCGATCCGTTTTGTCATGCTGGCAATCCTGCGCGCCGCACTTGGCGCAGGCCAGCGCCTCGTCTCAGGCATGGCCGAGGATTTTGGCCTTCAACTCGCCGTCTTCGAGCCCGGTCCGCACACTGATTCCATCGACGAACTGTTCGAGCTCGCCCGGTCATTCCGCATTCTTGGTTGCCTGCTCGGCGATCTCGCTGCCTGGGCCGGTTATTTCGATGCCGATATGTCCCGCGATGGCCACGAACGCGCACCTGCCAGACAGACACTGGCGGCGCGCCGGCCTTTGCCACTTCGTGCACCGAGCCGTCCCGCCGCAACCACCGCCCACGCCATTCGCGCCGGACCGCCTCGCTCCCTGATGCGGCTTCAGCGCGCCGCCTGACCTGCGCTGTTCCAATCCCAACTCTTTCCTCCGGACGTCGCGCACGGCCGCCGTTCCTGTACGCCCGCTATTCCCCAAGACCCCTTTAGCTTGACCTTTTGCTGCAAAATCCTGTTCAAGCATCCGTCCGGCTGCGACTCGCGCGGCCAGACACCGTTTGATGAAAGGCCGAAATGCCGCTTCGCGTCGTCTATATGGGCACGCCCGACTACGCCGTACCGACGCTTCAGGCCGTCGCCGACGCCGGGCATGAGATCGCAGCCGTCTATTCGCAGCCGCCGCGTCCCGCCGGGCGGCGCGGGCTGGAACTGACGCCGTCTCCCGTGCATCGCGAAGCCGAGCGGCGCGGCTTTTTGGTGCGCACGCCGGTCAGCCTCAAATCGCCCGAAGCACAGGCTGAGTTCGCTGCACTCAATGTCGATGCCGCGGTCGTCGTCGCCTACGGTCTCCTGCTGCCGCGCGCAGTTCTCGATGCGCCGCGCCTCGGCTGTTTCAACGGCCACGCCTCACTCCTGCCGCGCTGGCGCGGCGCGGCCCCCATCCAGCGCGCCATCATGGCCGGCGATGCCGAGACCGGCGTGATGATCATGCAGATGGAAGCAGGCCTCGACACCGGACCCGTGGCGCTCACCCGCCGCATCGGCATCACGCCCGACATGACCGGCGGCGAGTTGCACGACCAGCTTTCACATCTCACTGCCGAGGTGATGACCGACGCGCTGGCCAAGCTGGAGGCAGGCAACCTGCCGCTCACGCCGCAGCCGGAGACCGGCGTCACCTACGCCTCCAAGATCGACAAGGCCGAGACCCGTATCGACTGGTCGCAGTCTGAAACCGGCATTCACAATCGCATTCGGGGCCTCGCGCCCTTCCCGGGCGCGTGGTGTGAAATCGCGGGCGAACGCGTCAAGCTGCTTGGCTCAACGCTCTCCGGCGGCAGCGGCCAGCCGGGCGAGGTGCTTGACGGGCAATTGACAATTGCCTGCGGTGACGGCGCGGTCCGGTTGACACAGGTACAACGCGCCGGCGGCAAGCCGGTTTCCGCCGCCGATTTCCTGCGCGGCGCAAAGATCTCGGAAGGAACGATATTGCCATGAGTATGCTTGCCATCCGCACCGCCACGCCGAACGACCGGGCGGCAATCCATTCTGTCGAACAACGCGCCTTCGGGCGGCCTGACGAGGCAGATCTGGTCGACGCACTGGTTGCGGCTGGCGACGCCGTGCTTGAGCTTGTTGCCGAAGACGACGGCATCATTGTCGGCCACATCCTGTTTTCGCGGCTGAGAGTCGTTACCGGCGGCGTCTCCTTCGAGGCCGTGGCGCTCGCGCCGCTGGCGGTCGATCCGTCGTTCCAGAACAGCGGCATTGGCGGCGCGCTCATCCGCGAAGCGCATCTGCGGCTGGTCAGGGCCGGCAAGACACTGTCCGTTGTGCTCGGCGATCCGGCCTATTACGGCCGCTTCCGCTATACGCATGCGCGCGCTGCGGGTTTCGACAGCGCCTTTCAGGGCGAGGCGCTGCAGGCGCTCGACTTCGGCGATGCGCCAACAAAGGGCGCGCTGGTCTATGCAGCGGCGTTCGGTTCCGAAGGCCACTGATGCCGCGCTTCCGCCTCGATGTCGAATATGACGGCTCGGCCTTTGCCGGGTGGCAGCGGCAGGCCGACCAGCCTTCCGTGCAGGAGGCGATTGAACGGGCGATCCACGCATTTTGTGGCGAGACGATCTCGATCCGCGGCGCGGGCCGCACAGACGCCGGCGTGCATGCGCTGGGTCAGGTCGCCCATCTCGACCTCGTCAAGGAATGGCCAGCCGACACAGTGCGCGACGCGATCAATGCGCATCTGGGCCAAGCCGGCGACGCCGTCGCCATCCTGTCAGCCGAGCGTATCGACGGCGAGTTCGACGCCCGCTTCAGCGCGGTTGCGCGCCACTATCTCTACCGCATCGTCAACCGCCGCGCCCGTCTCGCCATCGACGCACGCCGCGCATGGTGGGTGCCAAAGCCGCTCGACGCGGACGCCATGCACGAAGCAGCGCAGACACTCATCGGCCGGCACGACTTCACCACCTTCCGCTCCATCCACTGCCAGGCGAAGAGCCCAATCCGCACGCTGGACCGGCTCGACGTGACGCGCACCGGCGACTTGATTGAAATCCGCGCCTCAGCCCGCTCCTTCCTGCACAATCAGGTGCGCTCGATGACCGGCACCCTGAAACGTGTCGGCGATGGCGCATGGTCGCCTGCCGATGTGTCGGCAGCGCTCGAGGCCGCCGACCGCGCCCGCTGCGGGCCGGTCGCCCCACCCGACGGGCTTTATCTGACGAAGGTGGATTATCCGGCTGGCTGAGCAAGCGCGATTAAGCCCAAGACGTCCTGCAAAGCTATGATCACAAAGATCGAGACAAACAGGATCAGGGCAAACACGGCACTGGCGATTCCCGGCCCACGATCAATCACCGCATTGGTCAGCCGCCAGACCAGCACCAGCATGGTCATGAACAGGACCAGCGCCAGAGCGTCCGACACCTGGTTCGCCGACGCAAAAAATACATCAAGGATGGCGATCGGCAGCAGCATCCAGGCTGTTATGACCGAGCTCCAGTTGCTGGCGACAACAAAGGCTGCAAACCTGTCTGCGACGCCCATCGGCTTGGCCAGCATGCCGAACACGATCAGCGGTAAGAGCCAGGCAGACATGTCGATCAAAGCCAGCCTGAACAGAACCGAGCTTCGCCCGCCGATCTCGGCCACCTGATCGCCATAGCCGTTGACCGTGCCCACCCAGCCGACAAACATCGCCGGCAGCGCCACCACGATGGCGTAGAACGAATTCCAGAACCCGTCCGCCGACAGGTCGAGCAGCTTCACGCCGTCGCGCCTGCCCAGCATCAGCTGCCAGGCGCCGGTCAGGTATCGCTGGATCTCGTCGCCGGAGGGCATCTCAGCCGAACCAGTCTGCGAGGAAGCGCTGATAGATGCGCGTCAGCGTCTCAAGGTCATCCAGCGCCACCCGCTCGTCCACCATGTGCATGGTCTGCCCGACCAGGCCGAACTCGACCACCGGGCAATAATCCTTGATGAAGCGCGCGTCAGACGTGCCGCCGCCGGTCGACAGTCCCGGCCGGCGGCCGGTCACCGCCTCGACCGATCCGGCCAGCGCATCGATGAGTTTCTCGTCGCGGGTCAGGAACACCGGGCTTGGCCGGTCGCGCCACACCAGTTCGTAGTCAACCGGCCCGCTCTTGCCAGGCCGCAGCGCCTTCCCGTTGGCCGCCCTGTCCAGTCGGTTGTGGATTTCAGCTTGCAAGGTCTCTGCGGTCCAGCTGTCGTTGAAGCGGACGTTGAAGGCGGCAGCCGCACGCGCCGGGATCACATTGGTTGCCGGGTTGCCGACATCAATCGTCGTCACTTCCAGATTGCTCGGCTGGAAGTCTGCGGTCCCCTCGTCCAGCGCCGGTTTCATCAGCGCCTCGACCATGGGCACGATGCCGCGCACCGGATTGTCCGCCAAATGCGGATAGGCAACGTGGCCTTGCACGCCGTTGACGGTCAGCATGCCCGAGATAGAACCGCGCCGGCCAATCTTGATTGCGTCGCCGAGTTTGTCGGGATTGGTCGGTTCCCCGACGACCGATGCATCCCACGTCTCGCCGCGCGCCGCCGCCCATTCGAGCAGCTTTGAAGTACCGTTGATAGACGGACCTTCCTCGTCGCCGGTAATCAGGAAGGACACCGAGCCTTTCAGCGGACCGTTCTCCTCAATATGCCTCGCCACAGCCGCGAGGAAGCAGGCAATGCCGCCCTTCATGTCGACTGCACCGCGGCCATACATGAAGCCGTCGGCGATTTCTGCGGCAAAGGGCGGATGCGTCCAGGCCGCTTCGTCACCCGGCGGCACGACGTCAGTATGGCCGGCAAACATCAGATGCGGCCCGTTACCCGACAGGCGCGCATAGAGGTTTTCAACATCCGGCGTGCCGTCTTCGGCAAAGACTGGCCGGTCGACTGCAAACCCCATCGGCTTCAGCAGCTGTTCAAGCGCCCCCAGCGCCCCGCCTTCGGCAGGCGTCACGGAGGGACAGCGGATCAGGGTCGCAAGGATATCTGCGGGGTCAGTCGGCATTTTCATCGGCGCATGGATAGACCGAGTTCCGGCAAATTCAAAGGGCGCGCAGTGTTTGTCCGCCACGTTCCCCAGCATGATACCGTCAGGCCTCGAAAGGAGATTGCCAGCTGTGCCAGACGTCAACCATTCCGAAATATGCCTTTGCTATCAACCTTTGATAGCTAACGAAGGTTGCATCATGCTGGACAAGGCCGCAGCGGCTCACGCGCTGTCAGGGGCTCCGCGCCTCACGATAGCAGAAACACATATCGGGGCGTGGGAGAGCGACGCAGCGATGACGCAGCTTCGCGGCTGGGTCGAATCCTATCTGATGCGCGGCCATGAAGACCTTGGCCGTACCGGCGCGGTCTGCCCGTTCACAAAGCAGGCGGCAAAGCTGGATACCGTCCGTCTGGCGATTTCGCGCGCAACGCCCGAAGACGAAGACGAGGCGTTTGCGCTGATCCGCAAGAGCTTTGCCGAACTTGAACAGATCCCGTGCAAGCCCGGCATGGAGCATTTCCGGACCATTATCGTCGGCTTCCCGGAATGTTCCAGCGACGAAGGCTTCGCGATGCTGCAGCGGGTGCAGAAGCGGCACAAATTCTACTCCCTCGCGCGTTTTCGCATGATCGGCTACATGTTTGCGACGTCGGAAGCACCCGGCTTGTGGAACCCCGACTTCCGCCCATTGCGCTCACCCTTGCCGGTGCTCGCCATCCGGCATCTGGTCGAACAGGACGCGCCATTCGCCGCGCGCCATCCGCTGCTGGCAGTCCCCTACCTCATCAAGTTCCGTATGGCGGGTCTTCGCAAACTCTGGTCGTTCTGGCGCCAGGGATGAACGCGCTCACCAGACTGACGCCGGCCGTTGGCGTCGACACAGCAAGTGTCGAGGTGCTGCGCGGCCTGTCAGCTTTTGAGAAGCTGCGGCACGACTGGGATGCGCTGTTTGCACACGCGGGCCGGCCGCATCAGTTGTTCCAGTCGCATGTTCTGCTCAGCCACTGGGCGGCCAGCTATCCAGCCGATGCAAAGGACACGCTGATCGTCACCGCCCGCGCAAACGGCCGACTCGTCGCCGCAGTGCCTCTCGTGTTGACCCGAACGCTTGGCATCAAACGCCTGCGGATGATGGGCGCGCCGATCGCCCAATTCGACGACGCTCTGATCGATCCGCAATACAGCGAGACAATCAGGTCAGATCTCTGGAACGCCATCCGTAGTTTTGGCGCCGACCTTTTTGAAACTCGCCGTGTCCGCGCCGATTCGGCGTTTGGCCGCCTCGTTCCCGCAACGGGCGTGGTCACTGAGATTTCAGAAGCGCCGTTCGCTTGCCTCACCAGACGGGTCGAAGGTCAGGAACCGGGACAGGCCTATTCGGCCAAGGAGCGTTCCAATATCCGCCGCCGGCAGCGCCGGCTGGCGGAAACGGGTTCTTTGACGATGACAACATATCCACCCGGTCAAGAAGCCGCGCGGCTTGCGGCCAGCGCGGTTGAGATCAAACGGCGTGCTCTCAAGACAGCAGGGATCATTTCGCCAGCGGTACGTGGCGAGGGTTTTGAGTCCTTCTTCAGCCTCGCCGCTGCCGACGAACGGTCAGGGCTGCAAGTCACGGCAATCGAGATTGACGGACGACCGGTCGCCATTGACCTGTCACTTGTGTGTAAGGCAACCGCCTTTGGACATGTGCTGGCAACCGAGCCGAACATGATTCAGAGCGGCGCGGCGAGTTTGCTGGTGCATCATGTGTTCGCAACCGCCAAGGCTGCGGGGGCAGGCACTTTTGACCTGCTGGCGCCAGCGGATTCCTACAAGATGCATCACGCTGACGGGACGACGCCGGTCAAGAGCACGATATACCCGTTCACCCGGCGCGGGCAGCTGTTCGTGAAGGCCTATCACAGCATTGCCATTCCGCTCGCCCGCCGGGCGTTACAGAAACTGGCGAAGGGCTAGATCGTTTCAGCTACTCGTTGACATCTGCAATCAGCGTGATCTTCTGCCAGATCTTTCGCGACAGATTGGTGCCGAGTTCTTCAATGCCATTCACCGCGCCGACCACCACATCGTCATTGACCGACTGGGCATAAAGCGCCGCCAGCTTGCCGGTCACCGACAGCATCTCGGAACAATAGTCGAGATAGCGCGACAGGTCGGCTGCGCTGAGAACTCGCGCCGGTGAATGCTTCGACGGTTGAAAATCGCCGCGCAACGTTGCCGGATCCTTGGTCAACTGGTGCATGTCGATGACATGGATCATCGAGCGCAGTTGATGCAGCCCGTCAAACACCCGCCGCCGCTTCAGCCTGATTTCCAGCTGCGACAGGGTGATCATGCCAAGCCCTACCAGCAGCAGGGTGTTCAGCGTCGACTCGATGCCTTGCACGAAATCGAACGCGCCCGTCGAGATACTGTCAAAGGACAGGATCGTCATCACAAAGCCGATGATGACAATGCCGAGCAAGGCGGTTCCGGCGGTCAGATAGCGCAGACCGTAGATTGGCGCTTCAAGCGCCGCCGACTGGCTCGCGATGTCGCGGGCAAGCCGGATCAGTTCGGCGGCCACCTTACGCAAACCAGAGTCCGGAAACCGGTCGGAGATGCGCGCTTCAAGCTGTTCAGCGGTCGCGATCACGCGCTCTGCGTCAATCGTCCGGTAGAGCGTGGCGTGCCCGGCGTCGCTCATGGTCTCACGCCGGCTGATCCGGCCCGGGCCCATATTTGTTCGGGCCCGGCGTTCCAGGCACAAAGCACAGGAACAGCCACATGAAGAAGCCTGCCAGAAGATAGAGGCCTGCCAGCAAGGGCGGGCGGTCTATGTCCTGCAGGCGCTTGGCCGCCAGGGCAATGTTCGAAATGATCGACAGCGTCGCCACCAGCACAAACGCCGATGCCCAAAAGCTGCTTTCGTCCGATCCTTCCGGCGCGGAGAGAAAGCGATTGAAGAACAAGAGTTGGATCACCAAAAACAAAAGGCCCGCCAGCGCATAGGTCTGCCGTCCGAGCCGTCCTCTGAAACCAAAGAACAGCCAGACAAAATCGCGTGCGGTGACTGGCTGCGCCATATCAATCCCGCAGCAGTTCGTTGATCGACGTCTTCGAGCGCGTCTTCTCATCGACGCGCTTGACGATGACGGCGCAGTAGAGGCTCGGACCCGGCTTGCCGTTGGGCAGATCATTGCCAGGCATGGTTCCGGCGACAACGACCGAATAGGCGGGCACTTCGCCATACATCACCTCGCCAGTGGCGCGGTCGACAATCTTGGTCGACTTGCCGATGAACACGCCCATGCCGAGCACCGCGCCTTCGCGCACGATGCAGCCTTCGACCACTTCGGAGCGAGCGCCGATGAAGCAATTGTCTTCGATGATGGTCGGGCCAGCCTGCAAGGGCTCCAGCACGCCGCCGATGCCTACGCCGCCCGACAGGTGAACATGCGCGCCGATCTGGGCGCAGGAGCCGACCGTTGCCCAGGTGTCGACCATCGTGCCCTCGCCGACATACGCGCCGAGATTGACAAAAGACGGCATCAGGATCGCGCCGGGGGCAATGTAGGCCGAGCGGCGCACAATCGCGTTTGGCACGGCGCGGAACCCGGCCTTCTCGAAATCGACTGCCCCCCAGCCGTCAAATTTCGACGGCACCTTGTCCCACCAGGCAGCGTCGCCGGGACCACCCTTGATGATTTCCATCGCGTTGAGGCGGAACGACAGAAGCACCGCCTTCTTCATCCACTGATTGACGGTCCACACGCCGTCGGCCCCACGCTGGGCGACACGAATCGCGCCCTGGTCGAGCAGGTTCAGCGTTGTCTCGACGGCGTCACGCGTTTCTCCCTTTGTAGAGGCGTTGATGCCGTCTCGCGCCTCGAACGCGGCTTCAATCGACTTTTCGAGGGCTGAGAGGTCGTGCTTCGACATGGTAAACGTTCCATTAACGGCTGGGTGGATAGGCTCAAAAGCGCGCGGAACCTATGTCATGCACATAGGCGGGTCAATCGCGGGGCGGACAGGGAAAATGACATGAATCCGATGGAACAAACCGGCTGGACGCCGCTCTCGCATTCCAACGAAGACCTGGAGCGCGCCAAATCCGTGCCCGATACGCCTCAGACGCGTGCGCCGACCTACCGGCTTGCATGGAACGATGAGGACTTTTTGACCCGGCGCGAAACGCGGGCGGTGCGGTTGCAGCTTGAACTGATGAAGCCCGAACTGACACTGGCCGAACGCGGCATCCGCTCGACGGTAGTCATGTTTGGCGGCGCCCGCATCCCAGAGCCGGATGGCGAGGCCTGGGCCGCCAAGAACAAGACGCAGGAGAAAAACCTCAAGGCCAACGCCAAGTACTATGACGAAGCGCGCAAGTTCGCGCAGTTGTGCTCAACTCACTCTGCCGCGTCCTACCACCGCGAGTTTGTTGTCGTCACCGGGGGTGGCCCGGGCGTCATGGAGGCCGGCAACCGTGGTGCAGCCGATGTCGGCGCACCGTCCATCGGCCTCAACATCGTGCTGCCACACGAGCAGGCGCCAAACCTCTATGTCACACCGGAGCTCTGCTTCAACTTCCACTATTTCGCGATCCGAAAAATGCATTTCATCATGCGGGCCAAGGTCGTCGCGGTGTTTCCCGGCGGCTTCGGCACGATGGACGAATTTTTCGAGACATTGACGCTGATCCAGACCGGCCGCATGGAACGCGTGCCAGTGATCCTGTTCGGCTCCGATTTCTGGCACAAGGCAATCGATCTCGACTATCTGGCCGAACAGGGCACGATCTCGCCGGGCGACCAGAACATTATCGACTATGCCGATACAGCCGAAGCTGCCTGGCAGATCGTCAAGGATTTCTACGAGATCACCTGACGCGTTTTTGACGCACTGGCGGGCGCAGCCCCGTCGCGGTAGGAACACTGCCGATGACACGCGGGCCAACGACGAGCTGGTTTGACATGCTGCGGCGCGACCGCAGTATGTTCGTGCTGCTTGCATCGTTCGTCCTGCTGCTGCAGGCGATGCAGCCGCTGGCGCTGGCCAGCCAGGCCAATGGCGGCGGTCCGTTCGTCATCTGCACAAACAACGAAGTCGATCCGGGCCAATCGCAACTTCATATCGATTGCGCCAAGTGTATCGCGTCGGGTTGCCGGATCATGCCGGTGGAAGTTCCAGACACCGGCGCTGCAAACGGGTTGCCGCTGGCGCAACCCGCAGAAACGGAAATTCGCTGGCGTGTTTCCGTCTGCCTGACCGAACCTGCATCAAGGGCAACTCAGTTGCCCCCTGCCCGCGCACCCCCTGTCTCTGTCTGAAACATTCGCCGGCACATCGCCGTTTCCGTTTCTGACGACAGAGGATCAATCATGACCCGTCACATCTATGCTCTCGCGGGCTCGCTCGCGCTCACCACATTGTCCATTGCCTCGGCTTTCGGCCACGCCGGTCTCGAACCGGCGCAATCGCCGCCTGGCTCCTACCGTGCCGCCATCACGGTTCCGCATGGCTGCGACGGTCAGGCGACCAACACGCTCAAGGTCGTGCTGCCCGAAGGCTTCGTCAACGCCAAACCCATGCCCAAGGCCGGTTGGACGCTGACGCTCGACAAGGGCGACTACGCCAAAACCTACAAGCTTCACGGCAAGGACGTTTCGTCCGGCCTGAAATCCGTGAGCTGGAGCGGTGGCGATCTCGGCGATGACATCTATGACGAGTTCATCATCAAGGGGTCGCTCGACGCAGAAGCAGGCGCACGCCTGCCCTTCATCGTCACCCAGACCTGCGCAAACGGCGAAGTCAAATGGGATGAAATCGCCTCTGACGGCCAGGATAGCCATGCTCTCAAGCACCCTGCGCCATTCGTTACCATTGCGGAAGCCGACGGCCAGAATCCCCATGCCGGGCATGGCGCAATGAACATGGGAGCGATGAAAATGGGCGCCGCCACCGACGGCGCAGCAACGACCATCGGCGACATCGCCATCTCCAGTGGCTGGGCCCGCGCCATGTTGCCCGGCCAGCCGGCAGGCGGCGGTTATCTCACCATCTCGAACAAGGGCACAGAAGCCGATCGTCTGCTCAGCGTTTCAACGCCTGCCGCCGGCAAGGCGGAGGTGCACGAGATGAAGATGACCAATGACGTCATGACCATGCGACCCGTCTCAGGCGCACTTGAAATTCCTGCCGGCGGCGCAGTCGAACTGAAGCCGGGTGGCCTGCATCTGATGTTCATGCAGGTGAAAACGCCGTTTGCCGAAGGCGCAACCGTGCCGCTGACGCTCGAATTTGAAAAGGCCGGCAAGGTAGACATTGTGCTGCCGGTGAAAAAGGCGGGCGGACAGTGACAAGCTGAAACGATGACCGCGCCCGCAGTCAACGGGCGCGGTCATCATCCGGCGTTTGGGGCCGATGCACCAAGGTCACCAGCACGAATGAGATAATCATCAACAGATACCACGCGCCAAGCTTGCCCAGCGAGACCATTTCCCACCCTGCGGCCTGCCCCGGATAGACCCAGGCGCGCGACCAGGTCGCGATGTTCTCGGCAAACCAGATGAACAGGGCAACGAGAAAGAAGCCGACCAACAGCGGCATCCGGTGACGGAAGCGGAAGACACGGTAGTGCACCCAGGTCTTCCAGTAGAGCAGTGCAGTCACTGCAAACAGGCCGTAGCGAATGTCGATGATGAAATGGTGGGCGAAGAAATTGACGTATATCGCCATCGCCAACAGCACGGTCATCCAGAACGGCGGGTAGTTCGAATAGCGCATGTCGAAGATGCGGCTGATGCGGGCCAGATATGAGCCGACAGCGGCATACATGAAGCCGGAAAACAGCGGCACGCCGCCGATCCTGAATAAGTTCTCTTCCGGATAAGTCCACGACCCTACATCGGTCTTGAACAGCTCCATCGCCGTGCCAACGATGTGAAAGATGAGGATCACCGAGGCTTCACGCCAGGTTTCCAGCCGCGCCAGCAACAGCAGGGCCTGTAGTGACAGTGCTGCAAGGAACAGGAAATCGTAACGCGTCAGCCCGGCATCATCCGGCCAAAGGTATCGGGTCGCGACAATCAGACAAAGCAGCGCGCCGCCGAACAGGCAAGCCCACGCCTGCTTCAAACCGAAGACGACAAATTCGAGCAGCGCACCGGAGACGCCATGCGCCGGCATCCGGTCGAGCACCCGATGAGCGGCCTGGTCGATCCATTCTTCGACCGAGGTAAAGCGCTTCAAATTGCGCTCTCGCCGACAATCGCAGCGAGAAACGCCGTCAGATCGTCGGTGACATAGTCAACTTCGTCAGTCAGCGCCGGATCGCGCTCCCAGATTTCAGAGAATGTCGGCTCAAAATTGTTCGGCACGATCAGAACCGTCGTCATCCCGAGCGCCTTGGGCACAACCAGATTGCGCGCCAGATCCTCAAACATCGCCGCGTTGGGCCCGGCGATCGCGTGCAGGTCGACAAATCGGTCATAGGTGACGCGCTCCGGCTTCGGGGTCAGCCCAGCGGCGACAATGTCAAAGATGTCGTCAAACTCATCGAGCACGCCGAGCTGGCGCGCAGCACGCTCGGCGTGGCCGCGATCGCCATTGGTGAAGATGAATTTCCGGCCCGGCAGCGCCTTGATCGCCTTGCCCAGCGCCGGATTCGGATCGACCCAGGAATAGTCAATGTCATGGACGATGCGCAGGAACTCGTCAGGATCGATATTGTGCCGCTCCATCAGGCCGTTCAACGTCGTGCCATATTCGAGGTAAAGCTCCTTCTGCAGCTTGCGCGCTTCCTCGCGTGGCAATTTGAGCAGGTCTTGCACATAAGTCGTCATCTTGACGTCGATCTGTGAGAACAGGTTCGAGTGGTGCGGGTAGAGCGTGTTGTCGAGGTCGAACACCCAGTCTGTGATGTGGGCGAATCGTTGAGGCGGCGGAATTTGCGTCATTTGGAAACCATCAGCCCGCACAACTTAGGTTTCAATACGTCAATTCGGCAATTGGTTCGAATTTTACGCAAGTGCTGAACCTTAGTTTCAGAGGTATCGGGCAAATGTCGCACTCATGGTCTCGATCCTCATCCGCTCTTGTGTGATAACAATCGCCTGCATCGCCGCCTCGCTCGCGATTGTTTTTGCGTCTGATGGCGAATTGTCAGGGCTTGGCCTCTGGGTGCCGATCATATGTTGCCTGACGACCGCGTTTCCCGGGTCTATCTTTACACTTTGGCAGAATAGAAAGCTGCGCCTGCTCAACGGCGCGCTGTCGGAAGCCCACATTGAACTCAGCCAGGCGCACGCCAAGCTCGCCGAAAAGGCCAGCCGCGACGCGATGACCGGCTTCCTCAATCGCGAGACTTTCTTTGCCAATCTCGATGCAACAAGGCGAGTTTGCGATCGTGGCGTGCTGCTGCTTGTCGACGCAGATCATTTCAAATCAATCAATGACCGTTTTGGCCACCAATCCGGCGACGACGCACTCATGCTCATTTCGGCTGCAATCCGCCGTTCGGTAAGAGCACAGGACGAAATCGGGCGTATCGGCGGGGAGGAATTCGGCGTGTTCTTGCGCGGCGCGTCCACAATCGACGCCGAACTGATCGGCGAACGGCTGCGTCAGGAGGTCGAAGCGGTGGATTTCCGTCCCCGGGACGGACAGCGCGCGCCTCTCACTGTCAGCGTCGGCGGCGCCGTCTGCGGCACCGGCGCCGGCATTTCAGAACTGATGCGCGAAGCAGACGTTTTGCTTTACCGGGCGAAGAATTCGGGCCGCAACCGCGTGATCATGCCCGCTGACCCCGAGCGCATCGCCGCCTGACGTCTTGCATCATCCAGCCACTCGGGCCTAGGAGCAGCACGGTAACGTGCAGCGCCTGATCGCATGCGCGAATTTGGGGCGTGCCGTGGAACTCTGGATTCCAATCACAATCACCGCTGCATTCCTGCAGAACCTCAGGTCGGCGGGCCAGAAGCATCTTAAAAGCGTCATGGGCACGACCGGCGCAACCTTTGTGCGTTTTGGTTTCGGGCTGCCGTTTGCGTTCCTCTACCTGGCGATCCTGACCACAGCTGCCGGCTATCCGCTGCCTGTCGTCACGCCAGCATTCTTCATGTGGGCCATCGTCGGCGGGCTCGGCCAGATCGGCGCGACGTTCCTGCTGGTCTATCTGTTCTCGTTCCGCAACTTTGCCGTCGGCACCGCCTATTCGCGGACCGAACCGGCGCAGGCGGCTGTCTTCGGCCTGATCTTCCTTGGCGAAACCGTGACGCCCGGCGTCATGACCGCCATTGCCATATCGGTCGTCGGCGTCATGCTCATTTCGGTCGCCCATACGCAGCTCAGCACGCGCAATCTGGTCACGTCGCTTGTCTCGCGCAACGCGCTGATCGGGCTGGCGTCGGGCACGCTGTTCGGCATTTCGGCCGTGGCCTACCGCGCTGCGTCGCTGGCGCTTGGCGGTCCCAACTTCATCGTTCAGGCGTCGGTGACGCTGGCTTTCGTCATCCTGTTCCAGACCGCGATCATGGCCGCCTGGATGGCGCTGCGGGAGCCTGGTGAATTTGCCAGAATCGCCAAAGCCTGGAAGCCGGGACTGTTTGTCGGTTTTGCCGGCGCGACGGCCTCGTTCGGCTGGTTCATGGCGATGACGCTGCAGCAGGCTGCCATCGTCAAGGCGCTGGCCCAGATCGAAATGCTGTTCACCTTTGCCTCGTCGATCTTCTTCTTCAAGGAAAAGATCAACGCTTATGAGACGATTGGCTGCCTGCTGATTGTGGCCGGCATTCTCATGCTGCTTGTTGCCGGCTGACTGCGACCGTCGCGGGATCAAGCGGCGCGTCGCCCTTGTAGCGCGCAACTATCGCCAGCAGGTCCTCCTGCTCAAACGCCTTTTTCAGCGCCGCAAAGGATGGCAACACAAAATAGGCGCGCTGGAACTTGTCGATCTCGTAGCCAGTGCGCATCACGGTCGCAATGTCGAACGGCACGTGATGCGCCTTCGGATCGCTGACCGCAAACTGCAATTCGGTGAAGGACGACATCAGCCCGGCGCCAAACGCCTTGAGCTGCTCGCCCTCGCCCTGCATCAGGCCATATTCGGCGGTGTACCAGTAGAGCCGCGCAACCATGTCTCCGCCGCCGGCAGCAATCAGTTTTTCAGCGGTTGCGCCATACATCTGCATGAAATCGGCAAAGGCGGGCTGGGTGAGCGCAGGCACATGGCCAAAAAAGTCATGGAACATGTCCGGCTCGACAATATAGTCGAGCTCATCCCCGGTGCGCAGCCAGTTGGTTACCGGAAAGCGGCGATTGGCGAGATGGTCGAAGAACGGCTCTGCCGGGATCAGACCCGGGACTGCGACCAGCGTCCAGCCAGTCATCGCCTTCAACCTGGCGCTGACTTCTTCGAAATCAGGGATCCGGTCGAGCAGGCCCAATGCCTCGACGCCCTCAAGATAGGTCTTATGGGCGAGCTTTTCGGTCAGCTTCGTCTGCCGGTCGCAAAGCGTCCGCCACACAGCCTGCTCTGCGTCTGAATAGTCATATGCCTGGTCGACAGTAAAATCGGGGCGGCAAACCGCATAGTTTCCGCGCAAACCTTGGCTGGCGCATTCGGCTGCATAGTCGGCGACGCTGATCGTCATGGAAAATCCTCCGGTTCCTCAGCGCCAATTATGCGCGCCCTTCACGGGCGGTTCTCACCTCAATCATCGCCAATCGCCCCGCATTACGGTAAATTCGCTCGCAAATGGAGAAATGCAGGTGGAATCAACTCAACTGGACAGGTTCGAGATAGCAATGCTTGAACAATTGCAGGCCGACGGGCGGATGACCGTCTCTGATCTCGCTTCGGCGATCGGCCTTTCGGCAACGCCTTGCGCGCGCCGTTTCGAGGCGCTGCGCGACAGCGGCGTCATCAAGGGTTTTCAAGCGGTGATCTCGCGCCGCAAGATCGGCTTGATGGTGGAAGTGTTCATCCAGGTCCGGCTCGTCAGCCATAGTGATGAGTCGCCGGACCTGTTCATCGAGGCGGTCGACCGCATGGACGAGGTGTCATCCTGCTGGACGATGACGGGCGACTACGACTTTCTACTTCACGTCATGGTGCCGTCGGTCGACGAACTGAACGAGTTCGTTATGCACCGCCTGATGAAGCTCAAAGGTGTGCGAGATGTGCACACCCAGCTTGTCCTTCGCAACATCAAGGGCCCCGGACATGTGCCACTCGCTCATCTGAGACGCTGATGGATTGTGCCAATGCGCGACACTTTTTGCGCAACGTACGGGCGCAGATCATTCCAATGCTGGCGCGCAAGGGTTGCAGCCCGCCCAAAAGCAGGCCGGGCGTCCAAAATTAACGAAGTGTAAAGCATAGTTAGCTTTGCATTACGTCGCGAACGCTTTGAGAAGGGCGCATTCCTCAAGTGGCACGGATATCGCTTTGTCCCAGTCAGCCGCCGGAATCCCCACCAGCCGGCGCAGTTCTACAGGAGCATGGCAATGAGCAAAAAAGCTGGAAACATCTCTCGGAGGGCGTTCGCCACTCTCGTTGGCGCGCTGTTTGCGATTCCGTTCGTACGCCGCTTTGGCCCGACCCGGTCCGAAGACATCGTTGAGGTCAATGGCTGGATCGTGAAGAGGAGTGACCTCGCATGATCTTCAACAGCTATAACGAGTTCAAGTCGGCGAATTTCAAGCCTCGAGTCGCCATCATGGGTTCCGGCCCTGCCGGTGTCACGATTGCGCGTGAGCTCGCCGCCCGCGGCGTGCCGGTTGTCATTCTTGAAGCCGGCTCCGACGAATATTCGGACGAGTCTCAGGACTTCTACGATGGCAAATCGATAGGCGACCCCTATTTCCAACTCACGCAGACCCGCCTGCGCATGCTCGGCGGCGCGTCGAACCACTGGGCCGGCTGGTGCCGTTTGCTCGACGCACACGACTTTGCCGCCAAGTCCTGGATCCCGGAATCGGGCTGGCCAATCGCCCGCACCGACCTTGAACCCTATCTCGGCAAGGTGCGCGAGATCCTTGACCTGCCCGAATTCAAGGCGGACATGCCGATCTCGGATGACATTCGCTGGGTTCAACTCATCAAAAGCGGTGCGGTCAATTTTGGCCAGAAATTCCGCAGCGAACTTGCGAAGAGCAAAAACATCGCACTGGTGCTCAACACCTATGTCACGGCCCTGAACGGCGATGGCACGCGTATCACTGGCGCGCGCATCTGGTCGGCGGGCAAGGACGCAGGCATTCTTGAAGCGGAAACATATGTTCCCTGCACCGGCGGCATCGAAAATTCCCGCCTGCTGCTGTGGTCAAACGAAGTGTCGAATGGCGGTGTCGTGCCACATGCACAGGCGCTTGGCCGTTACTGGATGGAACACCCGCAGTTCAAGGGCGGAGATATCGTCATCACCAATGCGCCCGATGTCGAATATGACGCCGCTGGCGAAGCGTTCTTTTCTCCCTCGCCACAGGCGATGGAAAGGCTCGGCATTGGCAATTTTGGCATCCGCTTCATCCAGACGCCCTATGAAGGCGTCAAGAAACTGGTGGCGGACCTCGCCTGCACAGCGCCAACGCTCGCCGAATGGACCGCCAAGCAGCTTGACCAGCGCATGCGCTGCGCCGCCCAGCTGCATGTCGCCTGGGAGCAGCCGCCGATCGAAGCGAACGGCATTGGCCTGTCGGTGACTGCCCGCGATCACGCCGGGGTTCCGCGCGTCGAATTGACCTGGAAAAAGGGTGCACTCGGCCGCAAGACCTTCCTCGAAGGCGTCAGGCTCTTTGGCGAAACATGCGTTGCCAAAGACATCGGCCGCGTGCGCGTCGCCGACTGGCTGCGCAATGGCGAGGACTATCCGACCGACGAGGAACTTGCCGGCCACCACCACATGGGCGGCACGCGCATGGGCACCGACGTCACCAAGAGTGTTGTCGACGCCAATTGCAAGGTGCACGGCATGGAAAATCTCTATGTCGGCGGGTCGTCAGTGTTTACCACTTCTGGCCAATGCAATCCGACGACGACCATCACCGCGCTGGCGGTCCGGCTGGGTGACCACCTGGCGCACCGGCTGACAGTTTAGAGCGGAGCGCGGGCGCACTGCTGCGCCCGCCGAATACCCTACCGGACGATCAGTGTGCCTGCGCCATGCTCGGTGAACAGTTCGAGCAGCACCGCGTGCGGCGTCTTGCCGTTCAGGATGACCACACCCTCGACCCCGCGTTCGATCGCCTCGATGCAGGTCTCGACTTTCGGGATCATGCCGCCGGAAATCGTGCCGTCGCGGATCAGGGCCTTGGCCTGCGCAACTGTCAGTTCCGGCAGGATGTTCTTGTCCTTGTCCATGACGCCCGGCACGTCGGTCAGGAACAGCAGACGCGTGGCGTTCAGCGCGCCAGCGATAGCGCCCGCAAACGTGTCGGCATTGATATTGTAGGTATGGCCATCGCGGCCCGGCGCCACCGGGGCCAGCACAGGGATCATTTCCGAGCGCGCCAAAAGGTCAAGCAACGTGCGGTCAACTTCGACAGGTTCGCCGACAAAGCCCAGATCGAGGACCTTCTCGATATTGGAATCCGGGTCGATCACCGTCTTTCTGGCCTTTTCGGCAAACACCATGTTGCCGTCCTTGCCACACAGGCCAATCGCCCATTCGCCCTCAGCGTTGATAAGCGCGACGATCTCCTTGTTGATCGAACCGGCCAGCACCATTTCGACGATCTCGACGGTCTTCTCGTCGGTGACGCGCAGCCCGCCTTCGAATTTCGATTCGATACCCATCCGCTTCAGCATCGCCGCAATCTGCGGTCCGCCGCCATGCACAACAATCGGGTTGACGCCCGACTGTTTCAGCAGCGCAATGTCACGCGCAAACGCCTTGCCGAGTTCCAGATCGCCCATGGCGTGGCCGCCATATTTCACCACGACCGTCTTGTTCTCATAACGCTGCATGTAAGGCAGCGCGCGCGACAACAGGGCGGCTTGCTGTTCAGGAGTTTCGGTCATCGGAGCAGTCATGGCGCATTCCAAGCTCTAAAAGTCGGCGCGTCTTAGCGCATGTTGATGACAGGTTCAAAGCGGCAAAGCTGAAGTTTTGCATCGGCGTTGTTGCAAACGTCAGGCTTTGCCCTAGGTTGCGTGTCGATGACGCCACCCGACATTTCCAAGCTGATCGTACGCACAGCGCTGAGAGACCGCGCGGCGTTCGATGTGCTCTACCGCCAGACCAGCGCGAAACTGTTTGGCGTGTGCCTGCGTGTCTTGAATGACAGAAACGAGGCGGAAGAGGCGCTGCAGGAAGTGTATGTGAAGATATGGACGAAAGCAGACCGTTTCGCTGTATCGGATCTCAGCCCAATCTCCTGGCTTGTGGCGGTAGCGCGCAACCATTCGATTGACCGTATCCGCCAGCGGCGGCGGCCTGCGGCAAATATCGAAGAAGCCTTCGACGTGGCGGACCCCGCTCCCAGCCCGGAGCAGCAGGCGGTGGCGAGCGGCGAACGCAGCCAGATCGACGGTTGCCTGGATGAGCTCGAGGCTGACCGCGCGGGCGCTGTGCGGGCTGCCTACATGATGGGCGACAGTTATCAGGAGCTGGCCGAACGCTATTCGGTGCCGCTCAACACAATGCGAACCTGGCTGCGGCGCAGTCTGCTCAAACTTCGGGAATGTCTGGAACGATGACCGGCGGCAACAACGATAGAGGACTTGGAGGCGACGACGCAGCCGCTGCCGAATATGTCCTCGGCGTGCTCGACGCCGGCGAGAGGACTGCCGCCGCGCGGCGCGTTGAAACCGATGCCGCTTTTGCCCGCCTGGTCGACGAATGGGAAAACCGCCTGTCGCCACTCGCATCGGGCTATTCGGCTGTCGAACCTCCCGCTTCAACCAAGCAGGCCATCGACCGCCGCCTGTTCGCCTCCACAGCGACGCCTTCCGGCGAAGGACGTGGCTTGTGGAACAGCCTCTCCTTCTGGCGCAGCCTGACGATTGCCGCCGTAGCTGCGGCTGCGATTGCGGTCGCCTTGCCTGTGATGACGCCTGCCCCGCAGCCGCAGATGATCGTCTCGATTGCGCCTCAGCAGAGCGAAGTACACTACATGGCGATCTATGAGCCAGCGCATGGCGAAATCAGCCTGTCGCACATGTCTGGCGAACGCGCAGCAGATAGCGACTTCGAACTCTGGGTTATCGACAGCGGCACGCCAAAATCACTCGGCGTCGTCACCGCAGGCGAAACGGTTCATCTCGCTGTACCCGAGAACCTGCGTCCGGCGCTGGCCGCTGGCGCAACCGTCGCCATCAGCCTTGAGCCGCGTGGCGGTTCGACTACCGGCGCGCCAACCGGCCCGGTCGTGGCTGCCGGCAGCCTGCGCAGCATCTGATTTTTCCCGGCTTCTGACTCATCTGCCGCGCATCGTGCCGGCCTCTTTTGCGCGCGTGCCCGGTTGCGCTTTCTCGCGCACGTGCCGCCCGGAAAATAGTTTCAGGGAAACGCCTCACAATTCATTGATCTGCAACCGCCAGATCGTCTGAAACCAAGACGGAAGACCGCCCGTAACTCACTGCATCCCAACCGAGGGATCAATTGAGGAGATAACAACAATGCGCTTCCTGAAATCCACCATTCTCGCCACGACTGCAGTCCTGACCATGGCCGGCGCCGCTTACGCGGAAAATCCGATGGTCGGCGGCGCACCGATGTATGCCGAAAAGAACATTGTCGAGAACGCCGTCAACTCCAAGGACCACACCACGCTGGTCGCAGCCGTCAAGGCGGCAGGCCTGGTCGAGACGCTGCAGGGCGCTGGCCCATTCACCGTATTTGCCCCCGTCAACGCCGCATTTGACGCGTTGCCCGCCGGCACGGTCGAAAACGTGCTGAAGCCCGAAAACAAGGACACGCTGGTCAAGATCCTGACCTGCCACGTCGTCGCTGCGGACGCGATGAGCGACGCCATTGGCAAGATGATCAAAGACGATGGCGGCGCGCATGCTGTGAATACCGTCGGCGGCTGCACGCTGCAGGCCAAGATGGACGGTGACAAGATCACGCTGACTGATGAGAATGGCGGCGTCGCCACCGTCACGATCGCCGACGTCAAGCAGTCGAACGGCGTGATCCACGTCATCGACAAGGTTTTGCTGCCGAAGATGTAACATCGGCCCGCTCCCGGACGAAGTTACAGGCAAAGCGGCTGGCTCTCCGGGCCGGCCGCAAAGCTGCTCAATCCAAGTTGATTTTGCAGCAGGCGGTTGATCCGCTATCCCAACGCCAAGGAGACAAGACGATGATGAGACGCAATTTCCTGTTCGGGACTGTCGGTCTGGGCGCTTTGGGCCTCGGGTTGATGGGATGGCGCAGCAAGGCTGGCGCAAAGACAGACAGCGCCACGTTCGAAGTCACCAAGACCGATGCCGAATGGCGCGCCCAATTGGGCGAAGACGCCTATCAGGTGCTGCGCCACGAGGCGACCGAGCGCGCCGGCTCCAGCCCTTTGAACAACGAAAAGCGCAAGGGCGTGTTTCACTGCGCCGGCTGCGACCTGCCGGTCTATTCGTCGGATGCCAAGTATGAATCCGGCACCGGCTGGCCATCCTTCTGGGAATCGCTTCCAGACGCCATCGGCACCAAGCAGGACAACACGCTGTTCATGACCCGCACCGAGTGCCATTGCCGCCGCTGCGGCGGGCATTTCGGCCACATATTCGATGATGGTCCTCAGCCCACCGGCCTGCGTCACTGCATCAACGGCCTGGCGCTCGCCTTCAGGCCGGCGGCCGCTTAACCGCCGCGCAACGCCAGCGCGATCGCGTCGCGCAGGTCTTCCAGGCCCGCGCCAACCTCCGACGATGTAGCGACAATCTGCGGGAACGCCGCCGGGCGTTTCCGCGTCTTTTCGATCGTTCCGGCAATCAGGCGCTCGACAGCCGGCGGCTTGATCTTGTCGATCTTGGTCAGCACGATCTGGTAGGACACCGCTGCCTTGTCGAGCAGCGCCAGAACATCCTCATCGATCTTCTTGATGCCGTGCCTTGAATCGATCAGCACGTAAACGCGCTTCAGCGTCACACGGCCCTTGAGATAGTCAAACACGAGCTTGGTCCAGGCGTCGACCTGTTCCTTGGGCGCCTGGGCGTAGCCGTAACCCGGCATGTCGACCACTGCCACCGGTGGAAGGTCTTCGCCCACGCCGGAATAGCCTTCCGGCACGAAATAATTCAGTTCCTGGGTGCGGCCGGGCGTGTTTGACGTGCGCGCCAGCCCCTTCTGGCCCAGCAGCGCATTGATCAGCGAGGATTTGCCCACGTTCGATCGACCGGCAAAGGCGATTTCCGCCGGACCTTCCGGAGGCAGGTGCTTCATCGACGGCACGGAGCGGATAAAGGTCCAAGGCTGCGCAAACAGCCCATCCCCGCCAACTGTTGTCGCCCTGTCCTTGCCCGCCAAGTCATCCACTCCGTTGCCGGTGCAATCGGCTTCCATACCGCCAAAGTCAACAGCCGTCCGGCTCAAGAAAAATGCAGTATCTGCAATTTTCCTCTTGAAGCTATAGCCGCTAGAGGAATTACACCCAAGGCTGGATAGTCAGATATGAAACGGAATTCAGCATGGTAACGACCCGCTTCAAGGTTGAAGGAATGGACTGCGCCAGTTGCGCAGCCAAGGTGGAAACCGCCGCCCGGCGTGTCAGCGGCGTCAGTGAGGTCGATGTATTCGTCACCGCCGGCACGATGAGCGTTCAGCACGAGGCAACCGCAGATCTGCAGGAAATCGCCCGCAAGGTCGCCTCGCTCGGCTACGCAGCAGCGTTACTGCCACCTGGACGCGGGTCTCAGCCTCAGGTCAGAAAATTGCGTGACCACGACCACGCGGGGCACGATCATTCTGGTCACGACCACTCTGGCCACGATCATTCTGGCCACGACCACGCGGGACACGACCACTCGGGACACGACCACTCGGGACACGACCATTCAAGTCACAGTCACGCGCAACCGAAACAACCGGTTGAGGAAAGCATCGGCCTGCACGGTCACGACCATGGACCGGTCGACGGTTCCTGGTGGAAGAGCGCCAAGGCGCGGCTGACGATCCTGTCGGGCCTGTCGCTCGGCCTTGCCTTCGTCCTGTCCTGGGTTGCGCCGTCAACCGAACCCTGGGTGTTCATTGTCGCGAGCATGATCGGCCTGATCCCGATTGCAAGACGCGCCCTGATGGCCGGCCTCAATGGCATGCCATTCACGATTGAGACGCTGATGACGATTGCCGCCGTCGGCGCTGTATTCATCAACGCGTCCGAGGAAGCGGCTGTCGTCGTCTTCCTGTTCCTGGTCGGCGAATTGCTGGAAGGCATTGCGGCCGGCCGCGCCCGCGCGTCCATCCAGGCTCTGGCAACGCTGGTGCCCAAGACAGCGCTGCTCGAACGCGATGGGACAACCAGCGAGGTTGCTGCTGAAAATCTCGCCGTTGGCGATGTCATTCTGGTGCGCCCCGGCGACCGGATCCCCGCCGATGGTGCGATCCTGAGTGGCGATACTGCAATCGACGAATCGCCAGTCAGCGGCGAGTCGGTCCCCAAGACCAAGGGCGAAGGCGACCAGGTATTTGCCGGTACGATCAACCAGACCGGCGTGATCCGCGTCACCGTGTCGGCTGCAGCCCAAGACAATACAATCTCGCGCATCATCCAGCTGGTGGAAGAGGCACAGGAAACAAAAGCTCCGACAGAACGCTTCATCGACCGGTTCTCGCGCTATTACACGCCGGGCGTCATGGTGGTCGCCGCACTCATCGCCATCGTCCCACCGCTTGCTGTTGGCGCAGACTGGAACGAATGGATCTACAAAGGGCTGGCGGTCCTGCTGATCGGCTGCCCCTGTGCGCTGGTCATCTCAACGCCTGCGGCAATTGCCGCCGCCCTTTCGGCCGGCGCGCGGCGCGGCCTACTGATGAAGGGCGGCGCGGTGCTGGAGACGCTTGGCAAGATAACAAAGGTCGCCTTCGACAAGACCGGCACGCTGACCGAAGGCAAGCCCAAGGTCACCGATCTCGTGGCAATCTCGCGCACAGAGGAAGACCTTCTGCGCCTTGCAGCCGCCCTTGAGGCCGGCTCCAGCCATCCGCTGGCGGTCGCGATCCTCAACGAGGCGACAGCGCGAGGCCTCGTCCCGCAGGCGGCTACCGGCGCGCGTGCAATCGGTGGCGAAGGTGTCGAGGGGCAGGCCGAAGGCCTTACGCTGTTCCTCGGCTCGCCAAAGGCAGCTGCAACACGCGTCACGATCAGCGCCGAGCTCGACACCCGGATTGTGCAACTCAATGACGACGGCAAAACCGTCTCGGTGCTGGTGGCCGGACAGACCATCGTCGGCCTGATCGCGATGCGCGACGAGCCGCGCGACGACGCCCGCGCTGGCATTGACGCTCTTCAGGAACTTGGCATCGGCGCCGTAATGTTGACCGGCGACAATGCCCGGACTGCAAAAGCCGTTGCCGCCAATCTGGGTCTCGAGCCGCGCGCCGAGCTGATGCCGCAGGACAAGCAGCGCATTGTCGGCGAACTGCGTGCCGCCGGCGACATCGTCGCCAAGGTTGGCGACGGCATCAACGATGCCCCGGCGCTGGCTGCGGCGGATGTCGGCATTGCGATGGGCGGTGGCACCGATGTGGCGCTAGAGACCGCCGACGCCGCCGTGCTGCATGGCCGCGTGCGCGACGTTGCCGGCATGGTCGAGCTGTCGCGAGCGACCATGAGCAATATCTGGCAGAACATCACTATTGCGCTCGGGCTCAAGGCAGTCTTCCTGGTGACAACCGTGTTGGGCATTACGGGGTTGTGGCCAGCCATTCTTGCCGACACCGGCGCGACCGTGCTGGTCACGGCCAATGCGATGCGGCTGCTTGGCTGGAAGCCGCGCGCCTGACACCTCCGCGCCCGGTCGACGGGCGCGGACCGATGTGCAACAACGCGACTGAAAACATTCAGGATCGCGCCATGTTCACGGATTTCATTCTCGCCTCGCTGCACCACATTTTCGCCTTCGGGCTGATGGCGGTGCTGGCGACTGAGCTGGTGCTTCTCAAGCCCGGCATTTCAGGGGCAGCCATCTCACGTCTGGCAAGGATTGACGGCATCTACGGAGCCCTTGCTGCCGGCGTGCTGGTCATCGGCGTCTGCCGCCTCTTCTGGGGCCTGAAAGGATGGGAAGCCTATTCCGGCAATGTCTGGTTCTGGCACAAGATGGGTGTCTTTGCCCTCGTTGGACTGCTGTCGCTGCCGCCAACGCTGCGTTTCTTCAAATGGCGCAAGGCGGTTGCGGCCAATCCCGATTTTGTTGCGCCTGAAGCCGAGGTCCGCTCCGCCCGCCGCTTCATGCACGCCGAAGCAGGCCTGTTCCTGCTGATCCCGATCTTTGCCGCAGCCATGGCGCGCTACGGCGCCTAGATTCAAAGTGCTAGAGCGTCCTTTGCGCGTCCAACTGGACGCGCGGCGCTCTAATCCGCCTCAAACGCCAGAGGAACCAGCGGTGCAGGCACATCGCTGGTCTTGTCCGGCGATTTGCAGATGTCGGCGATGACGCAGTTCCAGCAATCGGGTTTTCGCGCCTTGCACACATAGCGTCCGTGCAGGATCAGCCAGTGATGCGCATGGCGCATGTATTCGTCCGGGATGATACGCACCAGCTTGTCTTCGATCTCGTCGGGCGTCTTGCCCGGCGCCAGTTTCAGCCGGTTGCCGATGCGCAGGATATGCGTGTCGACGGCCATTGTCGGCTGGCCAAACGACATGTTGAGCACCACATTCGCCGTCTTGCGCCCGACGCCCGGCAGCGTGACCAGTGCATCGCGATCGCCCGGCACCTCACCGCCAAAATTGTCGATCAACGCCTGCGACAGGGCGATGACGTTTTTCGCCTTGTTGCGCCACAGGCCAATTGTCCGGATGTGCTCGGCGACGGCCGCCTCGCCCAGCGTCAGCATCTTTTCGGGTGTATCCGCCACAGCAAAAAGCCCGCGCGTTGCCTTGTTCACGCCAGCATCCGTCGCCTGCGCCGACAAGACCACCGCCACCAGCAGCGTGAACGCGTTGACGTGCTCAAGCTCGCCCTTTGGCTCTGGCCGCTGCACTGAAAAGCGCCGAAAGATCTCGGCCACTTCGTCCGGTGAATAGGCCGACGGCCAGCGCGGTTTGCGCACCGATTTTCCGCTCGCGCGGCGCGGTTTTGGCACCTTGGAGCCTGCGTCGATTTTCGTCTTTGATTTGGCCATTTCATCCCTATAGTTGGCCTCCATGGCCGACACAAATGCGCCCGGCGCATCAGCCGAGGAACCATTCTTTCGCGCATTGCTGACCCCGCACCGTTCGCTGGGGCGGACCGGCTTTTTGCTGGTCATGGGCGCGATGTGCGCCGGCTGGGCCGTCACCGGCATCATCTTCCTGTCGCATGGCGCATGGCCGGTGTTCGGCTTCTTCGGCCTCGACGTGCTGGCGCTCTACATCGCCTTCAAGCTGAACTACCGGTCAGCGCGCGCAAAAGAGGTCGTCACCGTGTCGCGCACAGCGGTCGACATCCGCCAGATCGCGCCGTCGGGCAAATCACGCGACCACCATTTCAACCCGTTCTGGGCGCGCTTCAACGTCTCGCGCCACGAGGAGATCGGCATTACCTCAATGGTGGTCGAGGGCCAGGGCCACAGCGTCGCCATAGGTTCGTTCCTCAACCCGGACGACCGCGACAGCTTTGCCCGGGCGTTTGGTCAGGCGCTGACGACCGCGCGGTCTTAGCTAGGACATCGAAAGGCAATCAATTCAGTTGCCTATTGGGCCCGCAACCCACGTGGATCAGCCAGAAGAAAAGTCCACAGATTCCACCCGTGGCTAGCGCCAGCATTCGATCTCGCCACTGCAGCCAATACCCGCACTCGGTCCTGACATTGTCGACTATCTCCTGGCAATTCTCGCGGAAATAGCTGAATGCTGAACCACTTTCTGGGATATATGCGCCCCACAACTCCGACAGAAGGATAAGGATCCCCGGGATCGCGATGCCGACGGCGACAATAGAAGCGCTGGAAACGAGCTTGAATCGCCGGAGGAGCAAGTAGGCAGGGACGCCGGCAAGCAACATCGCCACATAGATGCCTAGCGACGCGAGCGACGCGCCCGGAACAAGGTGGGACCACAGCATTTCGGGAGATTCAGACCATCGCGTCAGCGAATACAGAAGCCAGTAGGCTATCCCGGCCAATGGCGGCGCAAGAAAAGCAGCCAGCAATGTGCGTTCCCGGTATAACATCGATAGCAAAATTAACACTGGTCGGCCCGGTCAGCCAGCAAGAATCGGGTGGAGACTCAGGACCTGCGCAGCCATATTGATGGCCAAGGAGATTGGCCATGAATGCACAGACCGCTGTTCTGACAAAAGACATCACGCCGCTGGCTGGCGATGCGGATGCAGGCGACTACGAAAAGGTCCGTCAGGTGATCGAAAAGATCAGCCTCGACTATCGCGACCAGCCGTCACTCGACGCATTGGCCGATGAGGTTGGCGAAACGCCGACCAGCCTGCAAAAGCTGTTCACCCGCTGGGCGGGCCTCAGCCCCAAGGCGTTCCTGCAAGCAGTGACCCTCGACCACGCCCGCAGACTGCTGGCCGAGGGGGCGCCACTGCTCGAAACGTCGTTCGAAGTCGGCATGTCAGGCCCCGGTCGCCTGCACGACCTGTTTGTGACGCATGAAGCGATGTCGCCCGGCGATTACAAGACGCGCGGCGCGGGGCTGACCATCCGCTACGGCTGGCACATTTCGCCGTTCGGCCGGGCCCTGTTGATGGTCACGGACCGGGGGCTCGCCGGCCTGTCATTCAACGATCCGGGCGGCGATCGCGATGCATTTGCCGACATGAGCCGGCGCTGGCCGAACGCTGTCTATGTCGAGGACATGGCCGCAACTGCGCCCTATGCGGCGCGCATCTTCGACCCCGCCCGATGGCGCGACGAGGAGCCGCTGCGCGTGGTGATGATCGGCAGTGACTTCCAGGTTCGTGTCTGGGACGCGCTCTTAAAGATCCCGATGGGTACGGCGCGCACCTATTCCTCGATCGCGCAGGAAATCGGCCAGCCCAAGGCGAGCCGGGCGGTCGGCGCGGCCATCGGCGCAAACCCGATTTCTTTTGTTGTGCCGTGTCACCGGGCGCTCGGAAAATCAGGCGCGCTCACCGGTTATCACTGGGGTCTGACCCGGAAACGCGCCATTCTTGGCTGGGAAGCCGGACAATTGGTTAGCTCTAACTAACTTCTCCGTTCGAAACACTGAGAAACTGCGCTGAACCGGCGATGCTCGAAAACAGCGCAGCGTCGGTTCCCGTCATCAGCGTCTGGTAGCCGAGATCAGCCAGGATGCCAAACAGCGCGGCGCGGCGGCCTGCATCGAGATGCGCCGCGATCTCGTCCAGCAACAGGATCGGCGTCAGACCTGACACATCCGCCGTCAGCCTTGCATGCGACAGCGTCATACCGACCAGCAGCGCCTTCTGCTCTCCAGTCGAACAATACTCAGCTGGCATGTCCTTCGGACGGTGACGGACCAGCAGGTCGGACCGGTGCGGGCCGGTGAGCGTTCGTCCTGCCGAACGGTCTCTGCCGCGCTCGGACGACAGGCGAGCGGCAAAGTCGGTCTCGACATCAACTGCCGGGCGGATCGCAACATCGCGTTCCAGATCGCCATCCAGCTCGAAATCTGCCTTCGGAAAAGCCCCGTCGTCTGGCAGCAGTTCCGTCATCGCGCGCAGCAATTGCACCAGTTCGGTGCGGGCAGCGGCAATCGCCACGCCCGTTTCTGCCATCTGCGCTTCAATCGCCTCAAACCAGCGGGCGTCGTTTGACTGTTCGACCAGCAGGCGGTTGCGCCCCCGCATGGCGCGTTCATAGTCCTGCGCCCGCCTCGCATGCGCCGGGTCAATTGCCAGAACCAGCCGGTCAAGATAGCGGCGGCGGTCGCCAGCCGACCCGGTGAACAGCGCATCCATCGCCGGCGTCAGCCAGATGACGCGCAGCCGCTCCATCAGTTCGTCCATGCTGACGGTCGCACCATTGATGCGCACTTTTCGCCCCGCCTCGCCATCGCCATTGCCGCCGGATGCGCCGGTGCCGATCTCGCAATCGCCCTCGTCGCCGCCAAGCGTCGCGTGGATCGCGAAGCCCGACGCGTGATCCCTGCCTGTCATTTCAGCATACGATGCGCGGCGAAAACCCCGCCCTGGAGTCAGCAAAGAAACCGCTTCGAGCAGATTTGTTTTGCCGGCTCCATTTTCGCCTGACAGCACGACAAGACCCGGTGACAGGCCAATCGAAGCCGTCGCATAGTTGCGGAAATTGTTGAGCTTCAGCCGCTCGATAAAGACGTTTTCGGGCGCGCGGCGGGCGGCTTCAAGTGCTGGACTAGACACGCATCGGCATCAGCACATAGAGCGCATGCTCGTCGCTGGCGTCCTGGATAAGCGTCGGCGAGCCCGCATCGGCGAGCATGAAGCGCGCTTCGCTGCCGTTCAATTGCGCTGCAACATCAAGCAGATAACGCGCATTGAAGCCGATCTCGATCGGATCAGAACCATAGTCTGCCGACAGTTCTTCCGTCGCGCTGCCGGAATCCGGATTGTTCACCGTCAGCACAACCTGCCCGTCGCTGATCGCCAGTTTGACCGCGCGGCCACGTTCCGACGAGATAGTCGACACGCGGTCGACAGCCTGCGCAAAGGTCTGACGGTCGATGACAAGACGCTTGTCATTGCCGGTCGGAATAACCCGCTGATAGTCCGGGAACGTGCCGTCGATCAGCTTTGAGGTCAGCACAACGCCGCCGATAGTTAGCCGGATTTTGGTCTCGGACAATTCGACCGTCACTGCGACGTCCGGATCGTCGACGAGCTTCTGCAATTCGGCGACCGTCTTGCGCGGAATGATGATGCCCGGCATGCCTTCCGAACCAGCAGGTGCTTCGGTTTCGGCCCGCGCCAGCCTGTGCCCGTCAGTCGCGACTGACCGAAGCTTGAGCTGACCACCCGCTTCCATCGTGTGAAAGTAGATGCCATTGAGATAATAGCGGGTCTCCTCGGTCGAAATCGCAAACTGCGTCTTCTCGATCAGGTGCTTCAGCACCGCCGAATCCATCCGGAAGATGTGCGAGAACGAACCAGCAGACAGTTCAGGGAAATCAGATTGCGGCAGGCATTGCAGACGGAACGAGGCTCGGCCAGAGATCACATTCATCGAATTGCCGTCATCCGCTGTCTTCAGCATCACCTCGGCGCCGTCCGGCAGCTTGCGCACGATGTCATAGAGCAGATGCGCGGGTACAGTTGTCGCGCCAGCGCGCTCCACCTGCGCTGGGGTCGCCTCGGTCATCTCCAGATCAAGGTCGGTCGCCTTCATTTCCAGGCTCGCACCGTCAGCTTTGAGCAGCACGTTGGACAGAATCGGGATCGTATTGCGCCGCTCCACAACTCTATGGATGTGGTTCAGCGACTTGAGAAGGTTGGCACGCTCCAGGGTCACACGCATAACGACCGGTCCCGATCAAGTGAAAGGTTTTGCCACAGGCGCCTAGCGCCCGCGTCGACACGCCCGGAATGGGCAGGATTCGCTTGCAAAGTGACAGGAAAACAGCCCGCAACGCAAGGGTTGCGGGCCGGACTCCACATCAGTTTAGGCCGCTTAGGCCAGATCGTTGATCAGCCTGCGCAGCAGCTCGAGTTCCTGCGCCAGCGTCGTATCGCCAACCGCCTGCGTTTCGATCTTGCGCACAGCGTGCAGTACGGTCGTGTGGTCGCGGCCGCCAAACCTGCGTCCGATTTCAGGCAGCGAGCGCGGCGTCAGCGCCTTTGACAAATACATCGCCACCTGCCGCGGCTTGACGATGGTGCGGGTGCGCCGGTTGGACAGCAACTCGTTCTTCGACACGTTGTAGTGGCGCGCAACGATGCGCTGGATGTCCTCGATACGCACGCGCTTGGCGTCGCCAGCGCGGTAGATATGGCTCAGCAATTCATCGACGCGCTCGATCGAGATGTTCGGCTCAAACGACTGGCGGAACACGACCTGGTTGAACGCGCCTTCCAGTTCGCGGCCGCTGCCGGTGACTGTGCGCGCGACATGCTCCAGCACAGCCTCGGAAATGGCAACCGTCTGGTCTTCCGTCGCGGCATTGAGCAGGCGCTGCTTCAGCATCGACAGGCGCATCTGGTAGTCAGGCGCACCCATTTCCAGCGACACGCCCCCGTTCAAGCGCGAGCGGACGCGCGGCTCCAGCGATTCCAGATCTGATGGCGGCCGGTCTGCAGCCACGACGACCTGCTTGGCGCTGTCGAGCAACATATTGATCAGATGGCAGAATTCGTTCTGGATCGACTTGCCCTGCAGGAACTGCATGTCGTCGATAATCAGAAGATCAATATCGCGCAGCTGCTCTTTCAGGGTCAGGGCATTGTTGTCGCGGATCGCAGTGGCGAAGCGCCACATGAAATATTCCGCCGTCAGATAGACCACACGCGAGCGCGGGCTCTTTTTGAGCGATTCGGCTGCGATCGCCTGCAGCAGGTGAGTCTTGCCCAGACCGACCGACGCATGGATGAAAAGCGGATTGAACCTGACCGAACCGGGGCCAGCTTCCGCCACAGTGCGGGCGGCCGCATGGGCAACGCGGTTCGACGGACCTTCCACAAAAGACTCGAAAGTATAGCGGGGGTCTAGCGGCGAACCGATTGAGCCGGACTTCGCCTCATGCTCCGAGAATTGAGCACGCGGTGCAACCACCCTGTCGGCCTTTGGCTGCGCGGACACGGTGCCCGTCGCCAGCGACGTGTCGGCGGTGCGCGTGGGCTTGCGAGTCACGCTGGCGTCGGTTTCGCCCTGGATTGCGCCGTGACGCTGGGGGCTGCGGACAACGATCTCAATCTTGAGATTGGAAGGATCGGCCTCGCGCCACAGTTCGGTGACCACCGCCAGATAATGATTGTTGATCCACGAACGCAGAAAAGCGGTCGGCACCGACAGGCGCACCACGCCCTTGGAAGCGTCCGCCACCTTCATCCGGCCAAACCAGCTTGTGTAAACGTCGCTGCCCAGACGAGCCCGCAATTGCGCCCGGACCTTGTCAAAAGCTTCGCTTGCCACGTTCCCCTCGCTTGCGCCACGCGTTGCGGCCCTTGCGGCCGCGTGTGGAACAGGTGTTGCGTCTTCAATGCCCGCGCCGAAGCCCCCGTCCATCATCTCTTTCCTCGCTTTGTCGCCCATTTTCACTCACTCACGGCGGATGACGCATTGCGCCTCCGCACTTTTTGTTTTCCTGCAACCGCTCTGCCGCGACCGGTTCCAGGCACTCGCACATTCAGGCAAAACCCTTCCACCCCGGCTTTTGACCGGGTTCCGCAAGTTCGCCATCTTTTAGAAGGCTGCGCCGCAACACAGCCACGAGAAGCACAAATTTCCCCTCTCCCGCCGTCATAGACTGCGGGCGAATTCGCCAGTTCTTTCGTCTGGTTTGAGGGGCGTTTCCCCCCGCTCTCGATGGGCTCAACCTATAGACGGGCGGGCGGCAAGGGCAAGTGCCCCGGTTACCCTTTCTTAACCTCAACAGGGCTCTTGCGGCGTCGATTCGAGCGGTCTGCGCAAGCCCCGCCGGGCAAAGTTCTTGTGAATCAATCGCTTCCCGCAGATGCGTAGCTTTGGAACGCTGAGCAAAAAGAATCTGAAAAAATTCGCTTGACACGACTACCCACAAGCAGCTTCCGCACAATTGTGGATAACCTGTGTGCTACCTTCGCTAACTATCTGATATTAAAGGAATTTCTCAATAGTATCCTTACTAATCAATAGGGGAGACATTGTCCCTTGGCATGGCTTTCCACGCCGCCGCCGGCAAACGAAAACATGTTCCCCCAACGTATCCAACCGCTTAGTTGGTAAACAAAATTGTGGTGTTCGGGAGGCCGGCACCGGACTCGCTCGCGGACCGGTAGAATCAGTGCGCGATGGGCCGCACTGCGACTCACCCGCAACCGTTTTGTACTCCGTCATGGCGCTTGCAAGGGCGCCAGAGCAAATCCACGCAGATGACCTTGGCGCCGACGATGCGGACTTGCCCTCCAAGCCCTCCGCTGCCGCAGCTCCGATGACAAGAGCGATTTAATGTTCGCCGGAAATGCTCTCGCAAGACTCTGATCGAACCGCCAAGAGCGCCGCACCTCCAATTGGACGCGCAATGGACGCTCTGACATATTGAAGCTGCTGCATCGTGCTTCCGAAAATCGATTCCGGCTTTCAGACCAATGCAGTAACGGGACCAGCAGAAATCAGACACAAAAAACCCGGCTCGAAGGCCGGGTTGATCGCAACGGCTATTGCCGGATTTATGCGCCGAGCTGCTTCACGCGGCTGGCCAGACGCGACACTTTGCGGGACGCTGTGTTCGAATGCATCACACCCTTCGAGGCAGCACGCATCAATTCCGGCTGTGCTGCAGCAAATGCCTGCTGAGCGGCAGTCTTGTCGCCAGAGGCCAGAGCCTCTTCAACCTTGCGCAGGAAGGTGCGAACGCGCGAGCGGCGATTCTTGTTGACCGCCGTGCGGCGGGCGATCTTGCGCGTGGCCTTCTTGGCCGACGACGTATTGGCCATCGTAATCTCTCTTTCCGGTTCGCGTTTCCGGGCCGGATGCCTCAGACACGCCAAAAACAAGCGGGCGGCCTGTCGGGCCGCCTCGGTCGTTGCGGCTTATAGTCGAGCTTTGCCAACGCGTCAACGACAGTTCCACAATCAGGGCAGATTGTCAGCGATTGCGGAAATTGGGCGAGCGTTTGTCAACAAAGGCCGACATACCTTCCTTCTGATCTTCGAACGCAAACATCGAGTGGAACACCCGCCGTTCAAAGCGCAGGCCCTCAGCCAGCGTGGTCTCAAACGAGCGATTGACCGCCTCCTTGTTCATCATCACTGCAGGAAGCGAGAAGGCGGCAATCTTGGCAGCAGCCTTCATCGCCTCTTCCAGCAGATCCGCAGCAGGCACTACGCGCGACACCAGGCCAGACCGCTCAGCTTCGGCAGCGTCCATCATCCGGCCGGTCAGACACATGTCCATGGCTTTTGACTTTCCGACAAAACGGGTCAACCGCTGGGACCCGCCCATGCCAGGCATCACGCCGAGCGTAATCTCGGGCTGGCCAAATTTTGCAGTATCAGAACAGATAATGAAGTCGCAGATCATCGCCAGCTCGCAACCGCCACCCAGCGCATAACCCGACACCGCCGCTATGATCGGCTTGCGCACCCGGGTCAGGGCTTCGAAACCAGCAAAAAAATCTTCGAAATACACGTCAATATAGGCTTTGGGCTGCATTTCGCGAATGTCAGCGCCGGCGGCGAACGCCTTTTCGGAACCTGTCAGCACCATAGCGCCAATCGCCGGATCAGCGTCGAACCGTTCCATCACCTCGACCAGTTCGCGCTGTACGGTCGTATTCAGCGCATTCAGCGCTTTGGGACGGTTGAGCGTGACAAGGCCGACGCGACCGCGCGTTTCGACCAGGATTGTTTCATAGGCCATGTAGTCCTCCGATTTTCGGCGCCTGCGTCTTGTCGCCTATCGCTGGCACGCCGGGCAATAGAATGTCGAGCGTCCCGACTGTGTAATGCGTTGCACGTCCCCTGTGCATCCCTCACGTGAGCACGGATCGCCTTCCCGGTCATAGACCGAAAACGAGTGCTGAAAATAGCCCAGCGAACCGTCAGCGTGCACATAGTCGCGCAATGACGACCCTCCGGCGGCAAGCGCATCAGCAATGACGTCGCGCACAGACGTCGCCAGACGCTCCGACCGGGCCGTCGCCCTGCCACCAGCGCCCGACACAGAGCCGGCAATGCGTTTCGGCGACAGTTCGGCGCGCCACAGGGCTTCGCAGACATAAATGTTTCCAAGCCCGGCGATCAGCCGCTGGTCGAGCAGCGCCGCCTTGAGCGGGGCTTTCTTGCCCTCAAACAGTCTAGCCAGCATCGCCCCGTCAAGTTCATTGCCTGCCGGATCAACACCAAGACCGGCCAGCGACGGATGTTCGTCGAGCCGGCCCTGTTCAGCCATCAGCATGAAACCAAAGCGGCGCGGGTCATTAAAGACGATGCGCGCCTTGCGGTCATCTGCGGTCGCCAGATGAAACACGGCATGGTCGTGGGCCTGCGCCTTGGACCGTTCGTAGTGAAATTCGCCTGGCGTATCACTTCCGCCGTCCACTTCGATCCGCCATGAGCCCGACATGCCAAGATGCGAAATCAGCGCTGCACCATCGTCGAAATAAAACAGCAGATATTTGGCGCGCCGCCCAAGCCCCGTCACCGTCAAACCCGTCAGACGCTCCGCAAACCGCTCGGGAAAGGGAAAGCGCAGATCCGGACGGCGCTGTTCAACGCCTTCAATCAACGCTCCTTCGACTATCGGCTGCAGACCGCGCCGGACGGTTTCAACCTCCGGCAGTTCAGGCATTCGCGATCTTCGGGCGGAAAGACGTTCCGTGTAGGCCTGGCGTCAAGCCAAGGTGCTCGGCAACCGTCTGACTCATGTCGGAAAATACAGGGCGCAGGCCAACTGACCCACCCGCCAGTCCGGGGCCCGTTCCGATGATCGGCACACGTTCGCGCGTGTGATCGGTTCCGCGCCAGGACGGATCATTGCCGTGATCGGCGGTCAGGATCAGCAGATCGCCCGGTTTCAGCCTGGCAAGCGCCTCTGGAATGCGCGCATCAAATTCCTCGAGCGCCGCTGCATAGCCCGGAATATCGCGGCGATGGCCAAATTCGGTGTCAAAGTCGACAAAGTTGGCGAACACGAAGTCGCCATCACCCGCATCGTCCATAGCAGTCAGCGCCGCATCAAACATCGCCATGTTGCCGATGCCCTTGCGGATTTCCGAAATGCCGCGATGGGCAAAGATGTCGCCGATCTTACCGATGGCAATCACCTTCGAGCCACGCTCCACCAGTCTGTCGAGCAGGGTCGGCTCGGGTGGCTGCACTGCGAAATCCTTGCGGTTGTGCGTGCGCTTGAAGTCATCGACGGTTTCGCCAAGGAAGGGGCGAGCGATGACACGGCCGATATTAAGCGGATCGACCAACTTTCGCACCGTCTTGCAGAGCTCATAAAGCCGTTCGAGCCCGAAATGGGTCTCGTGGGCAGCAATCTGGATGACAGAATCCACCGACGTGTACACAATCGGCTTGCCGGTTTTGATGTGCTCTTCGCCGAACCGCTCGATAATCTCGGTTCCCGACGCGTGGCAATCGCCCAAAATACCAGGCACCTTGCCCTTTTCGATGATAGCTGCCGTCAGGGACGCTGGAAACGACGGAACAGTGTCCGGAAAATACCCCCAATCAAACGGCACGGGCACGCCGGCGATCTCCCAATGGCCGGATGGCGTGTCCTTGCCCATCGACACTTCCTGGCCTGCGCCGAAAAAGCCGGACGGACGGGCTACTTCATCCATTCCAGCAGGATGCGAGCCTGTAGCGATACGCGCCGCCTCGCCCAGGCCAAGAGCCATCATATTGGGCAGACGCAGTGGACCGGACCGCAATCCTGCCCGATCACCCTTGCCGCTGGCGCATGCTGCTGCAATATGACCAAGCGTGTCGGAGCCTTCGTCGCCAAACATGGCGGCGTCAGCGGCTCCGCCAATACCGAAAGAGTCGAGTACGAAAATGAATGCGCGCGCCATTTCGGAGATTCTTTGTCCCGGTTGTGCGCCAAGAAATAGGTGCGAAACAGTCCGGTGACAATCAGGCATACAATTCTGGCGGCTTCTGCGCTCGGCTTGCTGACAATTTCAGGTGCAAAAGCCGGCTGGCGTGATGATATCGGCGTGTTTCGAGTTGGCATCGTGGCCCGGCCAGGCTCCGGGCCGGTCATCGAAGGTGCAGACAAGATTACCGCCGCCTATTCCAAAGCGCTTGGCATGCCGGTCGAGATCTATGTGGCGCGCGACTACGCAGATCTGATCGACGCACAAACCAGTGGCCGGATCGAGTATGCAGTGCATACATCGCTGTCCTATGCCACGGCAGCCCTCCAATGCGCGTGTGTCACACCACTTGTCGCGCCCGTCTCTGAAGATGGAACAGCAGGCATCCGGTCTGCTCTGATTGCCCGCTCCGATGGCCCGCGCCGTGCGAATGACATCGCCGCACACAAGGTGGCGTTCGGGCCGCCGGATTCGATTTCGGGGGCGCTGCTGCCGCAATCGGAATTCGAACTCAACGGCAAGCCATTCACCGGTGCAGAGGCGTTTCTGACGCCAGTGGCCAATGAGAGCGATGCGCTGAAGATGCTCGCGAACGGAACCGCGTCGGCGATGTTTGGTTTTCTGCCGTCGAAGCGATACGAAAATGCCAAAACCGGCGGCACGCTGGACGAATTGGCGTCACTAGGTCTCGACGACGCCGAAGTCCTGTGGACATCTGACTTTGTCCGCTACGGCCCGCATGCCGTGCGCATGTCGCTGCCTAGCGAGGCACGCAAGGCGCTGGTGGATTTCCTCACGGACCTGCATGACAGCGATGAGGCCGTCTATGATTTGCTGGAGCGCCGTTTTGGCGGCGGCTATGTTGCCGTCACGCCGGACGAATATCTGGGCGCAATGGCCCTGGCGCGCTCGATCGCAACGCCAAGGCAAGGATCGCAATAGCGATCAGCAGTTGCTGCAGGCGACTCGCGTCGCGATGCGTGGCCGCAGATAGTAGGCTTCCTTCATGTTGATCTTGTCGAAGGCCGACATCAGACCGGTGGTCTTCTTCGCGTCGGCGCTCCACACGATCATCGGCGTGTATTGAAGCGATGTCTCAACCTTGATGTAGAAGCTGTTGGCGATTCTCAAGTCGGCAGGAATGGTCTCGACCGTTCCGGCGGCCTTGTCGGCAGAAAACGCGCCTTCAACCATCTTGCGCGACCAGACAACCTTGACCTGCGGCGGCGTCGTGTTGGTCACTTCGATTGCAGTGATGATGACTTTCAGCTTGCTGCGGTCATAAGGCAGGATAGTCGCCTCGCCCAAGCGCATCATCGCATCAAGATCGCTTGTCGCGACTGTCTGCTGCTGTGTGACAAGGTCGGCGATCATCGATGCGCCGCGCCCGACCTTCTTGCTCGAGTCGATCGCAGGCGCGATCTCCATCGTGACGAAATACATCACCAGCAACAATGGAGCGATCAGCGCGAACTCGATCGCAGCGACACCGCGATTGTCGCTGGCGAGGCGGCCAGTGAGTTTGCCGGGAGCCTTGGCGAATGAGCGGAATTTGTTCAGCAAAGTCATCTCAATCTCCACTCAGTCTGTGAACGGTTCATTTTGCCAGGTCACTGAAGCATAGTGCAGGATCTTCCCGCCCTTCAGGTTGGCAAGCGATGAGCCAATAAAGTTGGTTATGACTGGCCATTCATAGAAGACACGCAGCGTGTTCTTGGTCATGGACTTGCCAGGCGAAAAGGTGAAATTCGACGACGCAAGTTCGCGATTTTGGCCTGTGCCGTTGAAGATTACCTTCAGGTCTGCAGCGGTCTTGAACGTGCTGACTTCACGCAGGTCGAATTTCAGACCTGGGCAGCCTTCCGAGACGAGAATCCGGATCTGGGCGCACAACTTGGTGCGGATCAATTCCTCAGTGAGGTCAGCCTTTTTGAGCTGGCCTGTACGCAACTGGCGGGCGATATTGTCGGTGCCGTTGGCCAGCAATTGCGAGGCCGCGAACGAAACGCAGCTCTCCAGGATGGCAAAGGTTAGCATGCTGAAGGGAATGATCAGCATCGCAAATTCGATTGCGACGCTACCGCGTTTGTCCTTCATGAACAAACGGCGCAGCCGCCCCTTGGGTGGCTCGTTCGCTTGTTTCTGGATCATAACCATTGATCGCCTCACTCATTCTTGAGCGTATAGCGTAGCGTCAATTGGTTGAGGTTGGGTTTGACGGAAGGGTTAACTGATCGTTTGCTTGCGAAGCAATTGGGGTCCGCCATTCTTGGCTGTAGTGACGGACCACCCGGTTAGTTGGCCTTCAGCTCGGACTCCGAAGTGCGCTCGGCGTCAGACTTGTATGCGCTCTCGCAATTGGGCGTGCAGGACAGGGTCTGCAGATCCGACCGGCGGTAGATACGAACCGACTTGGCGTCACCGCGGGTGACAAAAACCGATTCGTCGACAATCGGGGCGCCGTCAGCGTCGAGCACAACAAGGTTGGTGACACCAAATCCCTTGCCCGTCAGGACGAGCGTGGTCGAATCCTGAACTGCTGCGTCAGCGATCAGGGGGTTGCCCACCACGATCGTATCGGCTGGCCGGGCGAGTTTCACAACCTTGGCCTGATTCATGACGATCTGGATCCCGTCCTCCGAACTGTTGGCGGGCGCAGACGTTGACAGGCCAGCAATCATTGCGATTGCGGCGGCGAAGATGGCAGTCGGAACAGTGCGGATCACGGAGATCCTCCAAATCTGGAAGTTACCAAGACAAATTGCCTCGATTTGGTGAATCTTCGGTTAAGCCCCGAAACTGGCATTCAGGATTACATCGATGGCGGCAACAAAAATGCCCGCCTTACGCGCGCGCGTTTCTTTCTATCGACCCACGGTAGCAAGCTATCTAACGGTCCAAGGCAGTGGATCAAGCAACCAGCAGACCATCTGCGCTGGCTTTCGCTGCATATCGCGCCGCGTTCCATCTGACCCTGCAGCAACCGTTAGTTAACCATAACTCGCGCCGGGCGAAGGTAAGCTTTCAGTAATGCTGTTCCTTAAGCCGATCGCAACAGCTTGCACGTAGTTTGGCGTTATTCCGATCGGGACAAAAGAACACGACGGAAGTGCTGCAACACAGGTCTAACAGGAGACTGACATGTCCAAGCTTATCGTTCGCTTCGCAAAGAATGAATCGGGTGCAACCGCCATCGAATACGGCCTCATCGCCGCTCTGATCGCCCTGGCCATCATGGCTGGCGCATCGTCGCTCGGCAACGCTCTCGACAACAAGTTCAAGAAGCTCGGCAACTCGCTGAACAACGCTGGCTAATAGGCCAACGGGCCAGCTGGCAAAAGCTGGCGGCAAACAGAGAGACGTGCCCTGCACGGCTCTCTGATTTGCCGGAACCAAGGAACAGTAACGTAAGTGCCTTAGCGCAATGTCTAACAGGAGTTTGACATGTCCAATCTTATCGTTCGCTTCGCAAAGAATGAATCGGGTGCAACCGCCATCGAATACGGCCTCATCGCCGCTCTGATCGCCCTGGCCATCATGGCTGGCGCATCGTCGCTCGGCAACGCTCTCGACAACAAGTTCAAGAAGCTCGGCAACACGCTGAACAATGCTGGCTAACAAGCCAATGGCTGCGCCAGCCGGCGAAGGCTGGCGGCAAACAGAGAGTCGTGCATCGCACGGCTCTTTGTTTTGTCGGGACCAAGGAACAGTAACGTAAGTGCTTTAACGCAATGTCTAACTGGAGTTTGACATGTCCAAGCTTATCGTTCGCTTCGCAAAGAATGAATCGGGCGCAACCGCTATCGAATACGGCCTCATCGCCGCTCTGATCGCCCTGGCCATCATGGCTGGCGCATCGTCGCTCGGCAACGCTCTCAACAACAAGTTCAAGAAGCTCGGCAACACGCTGAACAATGCAGGCTGATCTGGCGCCGGCAAAAGCCGGCGACAATGGAAGGGCTGCGCACTGCGCGGCCTTTTCTGTTTGCGCGCGCGGCGAGCCTGGCGTCTGCAGTGCGTTTCACCAAGGATTAATCGGAAACGATTATTGTCGCATCAACTGGAGTGCGTAACATGCTGGCTGCGGCAATCTTTGTGATCTTCCCCTTCTGTATGGTCTATGCGGCCGTCTCGGACATGCTGTCGATGACAATCGCCAACAGGGTCTCGCTGCTGCTGATCGGTTCCTTCATGGTCATTGCGCCGCTCACAGGCATGGACTGGTCAACCTACGGCATGCACCTGGTTGCAGGCGGCATTGTCCTTATGGCCACATTCACGCTGTTTGCGATGGGCGCGATGGGCGGCGGCGACGCCAAGCTTCTGGCCGCCACGTCTGTCTGGATGGGGTTTGGCATCGAACTGATGCAATATCTCGTCACTGCCGGCTTTGTTGGCGGTATCCTGACCTTGGGCATCTTGTCATATCGGGGTTCGGCGCTGGCTGTGTTTACCGGACAGAATCGCATGTTGCGGAATTTTGCCGATACATCGCTGGGCATTCCCTATGGGATCGGCCTGGGCATCGCCGGACTGATGGTCTACCCCGACAGCGCCCTGATGAAATGGGCAGTCGCGGTCGCTTCGAGCGGCTGACGCCAAACTTCTTCACCTGATCGCCTCGCGCCGCCGCATCCCTATGCGGCGGCGTTTTGGCTTTTTAAGACCATCGTTTGCCGTCAACTTTCGATTAATCACGATTGTAAGGCTTGCGTTAACCTAGTTTTGACGTTTGCCGCGCAATTCTTGGGCACATCCAAATTAAATGGTGTGCGTGAGGTCGGCATGGTTGCGTCAAGACTAATAATAGCAGGAGTTGCGGTCGTTGCGGCCGGCGGCGCAGGCTATATTGCAAAGAACATGACTGCCCCACCTCCTCCGGTGGAGATCAGCCAGGCACCGGCCGCGCCAACCATCGCGACGTCCGAGGTTCTGGCGCTCAATGCCGATGTCCCGATGGGACAGCCAGTTCAAGGTCAGCTTTCCTGGGTCGCCTGGCCGACAGACGCAGTCAACGAGCATTTTGTGACGAAAGACGCAGAACCCGATGCGCTGGAAAAGCTGCAGGGATCGGTTGCGCGCGTCTCAATGTATCAAGGCGAACCACTGCGCAAGAGCAAGCTGATCGGTGGCGGCCAGCCATTTATGTCGTCGATCCTGCCGAGCGGCAAGCGTGCGATCGCAACCCAGATTGCGGCTGACACATCGGCGGGCGGCTTCATCTTGCCCAACGATTTCGTCGACGTCATCATGACGCGGCGCGCCGACGCACAGGGCTCGACCGGTTTCATCACCGAGACCATTCTCAAGAACATCCGCGTCCTGGCCATCGATCAGGCAATTCAGGAAGACGAGGACGGCCGCAAGGTCAAGGTTGGCGAGACGGCGACGCTCGAACTGACGCCTCAGCAGGCGGAAATCATCACAGTCGCCCAGCAGATGGCTGACAGGCTGACACTGGCGCTGCGTTCGGTTGTCGACACGCAAGAGGTTAACGCCGACGAGGCCGACTACCTCGTGAGCGGTAACGGCAGCGGCCGGCGCGGCACTGTAAGGCTCATCAAGAACGGCGTCATTTCAGAAGAGGGGGCGCGCAAGTGAAGCGTCTTGAGACGGGTCAAATCGCTATGAACACAATGTCCAACAGGTTGCATGCATCGACCATGGCATTGGCTATTGCCGCGGCGGGCACATTTGGCGGTCTGTCCGCCCTAACCCTGTCTGCGACCGATGCACAGGCGCAGAACGGAGAGGTCAAGGTCCGCTCAACGTCATCTTCCAGCCAGAGGCTGAAGCTCGGGCTGAACAAGTCGGTCGTTATCGACCTGCCAGCCGACGCCTACGACATTCTTGTCGCCAACCCGGCTGTCGCCGATTCGGTCACACGCACCGCCCGCCGTATCTATCTCTTCGGCAAATCGGTTGGCGAGACAAACATCTATGTCTTCGGCAAGAACGGCGAACAGATCGTCAGTCTTGACCTGACGGTCGAGCGCGACGTCGCGGGTCTGGTCGACTATGTCTCCCGTTTCCTGCCAAACTCGAAAATCGAAGCCGAACTGGTCAACGACAACGTCGTGCTGACCGGGACTGTCGACACGCCGCTTGATGCAAAGCGCGCGGTTCAACTGGCCGAAATCTTCGTTTCAGGCGGTGAAGCAACCACCGGACAATATTCCCAGACAGCGGCAGGCGGCGACGCCAGCGGCGGCGTGTCAATTGACAACCCGGATTCGGCACGGCGCTCCAGCAAGATCGTCAACCTGATCAAGATCATGGGCGAAGACCAGGTGACGCTGAAGGTCACGGTTGCCGAAGTCAGCCGCACCGTCATGAAGCAGCTGGGCGTCGGTCTGCTCGCCAACGGTTCCAGCAATGGTATTTCCTGGAGCACAATCAGCGAAAACGCGCTCGGCGGCGGGCCGGTCGGCCTCAACCGGTTCAAGCTCGGAACGTCGGCGATTGACAGCTACCTCAATGCCATGGAGCAGGCAGGCGTCATGAAGACGCTCGCCGAGCCGACCCTGACCGCCGTGTCTGGCGAGCAGGCCAGCTTCAAGGTTGGCGGCGAATTCCACGTTATCGATCGCGCAGATCCGGGCGAAGACGTAAACGATCCGGTTACCTTGAGCTATACCAAGGTCGACTACGGCATCGGGCTGGACTTCAAGCCGGTCGTGCTGTCTCCCGGCCGTATCAGCCTCAAGGTTCGTACGTCGGTCTCCGAGCCCACAAATGAAGGACCGTCCGTCAGCGGCTCCCGCGGAACACTGGTCAACGGCCTGTCGCTTCGCAAGCGCCTCGCTGATACGACTGTCGAACTGCCCTCCGGCGGCTCAATGATGATTGCCGGCCTGGTGCGCGATGACGTCCGGCAGACTGCCGCCGGCCTGCCCGGCGTAGCGAAACTGCCGGTGCTTGGCACCCTGTTCCGCAGCAAGAGCTTTGTGCGCAATGAGACCGAGCTGGTCATCATTGTCACCCCCTACCTGGCGCGCCCGACGGCCCGCAACGATCTGGCCAGGCCGGATGACAATCTGAATCCCGCCAGCGATGGCGCAAGCTACTTCCTTGGCCGCGTGAACCGCGTCTACGGCAGCATGAAAACTGACAAACCCGCCGGACGCTACCACGGCGTCGTTGGCTACATTTACAAGTGATCGGGGATTTTGAGATGCGTGCTGGGTTCCTGAATTCCCTGCGCAGAGGCGGCAAGGCCGCCATGCCAATCATGTTTGCAGTGTCGGTTGCCCTTCTTTCGGGCTGCGCAGCGATGAAGCGCGATCACGTCATTGTCGGCTCTGTGCCGGATGACTATCGTACCAATCATCCGATCGTCATCGGCGAAAAGGAAGAGAGGATCGACATTGCGGTTGCGGTCGACGGCTACCGGCTGACCCGGGGCCAGCGCGATGCGGTTGACGGTCTGCTCTATCGCTATGATCCGTCGTCTGGCTCGCCAGTGACAATCCTGGTGCCACAGGGATCGGCCAACGCTGCGGCAGCTGCCACGATGGCTGCTGAACTGAGCGACTTCGTTCGCCGGACGGGCATCAACAATGTCATCATCAATCATTATTCGGTCGGCTCGGGCAGTGTCAGCGCACCTGTGCGCGTCAGCTACTTCTCAATCCAGGCATCAACCGGCAAATGCGGCCGCTGGCCGGAAGATCTGACCAAGACATCTGAAAACAAGCACTACGCCAATTTTGGTTGCGCTTCGCAGAACAATCTGGCGGCGCAGGTCGCCAATCCGAACGATCTTGTCGGGCCAAGGCGGCCTAGCGAAATCGATGCAGAGAAGCGCGGCGCAGTTATCGACGACTATCGCAACCAGGCGGGCGGTTGGGCCAGCCAAAACAACTACGACTGGTAAGGGGCGGAAAATGAGCAATCTTGCCTATGACAGCGATCCTGCAAAGGAATCGGTCTCTTCGGAGCCCGAACCGATTGAGCAGTTCCGTCCCCTACCACGTATCTCGATCCAGGCGTTTTGCGAGACGGAAGGCGTTGCCCGGCCCATCGAGCGGTCGGGTGAGGACCGCCGCATGGCGAAGACCCATTTGAAAGTTCACATGGGTGGCCTCGAGACCGCACTTGAGCTCTTCCAGACGGCGCCAACGCCAAACCTGATCATTCTGGAATCCCGCGCCGAGCCGCGTGACATGTTGAACTCGCTTCGGGCACTGGCCGATGTTTGCGACCCTTCAACCAAGGTCATCGTGATTGGCCACTACAATGACATCTGGCTCTATCGCGAACTCATCAGATCCGGCATTTCGGAATATGTCGTCGCACCAATTTCACTCGCCGACATTCTGAGCGTCGCATCCAACATTTTCGTCAATCCAGACGCCGAACCACTCGGACGCAGCATTGCGTTCATCGGCGCCAAGGGCGGCGTTGGTTCGTCCACCATCGCGCACAATGTGTCCTGGAGCATCTCCTCGTTGTTCAAGTCGGAGGTTCTGGTCGCCGACCTTGATCTGCCGTTTGGAACGGCAAACATCAATTTCGATCAGGATCCAGCCCAGGGCATCGCTGAGGCAGTGTTCTCGCCGGAGCGCATCGACGAGACCTATCTCGACCGGCTTCTGGCCCAATGCTCGGAACATCTCTCGCTGCTGGCTGCTCCGTCGACGCTTGACCGGACTTACGATTTCGACCCAGACGCATTTGCCGGCATCATCGAACTTGCGCAGCGCAATGCGCCAACCGTTGTTCTCGACGTCCCCCACGTCTGGAATGGCTGGACGCGCAGCACTTTGAGCCAGGCAGATGAAATCGTCATCGTGGCGACGCCTGAACTGGCAAATCTTCGCAACACCAAGAATCTGGTCGACATGCTGAAAAAGATGCGGCCGAACGATGCTCCGCCCAAGCTGGTCATCAATCAGGTGGGCGTGCCGAAGAAGCCGGAAATCGCCCCGGCAGACTTCGCCGACCCGCTTGGCATCATGCCAATCGCGGTCATTCCGTTCGACCCGCAGACCTTTGGCAACGCTGCAAATAACGGCCGGATGCTGGGCGAAATCGACGCCAAGAGCCCGCTTGTCGGCATGATTAACGAGATCGCCCACGTCGTCACCGGGCGGAGCGAAGTCAAGGTCAAGAAGAAGAGCCCCGGGATCGAACAGCTTCTCGGACGACTGAAGTTTTCAAAGAAGAAGTCGTGACTGCTAACGCAGTCTGGCCGCAGATCGGGAAAGCACAATGTTTGGCAAACGTGGCAATGATGGCGGATTCGGCGGGGTAACGACCCGGCCGCCGGCAGCCGCGCCTCCGCAAGGAAGCGCGCCAGCGCAAAAGGCTGCAGAATCGCCTGCCCCCGTGCCGCAGAAGCGGCTGGAGGCGGCCGCATCCGCTGGTGTCGCCGCGCACGCGCGCAAATCGACGACACGTGAGCGCAGCGAAGCTTACTACGACACCAAGAGTCAGGTCTTTTCGGCTCTTATCGACACGATTGACCTGTCGCAGCTGTCCAAGCTTGCGCCTGAAAGCGCGCGCGAAGAAATTCGTGACATCGTCAACGACATTATCGCCATCAAGAATCTTGCAATGTCGATCGCCGAGCAGGAAGACCTGCTCGAGGACATCTGCAACGACGTGCTGGGCTATGGCCCGCTCGAACCGCTGCTGGCGCGCGACGACATTGCCGATATCATGGTCAATGGCGCCAAGCAGGTTTTCATCGAAGTGAACGGCAAGGTTGAGCAGACCGGCGTCCGGTTCCGCGACAACCAGCAATTGCTCAACATCTGCCAGCGCATCGTCAGCCAGGTCGGCCGGCGCGTTGACGAATCCTCGCCGATTTGCGACGCGCGTCTGCCAGACGGTTCTCGCGTCAACGTCATCGCGCCCCCACTCTCCATCGACGGCACGGCGCTGACGATTCGTAAGTTCAAGAAGGACAAGCTGACGCTCGATCAGCTGGTCAAGTTTGGCGCGATTACGCCCGAAGGCGCCGAGGTGCTGAAAATCATCGGCCGCGTCCGCTGCAACATCGTCATTTCCGGCGGCACGGGCTCCGGCAAGACGACACTGCTCAACTGCCTCACCAACTACATCGACCGCGACGAGCGCGTTATCACCTGCGAAGACTCGGCTGAACTTCAGCTGCAGCAGCCACATGTGGTGCGTCTGGAAACACGCCCGCCGAACCTCGAAGGCGAAGGCGAGATCACCATGCGCGATCTGGTCAAGAACTGCCTGCGTATGCGGCCTGAACGGATCATCGTCGGCGAAGTGCGCGGATCTGAAGTGTTCGATCTTCTGCAGGCCATGAATACCGGTCACGACGGCTCGATGGGCACGATCCACTCCAATAGCCCACGCGAATGTCTCAACCGTATCGAGGCGATGATCTCGATGGGCGGCTTCAGCCTGCCACAGAAGACCGTGCGTGAAATCATGGTCGGCTCGATCGACGTCATCATCCAGGCTGCGCGCCTGCGCGACGGTTCGCGCCGCATCACCCACATCACCGAGGTGCTGGGCATGGAAGGCGATGTCATCATCACGCAGGACGTCGTCGTCTACAATATCAAGGGTGAAGACGCCAACGGAAGGCTCATCGGCGAGCACGTGTCTACGGGCGTCGGGCGGCCAAAATTCTGGGAACGCGCCAAATATTACAACGAGGAGCACCGCCTGGCGAATGCCCTCGAGGCCATGGAAAAAAGAGCTGAATAGTCCTCATGTTTGGCATCGACACCACCGTTCTTGCGTTCATCGTCCTTGCCGGCATCAGTGCGGGCGCAGTTGCCTACGCACTGCTGTTTGCGCGTATCGAGAATGAAAACACCGCCGGCCGGCGTCTTGAAACTGTCAAGCGCGCCGAAACTGACCGGGCTGTCATCGCGACGGCGCGCGACAAGGCTGCGGATGCTGCAAAACGCAAGAAGTCGGTCCAGGATTCGCTGAATGATCTCGAAGCGAAGCAGAAGGCGCGCGACAAGAACACCAAGCGTCCTCCGCTCAAGATCCAGATCCGCCAGGCTGGCATGACGATGACGATGGAAAAGTTCTACATCTATTCGGTGGTCACCGGTGTTGTTTGCGCCGTGCTGGCATTTTTCGGCGGGGCTCCGCTTTGGGCGGTCGGCGGCGCAGCGGCCGCTGGTGGGCTCGGCCTGCCGCGCTGGTTCGTTTCGTTCCGCCGTGCGCGCCGGGTCAAGGCGTTCCTCAACGAGTTCCCCAATGCACTCGATATCATCGTGCGCGCCGTCAAGTCCGGCCTGCCGCTCAATGACGGTATCCGCCTGATCGCGACAGAAGCTCCCGAACCGGTCAAGGGCGAGTTCCGGCGCATTGTCGAATCGCAGCAGGTCGGCTTGTCGATCCCGGATGCTGCCATGCGTATGTCCGAAACGATGCCCTGCGCAGAAGCCGGCTTCTTTGGCATCGTCATCCAGATCCAGCAGCAGGCGGGCGGCAATCTGTCCGAGGCGCTGGGCAACCTGTCGCGCGTGCTGCGCGACCGCAAGAAGATGAAGGCGAAGGTTCAGGCCCTGTCCATGGAAGCCAAGGCGTCCGCTGTCATCATTGGCGCGCTGCCGTTTCTCGTTGCCTTTCTCGTCTACCTGTCGTCGCCCACCTACATCATGCCCCTGTTCACGACGTCGACCGGCCACATGATCCTCGGCTGCTCGGCAGTCTGGATGACGATGGGCATCCTCGTCATGCGCAAGATGATGAACTTCGAGGTCTGATCCGATGGACTACATCGCCAAATCGCTGTCTGATCCGGCATTCCTGATCGCCATACTGGTCGGCGTCGCGGTGTTTGCCACCATGCTGACGCTGGTGCCGTCGTTTGGCGGACCAAGCCTCAAGAATCGCATGAAGACGGTGGCTCTGGAGCGCGACGAATTGCGCGCCAAGCAGCGCGCCCGGCTGGCCGCCGATTCCGAACGCCGCCGCAAGGGTTTGCGCGAAGAAGAATCCAAGGGCATGCGCGATATCGTCGAGCGTCTCGACCTGAAGCGTGCGCTGGCCGACGAATCGACCGTCGCCAAACTGCGCAATGCCGGTTTCCGCGGCAACAACCCGCTGACGAAGTTCCTGTTCTTCCGCCTCGTGCTGCCATTTGTCGGCCTGTTCCTGGCTGGCGCCTATGTATTTGTGCTTGGTGGCCTGCCGGAGCAGCCGTTCTTCATCAAGGTTTTCGTCTGCATCGCTTTCGCCTATGCCGGCTTCTACGCTCCCATTCTTTACGTTTCGAACCGCGCCTCCAAGCGCAAGGCATCGATCACCAAGGCCTGGCCGGATGCGCTTGACCTGATGCTGATCTGCGTCGAGTCCGGCATGAGCGTCGAAGCGGCCATGCGGCGCGTCGCCGAAGAGATTGGCGCCCAGTCGGTGGAACTGGCGGAAGAATTCGTGCTGACCAACGCCGAACTTTCCTTCCTGCCTGAACGCAAGCAGGCCTACGAGAATATGTCGACCCGCACCGGCCTGGAAGGCGTCAAGAGCGTGACGCAGGCTCTGATCCAGGCGGAACGTTACGGCACGCCCGTTGCCCAGGCGCTGCGCGTTCTGGCCAGCGAAAGCCGCGACCAGCGCATGAACGCGGCCGAAAAGAAGGCTGCGGCGCTGCCGCCAAAGCTGACCGTGCCGATGATTCTGTTTTTCCTGCCCGTGCTGTTTGCCGTCATTCTGGGGCCCGCCGGCATCCAGGTTAGTGAACGCGGCATCTTCGGCGACAAGAACGAGACGAGCAGTAACTGATTGCCGCTCAATGCCCGACCCGATCCGCGCGGTAACAGCCCCTCCCCTCGCCGGGAGGGGTTTTGCATTTGGCCGGCCATTGGCTATTGCGGGCGCTGCATGCACAGATGTTCCGCCGCAGTCCTGGCCTGAACCTCCATCGAGGGCAGCTCAGAACATACAAACGCGAGCATCTGGTGCACGTCGCGCCCGGCATTGGTCCCCTTCGATTGATACCCACCAGACGCGAAAATGGCGCGTGCCATTTCCAGCCGCGCCATCGCAAATTCTCTCAAGGATTACCTGCCGCCTGGCCAAATCCGGAACGGCAACGGTCCGAAAACCGGGATCGATTTTCGGACCGTTTCGGCCGATTCAAAATGTCAGAGCGTCCTTTCCCGTCCGATTGAACGACCGGCGCTCCAATCAGGGCCTCAATTGGTGTCCTTCTTTTTCTTCTCGTCCTTCTTCAGGTCGTTCCAGGCATTTTGCTGCGACAGCATCTGGCGCATATAGTCGACATTAGCCTGCGCCTGATCAGGCGAAAGCTCCTGGCGTGCGATCTGCTCGGCCTCGTCAAAGCGGCCTTGCAGGCCGACCACCAGCGCCAGATTCTGCCGCACCCGGCTATCTGCCCCCGGCATCTCGACTGCTTTGCGCATATGTGTCTCGGCAGTGCGCAGATCGCCTTCCATCAGGTACGACATTCCCAGATTGGACAGGATCGACGGTTCGTTGGGCTTCAGGTCCGCGGCCTTGTTGAACAGGGCGCGCGCTTCATTCTTCTGGCCGAGCTGGTCGAGGATCGAAGCTTCCGCCGAAAACAGCTTCCAGTCAGGATATTCCGGTGTCTGGGCGCGGCGGATGGCGTCCAGCGCCGGTTCGAACTGGCCGGCACCGGCGAGCGACTTTCCGTAGGCTGCGAGAACCTGCCGGTCCTTCGGCAGCGCAATCGCCAGCTTGCGCATCACCGCCAGCGACTGTTCGGTGCGGCCATTCATCTGCAGCAGCGTGGCGTAGGACATGGCGGTCGCCTTGTCGGTCGGGTTTTTCGCATATTTCTTGCCGAGCCTGGCGGCCTCGCCATTCAGTTCGGCTTCTGACATCTGCGACATACGCGACGCCGACGGTCCTATCGATCCTGTCGTCGGGTTCCGGTTGGCGCAACCCGCCAGGCCGGCTGCAATCATCACGATCGAAACACTTGTTACGAGTTTGGCTGAAAGGGTGCGCGCGGGCATTCACTACTCCCGGAAAATCGGTTCAGCGCCATTGGCGTCAATGGCTCAGAAATATTCCGTTAACCCTAACGGTTGGTTAAAGTGCTGCTTCGATCATCCGTGCGCCAAGGAACTTTCCCCCATGCCCGTCACTCTCAGCGCCAAACGCGGCAAGGCCGCGCGGCCAATTCATCTTGTCACCAAGGACAATCTCAAATCCGCAGATCTCAACGGCAACGAGCTTGCCTGGGCCAAGGCAAACGGATTTTCCGGCGATGCGGGCCGCGTTTTGCTGCTGCCGGCGGCAGACGGTTCTGTCGCCGGGGCGCTGTTTGGCCTTGGTGCAGACAACGACGGCTTTGCCCCACTCGGCACCGGCCATTTGGCGCGCACCCTGCCCGCCGGCGCATGGTTCTTTGCCAACCCGCCGGCGGATGCCGCCAACGCCGTGCTCGGCCTGATGCTTGGCGGCTACAGTTTTGCCGCCTATGGCAAGACACCGTCGCGCGACATTGATTTCGCGCCGCCGTCCGGTGTTGACGCTGAACGGCTGACACGCATTGCAGACGCCGTCACACTGGTGCGCGATCTCATCAACACACCCACCAACGACATGGGGCCTGACAATCTTGAAGCCGCGGCACGAAAGCTTGCCACCCGGCACAAGGCAAAGATTACCGTCACCACCGGGGACGCGCTTCTGAAGGCCAATTTCCCGATGATCCACGCAGTCGGCCGCGCATCGTCCGTTGCCCCGCGTCTGATCGACTTCAGCTGGGGGCCAAAAACCGCGCCAAAGGTGACACTGGTCGGCAAGGGCGTCTGCTTCGACACTGGTGGCCTCGACATCAAGCCGGCATCGGGCATGCTGCTGATGAAGAAGGACATGGGCGGTGCGGCCAATGTGCTTGGTCTGGCGCATATGATCATGGACGCAAAGATGCCGGTGCGGCTGCGTGTGTTGATCCCGGCGGTCGAGAACTCGATCTCAGGCAATGCCTTCCGCCCTGGCGATATCCTGCGCAGCCGCAAGGGAATCACGGTTGAGATCGGCAATACCGACGCCGAGGGCCGGCTGATCCTGGCCGATGCGCTGACCTATGCGGATGAGGAAAAGCCCGATCTTTTGATCGACATGGCGACGCTCACGGGTGCTGCGCGCGTTGCGCTTGGACCGGACCTCCCGCCCTTCTTCACCGATGACGACAGACTTGCCAGCGAGCTGGCCGAAGCGTCCATCGTTGCAGCTGACCCGCTGTGGCGCATGCCCTTGTGGACGCCTTATGACAGCAAATATTCGTCAAAGATCGCCGACATCAACAACACCAATACCGACGGCTTTGCCGGTTCGATCATCGCCGCACTGTTCCTGCGCCGCTTTGTCAGCAATGCCAAAGCCTGGGCGCATTTCGACGTGTTTGGCTGGAACCCCGCCGACCGCCCGCACGGCCTTGCCGGCGGCGAAGCCCAGGCCATCCGCGCAATTGAGCGGGTGCTAGCGGGAAGGTTTGGTGGAGGAAGCTGAGGGGCGGAGCTAATCTGACTGCCCCCTCCACCACTAATTGGTCCCCCTCCCCCGCTTCGCAAGGGAGGATCAAGGTCGAGGCCGTCCGCAACGCAAATCCTCCCCTGTTTACGGGGGAGCGACTATCTGTTGTGTCAAGTTGCATTGATGATCTCCGCTCGCGCGATGCGAGCGCGTGCATTCAACCTGACGAGAAGTTTTCTGGCGAGTGCGGTTCGCACGACCATCTTTGGTTTTC
>Ga0209571_1000394_pt1 | contig 52926 bp, 44 predicted proteins | sample EBPBio102011_DNA_FD_185866 | JGI IMG/M metagenome (GOLD analysis project Ga0209571, IMG submission 185866) | Wastewater treatment Type I Accumulibacter community from EBPR Bioreactor in Madison, WI, USA - Reactor 1_1/10/2011_ DNA (SPAdes)... | ecosystem: Engineered > Bioreactor > EBPR >... | reverse complement strand
GGCCAGTGCGTGGCGCCAGGGATGATGTCCTTGAGCTGCGACAGCATCTGGCAGCCGTTGCAGACGCCGAGCGAGAACGTGTCCTGGCGTGCGAAGAACGCCGCGAAGGCTTCGCGCAGCGCGGCGCGCTCCAGGATCGAGGTGGCCCAGCCGCGGCCGGCCCCGAGCACGTCGCCGTAACTGAAACCGCCGCAGGCGACGAGGCCGGAGAACCGGCCGAGGCTGATGCGGCCGGCGACGAGGTCGCTCATGTGCACGTCGACCGCGGCGAAACCGGCGCGGTCGAACGCGGCGGCCATCTCGACCTGGCCGTTGACGCCCTGCTCGCGCAGGATCGCCACCGCCGGCCGCACGCCGCGCGCGATCATCGGCGCGGCGACGTCGTCGCCGGGATCGAAGCCGAGCAGCGGCTGCAGCGCCGGCGCGTCGAAGCGACGCGCGGACGCGCGCTCTTCGTCCGCGCACTGCGGGTTGTCGCGCAGGCGCTGCATGGCATGGGTCACGCCCCACCATGCATCGAACAGCTCGTCCCAGCGCCATTCGACGAACGCCTGGTCGCCGTCCAGCACGCGGATGCGGTCGCCGCCGGTGGGGCGCGCGATGCGCTGCGCGCATTCGATCAGGCCGTGCCGCGCGACGAGGTCGGCGAACTCCGCGCGATCCTCGCTGGCGATCTGCACCACCGCGCCGAGTTCCTCGGAGAACAGCGTGCGGAAGACGTTGCCGGCGCGGTCCTCGCCCCAGCCCTCCAGGTCGATGTCAAGCCCCCGGTGCGAGCAGAACGCCATCTCGCACAGCGCGGCGAACGTGCCGCCGTCGGAGCGGTCGTGGTAGGCCAGCAGCAGGCCGGCCTCGCGTGCATCGCGGATCAGTTCGAAGAAGGCGCGCAGGCGCGCCGGATCGTCAAGGTCCGGGCAGGCGCCGCCGAAGGCATCGAAGCACTGGGCCAGGATGGATCCGCCCAGGCGCTGCTTGCCGGCGCCCAGTCCGATCAGCCACAGCTCGCTGTCGACGTCCTTCGCCAGCAACGGCGTCAGCTGGGTGGTCACGTCGGCGACCGGCGCGAACGCGGTGACGATCAACGACACCGGCGACACCGACTTGTGCGCACCATCGGCGTCGTGCCACTGGGCCTGCATCGACAACGAATCCTTGCCGACCGGGATCGACAGGTCGAGCTCCGGGCACAGTTCCATGCCGACCGCACGCACCGCGTCGAACAGCTTCGCGTCCTCGCCCGGGTGGCCGGCGGCGGCCATCCAGTTCGCCGACAGCTTGATGCGGTCCAGCGCATCGACCGGCGCCGCGCACAGGTTGGTGATCGCCTCGCCCACGGCCATGCGCGCGGCGGCGGCGGAATCGATCAGCGCCAGCGGGGTGCGCTCGCCGATCGCCATCGCTTCGCCTGCATCGCCTTCGTAGCCGGACAGCGTGATCGCGCAGTCCGCGACCGGCAGCTGCCAGGGGCCCACCATCTGGTCGCGCGCGCTCAGGCCGCCGACGCTGCGGTCGCCGATGGTGACCAGGAAGCTCTTGGACGCGACCGTGGGATGCGCGAGCACGCGCAGGCCGGCCTCGTGCAGGTCCACGGCATTCGTGTTGAGTCCGCGCCAGCGCACGGGCGCCGCACGCATCGTGTCGCGGTGCATCTTCGGCGGCTTGCCGAACAGCACGTCCATCGGAATGTCGATCGCGGGATCCGGTGGCGTGTGTCCGGCGCTCGCCCCGTACGCGACGACGAGCTGTTCCTCGGCGGTCGCCGTGCCGACCACCGCGAAGGGGCAGCGCTCGCGCTCGCACAGCGCGGCGAAATCGGCCAGCCGGTCCTGCGCCACGCCGAGCACGTAGCGTTCCTGCGATTCGTTGCACCACAGCTGCATCGGCGACAGCGAGGGATCGTCGCTGGGCACCTTGCCGAGGTCGATCGCGCCGCCCACGCCGGAATCGTGCAGCAGCTCCGGGATCGCGTTCGACAGGCCGCCGGCGCCGACGTCGTGGATCGACTGGATCGGGTTGTCGTCGCGCAGCGCGACGCAGCGGTCGATCACTTCCTGGCAGCGGCGCTCCATCTCCGGGTTGTCGCGCTGCACCGAGGCGAAGTCGAGGGCTTCGCTGCTCTCGCCCGAGGCCACCGAACTGGCGGCACCGCCGCCAAGGCCGATCAGCATCGCCGGGCCCCCGAGCACGATCACCGCATCGCCCGGGCGCAGCCGCTGCTTGGCCACCATCGGCCGGTCGACGGCGCCGAGGCCGCCGGCGAGCATGATCGGCTTGTCGTAGGCGCGCGCCGGCTCGCCCTCGTGCTGCAGCTCGAAGCTGCGGAAGTAGCCGAGCAGGTTCGGACGCCCGAATTCGTTGTTGAACGCGGCGCCGCCGAGCGGGCCCTCGAGCATGATCTCCAGCGCCGGCGCCATGCGCGGGTTGAGCGCACGCGCGCCTTCCCACGGCTGCGGCAGCGTCGGGATGCGCAGGTGCGAAACGCTGAAGCCGGTCAGGCCGGCCTTGGGCTTGCCGCCGCGGCCGGTCGCGCCCTCGTCGCGGATCTCGCCGCCGGCGCCGGTGCTGGCGCCCGGGAACGGCGAGATCGCGGTGGGATGGTTGTGGGTCTCGACCTTGATGCAGAACGCGCTGTCCTGGACTTCCTCCGCGCGGTACTCGAAACCCTGCGGGTCGGGGCGGAACCGGCGCGCGGGGAAGCCTTCGACCACCGCGGCGTTGTCGCTGTACGCCGACAGCGTGAACTGCGGCGTCCTGCGATGCGTGTTCTTGATCATCTGGAACAGCGACTGCGGCGCGCCGCTGGCCTGCATGTCCTCGCCGTCGATGGTCCACGACGCGTTGAAGATCTTGTGGCGGCAGTGTTCCGAGTTCGCCTGCGCGAACATCATCAGCTCGACGTTGGACGGATCACGCCCGAGTTCGGAATAGCGCGCGCGCAGGTAGTCGATCTCGTCCTCGGCCAGCGCCAGGCCCAGACGGCCGTTGGCCGACTCGAGCTGCGCAAGCGGGATGCGCGCCAGGGCGCCGCGCGCAGGGGCGGCGAACAGCGCGCGCGCCTCGTCGTGCGAGGCCAGCAGCGACTGCGTCATCGGATCGTGCAACAGGCGTTCGAGCTGCCTGACGGTGTCGTCGACAGAAGCGGCGTGCTGGCTGCCTGGCGGCACGAGCCGCGGCGGCGGCATCGGCTGGCCGGACTCGGATGGATCCGTCTGGCGCGGCCAGCCCGCAAGATCGATGCGCAGGCCGCGTTCCACGCGGGCCACCGGCTGCCCGGCGCCGCGCAGGATTTCGGTGGCCTTGCTCGCCCACGGCGAGATCGTGCCCAGCCTTGGCGAGACGTAGCGCGACAGTGCCTCTTCCGCGCGCGGGTGGCGCAGGTCATCGGCCTCGAGCACGCGGCGCAGCACCGCGGCCTCCGGCGTCGCGCCGGCCTGGGGTTCGATCCAGTAGACATGCCACGCGTCGAGGACGCGGACGGCGGGCGAGAGGGTTTGCAGGCGGAGTTCAAGCCGCTCGCGGCGGAACGGCGACAGGGCAGGAAGGCCCTCGAGGACGATCATGTCCGGGGGAAGCCAGTACCAGTGCGGGGGCGGCATTGTACCCCAGGCGCCCGGGCCGGGCCGCGCGGACGCTGGCGGCGCATGCGCGCCAGGCGCGGCCTCAGCCGCCGGCGGCGGGGGCGTCGTGCCTGGTCGGCGCCGCCGACAGCGCCTGCAGCGCCGCAAGCAGCGCATCCGGCGGCAGGTAGCCGGGCATCTGCGTGCCGTCCTCGGCGAGGATCATCGGCGTACCGGTCAGGCCGATGCGCTGACCCAGTTCGTACTGGCGCGTGACCGGGTTGTCGCAGGTGCGCGGCGGCACGCGCTTGCCGGCCTTGGCGTCGGTCAGCGCGCGCTTGCGGTCGGGCGAACACCACACTGAAACCATCGCGTTGAAGTCGGGCGAGCCCAGGCCCTGGCGCGGGAACGCGAGGTACTCGACCGCGATGCCGCGCTTGTTGTACTCGGCGATGTCCTCGTGCAGCTTGCGGCAGTAGCCGCACTCGATGTCGGTGAACACGCTGACGGTGTACTTCGGGTTGGCCGGTGCGAACACGATGCGTTCGGCCTCCGGCACTGCGTCCACCAGCTTCTTGCGCACCGCGGCCAGGCTGGCCTGCCCCAGGTCGCGCTTCTCGGCGACGTCGTAGAGCCCGCCCTGCAGCAGGTAGCGGCCATCGTCGGTGATGTACAGCACCTGGCCGCCGACGATCACCTCGCGGAAGCCGGGCAGCGGCGCGGGACCGATGCGGTCGATGGCGATCTTCGGGTTGATCGACTCGATCGCCTGGCGCGCGCGGTCCTCGGGCGTGCCGGGCGTGGTCTGCACCGAGGCCGTCGGCGCCTTCGCGGCGGCTTCCGTCGCGGCGCCGGGCGTGGCGTCGTCCTCGGGAGCGGGCGACTGCGCACAGGCGGACAGGCTGGCGGCACAGAGGGCGGACAGGAAGGCGGTACGCATCGGGTCTCTACCTGCTGGAAGCATGTCCGGCGGCCTGCCGGCGGGGCCGCATTGTCGCATGCCCCGCCCTGGCCCGGCCCCGCGCATCGCGGGCCGGTCCGGAACCGTTCAAGCGGCGCCGCGCGCGCCGGTTCAGATCGCCGCCACCGCCTGCGCATGCACGCCGGCCACCGCGCGGCCGGACGGATCGGCCATCTTCGCGAAGCTCGCGTCCCAGGCAATCGCCGCCGGCGACGAGCAGGCAATCGACTTGCCGCCCGGCACGGTTTCCGCGCAGGCCTGCCCCGGATAGTGCTGCTCGAACAGCGTGCGGTAGAAGTACGCCTCCTTGGTCTGCGGCGGGTTGACGGGAAAGCGTTTGTCCGCGGCCGCCAGTTCGCGATCGCTCACCTGCGCCTCGGCATGCGCCTTCAGGCCGTCGATCCAGCCATAGCCGACGCCGTCGCTGAACTGTTCCTTCTGCCGCCACAGGATCGAATCCGGCAGGTCGCCGTCGAAGGCGTCGCGCAGCACGCCCTTTTCCATGCGCTGCGCGTCGCCGCGCGACTTGTCGACCATCTTGTACTGCGCATCCATGCGCATCGCCACGTCGAGGAATTCGACGTCGAGGAACGGCACGCGCGGCTCCACGCCCCAGGCCATCATCGACTTGTTGGCGCGCAGGCAGTCGTAGTTGTGCAGCGCATCGAGCTTGCGCACCAGTTCCTCGTGGAACTCACGCGCGTTCGGCGCCTTGTGGAAGTACAGGTAGCCGCCGAAGATCTCGTCGCTGCCCTCGCCCGACAGCACCATCTTCACGCCCATCGCCTTGATCCGGCGCGCCAGCAGGTACATCGGCGTCGAGGCGCGGATGGTGGTGACGTCGTAGGTCTCGATGTGCCGGATCACCTCGGGGATGGCATCGAGGCCTTCCTGGAAGGTGTACGTGAAACCATGATGCACCGTCCCCAGCGCCTTCGCCGCGACCTCGGCCGCCGCCAGGTCGGGCGAGCCTTCCAGGCCGATGGCGAACGAATGCAGGCGCGGCCACCAGGCTTCGGTCCGGTCGTTGTCCTCGACGCGATGGCGCGCGTAGCGCGCCGCGACCGCCGCCACCAGCGAGGAGTCCAGCCCACCCGACAGCAGCACGCCGTAGGGCACGTCGGTCATCAACTGGCGATGCACGGCGGCCTCGAAGGCCTCGCGCAGCTCCGCCTTCGAGACCTGCACGCCTTCCACGGCCGCATGGTCACGCCAGGGCCGGTCGTAGTACTTCGCCAGGGTGCGGGTGGCCGTGTCGTAGTAGTGCCCGGGCGGGAACTGCGCGACGTCGGCGCAGATCGGCGCCAGCGCCTTCATCTCCGAGGCCACGCACAGGCGCCCTTCGCGGTCATGGCCCCAGTACAGCGGGCACACGCCCATCGGGTCGCGCGCGATCAGCGCGCGCCGTGCTTGGGCATCCCACAGGGCGAAGGCGAAGATGCCGTTGAGGCGGTTGAGGAAGGACGCCGGGGCATCCTCGCGGTACAGCGCGTTGATCACCTCGCAGTCCGAGCCGGTCTGGAAGGCATAGTCCTGGGCGAGCTGCGCCTTCAGCTCGCGATGGTTGTAGATCTCGCCATTGACCGCGAGCGCGAGCTGGCCGTCGGCCGAGCGCAGCGGCTGCGATCCGCCCGCGGGATCGACGATGGCCAGCCGCTCGTGCACCAGGATCGCGCCATCGTCGTGGTACACGCCGCTCCAGTCGGGGCCGCGGTGCCGCTGCTTCTGCGACAGTTCCAGCGCCTGTCGCCGCAGGGCCTGGAGGTCGTCGCCGGGCTGCAGCCCGAAGATGCCGAAGATGGAACACATGGTGGGAGTCCTTGCAGGGGGTTGAAACGAAAAAACCCGCATCTCTCGATGCGGGCTTCGGTGTCTGGCGCTTGTCGCTTCGCCTATGCGCGGGCCCGCCGCCGCGCACGATGGGGCGTGCCGCGGTGATTGCGGTTTCCGTTGGCGGCGATCGTGGCGGGGCGATGCATGGGGCGTGACGCTACCGGTTCGCCGGGATGCGCGCAACCGTTGCAGTGGCAACCGTCAGCGCAGCAGGCGCTCGACCAGCGACAGGTACAGGCCGGGCAAGGCTTCGAGGTCGGCCACGCGCAGGTGTTCGTCGACCTGGTGGATGCTGGCGTTGACCGGCCCCACCTCGATGCATTGCGCCCCCAGCGGCGCGATGAAGCGCGCGTCCGACGTGCCGCCGCCCGTGCTTTCCTCGGGCGACGTGCCGGCGAACCCGGCCAGCACGTCGCGTGCGGTCGCGCGCAATGTGCCTTCGGGCGTATGGAACGGCTCGCCGCTGCGGTGCCAGGCGAGCGTGTAGTCCAGCCCGTGCCGGTCGAGCAGCGCGGCGACCTCGGCCTCCAGCCGCGGCGCGTCCCAGTGCGGGTTGTAGCGCAGGTTGAACAGCACCTGCAGTTCACCGGGGATGACGTTGTTCGCGCCGGTGCCGGCGTGGAGGTTCGAGACCTGCAGGCTGGTCGGCGGGAAACTCGCGTAGCCCTCGTCCCAGCGCCGCGCGGCCAGGTCGGCCAGGGCCGGTGCCGCGAGGTGGATCGGATTGCGCGCCTTGTGCGGATAGGCGACGTGGCCCTGCACGCCTTTCACCGTCAGGGTGCCGGACAGGCTACCGCGGCGGCCGACGCGCAGCAGGTCGCCCAGGCGCTCGGTCGAAGACGGTTCGCCGGTGATGCACCAGTCGATGCGCTGGCCGCGTTCGCGGAAGGCCTGCGCGACCTTGCGCACGCCATCGATGGCATCGCCTTCCTCATCGGAGGTCAGCAGCACAGCGAGCGTGCCGGCGTGGCCGGGATGCGCGGCGACGAACCGTTCCGCCGCGACCACGAAGGCCGCGACGCTGCCCTTCATGTCGGCGGCACCGCGCCCGTACAGCATGCCGTCGCGGATCGTCGGCACGAATGGGTCGCTGGCCCACGCCTCCCTCGGCCCCGGTGGCACCACGTCGGTATGGCCCAGCAGCACCAGTACCGGTCCGCCCGCGCCATGCGTGGCCCACAGGTTGTCGACCGCGCCGAAGCGCAGGTGTTCGACGGCGAAGCCGGCCTGCGCCAACCGTTGCGCGACGAGCGCCTGGCAGCCGGCATCGTCCGGCGTCACCGACGGACGCGCGATCAGTTCACAGGCCAGTCCGAGGACGTCGCTCACGTTTGCCCCCGCCCCAATCCTACCCGCAAGCGAAGGACGATCATTTTTCGATGCCGAAGCGCTGCTTGAAGCCGTTGTCGGTGAAGCCCTGCGTGACCTCGCCATCATCTGTCACCACGACCGGGCGGCGGATCAGCTGCGGGTGCTCGCGCAGCAACAGCTTCCACTCGGCTTCCGAACCTGGCGACTTCCGCGCCTCCGGCAACTGCCGCCAGGTCGTGGACGACTTGTTGATCAGCGCGTCCCAGCCGCCCGCCTTCACCGCCCACGCGGTCAAGGCCTCGGGCGGCTGTCGATTGTCGCGGTAGTCGACGAAATCGTGCTTGACGCCGAAGCGGTCGAGCCACTTCAGCGCCTTCTTGCAGGTATCGCAGTTCTTCAGTCCGAAAATCGTGGTCATTTGCGTGCTCAGGTGCCTTTGCCTTGATCCCGGAAACTTCCGATCCCTCATCCCGTCGCCCGTCAACAGACGAATGTCTGGTCAAGCCGGGATCCAGCCCTTGGACTGTCCTTTCGATTTCGAGACAAGCAACGGAAAAAGCTGGATCCCGGCTCTCGCCGGGATGACGAAGGAAAGCTCAATCCGCCAACCCGCGCAACAGTTCGTTCACGCTGGTCTTGCTGCGCGTCTTATCGTCCACCTGCTTGACGATCACCGCGCAGTACAGCGAATGCGAGCCGTCCTTCGCCGGCAGCTGGCCGGAGACGACCACGCTGCCCGGCGGCACGTAGCCGTACGACACTTCGCCGGTGGCGCGGTTGTAGATGCGCGTGGACTGGCCGATGAACACGCCCATGCCGATCACGCTGTGGTGGCCGACGACCACGCCTTCCACCACCTCGGAACGCGCGCCGACGAAGCAATGGTCCTCGATGATGGTCGGCGACGCCTGCAAGGGCTCCAGCACGCCGCCGATGCCGGCGCCGCCGGACAGGTGCACGTGCCGGCCGATCTGCGCGCACGAGCCCACCGTGGCCCAGGTGTCCACCATCGTGCCCTCGCCGACATGGGCGCCGATGTTGACGAAACTCGGCATCAGCACCACGTCCCGGCCGAAATACGTGCCACGGCGCGCCACGGCACCGGGCACCACGCGTACGCCCAGCGACTTGAACCTTGCGGCGTCGAAGCCGGCGAAGCGCGCCTCGACCTTGTCCCAGAACGGCGCCGGCTGCGCTTCCACCAGTGCCATGTCATTGACGCGGAAATACAGCAGCACGGCCTTCTTCAGCCACTCGTTGACCTGCCAGCCGCCGCCGTCGGTCGGCTCGGCCACGCGCAGCTCGCCACGCTCCAGGCCGAGCATCGCCTGCTCGACCGCGGGTTTCACCACGTCGCCGAGTTCCTCCGGGGTGAGCCCGGCGCGACGCTCCCAGGCGTCCTCGATGGCCTGGCGGAGGCCGGGGGTCGATTGCGGTGCCGCTGCAGTCATGCGGTGGGTTCTCCTTCGATGCCGCGCTGGAGCGCGTCGCGCAGGGCGGCGCACTGGGTCTGGTCGAGCGCCCGGTCCTGGCGGTCGCTGACCAGGAACACGTCCTCGGCGCGCGCGCCGAAGGTGGCGATGCGCGCATCATGCACGCGGATGCGCTGCTGGCGCAGCACGTGCGCCATGTCCGCCAGCAGCCCGGGGCGGTCGGTGCACACCAGGCTCATCACCGTGCGCTGGCCGTCGCCGCTGGTGTCGAAATCGATCTGTGGCGCGATCCGGAAGTGGCGCAGGTGGCGCGGCTGCGCGCGCATGGCCGGGCGCACGTCGAGCGCGCCGGACAGCACCGTGGCCAGCTTGCGCTCCAGCGCGGGCAGGTCGGGCGCCTGGCGCGGGTCGGCCGAGAGCACCTGGAAGGTGTCGAAGATCGTGCTGTTCGGCCCGTCCAGCGCACGCGCCTGCTGGATCACCAGGCCGAGCCGGTCGAGCGTGATGACGATCGCGGCGAACAGGCCGTCGCGATCGGGCGCATGCACGAACACGTCCATGGCATCGCCGGCACCGGCGAGCTTGCGCACGCGCACCACGGTGGCACCGGGCGCGGCGTCGCGCAGCGCCAGCGCCTGCCAGACGATCTGGTCGGCGCGCGCGCGCAGGAAATTGGTCGCCGGCATCCGCTCGAACAGCGCGTCGATGCCCGCCACGCCCTCGGCGACCAGCAGGCCGGTGGCCTTGTCGCGCGTTTCGGCGATGCGTTCGGCGGCGCCGACGCGGTGCTCCAGCCCGCGCCGCAGCGCGTAGCGCGTGGCCGTGCGCAGGTCGGACAGCAGGCGGTCCTTCCACGCATTCCAGAGCTTCGGCGAGGTGCCGGCGATGTCGGCGCAGGTCAGCAGGTACAGGTAGTCCAGCCGCTCGCGGTCGGCCACCTCCACGGCGAAGCGATGGATCACCGCCGGATCGGAGATGTCCTGCTTCTGTGCGGTCACCGACATCAGCAGGTGCTTGAGCACCAGCCATTCGACCAGCGCCGTGTCGGCCTCGCGCAGGCCGTGTGCCTCGCAGAACGCGCGCGCGTCGACCGCGCCGAGTTCGGAATGGTCGCCTCCGCGGCCCTTGGCGATGTCGTGGAACAAACCTGCGATCAGCAGCAGTTCCGGCTTGCGCAGGAGCGGCCAGACCTCGTGCGCCATCGAGAAGCGCTCGTCGGGAATGCCGGTGGAGAATGACGCTAGGTTGCGCAGTACCGCCAGCGTGTGCTGGTCGACGGTGTAGACGTGGAACAGGTCGAACTGCATCCGCCCGGACACCTGCGCGAACGCCGGGATCCAGCGCCCCAGCACGCCCAGCCGCGCCATGCGTTCCAGCGTGCGCACCGGGCCCGGCCCGCGCAGCAGGTCGAGGAAGGCCTCGCGCAGCTCCGGCGCGGCGGCATCGTAGGCCGGCAGCGCATGCAGCGACTCGGCCAGCGCGCGCGCCGTCTTCGAATGCAGGCCCTTGGCTTCGGGGTGGTCCGCCCACAGCGCGAACAGCGCCAGCACCCGGCCCATGTCGCCACCAGGCCAGAATTCGTCGCGGGCGACGAGGTAGCCGCGCTTCATCGCGAACTCGGCGTCCAGCGGCGTGGCGTCGACGTCGCCCTCGATCTGCTCCTCGAAGCGCTGCAGCAGGCGATCGCCGATGCGCAGCACGATCGCGGCGCTGCGGTAGAAGCCCTGCATCATCCGCTCGACGGTGGCGTTGTCGGCCGATTCGACGTGCTCCAGGCGCGCGGCCAGGACCTTCTGGTGGTCGAAGCGCAGGCGCTCCTCGCGCTTTCCCGCCACCAGGTGCAGGCCGTAGCGCAGCCGCGACAGCGCGCGCCACTCGCGCTCGAGCGCCGCGTACTCGTCGACGCCGAGGTGGCCCAGCGGGATCAGCGATTCGATGTCGCGCGTGCCGAACACGCGCCGCGCCATCCAGCGCAGGGTATGGATGTCGCGCAGGCCGCCGGGGCCTTCCTTGATGTTGGGCTCGAGGTTGTCGGCGGTGTCGCCGAAGCGCGCGTGGCGCAGGCGCAGCTCCTCGCGCTTGGCATTGAAGAACGCGCGCGACGGCCAGACCTTGTCGACCGACACCGCGTCGGCCAGGCGCGCGGCCATCTCCGGCGAGGCCACCAGCGGGCGTGCCTCCAGCAGGGCGGTCATCACCGTCAGGTCATCGGCCGCCTGCGTGCATTCGGCCAGGGTGCGCACCGCGTGGCCCACCGGCAGGCCGGCATCCCACATCAGCGCGAACAGGCGCGACAGCGCGGCGATGTCCGACGCGCGCGCGTCGTCGCCGACGACCACCAGCAGGTCGACGTCGGAGCGCGGGAACAGCTCGCCGCGGCCATAGCCGCCGACGGCGAACAGGGTCAGCGCCGCGTCGGCCGGGATCGTGCGCGACCAGGCCTGCCGCACCAGCGCATCCACCGCGATCACGCGCGCCATCAGCAGGCGCTCGATGTCGCCGCCAGCGTCGAAGCGCTGGGCGAAGCTGGCGTCCTGCGCGCGCAGGGTTTCGGCGGCGGTCGCCGCCCAGGCGGCGTCTTCGCTGGCGCAGGGCTGGCCCGACTCGTCGCTGGCCGGCGCGACCGCCATGCTCAGAGGTCGTTGTCGTCGCCGGGCAACCGGGTCAGGATCTCGACCCCGTCGTCCGTCACCACGACGGTGTGCTCCCACTGCGCCGACAACTTGCGGTCCTTGGTCACCACCGTCCAGCCGTCCGGCAGCAGCTTGGTGAAGCGGGTGCCCTCGTTGACCATCGGCTCGATGGTGAAGGTCATGCCCGGCCGCAGCACCATGCCCTCGCCCGCGCGGCCGTAGTGCAGCACCTGCGGATCCTCGTGGTAGACCCTGCCGATGCCGTGGCCGCAGTACTCGCGCACCACGCTGAAGCGCTCGCCCTCGGCGTACTGCTGGATCGCCTGGCCGATGTCGCCCAGGGTCGCGCCCGGCTTCACCGCACGGATGCCGCGGAACATCGCCTCGCGGGTGGTGTCCACCAGCCGCTTCGCCATCACCGACGGCGTACCGACGTAGTACATGCGGCTGGTGTCGCCATGCCAGCCGTCCTTGATGACGGTGACGTCGATGTTGATGATGTCGCCGTCCTTCAGCACCTTGGCCTCGCTGGGGATGCCGTGGCAGATGACGTTGTTGGCCGAGATGCAGGTGGTGCGGGGGTAGCCCTTGTAGCCGAGGTTGGCCGGGACCGCCTTCTGCACGTTCACGATGTGGTCGTGGCAGATCCGGTCCAGTTCCTCGGTGCTGACGCCGGGCTTCACGTGCTCGGCCACGACCTGCAGGACCTCGGCCGCCAGCCGGCCGGCCACGCGCATCTTCTCGATCTCTTCAGGGGTCTTCACGGTCACGCTCATGGGGACATTATCGCCGATCCGGGCCGGATTCAGGGCCGCGCGGGGGCCCGGCTTGTCTCGGAAACCCGGTCCGGGCTACAATTTCGCGGTTCTGCGGCCGGCCTCCGGCCCCGGACCCGCCCACGCCGGGCGCAGCCACCTTCGGGAGCAGGCGAATACACACCCGCTGCAAGCACCCGTTCCGGGGTGTCCCGAGGTCCGCGAGGACGAGGGATCTGGATACGGAGGCGGCGGGGAGGCCCAACCCCGGAACCCAGCGCCCCGCCCTCGGCAGGCGCACCGCCCATCCTCCCAGTGGCGGCGGGTTCCACTGTCAGGAGTTGCACCCATGCCCCAGATCACCATGCGCCAGATGCTGGAAGCCGGCGTCCATTTCGGCCACCAGACGCGCTACTGGAACCCGAAGATGGCCCCGTACATCTTCGGTGCACGCGGCAAGATCCACATCATCAACCTCGAGAAGACGGTTCCGCTGTTCAACGACGCGATGAACTTCATCTCGGGCGTCGCCCAGAAGCGCGGCATCATCCTGTTCGTCGGCACCAAGCGCAGTGCGCGCGAGTCGATCAAGGAAGAAGCCGAGCGCTGCGGCCAGCCCTACATGACCCAGCGCTGGCTGGGCGGCACGCTGACCAACTTCCGCACCGTGAAGCAGTCGGTGTCGCGCCTGAAGGAACTGGAAGCCGCCGAGACCGACGGCACCTTCGAGAAGCTGGTCAAGCACGAAGTGCTGGGCCTGCGCCGCGAGCGCGACAAGCTGGAAGCCTCGCTCGGCGGCCTGAAGGACCTCAACCGCCTGCCCGACGCGCTGTTCGTGATCGACATCGGCCACGAGGACATCGCGGTCAAGGAAGCCAAGAAGCTCGGCATCCCGGTGATCGCGGTGGTCGACACCAACTACGACCCGGCCCTGGTCGACTACGCCATCCCCGGCAACGACGACGCCATCCGCGCCGTGCAGCTGTACGCGCGCGCCGCGGCCGACGCCGTGCTGGAAGGCAAGGCCGCCGCGCCGAACGCCGCCACCGTGCGCGAGGAAGAGTTCGCCGACGGCGAGGCCAAGCCGGCCCGCCGCGCGCCGAAGGCGGCCCCGGGCAAGGCCGACGACAAACCCGCCGCCGCGGATGCCAAGGCCGACGAGGCCCCCGCCGCCGCCGAGTAATCGCGGCGCAATGCAGCCGCGGCATGCTGCCGCGGTTGCGTTCCACGGCCGACAGCCCCATCTCAGCCGTATTGAATCCCGCGGCGGGCCCTGCCCGCCCGTCCATTTTTCGAATCCGAGGTCCCCGATGGAAATCACCGCATCCCTGGTCAAGGAACTGCGCGAGCGCACCGGCGCCGGCATGATGGAGTGCAAGAAGGCGCTCGGCGAGAGCGCCGGCGACATCGACGCCGCCGCCGAGGCCCTGCGCAAGTCCGGCCTGGCCAAGGCCGACAAGAAGGCCAGCCGCGTCGCCGCCGAAGGCCGCATCGCCGCGTCGCAGGCCGACGGCAAGGCCGTGCTGGTCGAGATCAACTCCGAGACCGACTTCGTCGCCAAGGACGAGAACTTCGTCGGCTTCACCGAAGCCGTGGCGAAGGCCGCGCTGGGCGCCAGCGACGTCGAGTCGCTGAAGACCACCGCGCTGGCCTCCGGCGAGACCGTCGAGGAAGCCCGCGCCGCCGTCATCGCCAAGGTCGGCGAGAACGTGCAGGTGCGCCGCCTGGCGCGCATCGACAGCGGCAACAACGTCGCCGCCTACGTGCACGGCGGCAAGATCGGCGTGCTGGTCGAGGTGAAGGGTGGCGACGCCGACCTCGCCCGCGGCCTGGCGATGCACGTCGCCGCGATGAACCCGCCGCACAACAAGCAGTCCGACGTGCCGGCCGACTTCATCGCCAAGGAAAAGGAAATCGAACTGGCGAAGATGTCCGACAAGGACCGCGGCAAGCCGGCCGAGATCCTCGAGAAGATCATCGGCGGCAAGATCGCCAAGATCGTCAACGAGGTCAGCCTGTACGGCCAGCCCTACGTGCTCGACACCGACAAGACCGTCGAGGCCGTGCTCAAGGGCGCCGGCGCCGAAGTCGTCGGCTTCCAGCGCCTGGCCGTCGGCGAAGGCATCGAGAAGGTGGTCGAGGACTACGCCGCCGAAGTGATGAAGCAGGCCGGCCTGGCCTGATCCATCCACCTTCGCCTGGAACCGAGGCCGCGGGGCGACCCGCGGCCTTTTTTTTCGCCACGTCATTCCGGCACCTCGCCGGGCGCGCGCTGACGTCCCCGGCATCACCACGGCGACTGACAACCCCCCTTGGCGCGGCTAGAATCTCCGCGTTTGCCCAACCGGAGCCCCCCATGTCGCAACTCGCCTATCGCCGCGTCCTGTTGAAGCTGTCCGGCGAGGCGTTGATGGGCGACGAGGACTACGGGATCGACCCGAAGGTGCTCGGGCGGCTGGCGCGCGAGGTGATCGAGGCGCAGCAGGCCGGGGCCGAGGTCGGGGTGGTGATCGGCGGCGGCAACATCTTCCGCGGCGCCGGCCTGGCCGCCGGCGGCATGGACCGGGTGACCGGCGACCAGATGGGCATGCTCGCCACCGTGATCAACGCGCTGGCGATGCAGGATGCGCTGGAGAAGCTTGGCGCGCGCGTGCGCGTGATGAGCGCGATCAAGATCAACGACGTGTGCGAGGACTACATCCGCCGCCGCGCGATCCGCCATCTCGAGAAGGGCCGGATCGCGGTGTTCGCCGCGGGCACCGGCAACCCGTTCTTCACCACCGATTCGGGCGCGGCGCTGCGCGCGATCGAGATCGGCGCCGACCTGCTGCTGAAGGCGACCAAGGTCGACGGCGTGTACGACGCCGACCCGAAGAAGGTGCCGGACGCGAAACGCTTCGACGAACTCACCTACGACGAAGTGATCTCGCGCGACCTGCAGGTGATGGACACCGCCGCGTTCGCGCTGTGCCGTGACAGCAACCTGCCGCTGCGGATCTTCGACATGGGCCAGCCGGGGGTGCTGCTGCGCATCCTCAAGGGCGAGCCGATCGGCACCCTAGTCCGCGGGCGGCGCTGAGCCGCCGCGCGAGCACCGTCGGCCGCATCCGGGTCCACGCCCCCGGCACCCTGCCGTCCGGGACGGGCCCTGCCGCCCACCACCGCCTATAATCCCGCGGTTGCCAGTACCGGACAGCGGAGCCCACGATGCTCAACGAGATCAAGAAAGACGCCCAGAACCGCATGGCCAAGAGCATCGAGTCTCTGCGCCACAACCTGGTGAAGGTGCGCACCGGCCGCGCCTCGACCGGCCTGGTCGACTCCATCCGGGTCAGCGCCTATGGCAGCGACGTGCCGCTGTCCCAGGTGGCCGCGGTCTCGGTGTCCGACGCCCGCTCGCTGGTCATCCAGCCCTGGGACAAGGGCATGGTGGGCGCGGTCGAGAAGGCGATCCTCGCCTCCGACCTCGGCCTGACCCCGAACACCGCCGGCACCACGATCCGCCTCAACCTGCCGGCGCTGACCGAGGAGCGCCGCCGCGACCTGACCAAGGTCGTGCATGCCGAGGGCGAGGACGCCAAGGTGGCGATCCGCAACATCCGCCGCGACGCCAACCAGCAGGTCAAGGAACTGGTGAAGGACAAGTCCATCACCGAGGACGACGTGCGCCGCAGCGAGGACGAGATCCAGAAGATCACCGACAAGGCGATCAAGGACGTCGACGACGTGGTCAAGGCCAAGGAACAGGAACTGATGGCGGTCTGAGAGGCCGGGAATCGAGAATGGGGAAGCAGGAATCGAATCCCCTTCCACCACGTCTCGCCGCTGGCAGCGCTGCACATGGACCGCCCTTGAACGATCCCGGATTCCCGATTCCCGATTCGCGCGTACCGAGGCATGTCGCCATCATCATGGACGGCAACGGGCGCTGGGCCGCGCGGCGCAGGCGGCCGCGGATGATCGGGCACCGCGCCGGCGCGCGCGCGGTCAACGTCTGCATCGACTTCTGCCTCGAACAGGGCGTCGAGGCACTGACGCTGTTCGCGTTCTCGAGCGAGAACTGGGGCCGGCCTGAGGAGGAAGTCGGGGCGCTGATGAAGCTGTTCCTGGCCGCGCTCGAGCGCGAGGTGGAAGAGCTGCACCGCCGCGGCGTGCGCATCCGCTTCATCGGCGAGCGCGAGCGCTTCGCCGACAACATCCGCGAGCGCATGCGCGCGGCCGAAGCGCTCACGCGCGGCAATGGCCGGCTGGCGCTGTCGATCGCGGCCAGCTACGGCGGCCGCCAGGACATCGCGCAGGCCGCGCGCGCGCTGGCCGAGGACGTGGCCGCCGGTCGCCTGCGCGCGCAGGACATCGACGAGGCCGCGGTGGCGTCGAAGGTCGCGCTGGCCGACCTGCCCGCGCCGGACCTGTTCATCCGCACCGGCGGCGACACGCGCGTCAGCAATTTCCTGCTGTGGCAGCTGGCGTACACCGAACTGTGGTTCACCGAAACGCTGTGGCCGGAAGTGGATGCGGCGACGCTGCGCGAGGCCTTCGCGGCCTATGCGTCGCGCCAGCGCCGCTTCGGCCTGACCGGCGAGCAGGTGGCCGCCACCTCGATCCCACCGGGAGGGACGACGCCATGACCAGGACCCGGGTGCTCGCCGCCCTGCTGATGGCACCGCTGGCGATCGCCGCGGTGCTGCTGCTGCCCACGCCCTGGCTGGTGGCGGTGGTGGCGATCCTCTTCCTCGGCGCGCTGTGGGAATGGTTCCGCCTCGCCGAGATCGACGATCCGCTGCAGTGCACCGTGCTGCTGTTCGCCAATCTGCTGCTGATGGCGGCGCTGGTCTGGGGCTCGCCGACCGACGACGGCGGCTCGCTGGTGCTGTTCAAGCTGGCCAGCATGATCGGCGTGGTCTGGTGGCTGCTGGCGATGCTGTGGCTGCGCCACATCGGCTTCGCGTCCGACCACGACACCCACGCCCGCGTGTTCAAGCTCGCCGCCGGCACGCTGGCGGTGGTGCCGGCGTGGTGCGCGCTGGCGGTGATCCATGCCAGCGACCCGACTCCCACCGCATGGCCGCTGGTATCGAACGGCCACGTCTGGCTGCTGACCGCACTGATGATTGTCTGGGCGACCGACACTGGCGCCTACTTCGCCGGCCGCGCCTTCGGCGGCAAGCTGTTCAAGGGCCGCCGGCTGGCGCCGCGGATCAGCCCCAACAAGACCATCGAGGGCGTGATCGGTGGCGTCCTGGCCGGCGTGCTGGTGGCGCTGGCGATGGCGCCGCTGGCCGGCGCCGGGCTGGCGCAGCTGCCGCTGGTGGCGGTCGCGGCCGCGGTGACGGTGCTGTTCTCGGTGGTCGGCGACCTGTTCGAGAGCCTGCTCAAGCGCCACGTCGGGGTCAAGGATTCGGGCACGCTGATCCCGGGCCACGGCGGCGTGCTCGACCGCCTCGACAGCGTGCTGGCCGCGCTGCCCGCGTTCGCGGTCGCGAAGATCTGGCTGGGGTTCTAGGGCGTGCCTTCCCGTTCCGCAAGAAGCGCGCCACCGCCGTGCCCGCCCATCGCGGCGTCATCGCTCGGGCGCGTATCGACATACGCTTCCTCGCTCTTCCTTGCCATGAACGAACACGACGGCACCGTGCCTCACGCGGAACAGGAGAACACGCCCTGATGCAGCGCGTCGCCGTCCTTGGCGCCACCGGCTCGATCGGCGGCTCCGCGCTCGACGTCATCGCCCGCCACGGCGGATCGATGCGCGCCAGCGTGCTGGCCGCCGGCGGCAACGTCGACGCGCTGCTGGTCCTGTGCGCGCACCATCGCCCCGACCATGCCGTCATCGGCGATGTGGCCGGCCTGGCGCGCCTGCGCGACGGCCTGGGCGAGGCCAGCCCCGGCACCCAGGCGCATGCGGGGCCGCAGGCGCTGGCGGACCTGGTGTCCGGCGACGCCTGCGACACGGTGGTCGCGGCCATCGTCGGTGCCGCCGGGCTCGATTCGACCCTCGCCGCCGCCCGCGCCGGCAAGCGCCTGCTGCTGGCCAACAAGGAATCGCTGGTGCTGGCCGGCGAACTGCTCACCGGCGCCGCGGCCGCCGCCGGCGCGACGATCGTGCCGATCGACAGCGAGCACAACGCGATCTTCCAGTGCCTGCACGGGCGCGAGGCCGGCGCCGACGTGCGCCGGATCACCCTGACCGCCTCCGGCGGCCCGTTCCGCGGCCGCAGTCGCGCCGAGCTCGCGGCGGTGACCCCGGCGCAGGCCGTGGCCCACCCGAAATGGTCGATGGGGCCGAAGATCTCGGTCGATTCGGCGACGCTGATGAACAAGGGGCTGGAGCTGATCGAGGCCCACCACCTGTTCGGGCTGCCCGGTGCCCGGCTCGACGTGCTGGTGCACCCGCAGAGCCTGGTGCACTCGCTGGTCGAGTTCGTCGACGGTTCCACCCTCGCCCAGCTCGGGCTGCCGGACATGCGCACGGCGCTGGCCGTGGGCCTGGGCTGGCCGCGGCGGATCGACTCCGGCGTCGGCACCCTCGACCTCGCCCGCCACGGCCGGCTGGAGTTCGAACCCCCCGACCTCGACACCTTTCCCTGCCTGCGCCTGGCGCGCGAGGCGCTGGACGCCGGCGGCACCGCGCCCGCGCTGCTGAACGCAGCCAACGAAGTGGCTGTTTCAGCCTTTCTTCAGGGCCGGATCGGTTTCCTGTCCATCCCTGCGCTGGTGGACGACACCCTCGCGGCCATTGCGTCCTGGCCGGCGACCTCGCTGGCGGTGCTCGGCGAAGCCGACGCCGCCGCGCGACGCCATGCCGAACAAGCCATTGCCACCGGTCCCTTTTTGATGAGCCGCCCCCATGCTTGAGTTCCTCGGCTCCGCCTGGTGGCTCGTCGTCAGCCTCGGCATCCTGGTCACCTTCCACGAGTTCGGCCACTACTGGGTGGCGCGCCGCTGCGGGGTGAAGGTGCTGCGCTTCTCGGTCGGCTTCGGCAGCGCGCTGTGGAAGCGCGTGGCCCGCGACGGCACCGAGTACCGCATCGCCGCGATCCCGCTGGGCGGCTACGTGAAGATGCTGGACGAGCGCGAGGCCGACGTGGCCCCGGCCGAGGCACCGCGGGCGTTCAACCGCCAGTCGGTGTGGAAGCGCATCGCCATCGTCATCGCCGGCCCCGCAGCCAACCTGCTGCTGTGCTTCGTGCTGCTGTGGGCGATGTTCGTGGTCGGCCGTCCCGACTACGCCCCCGCCCTGGGCGGCACCAGCGGCATCGCCGCCCAGTCCGGCCTGCGCGCCGGCGACCGCATCCTCGCCGTCGGCGACCGCGAGACCCCAACCTGGATGGAGCTGCAGATGGCGCTGCTGCCGCCGGCGCTGGACCACGCCGACGTGCCGCTGCGGGTCGCCGACCGCGAGGGCGCCGAGCGCACGCTGGCGCTGCGCCTGTCGGCGCTGCCGGCTGATTTCGACCAGCGCCAGGCGATCCAGGCCATCGGCCTGGTCCCGCGCCACCTGACCCTGCCCGCCGACATCGGCCGGGTGATGCCCGACAGCGCCGCCTGGGGCACGCTGGCCGAGGGCGACCGGGTGACCGCCATCGACGGCCGGCCGGTCGAACGCTTCCAGGACATCGGGCCGCTGGTGCAGGCGCTGGGCGAGCGCGGCGGCGACGCCATGGTCGAGGTCACCCGCGACGGCGCTCGCCACGGCTTCCTGCTGGCGCCCCGCGAGATCACCGCCGAGGACGGCACCCGGCGCTGGGTGCTGGGGATCGAACCGCCGCAGGCCACGACCCTGCCGCCCAAGGACGCCCTGCAGCGCTACGGCCCGATCGACGCCGTGCCGGCCGCGTTCAAGGAAGTCGGGCACCAGACCGCCCAGTTGTTCGGCATGCTGGCGCGTGCGTTCAGCGGCCGCCTGGCCATCGAGAACACCGTCGCCGGGCCGCTCACCATCGCGCGCGCCACCCATGCCTACGCCAACCAGGGCGTGGCCTGGTACCTGACCATCCTCGCCCTGCTGTCGCTCAGCCTCGCCATCCTCAACCTGCTGCCGATCCCGCTCTTGGACGGGGGTCACCTGTTGTATTACCTTATCGAGTTGGTCAAGGGCAGCCCGTTAAGCGAGCGTGCGATGGTCGCCGGCCAATATGTCGGCCTTGCACTCCTGGCTTGCCTGATGGGCCTGGCGTTCCACAACGACATCATCCAACTGGTGCGCTGATGCCTGCCCACGACCCCTCCGCCGCGCGCCCCACGGCGGCGAACCCCCAAATCCGGACCCGATTGATGACGCGTATCCCCGCCCGCCACCTGCTTGCACTCGCCCTCGCGACCGCCATCGTCGCTCCCGCATGGGCCCAGCAGGCGGTCGATCCGCAGGTCGAACTGGCCGGGCCCGCCGCCAGCAGCTTCACCGTCGCCGACATCCGCATCGACGGCCTGCAGCGCATCGGTGCCGGCACCGTGTTCACCTACCTGCCGATCGAGCGCGGCGACACCGTCACCCAGACCCGCATCGGCGAGTCGGTGCGTGCGCTGTATCGCACCGGCTTCTTCGAGGATGTGCAGGTCGGCCGCCAGGGCAACATCCTGGTGGTCACGGTCACCGAGCGCCCGGCGATCAACAAGCTGACGCTGACCGGCAACAAGGACATCAAGACCGAGGACCTGATGAAGGGCCTGCGCGACATCGGCCTGACCGAAGGCGAGACCTTCGACCGCCTCGCGCTGGACCGCGTCACCCAGGAACTCACCCGCCAGTACAACAACCGCGGCAAGTACAACGTGGTGATCACGCCGACGGTGTCGCGCCTGGACCGCAACCGCGTCGACGTCACCATCGACGTCAAGGAAGGCAAGGCGGCCAAGATCCGCGCCGTCAACCTGATCGGCAACGAAACCTTCGAGCAGGACGACCTCACCGATTCCTGGGAGTCGCGCCCGAGCAACTGGCTCAGCTGGTACCGCCGCGACGACCAGTACTCCAAGGAAAAGCTGTCCGGCGACCTGGAGAAGCTGCACAACTTCTACCTCGACCGCGGCTACATCGACTTCAGCATCGACAGCACGCAGGTCTCGATCAGCCCCGACAAGCGCGACATGTTCCTGTCCGCGGGCATGACCGAAGGCGAGATCTACAAGGTGTCCGCGGTCGAACTGACCGGCGACACGGTGCTGCCGAAGGAAGACATCGAACGGTTGGTGCTGGTCAAGGAAGGCCAGGTGTTCTCGCGCGCGCTGCTGGAATTCACCTCCGACGCGATCACCGCCACGCTCGGCAACATCGGCTACGCGTTCGCGCAGGTCAATCCGCTGCCGGACGTGAACCGCGAAGACCGCACCGTGGCCATCAAGCTGCAGGTGGTGCCCGGCCCGCGCGTGAACGTGCGCCGCATCGTGATCAACGGCAACACCCGCACCTCCGACGAGGTGATCCGCCGCGAGATGCGCCAGTTCGAGGGCGCGTGGTACTCGCAGGCCGCGATCGACCGCTCCAAGGTGCGCCTGCAGCGCCTGGGCTACTTCGAGTCGGGCAGCGTCAACGTCGAGACCCGGCCCGTGCCGGGCAGCAACGACGAGGTCGACGTGGTGTTCAGCGTCAAGGAAACCACCTCTGGCAGCTTCGTGTTCGGCCTGGGCTATTCGCAGCTGAGCGGCCTGACCACCTCGATCCAGCTGTCCCAGAACAACTTCCTCGGCAGCGGCAACCGCGTCTCGATCGAGGCGCAGCGCAACGTCTACCTGCAGCGCTACGCGTTCTCGTTCCTGAACCCGTACTTCACCGACGAAGGCCTGTCCCTGGGCTACAACCTGTGGTGGCGCGAATTCGACAACTCCGAGTTCAACACCGCGCAGTACTCCTCGACCAACGCCGCGATGCAGACCGTGCTCGGCCTGCCGATCACCGAGTCGGACACGATCTCGCTGCTGGCCGGCATCGACCGCAACCAGATCTTCGCCTGGCGCGGCTCGTCACCCGAGTCGATCGTCGACTACATCGACGCCATCGGCTCGCGCACCTTCCACGCCTGGCGCACCGAGTTGGCGTGGGCGCGCGACTCGCGCAACGACTTCCTGCAGCCCACGCGCGGCACCCTGCAGCGCGTGTCGCTGGAGACCACTCTGCCCGGCTCCACCGTCGAGTACTACAAGCTCAACTACGAGTTCTCCAAGTACTGGCCGATCAGCCGCGCGCTGGTGCTGAACACGCGCTTCGAGCTGGGCTACGGCGACAGCTACGGCGACGACATCTCGCGCGTCATCTGCCGTTCGCAGGGCAGCCAGCCGCTGCCGCCCTACGGCGATCCGACGACACCGGGCGGCGATCCCGCCGGCAGCGACGGCTGCCGCAACGGCACGGTGTACGAGAGGACCCTCGTCGCCACTGGCCTGCCGTTCTTCGAGAACTTCTACGCCGGCGGCGCGCGCTCGGTGCGCGGCTTCCGCGACAACACGCTGGGCCCGCGCGAGACCGCGTTCAACAGCACCTACCAGCAGCCGATCGGCGGCGCGCTGAAGACGGTCGGCTCGGTGGAGATGTTCTTCCCGCAGCTGATCAAGTCGCCGGCGGCGCGCGTGTCGGCGTTCGTCGACGTGGGCAACGTGTTCAAGAACCTCGATGGCTTCGAGGCCAGCGAATTGCGCGCCTCGGCGGGCATCGCGCTGATGTGGCGCGCGCCGGTCGGCCCGATCTCGATCAGCTACGCGATGCCGCTGCGCAGCCAGGACACGTTGCGCGACGCCAACGGCGTGGTCACCCGCGAAGGCGACGAACTCGAGCGCCTGCAGTTCACCTTCGGCGGCGCGTTCTAGCCGCGCCGCGACGATGCCGCGCGTTCCCTTCCAGATCACCGCCGGCGAACTGGCCGGGCGGTTCGGACTGGAACTGCGCGGCGGCGATCCGGCACTCGCGATCGAGGGCGTGGGCACCCTGTCCGGCGCAGGCCCGGCCCAGCTGTCGTTCCTGGCCAATCCGAAGTACCGCGCGCAACTGGCGCAGTCGTCCGCCGGCCTGGTGGTGATGCGCGGCGCCGATGCCGAGGGCCATGCCGGCGCCGCGCTGGTCGCGGCCGATCCCTATGTCGCCTACGCACGCATCGCGGCACTGTTCGACCGCGCACCCGCCGCCGACGCGGGCATCCACCCGAGCGCGGTCATCGATGCCACGGCCGAGGTGGATCCGGGCGCGGCGGTCGGTCCGTTCGTGGCCATAGGCGCCGGCAGCCGCGTCGCCGCCGGCGCGCGCCTCGGTCCGGGCTGCGTGGTCGGCGAGGACTGCGAGGTCGGGGCCGGCAGCGTGCTGGTGGCGCGGGTGACGCTGGTCAGGCGCGTGCGCCTCGGCCGACGCGTGCTGGTCCATCCCGGCGCGGTGCTTGGCGCCGACGGCTTCGGCATCGCGCTGGACCGCAGCCAGGGCATCGAACCGTACTGGGTCAAGGTGCCGCAGCTGGGCGGCGTGCGCGTGGGCGACGATTGCGAGATCGGCGCCAACACCACCATCGACCGCGGCGCGCTGGAAGACACCGTGCTCGAGCACGACGTGCGCCTCGACAACCAGATCCAGATCGCGCACAACGTCCGCGTCGGCGCGCATACCGCCATGGCCGGCTGCGTGGCCGTGGCCGGCAGCACCACGATCGGGCGATACTGCATGATCGGCGGCGCGGCGGGGATCGCCGGGCACCTCGACATCTGCGACCGGGTGGTGGTCACCGCGATGACCCTGGTGACCCATTCGATCCGCGAGCCGGGGGAGTATTCTTCCGGAACGCCGTTGATGGACAGCCGCAGCTGGCGCCGCAACGCCGTCCGTTTCAAGCAGCTCGACGCACTGGCAAGGCGCGTGGGAACGCCTTCAAAGGGAGAAGCATGAGTCCGCAGGTTTCCTTGCCCATCGACATCGCCGGCATCCGCGAGTTGCTGCCGCACCGCTATCCGTTCCTGTTGATCGACCGCGTGGTCGAGCTGGAGCCGGGCAAGCGCGTGCTCTGCTACAAGAACGTCAGCGGCAACGAACACTTCTTCCAGGGGCATTTCCCCGATCGCCCGGTGATGCCCGGCGTGCTGGTGATCGAGGCGCTGGCGCAGGCCGGCGGCGTGCTCACCCAGGTCACCCACGGTGGCGGCATCGAGGGACGGCTGTCGTACCTGGTGAAGGTGGACAACGCCAAGTTCTCGAACATGGTGGTGCCGGGCGACCGGCTCGACCTCGAGGTCGAGATCAAGCGCGAGATCCGCAACATGACCCTGTACGCCGGCGTCGCCCGCGTCGACGGCAAGCAGGTGGCCTGTGCCGAGATCCTGTGCGCCGAGGTACGCAACTGACATGACCCGGGCCGGCGTCCACCCCAACGCCCTGGTCGACCCGTCGGCACGCCTCGGCGAAGGCGTCAGCATCGGCCCGTTCACCGTCATCGGCGCTGAAGTGGAGATCGGCGACGGCACCGTGATCGGCCCGCATTGCAGCGTCCACGGCCCGACCCGCATCGGCCGCGACAACCGCATCGTCGGCCATGCCGCGATCGGCGGCGACCCGCAGGACAAGAAGTACCGCGGCGAACGCGTCGAACTGGAGATCGGCGACCGCAACTTGGTGCGCGAGTTCGTCACCATCAACCGTGGCACCGGCGACGGCGGCGGCATCACGCGCATCGGACACGACAACTGGCTGCTGGCCTACACCCACGTCGCCCACGACTGCCGGGTGGGCGACCACTGCGTGTTCTCCAACAACGCCACGCTTGCCGGCCACGTCGAGATCGGCGACTGGGTGATCCTCAGCGGCTTCGCCGGCGCGCACCAGTTCTGCAGGGTCGGCGCGCACGCCTTCCTTGGCAAGGGCGTGCTGGTCAGCGGCGACGTGCCGCCGTTCACCATGGTCGCCGGCGACGAACAGGGCCGTCCACGCGGGATCAACAGCGAGGGCCTCAAGCGCCGTGGCTTCGATGGCGAGCGCATCGCCGCGATCAAGCGCGCATACCGCACGCTCTATGTCGCCGGCCTGCCGCTGTCCGACGCGAAGCAGCAACTGGCCGAGCAGGCCGCGTCCAGCGAGGACGTGCGCTTCCTGCTCGATTTCATCGAAGGCGGCGAGCGGCCGTTGGTGCGGTAACCGCGCGGATGGCACACCCGGCATCCGGCCTCGAAGCAACCGGCAACCGCGACGCCATCGCCTCCGGCCGCAGGCTGCGCGTGGGACTGGTGGCGGGTGAAGCCTCGGGCGACCTGCTCGGCGCCGGCCTGGTCGAAGCGCTGCGCGCGCGCTTCCCGGAGGCGGAGTTCGCCGGCATCGGCGGCGCGGCGATGCGCGCGGCCGGCGTCGACACCTGGCACGACGCCTCGGAGCTGGCGGTGATGGGCCTGAGCGAAGTGCTGCGCCACCTGCCGCGACTGCTGTCGCTGCGCAGGCAGGTGCGCGGGCGCCTGCTCGCCTGGCGACCGGACGTGTTCATCGGCATCGACGCACCCGACTTCAACCTCGGCCTCGAACGCGCGCTCAAGCGTCGCGGGCTGCGCACGGTGCACTACGTGAGTCCCTCGGTCTGGGCGTGGCGACAGGGCCGCGCCGCGAAGATCGGGCGCAGTGCCGACCGCGTGCTGTGCCTGTTCCCGATGGAACCGCCGATCTACGCGCGGCACGGCGTCGACGCGCGCTTCGTCGGGCATCCGATGGCGGACGCGATGCCGCTCAATCCGGATCGCCGTGGCGCGCGCGCCGCGCTCGGCATCGACGACGACGGGCCGGTGCTGGCGGTGCTGCCGGGATCGCGCCTGGGCGAGATCGCCCGGCTCGGCGCGATCTTCTTCGAGGCCGCCGCGCGCGTCGCGAACGGGATGCCCGGGCTGCAGGTGCTGATACCGGCGGCCACGCCGGCCTGCGGCGACGCCATCCGCGCCCTGCTCGCAACCGCCGGCCTCCCGGCGGACCGCTGCCAGGTGCTGGACGGCCAGGCGCGCGACGCGATGGTCGCCGCCGATGTCGTCCTGCTTGCATCCGGCACCGCGACGCTGGAAGCGATGCTGGCCAAGCGGCCGATGGTGGTCGGCTACCGCATCGCACCGAGCACCTACCGCATCGTCAAGGCGCTGGGCCTGCTGAAGGTGGACCGCTTCGCGCTGCCCAATGTGCTCGCGGGCACCACCATCGCGCCGGAGCTGATGCAGGACCAGTGCACGCCGGAGGCGCTGGCCGCCGCCATTCGCGGCTGGTTCGACGACCCCGCGGCGGTGGCCGCGCTGGAACCGGTCTATCGCGACCTGCACCTGGCGCTGCGCCGCGACGCCTCGGCCTCGGCCGCCGACGCAATCGCCTGGCTGCTGCAGGCGCGCGCATGAGCCTGCGCGTGGCCGGCGTCGACGAAGCCGGTCGCGGCCCGCTGGCCGGGCCGGTGGTCGTGGCCGCGGTGATCCTCGATCCCGCGCGCCCGATCGAGGGCCTGGACGACTCCAAGAAGCTGAGCGAGAAACGCCGCGAGGCGCTGTTCCCGCTGATCGTCGAGCGCGCAGATGCCTGGCACATCGAGTTCGTCGGCCGTGACGAGATCGACACGCTCAACATCCTGCACGCGACGCTGGCCGGCATGCGGCGCGCGCTGCAGGCGCTTTCACCGGCCGCGCAGTTCGCCCGCATCGATGGCAACCGCCTGCCGCACGACCTGCCCTGCCCCGCCGAAGCCGTGGTCGGCGGCGACGCGCTCGACCCCGCGATCATGGCCGCGTCGATCCTCGCCAAGGTCGCGCGCGACCGCGCGATGGTGGCGCTGCATGCGCAGTTCCCGCAGTACGGCTTCCACAAGCACAAGGGATATCCCTCGCCATTGCATCTGGCGGCACTGCGCGAACACGGCCCCTGCCCACAGCACCGGCGCAGCTTTGCGCCCATGCGGCATCTCTTGTCCATCTGAACCGCGCGGCCGGACTTGCCGGCTCACGGCCACTCGTTTGCACCCGAACGACGATAGGTGCGAGTGACGTTGATTCGACATGTTGCAAAGGAGACCCCGTGCCGCTGCAATTCGCGGCACGGCGCAAGCACGGCCCGCGCGCCATCATCGTCTCAGCCTCGCAACGATGACGAAGTACTTTGCGGACTATGCGAAGCAGATTCTGCGGAAAATCTAGCTCCCAGAACTGGCGATATCCAGGTCGATCTCCATATCCAACTTGCACACGCTAGCAACATCGCCAGACCGAATTGGAATCGAAAGCGAGAGCATCCCGATTTTCTTCTTTGGCGGCGGCTTCTCGACATCTTTTGTGACCACTACAGCACTGATACAAGGCTCGGATGATTCGCCTGCTTGGAGCATACGAAACTGTGGTTCACTGAATCGAAAGATCAGTTCTAATCCTTCGTTTAACGGCGTGACATGCAGCCCTACATTGCCGCCAGGTTCTTCGTTACTCATGGGACTACTCCTGTTTTTTCTGCCTCATTGTCCGCACCCTGTCTCACCAAGACACGTCATCAATTCCCAAACGCCACCTCCTGGCTGGCGAGGCCAACGCGCACCAAAGTCGCATCCGACGAGATCCGGCTCGCGGACACCCCATATCGTCTAGCGACATCAATTCGCTCGCGGGCCTGCTCTTTGTCGCCGAGCAATGCCAGCGTTCTCGCATTAACGAAAGCAACCTCTCCCACTTCGTTCTTGATTCTCTCCGATGATTCCAACATTACGATCGCCTCTTCCTTTTCTCCTAAGTTCGCCAAGTACCACCCGAGACACGCGTAGGCCATCGCATCGTTCTTTTTCAGAGTGATGAACTTCTTGGCCCGTTCCGCAGCAAGCGCGTACGCCTCACCGGCGAGATTTCTCGATGACGCGTCCGCGGAGAGCGCGTCTGCAAGGTAGCCTACATAGGCGAATTTCCCCGGATTCAGCCCCATTGCCTGCCGATATAACTCTGCTGCCGCAGAGTAATTTCCTGCCTGATACTCAACCTCACCCATGTTGGCAAGCGAGTTGGCGTTTGGCTCGATGTCGATAGACCGCTTCAACGCAGCCATCGCGGCATCATTCTTTCCAATGTGCAGGAGAAGCGCGCCATAAATGCTCCAATAAGCAGCGCGATCTGGCCGCAAATCTACTACCCTGCGATACGATTTTATCGCGTCCTGGTACTTGCCCATTCGGTACTGCTGATACCCCAACTCTGCATACAATTGAGCATCCGGAGGAGCCTGTGCCTCTGCAAGACGAAATTGTTCGATCGCCTCATCCTCATGCCCCTGGTCCACTAGCACCTGGGCACGGCCGATCAGTCCCCTCACCCGAAACTCCGGGACTAAGAGCAACTTTTCGTAGTAGCGCATGGCGTTCTCATGATCGCCCTTGACTCGGAAGAGGTCTCCCAGGGCGAGATCAACTTCGCCAAGCGCCGGTTCCATTTTCTCAGCCTTCCTGCAAGCCATGAGCGCATTCTGAAAGGCATCTGGATTGCGATGCGTCTCGAAACTCCACGATTCAAGTCTACAGAGCTGAGCCTGCGCTCGGGCGAAGCCGGAATCTTTCGACAGTGCCTGCCGGAAGTGACGTGTGGCTTCATCAGTAGCATCCGCGCTCCCCTGCACACTCGCCAAACCTTGCAGATAGTCTTCGAACGCCGATACATCCGTGGTCGGGAAAAGCCTTTTTTTCAGGCCATTCTCCGGGTTTGGGGGAGAGCCTGTCATGATCCTGGAAACATGCCTGGCGATGTCCAGCTGAATATCAAAAACATCCGCGATGGCGCCATCGTAGCTTTTGCTCCACAGCACATATCCGCTGTTCACATCGGAGAGCATTGCATTGATCCGCAGACGACCATCCTCACGCCTGACGTTCGCATCCAGGATTGTAGCCACGCCCAGTTGCGCGCCAAGCTCCTTGATCCCCAAAGATCGGTCTACTGCCGCAGGAGGCCGCCAAGCGGCGACTTTCAGGCCATTCAGTCCAGATAGCGCCCCCAGAAGTTCCGTCGCAAGACCCTCCGCATAGTATCTGTCCTGCACCTCGTTACTGAGGGTTGCGAACGGCAACACTGCAATAGTGTTGCCCGTCGGTAAAGGTCGCCGTTGCTCGCGGGCCATGTAATGCCAGCCGACGGCCGCGAGCACCGCCGCAAGCAGCGCTGCCGCAGCAAGGCTGCTTGCGCGCGATGGAAATCGACTCGCGTTGGATGAAGTGAGATTGGCTTCATCAAGGGCGGCAATGGAAGAAGACATCTTCGAGTCGGACGCGACCACTCCGCTTCCCGCTCCGTTGTTCCCGGCCCGCGATCTCTCCCCAAGATCACCCACAAAACTGTACCCCAGCGCGTGCCGCGTCAGGATGTAGCGCGGATGCTGCGGGTCGTCCCCCAGCGCGTTGCGAAGTTGTGCAATGGCCCGGGTCAGCACGCCCGGCGTGACGTGGCGATGCCCCCAGACTGCGTCAAGCAGTTCGTCCCGTCCGATCAGGGCTCCTGGACGCTGCAGCAGGGCCAGCAGGACCGCAAAGGCCTTGGGTTCAACAGCCCGGGGCTCTCCGCCCCGTTTCAGGGTATGCGCAACGGCATCCACTTCGATGTCGTCGAAGCGGTACAGCCCAAGGCGAGACGCGCCTGTATCGGGTAAATCCAGCCCCATCGGGGTTTCCTCATGGAAACCTCATGAAACGCTGCAACCCCTGCCCCCTACCCCGGGATTACATCATGACCCGGCCCGCGCTCCTTCCGAAGCTGGCGGCGCGCCCAAAACGCGGCGCTGCCACCGAACCGGAGAAGCATCATGAACGAAAATGCCAACATCGTCACGTCCTTCCGCCAGGTCATCCAGGACGCATCACCCCTGGGGCGCCGTCACCGGATTGGCCCAGTCAACCTGCGTGAACAGGACTTGGAGGCGTTCAACCACCTGCTGTCCTCGCTGGGTTGGTCGCAGGGCCCGCTGACCCTCGACCAGATGGCGAGCGTCGCCAGGGCATTTCCTGCCGGCCCCAAGGGCGCGATGCTCGCGACCTATATTCGGGCACAACTGGACCGCGGTTCAGTACTGGCGCGCATGGTCGCCGATCGTGGCTGGGAGCCGGCCAACGACACCGTGGCTGCCGCAAGGGCCGCCGTGACCTACCTCGCCAGCGACAGGGGCCTGATCCCGAACTGGGTGCCCAGCGTGGGGCGACTCGACGATGCGCTGGTCATCGAGACCGCCTGGCCGAGCCTGGCCGCCGAAGTCGTCGATTTCCAGGACTTTTGCCGGATGCGCCAGTTGGAGGCATGGCTGCGAGGCGTCGGGCCCGGTGACGTCGAGTTCGGGCGATGCGACTGGGTCGCGGCGAACCGCGTCGAGGTGAAGCTGCGCGAGCAGCGGCGGATCTTGCGACAGCGTTTCCACGAATCCGCCGCGATGGAGCTGTTCCGGGTGGGCTGATCCTCACCCAGCATCCATTGCGTTGCAAGACGACCTGGACTGGCACGGGGGCAACCGCCCCCGACTGGCTGAGAACCTAGCGAGGTGACCACCATGATCCGCCTGGCATTGGATCGGGATCCCACTGACGAGCGCCTGCAGCTGCTGCGTTTCCTGCTGACCGATCACGACTGGCGATGCGAGTCGCCCGTCCGGAAGGTTCTCCAGGGATTGCTGCAATCGCCCCCCGTGTGCAGCGAGGCAAGCTGGCTCTCACTTGCCGAGGAAACTGCCGCCTACCTGGCTTTCCGTAAGCAGGGAGACATGCTCGCTCGCGCTTGCGGCTGCCGACGCGCGTTGCTGCATTTCACCCGCAGCGAATGGGAAGCCTCGCGCGCATCGGGTATCGCCCTTCGCCCGCTGGCCGCGCGTCCCGCCCACCCCGGGGCGAAAACCACCATGGCCGAACCCAAGGCCATCACTCGTTCACATTTCTGTCCAGAGAAGGAATCCGCATGAACACGAAATCCCCGAGCCATCTCAGCCTGGCCGGCATTCTGTCGCTGCCCCTGACGCTGGCGGCCTGCACGAGCATGCCGGACGTGAAGATTCCCTACTACCTGCCGTTGACGGAAGTCCCCGTCAGCGTAACCCGCGTGGTGACGTGTTCGGGCACTGCGAAAGATCAACATCGCATGCTCTACGACCTCATCGCAGTCAGCGACGTCAAACCCAGATACGTCGCGGACACAAGTATCGTTCTCTTCTTCAACACCATGAACTACGACCACGTGCTCTCCGACACCGAACTTGACTTCCAATTCCACGACGATGGCCGCCTCTCGGGGGTCAACGGTAGCGCCACAGGCAAGGGCCCCGAGATCATCAGGGCTGTCGCCGGGACGCTGATGGCCGCCAGCGGTACAGGCGCGGCCGCCCTTTTATCTGCAAGGCCGAATTCTGAAACCCCACCACCGAACGGGAAGGATCCCATCATGTCTGCCTGCACTCACATCGACGAAGTCTCTCCGCGAGGAACGGTAGATGAAGACAAGGGCTTCCGTCACATCACGCTGTCGTACCAGGCAACAATCCGCATGAAAAGGGGCGAGTCACCCATGCTTCTCCAGACGCTGCCTACCGTGGCCTCGCAGTGCCCAGAGACTCTTTGGCACAGCACCTCATGGCTTCGGCCAACGCTCTCAAGCATGGTCGACCATTGCGCCATGCGCGACGCGCTTGGCGACCTTCATCTGAAGTTCGACACCATTGGCGATCCGGCACCTTGGCCAGGCGAAGTTGTCGAGATCAGGACCGGCCTGGCGCTTTCGAATGGCTTGTTCGTGGCCAATCCCGCCATGCGCACAGTTGAAATCTTGCAATGCCCATCTTCGTCATCTACAAGCATTGCATCCGCCCAACGAGGCTTGGTGAATGCAGAGGAAGCGTTGTCCAAAGCCAGTCGCGACTTCGATTCTGCTGACGGACAGCAGCGCGATCAACTGCAACTAGCCATAGAAGCTGCGCATGCGGATGACGAGATCGCATTCAAGAAGGCACGTTTCAAGAGCCATTGCGATCCAATAGCAATCACTCTGGCATCCTTCAACGTGGCGGACAGTAGCTACGCCAACCCCGTGGTCATCCCGTTGCCAGAACCAGCGGCATTCGGTGGACAGGAGTTTTCCCTGACACTCGCTGACTCGGGACGAGTGACCAAGCTCCGCTACAAGAAAGTCGCGATGGGCGATGCAGCCTCCGACGCCGCAACCTCACTCGTCGACCTTCTGAGGAGTCGATCGGATGCAGAGGAAGCCAAGCTGTTGAACGACGAGGCCGACAAGATCAAGGCGATGCAGCGGCTCGCAAACTGCCGGGCGAATGCAGCCTGCGAATAGCCCCCGCAGGAACCCGCTTTCAGGCGAGCCGTTCGCCACCAATGGCGAACGGCTCGCCTGGCCAAAAGAGGACCATGTTGATGCACCTCGTGCAATCGGATCGACCCGTGATGGCCACCGACTACACCCCCGCGTCAGGCCAGCGCGGCCAGCGCCTGCTCCAGTACCCGCGCCGGCGGCGCGTCGATGGCGATGGCATGCACGTCGGACTCGCCGCGCGGTGGCTCCAGCGCATCGAACTGGCTGTCGAGCAACGACACCGGCATGTAATGGCCGCTGCGCGCCTGCATGCGTTGGGCCACGAGCGTGCGGTCGCCCTGCAGGAACAGGAAGCGCATCGACACGCCCGCCACGCGCAACATGTCGCGGTGGCGCCGACGCAGCCCGGAGAAGGCCAGCGATACGCGCTCGCCTGCAGCCACGCGCTGCCGGAGGTCGTCGGCGATGCGCTGCGCCCACGGGTCGCGCATGGCGTCGGTGAGCGGCTCGCCGCCGGCCATGCGCGCCTTCGCCTGTGCATCGTGGAAATCGTCGGCATCCAGGAAGGTCGCCGGCCAGGCGCCGGCCAAGGCCCGCGCCAGCGTGGTCTTGCCGCTGCCGGACACCCCCATCACCACCGCCACCCGCACATCGTCGACCATGCGACCCCCGCTCAGCCCGGCGCAGCCGGCGCCGGCAACTCCACCCGTATCTGGTAACGGCGTCCCGGCTCGACCCGGGCCACGCGACCGTCAGCCAGCACCTCGCCGTCGAGCAGCACGCAGGCCGCGTCGCGCGTGGCCACGCGCTCGATCCCGACCTCGAACGTGGCGCCGCGGAAGCGACGCACCGCATGCGCGGACGGCCAGTGCGCGGGCAGCTGCGGCGCGATGCGCAGTCCGTCGCCGTCGCCGCGCAGGCCGAACAGCGATTCCACCAGGCTGCGGTACAGCCACGCCGCGGTACCGGTGTTGAACAACTGGCTGGAGCGCCCCGCAGTGCGCGGATGCCGCCGCCAGGCGCCGCGATAGTAGTTGGGCACGAACACCGGCAACTGGCCGCGTTGCAGGCAGTCGCCTTCGTCCGGCCCGGGCAACATCGCGCGCAGCACGCGCCAGGCCCGGTCGGACTCGCCGACCGCGTACAGCGCGTGCAGGTAGAACGCGGCGGCGTGGTTGTAGATCGCGCCGTTCTCGGCGGAGCCCGGGAACTTCTGGGTAAGGCGCCCCACGTCCTCCCGCATTGCGGTGTACGGCGGCCCCAGCATCGCCACGCCGTGCGGCGACACCAGTTCCTGCTCGATCGCCGCCAGCAGGCGGTCGCGTCGCACGGTGTCGGCCGCGCCGCTGAGCATCGCCCAGGCCTGCGGATTGAGGTAGATGCGGCCTTCGTCGTCGGCACGCACGCCGAAGGCGACGCCATCGTCGGTGATGCCACGGCCGTACCAGTCGCCATCCCACAGGTGGGTGTTGACTGCGCCGTTGAACGCGGCGCCGCCGTCACGAAAGGCACGCGCGTCGCGCCCGTTGCGTTCGCAGATGGCGGCCCACAGGCGCAGGGCATGGGCGCTGGCCAGCGACAGCCAGCCGGAGACACCGCGCCCCTGCCAGCCGACCATGTTCATCGGATCGCACCAGTCGCCCTGGGCGATGTAGCTCAGGCCGCGCGCGTCCCGCTGCGCCAGCAGCCAGCGTAGCGCGCGGTCGAGGCGCTCGGCGACCGTCATCGCCACGCCATTGCGGTCGACGACCACCTCGCCGAGCACCGCGTCGTCGCCGGTTTCGTCGAGGTAGGCCTCCAGGAACACCGGCAGCCACACGCAATGGTCGGTGTGCGGCACCTGGTTGATGTACTTCAGTTCGGCGCCTTCGACCAGCAGGATGCCATCGGGCATCGCGCCATCCGGGGCCTGCTGCGACAGCGCGAGCAGCAGCGCCGCGCGCGCCGTCGCCGGGCGCAGGTAGGCCATGCCCATGTGGTCCTGCAGGAAGTTGCGCGTCTGCGGGTCGGTGGTCAGGCGGTTGGCATCGCCGTGGTAGAACGCCTGGCGCGGCAGCCAGTGGTTGGCGAACGCATCGAACCACGGGTCCGGCGTGCGCACGCGCAGGCAGCCCTGCCCCTGCGCGAGGTAAGCCGCCTGCGCCGCGGATGCGCCGGCGAACCCGACCGCGGACAGGTGCCGCGCGCGCAATGCGCGCACTTCGTCGTCGTCCTTCGCAGGCGCGAACAGGAAGCGGAAGGTCTCCGAGCCGCCGGGCGCAAGCGCGACGCGATACTGCAGCGCCGCCACCGGGGTCTCGTACAGCGCGTCGCCACAGGCCAGCATGTCGCCACCGGTGATCGACGACGGCGCGTGCAGCCCGCCCTCGCCTTCGAACGCGGCCTGGTTCGCCTCCCAGGCATCGGGCACGCGATCGTGCAGCAGCACGGTGCGGTCCTTGAAATCGCGCTGCCGGAAATGGTCCTCGACCTTCTGGTAGGGCGTCACGCTGTCGCAGACGATGCCGCCGAGGTCGGCGCGGTAGCGGCCGGACTGGTGCATCCACGACATGTAGCCGACCGGGAAGTAGGGACAGGCGCTGATCCGGCGCGGGCGCGACGAGGCGTTGCGCAGGCGCAGCGTCCACAGTTCGGCCACGTCGTCGACCGGCAGCGTCACGCCGAGGGTGGCCTCGATCCCGTCGCAGCACACCGTCCAGGCGACGTCGGCGGGCCCGATCGACCAGGCGAAGGCATCGGGTACGCGGTTGACCGGCGCATGCGGCGCCGAGAACAGCAGGTCGCTGTCCTCGTCGCGCAGGTAGCAGAACCGTCCCGGGTGGTGCGCGTAGTACGGCTGCTCGGGCTGCATGAAGGTCTTTGCTTCCAGCGTCGGCGCATGCGCGTACTTCGCCGGCTCGGGCTGCATGAACTGCGCCGTGGCGTAGCCGCGCACGTTCAACTGCAGCAGCAGGCGCCGGTTCCACAGGAAGGTCGAGGCCTGCGGCATCGCCGTCGGGCTGGTCAGCACGAAGCGCCGGCCCTCTTCGCGGAACCCGTACGGCGGCTCGCTCACGCATCCTCCCCGCGTCGCGCCAGCAGGTCGCGCTGCACGTTGCGCAGCGCGGCGTCGTCCAGCGGATAGAAGCGCATCACCCATGCCGCCAGCAGCGCGACCGCGCCCGGGATCACCGTGAGCAGCAACGCGATGCCGTGGCGCGAGGCATCGGACTGCGCCTCGTTGGCCACGTAGCCCATCGCCGCCAGCATCCACGCGATCGCGGCCGCGGCGAGCGCGCCGCCCAGCTTCTGCGAGAACGTGGCCGCGGCGAACGTCATCGCGGTGGCGCGGCGGCCGGTCTTCCATTCGGTGTAGTCGGCGCAGTCGGCGTACATCGAGAACGCCAGCGGGGATTTCGGCCCGAGCAGCAGGCCGATCAGGGTATTGATCGCGAACAGCGCCCACACCTGGTCGGACGGCACGAAGTACATCGCGCAGCTCAACACGCCCACGCCCGCCATCAGCCACATCATCAGCAGGCGCTTGTCGACATGACGCGTCATCACCGGCGTGAGCGCCGCGCCCACCGCCAGCGCGACCGAGTACATGCCGAGGAAGGTGCCGGTCAGCTCCGGCCGGCCGACGTGGTACTTGAGGAAGTACACCAGCGAACCGCTGCGCATCACGATGGTCACCATGATCACCAGCGCCAGCACGAACAGCACCAGCCACGGACGGTTGCGCAGCAGATCGAGGATGTCCTGGCGCACCGCGCTGCGCTGCATCGGCGGCGGTGCGACGCGCTCGCGCGTGGTCAGGAACACGGTGGCGAAGGTCGCCGCGGCGATCACCCCGTACAGGCCGAGCGTGAGCTGCCAGCCAAGCGCCTCGTCGCCGCGGCCGAGCCATTGCACGAGATCGAGCGTGAGCCAGTTGACCACGGTGGTGCCGGCGAACGCGGCGATGAAGCGGAAGCTGATCAGCGTGGTGCGCTGCTGGCTGTCGCCGGTCACCACGCCGCCCAGCGCCGAGTACGGCATCGCCAGCACGGTGTAGGCCAGCATCATCAGGGTGAACGTGGCGTAGGCCCACAGCAGCCGGCCGTCCGGGTCGAGGTCGGGCACGGTCCAGGTGAGCACGCCGGTGAGCGCCATCGGCACCGCACCGAACAGCAGGTAGGGCCGGAACCGGCCCCAGCGCGAGCGGGTGCGGTCGGCGATGGCGCCCATCAGCGGGTCGGTCACCGCATCCACCAGCCGGGTGACCAGCATCATCGTGCCGACCGCGGCGGCGGCCAGGCCCATCACGTCGGTATAGAAGATGAGCAGGAACGCGGAGATGTTGGCCCAGTACAGGTTGAAGCCGAAATCGCCGATGCCGTAGCCGGCCTTCTCGCGCAGGGGCAGCACGGCCCGGCGGTCGGCCGCTGGGGTCTGGTCGTGTGGCATGTCCCTCCCGGAGGCTGCCGGCGGCCGCGGGGCCGCGTCGCCCGGATGATAGCGCTATCAGCAGCAGCGCCCATGCTGCGCCGCGGACCGGTCGGCGCGCGGTGCCGGGCGGGTCTGTCAAGCCTTGTCCGCGCCGGTCGCGGACCCTACCCTGCGGGAGACCGCCTGGCCTGGCCGCGATGTCCCCTCGCTTCGTCCACCTCCACGTCCACAGCGAGTATTCGCTGGCCGACTCGACGATCCGCATCCCGGAACTCGTCGCGCGCTGTGCCGCGCTCGGCCAGCCGTCGGTCGCCATCACCGACCGCAACAACCTGTTTTCGCTGGTGAAGTTCTACCGGGCGGCGGAAGACGCCGGGATCAAGCCGATCGCCGGCGCCGACGTCATGGTGGCCGAGGGCGACGAAGCGGCCTGGCCGCTGACCCTGCTGTGCCGCGACCGCGAGGGCTACCTCGCGCTGTCGCGCCTGCTCAGCCGCGCCTGGATGCAGGGCCATCGCCACGACGGCGTGGTGGTGCGCCCGGCGTGGCTGCACGACGACCACGCTGGCCTGTTCGCCCTGGCCGGTCGCCACGCGCTGGGCGGGCGCCTGTTCGCCAGCGGCCGTGACGACCTCGCCGGCGCCTGGCTCGGCGACATGCAGCGCCTCTACGGGCAGCACTTCTTCCTCGAACTGACCCGCTGCGGGCTGGACGGCGAAGCCGACTTCAACGACTTCGCGCTGCAGGCCTCGGGCGCGCGCGGGATCCCGGTGCTGGCCAGCAACGACGTGCGCTTCCTCGATGCCGACGGCTTCGAGGCGCACGAGGCGCGCGTGTGCATCGCCTCGGGCCGCGTGCTCGACGATCCCAAGCGGCCGAAGGACTACGCGCAGGGCCAGTTCCTCAAGTCCAGCGAGGAGATGGCGACCCTGTTCGCCGACGTGCCCGACGCGATCGACAACACCCTCGCGCTCGCGCAGCGCTGCAACCTCGAACTGCGCCTGGGCAAGTACTACCTGCCGGCGTTCCCGGTGCCGTCGGACGAGACCCTCGACAGCTGGATCCGCAAGGAAGCGCGCGACGGCCTCGCCGCGCGCCTGGCCCGGCACCCACTCGCGCCGGGGCACACGCGCGAGAGCTACGACGCGCGCCTGGAACGCGAACTCGACGTCATCGTCGGCATGGGCTTCCCCGGCTATTTCCTGATCGTGGCCGACTTCATCAACTGGGCCAAGCAGCACGGCATCCCGGTCGGCCCGGGCCGCGGTTCCGGCGCCGGTTCGCTGGTGGCCTGGGCGCTGGGCATCACCGACCTCGACCCGCTGCCGTACGACCTGCTGTTCGAACGCTTCCTCAACCCGGAACGCGTGTCGATGCCCGACTTCGACATCGACTTCTGCATGAACCGCCGCGACGAGGTGATCGACTACGTCGCCGCGAAATACGGTCGCGATCGCGTCAGCCAGATCATCACCTACGGCACCATGGCCGCGAAGGCGGTGCTGCGCGATGCCGGCCGCGTGCTCGGCCATCCCTACGGCTTCGTCGACGGCCTGTCCAAGCTGATCCCGCTGCAGCCGGCCGATCCGCTGTCGCTGGAGGACGCGATCGGCAGCAGCGAGCGCGCGCGCAAGGACCCGTCCTACGTCGTGGCCGAGTTCAAGGAGCGCTACGAGACCGAGGACGACGTGCGCGACCTCGTTGACCTCGCCCTGCAGCTGGAAGACCTGACCCGCAACGCCGGCAAGCACGCCGGCGGCGTGGTGATCGCGCCCTCGCCGCTGAGCGATTTCTGCCCGCTGTACGCCGAACACGATGCCGAGGGCCGCGGACGCAACCCGGTCACCCAGTTCGACATGAGCGACGTCGAGGCGGTCGGCCTGGTGAAGTTCGACTTCCTCGGCCTGCGCACGCTGACGATCATCGACTGGGCGGTGAAGGCGATCAACGCGCGGCGGGACCCGGGGCCCGGGACCCGCCCCCTCGACATCACCGCGCTGCCGCTCGACGACAAGGCCACCTACCAACTGTTCGCGCGCGGCGACACGGTCGCGGTGTTCCAGTTCGAATCCCGCGGCATGCGCGAGCTGCTCAAGCGCGCCAGGCCCGACACCTTCGAGGACATCATCGCGCTGGCCGCGCTGTTCCGTCCCGGCCCGCTGGGCAGCGGGATGGACAAGCAGTGGTGCGACCGCAAGCACGGGATCGAGGACGTCAGCTACCCGCACCCCGCGCTGGAAGCGGTGCTGTCGCCGACCTACGGCGTGATCGTGTACCAGGAACAGGTGATGCAGATCGCCCAGGTGCTGGCCGGCTACTCGCTGGGCGGCGCCGACCTGCTGCGCCGCGCGATGGGCAAGAAGAAGGCCGAGGAAATGGCCAAGGAGCGCGCCAAGTTCGAGGCCGGCGCCGCCGCGAACGGGGTCGATGCGCGCACCGCGACGCAGATCTTCGACCTGATGGAGAAGTTCGCCGAGTACGGCTTCAACAAGTCGCACTCGGCCGCGTACGCACTGGTGGCCTACCAGACGGCATGGCTCAAGGTGCATCACCCGGCCGAGTTCATGGCCGCGGTGCTGTCGAGCGACATGGACAACACCGACAAGGTGGTCGGTTTCCTCGACGAAGCCAAGGCCATGGGCCTGACCGTGCTGCCGCCGGACGTCAACGCCTCCAACCACATGTTCGAGGCGATCGACGACGGCACCATCCGCTACGGCCTGGGCGCGGTGAAGGGCGTCGGCCGCGGCGCCTGCGAGGCGATCATCGAGGCGCGCGGCGAGGGCTACGCCGACCTCTACGACTTCTGCAAGCGGGTCGACTCGACCCGGCTCAACCGGCGCACGCTGGAGGCGCTGGTCCACGCCGGCGCGCTCGATGCGCTGGCGCCCAACCGCGCCTCGCTGATGCTGCAGTTGCCGGAAGTGCTGAAGGCCACCGACCAGATCGCGAAGAACCGCGCCGCCGGCATGTTCGACATGTTCGGTGGCGGCGGCGCGCCCGACATCCACATCGACCTCCCCACCTGCGGCGAGTGGCCGCTGCGGCAGAAGCTCGACGGCGAACGCGACACGCTGGGCCATTACCTCAGCGGGCATCCGCTCGACCCCTACCGCGACGAGCTCAAGGCGCTGGTCGGCCACGACCTCGGCCAGCTCGATGCGCTCTGGGCCAATCGCGGCGAGGAAAAGGGCCGCAGCTGGCGCCCCGAGACCACCGTGGTGGTCGCCGGCCAGGTGCTGGCGATGCGCAAGCGCGGCGATTCGCAGGCCTTCGTGCTGATCGAGGACGGACGCGGCCGGCTGGAATGCGCGTTCTTCGCCGAGGACTATTTCTCCAACGCGGCGCTGCTCACCCGCGACCGCGTCCTGGTGATCGAGGGCGGGCTGCGCGAGGACGAGTTCAGCGGTGGCTTCTCGCTGCGCGCGCGTCGCTGCTGGGACTTTGCCCAGGTCTGCCAGACCCACGCGTTGGGGCTCGCGCTGAAACTCGACCTGCGCGTGCCGGGGTCGCTGGAAGGCGTCGAATCGTTGTTCTCGCGCCACCGTCCCGGCAAGACCCCGCTGCGCTACGAGCTGCTGCTGCCTACCGGGGCCTCGGGCAAGCTCGAAGTCAACGGCGGCAACGGCATCCGCGTCGATGCCGACCTCCCGGCGATCCTGCGCTCGCTCCCCGGCGTGCAGCAGGTGCGGGTGGCGATGTCGCGGCCCTGGGCGAACTGACCGCGACACCGGCCTGGCGACGGCTAGTTCCCGAGCAACACGCGCAACTCCTTGTCGACCCGCGCCTGCGGGGCCACAAGCACCCAGAAGCCCGCCACCTCCTCGCAGCGCGCGACGCGGCACATCGCCTCCGAGTGCAGCGAGGCCTGCATGCAGTACTGCGCGATGCGCCCTGCGCATGCGTCACGGGCGTGTTCCCGCGCGGCGGCGTCGCCTGCCCCTGTGGCGACCGGCGCCTGGGCCGGCAACCGGTCCTGCGACGGCGCAAGCACGGCCTCGTCCGACGCGACGGGCGCGACCGTCGCCGCCTCGCCTGCCGCGCCGCATCCGGCGACGGCCAGCACGAGGACCACGGCCGCCGCGAAGCCGGCGCCGGGACGGATCATCGCGTCGGTGCCGGCGGCGGCACCTGCGAAGCCGCCTGGGACGACGCATCGCCGACCGGCAGTCCCGCCTGCTGCCACGCCTGCAATCCGCCGCGATACCAGTGCACGTTGCGATAGCCCAGCTGGATCGCACGCAGCGCCGCGTTGTACGAGCCCCAGCATTGCGGGCCACCGCAGTACACCACCAGCATGCGCGAGGTGTCGCCGCCGGTGGCTTGCCGCAGGTACTGGCCGAAGCCGCGCTGCACGTCGTCGTCGAACTGGCCGCCCTGCGCCGCGGGCACCACCGCCACCGCCCCCGGCAGGTGCTGCGGGCTGGCGTAGGCGTGCAGCAGCAGGACCTGGCCCTGGCCCGCGCGCAGGGCGCCGGCAAGCGCCTGCGTGGTGATCACGCGGCCGCCCGGGATCGAAGTCGGCGTCGGGCCGCCGAGCTGGTCGCTGGGCCGCAGCCGGGACGTCGCGGGCACGCCGAAATCCTGCGCTTCGCCGCTTGCCCCCGCCGGCACCACCGGATCCGGCGGCGACGTCGCGGGCGCGGCCCTGGTCGCGGCACGCGGTGACGACGTCCCGCCGCCGAAGCCGTCCTGCGCCGCGACCGGCGTCGCCGCCAGCAGCCACAGCGCAAGCGCCGGCGCCGCGGCAACGCCGAAGCCTGCCGCGCGGATCACGGGATGCGCTCCAGCTCGGTGGCATTGGACGGGTCGTGGTACGGCGCGTTGGTGCTGTAGGCCTGGCTGGGATCGGTGTTGTCCTGGAACACGCGGCTGCCGCCGTGGATGCTCGACTGCACGGTGCTGCCATCGGTACCGGCGTAGCTGTTGTACTCGCCGATGCCTTCCATCGTGCGGCGGTGGATGTTGTCGTTGGTCGCGCTGGTATTGGCGGCGACGGCGCTGTAGATGCCGGCGACCTCCTGGTTGGTGCGCATCCGGATTGCGTGGCGGTCGGCCATGCCGCGCGCGTTGATGATCGCCATCTGGCGGTTGTGCCAGTCGTTGATGCTGCGGCTCTGGCCGTCGTGGAAGCGCTGCAGGCTGGCCATGCTGCGCTGCTTCATCGCCTCCATCCACTGCGGGTTGGGGCGCATGGTGTCGGCGATGCGCTGGGTGAGCGAGAAGTCGAGCCGGCCGTTGGGCGCGCGCAGCGAGTGGATCGTGGCGGTGCCGGCGACGACGTTGCCCTGCATCTGCGAGAACGACACCGCCGCGCTCAGCATCTCGCGCATGTCCACGCCGTCCTTGGCATAGCCGATCAGGATGCGGCCGGCGTCATGCCGCACCTGCGCCTGAGGATTGGACTGCGCGGCCTGTGCCATCTTCTGCTCGACCTCGGGCAGTTGCTGGTAGTCGAGCACGCGCGCGCCGGGGCGTGTCTTCTGCACCGTGGCCTCGAGGAATTCGCGCGTGGACCGGAACGGCGCCGCCGGGCACGGGTTCATCTGGATCTCGGTGCCGGCCACCTGCCAGTTGAAGCCGGGCAGGATCTCCAGCGCGGTCAGGCTGTCGGGCGCGATCGCGCTCCAGCCGATCTGCAGCTGGTTGGCGACGCAGTTCGTGCCATCGTTCCAGCTCACGCCGCCCACCGTCTGCCAGCCGGCGGGCACCTCGACTTCGGCCGCGACCATCGGCTGCGCGAAGCCGTTGCGGTCGACGATCTGCACCGTCTGCAGGCGGCTCGTATCCAGCTGCGGCAGCGGCGCCTGCCCGCCCTCGCCGGCCGTCGGCACCTGCGCGTAGGCGCTCGCCCGCATGTCCGGTGGCGGCGCCCGGTCGTCGCCGGTGGGCGGCGCTGGCGGCCAGGCGCCGGCAGCGGCCTCCGCGGTCCCGCCGGCCGCGGTGATCTGGTCCTGCGGCGCATCGCCGGCGCAGGCGCCGAGCGCCAGCGCGAGCGAGGCGACCAGCAGGCTGGAAAGGTGATGGCGGTGCGTCATGGTCGGGTCCCCGGCGGGCGGAATTGCCCTGTCCCTCCCGAAGGCGCAGGACGCCGGGAAACCGGCTCACGCGCGTCGCACCCGCCCCGGTGAGCCGATCCGTCCCCGCTTTGCGCCTGCACGGGAGAACGCCCGGTTCCGGGCCCAGCAGGGGGAAGACGGATGTCCGGCAGCGCGCACCACCCGCCCGCCACGCGACGCGAGCTCTACGCCCGCATCACCGGCATCGCCGCCGAGCGCGACGTGTGTCGCGCCGAACGCCTGCTGCTGCGCGCACTCGCGCGGCAGTGGCCGGATGCCCGGCTGGAAAACCTGTTGCGGCAACTGCTGGGACGCCTGCCGCAGGCCTTCGCCACGGGCGCGGGGTCGGGGCCATGAGCGCCGACCTTCCCGCCGGCTACGAGCGCCTGCGCGCCGCGTGGTCAGCGCTGATCCGCCAGAGCCTCGAACAGCCAGGCGCGGGCGACCTGCCAGTGCCGCTTGACGGTGGCGGGCGAGCTGCCGAGGGCCTCGGCGGTCTCCTCGATGGTCAGGCCGCCGAAGTAGCGCAGCTCGACGATGCGCGCCTTGTCCGCGTCGATGCGCTCCAGCGCGGCCAGCGCGCCGTCGAGCGCGGCGACGTCGATGTCGCCGTCGCTGCCGTCGGCGAGCTCGAGGCCGGTCAGTGACACGCGTTCGCCGCCATCGCGCTTGTGCGCCGCGCGCCGTCGCGCGTGGTCGACCAGCACTTCGCGCATGACCCGCGCGGCCATGTGCACGAAGTGAACGCGATCCTGCCATTCGATGCGGTCCAGGCCGCCCAGCCGGAGATAGGCCTCGTTGACCAGCGCGGTCGCCTGCAGGGTATGGCCGGCGCGTTCGCCACCCAGTTGCCGCTGCGCGATCGCGCGCAATTCGGGGTAGACCGCATCGACCAGCCGGTCGCGGGCGGACAGGTCGCCCTGCCGCCAGGCCGCAAGCCACGTCGTGAAGTCCCCGTGCACCGCGGCGAGTCTAGCAGCGGTGCGTGCGCCGTTTGCAAGCGCGATCGTGGGCAAGCACGCGTGCTTTTGCTACGGTCCGGCCACCGGCGCCGGCGCCGGCCGGGGGACGCCACGTGAGCCCATCCAACGAAGCCCTGGTGCTGGACTGGTTCGAGCGCGCGCTCGACCAGCCCGCGCCGGCGCGCGACGCCTGGCTCGCCGCGCAGGACCTGCCCGACTGGCTGCGCCTGCGCGTGGCGCGCCTGCTTGCCGCGGAAGCGGGCCTCGACGGCTTCCTCGAACAACCGCCGGCCCCGCCCGAACCCGACGGCTTCCCGCAGCTGGGCGAGCGCGTCGGCAACTACCAGCTCATCGAGCGCATCGACAGCGGCGGCATGGGCGTGGTCTATCTCGCGCGGCGCGCCGACGAGGCCTACCAGCAGCAGGTGGCGGTGAAGCTGATCCGGCCGCTGCACCTGGGTGCGAACGCCGCGTTCCGCGCGCAGCTGATCGCGCGCTTCGAGAACGAACGCGCGCTGCTGGCGCGGCTGTCGCATCCCAACGTCGCGCGCATCCTCGACGGCGGCACCACCGCGTCCGGCCTGCCGTGGCTGGCGATGGAGCATGTCGCCGGCACATCGCTGGTGGACTACTGCGACCGCCACCGGCTCGACCTCGACGCGCGCCTGCGCCTGCTGCGCAAGGTCTGCGACGGCGTGCAGGAGGCGCACCGCCACCTGATCGTGCACCGCGACCTCAAGCCCGAGAACATCCTCGTCGGCGCCGACGGCGAACCGCGCCTGCTCGACTTCGGCATCGCGCGCACGCTCGACGCACCCGAGCCCGGTTCCGCCGGGCATGCGCTGACCTCGCTCACCGCGATGACGCCGGCCTACGCCAGCCCCGAACAGGTCCGGCACGAACCCACCACCACGCGCTCGGACGTGTACTCGCTGGGCGTGATCCTGTACCAGCTCGCCAGTGGCGCGCGTCCCTACGAGCTTGCCGGCCTCAGCCCGGCGCAGGCCGAGCGCACCGTGTGCGAGGCGCAGCCACGGACGCTGCGCGAGGCGGCGCGCGCCGCACCGATGGAGGACGCCGAACGCCGGCGGCGGCTGGGCGCGCTGGATGGCGACCTCGAACGCATCGTCGCCAAGGCGATGCACAAGGACGTCGAGCGCCGCTACGGGTCGGCGCAGGAACTCGCCGACGACCTGCAGCGCCGCCTCGATGGCCGTCCGGTGCGCGCGCACCCGGATTCGGCGGGCTACCGCTTCGCGAGGTTCGTCGGCCGCCATCGCCTCGGCACCGCGCTGGCCTCGCTGGCCTTGCTGGCGATCCTCGCCGCGACCGGCGTGGCCACGTGGCAGGCACGCGAGGCACGCCAGTCCGCCGACGACATGCGCCGCGTCAATGGCTTCCTGCTCGACGTGCTGTCGATGGGCGATCCGTTCGAGGGCAGCGGCGAGCCCACCCTCAGCCAGGCCCTGGACGGCGCGGCGGAGCGCATCGATGCGCATTTCCCGGACCGGCCGGACCTGTCGGCCGAAGTCCGCCTCGGGATCGGCTACGGCATGGTCAGCCGCTACCGGCTCGACCAGGCGCAACGGCAGCTCGAGCGCGCGTTCGCCGACAGCGAGCGCGAATTCGGCCGCGACGACGTACGCACGGTGCGCGTGGTCGAAGCGCTCGCCGGCCTGCGCCAGGAGCAGGGGCGCATCGCCGAGGCCGAGGCGCTGTACCGCGACGGCATCGCGCGCAGCGAACGCGCCGGCCTGCAGGCCGATCCGATCCACCTCTACCTCGTCAACAACCTGGGCATGCTGTACATGACCCAGGACCGCTACGCCGAGGCCGACACCTGGCTGCAGCGCGCGCTCGGGATCTGGCGCCGCGCGCACGCCACCGACGCCGCCAGCGCCGACCATGCGCGCTTGCTGTCCAACCTGGCGCAGGTGGTGCACGACCAGCAGGACTATCCGCGCGCCGACCGCCTGTATCGGGAGGCGCAGGCGGAACTGGAAACGCTGTATCCCGACGGCAACGGCGACCTCGCGATCGTGCTCGGCAACCGCGCGCTGATGGCCGACGAACAGGGCGACCAGGCCGGCGCGCTGGCGTTGTTCCGGCAGTCGCTGGCGATGCGCGAGCGCGTGTTCCGCGGCGACAACCCGAGCGTCGTCACGGCGATGGCCCAGGTGGCGCGACTGACCGCCGAGACCGGCGACCCCGCCGCGGCGCTGCCCCTGGCCGAGCAGGCCGTGGCGATGGCCGACCGCGTCTACACCGAACCCAATGCCCGCCATGCCACGGCCTGGGCGACGCTGGCACAGGTGCGCAGCGGAACCGGCGACCTCACCGGCGCCGGCACGTCCCTGCAACGGGCACGGGCGCTGCTGGCGAGGGTCGAGGATCCACCGCCTGCGGTCAGGGACAAGCTCGACGCCGTGGCCGCGATGCTCTGCGCCCTGCCGGACGCACCGCCCGCCGCCTGTACCACGACGCACTGAACTCGCCGAGGGCCCTCCCTTCCCCCGGGAGGGCCCTGGGGCATCGATGTTCAACACAGGCCCCTTCTCACGTGTACGGGAGTAAGGGCCCCGAAGGGGCGGATGCGGGCGGATGCGAGCGCTTGAGCGCGCCTGCGGCGCCGCCCCAGGCGCCTTCACCCCCTTCCCCGCAAAGCGGTGGAAGGGACCGCCAGTGAAGATCGGTGCCTGCCCAAGGGCCGGGCGCCGCCATCCCATGCCGTTCACCGCACGCGCTTCACCGCACGCCCTTCACCGCACGCCCGGGTACGGTCGCCCCGAGCCCCGTCGGCTAGACTGTCCGCTTTCCGGCCCCAGGCCTGCGGATGAACCCGAACTACCTCGATTTCGAACAACCCATCGCCGACCTCGAGGCCAAGATCCACGAGTTGCGCCAGGCCAGCAACGGCCCGGCGGTGAACATCGACGCCGAGATCCACGCCCTCCAGGACAAGCTGCGCAAGCGCACCGCGCACATCTTCCGCGACCTCACCCCGTGGCAGGTCTCGCAGCTGGCGCGCCATCCGATGCGCCCCTACACGCTGGACTACGTGAAAGTGGTCTGCGACGAGTTCGAGGAGCTCGCCGGCGACCGCGCCTTTGCCGACGACGCCGCCATCGTCGGTGGCCTCGGCCGCATCGACGGCCGCCCGGTGGTGATCATCGGCCACCAGAAGGGCCGCGACAGCAAGTCCAAGGTCAGGCGCAATTTCGGCATGCCGCGCCCCGAGGGCTACCGCAAGGCGCTGCGCCTGATGAAGATGGCCGAGCGCTTCAAGCTGCCGCTGCTGACCTTCATCGACACCATGGGCGCCTATCCCGGCATCGGCGCCGAGGAACGCGGGCAATCGGAAGCGATCGCGCGCAACCTGATGGAAATGGCCGAGCTGAAGACCCCCATCGTGTGCACGGTGATCGGCGAAGGCGGGTCCGGCGGCGCACTCGCCATCGGCGTCGGCGACCGCACGGTGATGCTGGAATACAGCACCTACTCGGTGATCACGCCCGAAGGCTGCGCCTCGATCCTGTGGAAGGACGCGCGCAAGGCCAAGGACGCGGCCGAACAGCTCGGCCTCACCGCCAGGCGCCTGCGCGAGCTGGGCCTGGTCGACAAGGTGGTGCGCGAGCCGATCGGCGGCGCCCACCGCAATCCGCGCCAGACCGCGGTCCGCCTCAAGACGGTACTGCTGAACGAGCTCGATGCGCTGGAGCAGGTGCCGATCCCCGATCTGCTCGAACGCCGCTACCAGCGCCTGCGCGGCTACGGCGTCTACGAAACCGCCTGATCCGCGGGCCCGCATGAGTCCGGTCATCCTGCTGTCGATCGCGCTGCAGATCGCGTGCGCCGTGCACGTGGTACGCACCGGGCGTCCGCTGTACTGGATCTTCATCCTGCTGATCGGTTCGTTCATCGGCATCGCGATCTACCTCATCGCCGAAGTGCTGCCCGGGCTGCGCCACCATCGCGCGGCGCGCAACCTCGCCCGCGACGTGCAGCACAAGCTCGATCCCGGCCGCGGCCAGCGCGAGGCCAGCCGCCGGCTCGACATTGCCGACACCCTCGACAACCGCCGCGCGCTCGCCGAGCAGAGCCTGCACGCCGGCGATTTCGCGCAGGCGGCCGATCTCTATCGCGCCTCGCTCAAGGGCCTGTACGCGACCGACCCGCACCTGATGCTGGGCCTGGCGAGGGCGCAGTTCGGCCTGGGCCAGCCGGCCGACGCGCGCACGACGCTCGACGCACTGATCGCGGCCAACCCGGACTTCCGTTCCAGCGAAGGCCACCTGCTCTACGCCCGCGCGGTCGAGGCCAGCGGCGACATCGCCGCGGCAAGGCACGAATACGACGCCGTGGTCCAGGGCCATCCCGGCGAGGAGGCGCGCGCCCGCTACGCGTTGCTGCTCAAGCGCGAAGGCGACACCACCGGCGCCGAACGCCTGTTCCGCGAGATCCTCAAGCGCGCCGACGCCCTGCCCCGCTACTACCGGCGCGAACAGCGCGAATGGATCGACCTGGCGAAGCGCGAGCTGAAGTAGGCGGCAGTCCCGCGTCGCCGGTCCGCCGCGCAGGATGGCCCGGAAAAGATTGGGTCTAGAATCGCCGCTGTCCGCAACCGGCGGACCTCCGGGGAGCGATTGCAATGATCATCAAGAAGCTGGACATCCTGTCCGTGGGCAAGATCACGGGCATCATCGCGGCTGCGTTCGGCCTGATCGCGGGATTGCTGCTGCTGGTGTTCGGCAGCATGATCGCCGGCCTTGCCGGCAGCCAGGGTGAAGCCGGGCCGCTGGCTGCACTCGGCGGCGGCGTGGTCGGCGTGATCGCGCTGCCGATCCTCTACGGCATCTGCGGATTCGTCGGTGGCGTGATCCAGGCGCTGATCTACAACCTTGCCGCCGGCGTGATCGGCGGCATCCGGATCGAAACCGAGTAGGCCCACGGCATGGCGCGCGCCCGTGCGTGCGCCATGCTTCACGCCGAAGCACCGTGCCCGACGTCCCTCCCTTGACCTTGCCGGACCCGCCGGCGCCCGCATCGCCGCTGCGGGTCGGACTGAGCGGCGGGCTCGATTCGAGCGTGCTGCTGCACCGCCTTGCGCTCGACGCCACCCTGCGCGCACGCGGCCTGCGCGCGCTCCACGTGCACCATGGCCTGCATGCGCAGGCCGACGCCTGGGCCGAGGCCTGCGCGCGGCAATGTGCCGCGCTCGGCATCGTGCTCGACGTGGTGCGCGTCGACGTGGCGCGCGACCAGGGCGACGGCCTCGAGGCCGCGGCGCGGCAGGCGCGGCACGCCGCGTTCGAGGCGGCGCTCGGTGACGGCGAGGTGCTGGCCCTCGCGCACCACCGCGACGACCAGGCCGAAACCTTCCTGCTGCGCGCGCTGCGCGCATCCGGCGTCGATGGCCTCGCCGCGATGCGGCCTTCGCGGCGCTGCGGCCGCGGCTGGCTGTGGCGTCCGCTGCTCGACGTGCCACGCACCGCGCTGCTCGATTACGCCCGGGCACATGGGCTGGCGTGGATCGAGGATCCTTCCAATGCCGACACCGCGCATGACCGCAACGTCCTGCGCCATGCGGTGATGCCGGTGGTGCACGCGCGCTGGCCGCACGCAGCGGCCGCGTTCGCGCGGGCCGCGACGCTGCAGGCCGAGGCCGCGTCGCTGCTGGCGCAGGAAGACGCCGCCGCCCTCGCGTCCGCGCGCAGTGTCGACGCGTCCTGGCTGCAGGTCGAACCGCTGCGGGAACTCGACCCTGCACGGCGTGCGCGCGTGCTGCGCCTGTGGCTGTCGTCGCTGGGGCTGCCGCCGCTGCCGGGCGAAGGCGTGGCGCGGATCGGGCGCGACCTGGTCGACGATGCCCGCGGCGATGCGCCCGCCTTCGCCTGGCGCGATGCCGCCGTGCGCCGCTGGCGCGACCTGCTGTGGGCCGGGCGGCCAGCGCCCCCCCTTCCCTCCGCGTATCGGCACCCCTGGACGGGCGCGTCGCCGCTGCGCCTGCCCGGCGACGCGCGGCTGGCGTTCACCGGGCAGGCCGTCGCTTGCATCGACCTGCCGCAGGACGGCTTCATCGTGCACGCCCGCCGCGGCGGCGAGCGCATCCGCCTGCCGGGCCGCCGCCACGACCACGCGCTCAAGCACGTGCTGCAGGACCTGGGCGTGCCGCCATGGCAGCGTGCGCAGGCGCCGCTGCTGTCGGACGCCCATGGCCGCCTGCTCGCCGCGGGCGACCTGGTGTCCTCGGCCGCGTTCGACGCATGGCAGCGCGCACGCGGCTGCCGGCTGGCATGGCGACCCGCTGGCTGACATCCGTCGCCACGGCGCGTCGCGTACACTTCGCGAATGGCCAAGAAACCCTCCGCCGATGCCGCTCCGGTCGCCGATTTCGAGACCTCGCTCGACCAGCTCGAGCAACTGGTGGAGAAGATGGAGCACGGCGAGATGAGCCTCGAGGACTCGCTGGCGGCGTACGAGCGTGGCGTGGGCCTCTACCGTCGCTGCCAGCAGGCGCTGGAACAGGCGGAACTGCGCGTGCGCCTGCTCACCGATCCCGATGCGCCGGACAAGGCCGAACCCTTCCCCGGCGCCGGCCATGGCGACGGCTGAACCCGGCGACGAGGTCCAGGCGCGGCTGCAGCGCTGGCGCATGCAATCCGACGCGGCGCTGGCCGCGGCGCTCGACGGTCTCGACGGCACCGAACCGCGACTGCTCGCCGCGATGCGCCACGCCGTGCTGCTGGGCGGCAAGCGCATGCGCCCGCTGCTGGTGCATGCGAGCGGGTACGCCTGCGGCGCCGACGACGCGACGCTGGCCGCGCCCGCCGCCGCGGTGGAACTGGTCCACGCCTATTCGCTGGTGCACGACGACCTGCCCGCCATGGACGACGACGCGCTGCGCCGCGGCCAGCCCACGGTGCATGTCGCCTTCGACGAAGCCACCGCGATCCTCGCCGGTGATGCACTGCAGGCGCTGGCGTTCTCCGCGCTGGCGCGCGCGCCGTCGTCCGACGCGGCGCGCATCGGGATGCTCGCCGAGCTGGCCGGTGCCGCCGGCGCCGCCGGCATGTGCGGCGGGCAGGCATTCGACCTCGCCGCGACCGGGAAAGGGGGGCCGCATCACTTTTCCGGGCAGGCGGATCAGGTGCTCGAAGCCGCTCGGCGGAAAAGTGACTCCGACCCCCTTTCTTTCCTGGAACGCCTGCATGCGATGAAGACCGGCGCGCTGCTGCGCGCCGCGGTGCGACTGGGTGCGATCGCCGCCGACGCCGATGCCCGCGTGCGCACTGCGCTCGATGCCTACGCCGAAGCCCTGGGCCTGGCCTTCCAGATCCGCGACGACCTGCTCGACATCGAGGGCGACAGCGCCACGCTCGGCAAGACCGCAGGCAAGGACGTCGCTCAGGACAAGGCCACGTTCCCCGCGCTGCTCGGCGTCGACGCCTCGCGTGCACGCCTGCGTGCGCTGGCGCAGGCCATGTCCGACGCGCTCGCCACCTGCCCCGGCGACACCGCACCGCTGGCCGCGCTCGGCCGCCAGGCGATCGAGCGCGACCACTAGGAAAGCCGGGGTCAGAGTCGACTTTCCCCGGGCGGCTTGCCAATTCCATGCGCCAAAGGCAAGTCGACTCCGACCCCGGTTTGTTCTACAGCAGCCGGATCGTCAGCGGATAGCGATAGTCCTCGCCGTTCCAGGCCTTGATCGTGGCCACGATGCTGCACACCAGCCACATCATCGCGATGCCGGCGATCGCCACCAGCAGCGCCAGCCCCGCCGGCAGGGTCACGATCAGGCCGATGCCGAGCGTCAACACCGTCGCGCCGAGCAACAGCATGCCGATCGCGCACACCGCGCAGGCATACAGGAACATGCTGAAGTTGAAGTTGAACGCTTCGCGCGCATGCGCGGCGACAAAACCGGAGTCGTCACGCTTGAGCAGGTAGACCACGCCCGCCGCCAGCATGCCGGCGAAGCCCGCGGTCCAGCTGGTCAGCAGCGCCAGGGCCAGCGCGGAGGCGTGCGCGGCGGCAGCCCACTGGCGGTCGCCCTGGGCGACGTCTTCACGATGCAGAATCACATCCATCGTTCGGCTCCCCGCCGGAAACCGTCCGGCGTCACCACGATGATGCGGATGGGGGGCAGGAACTCAACCCAACGGATGGGCTAGTCACATCCAGACCGGTGGGCGCGTCGCGCGCCCACCGGCGGGGAGATCACTTGATCAGGCGCAGCGCGAACGGGTAACGGTATGCCTCGCCATTGTTCGCCTTGATCGCGGCGATGATGGTCAGGATCAGCCACGCCAGCCCGACGATCGGCAGCAGCACCAGGCCGATCAACACGAACGTCAGCAGGAAGCAGACGAACGCCGCGATCAGCATCGTGATGTTGAAGTTGAGCGCTTCCTTGCCCTGGTCGGCCGCGAACGCGCTGGTGTCCTTCTTCACCTGCCAGACCACCAGCGGGCCGATGATGTTGCCGAACGGGATGATCACGCCGGACAGCGCCGACAGGTGCGCAAACAGGCCCCACTGCCTGTCTTCGGCACTGGGCGTGCCGACGGGCGCGGCCGGGGCCGCGGTCACGTTATCGAACTCGGACATCTGGAGATCTCCTCGGGAAGTTGGAAGTGGATCGACGGGCTCCCCTGCCGGCCGATCCGCGGCTTGCCACCGGGAGCATAACGTCAATCGCCGCCGGCGACGGTCATCCGCCCCACCAGGATCGAGCCGGTGCGCAGGTGCGAGCGCGGGTCGACGTCGCTGCCGACCGCTTC
>Ga0209571_1000390_pt1 | contig 53442 bp, 50 predicted proteins | sample EBPBio102011_DNA_FD_185866 | JGI IMG/M metagenome (GOLD analysis project Ga0209571, IMG submission 185866) | Wastewater treatment Type I Accumulibacter community from EBPR Bioreactor in Madison, WI, USA - Reactor 1_1/10/2011_ DNA (SPAdes)... | ecosystem: Engineered > Bioreactor > EBPR >... | reverse complement strand
AAATAGACGGCTCTGGAAGGACGCCGAAGCCACCATCGCCTCCGCGACGGCCTTCCTCTACGCAGCCGCCGCCATGGTTCTTATCCGCCGCATCGCGCGAGCGTCATGAGTTCCGGGACGGACTCTGAGAATGAGGCCCAGATTTTTCGAGAACCTGGAGGCTGAACTCGCCACCAGGAATTACAATGCAGAGGATCGTCGTATCCTCATTGAAGGAGCGCGGCGGGCAGGATTTCCGGTCGGAAGGATTGAATCCTAACCCTCACCTGGAATGAAAGTCCATTACGCCGGGGGCAGGTGCGACCGTGGTGTTCCGTCAGGCCGCGACCAGCCGGATCATCGTCAACGCCCACCGGATCAACCAGGGCCAGATGCCAGAGAGCGCCGCGCCGGGCCAGGAGAGCGACTACTTCTTCGTCCAGATCGATACGCCCGAGGTCGGTGTGGCGAAGATTCGGGAGATCGTGCGCGACCGGATTCCACGACGGTTCGGGCTCGATCCGGTTGCCGATGTGCAGGTGCTGTGTCCGATGAACCGTGGGCTGCTCGGCGCGCGCAATCTCAACGTCGAACTCCAGCGGCTGCTCAACCCGAACCCCACGGCCTCGGTCGAGCGCTTCGGCTGGACCTTTGCGGTCGGCGACCGCGTCATGCAGACGGTCAACGACTACGACCGCGAGGTCTTCAACGGCGATCTCGGCAGGGTCATCGGCATCGACGACGAAGAGGGCGCGCTGACCGCCGAGTTCGACGGACGCGTCGTGTCCTATCCTTTCGGCGAACTCGACACGCTCGTGCTGGCCTATGCCACGACGATTCACAAATCCCAGGGCTCGGAATACCCCGCCGTCGTGATCCCGGTGGCGACCCAGCACTACATGATGCTGGCCCGCAACCTCCTCTATACGGGCGTGACGCGCGGAAAGCGGCTGGTCGTCATCGTCGGACAGAAGCGCGCCCTGGCCATGGCGGTGAGGGCTGGCGGCAAGCGCCGATGGACGAAACTGTGGGAATGGCTGGGAACAGATTGATCGCAATGATATCTGCTCGGCTGGCAAAAAGTTGCCGCGATCATCGGAAGAAAAATACCGGAAAATGAGGTTCGGTGATGTGGTCCGCGACGCCAGAAAGTCGCAAGGTATGACGCTGTCTGAATTGGCCCAACGTTCGTCGTGCAGCATCTCCAGCCTGTTCGAGTTGGAGACGAACGGGTCGGGCACGGTCGCGCTGATGGAGCGCGTGGTGAAAGCCCTCGATCTGAAATTCGTGGGCTTGCCGGGGCACGGTCCGGTTTTCGAGCGCCTTCGTCTTCGCCGGGAATCCCTTGGGTTGACCAAGGCGGAAGTCGCGGCCCAGGCGGGCACCTCGCCTGACGCGCTCGCACGCCTGGAGCGCGGCGAAGCACGCATCGCGACGATGGAGCGCGTGGCGAAACGGCTCGCCCCGAAATTGAGGCCCCGAGCGCCTGAAATTTCCAGATATGGCGGTGGCGTCAGGAATGAGCGTTTGACCGACCACGGCGTCTGGGCGCGGATCGAGCAAGCCATTGGCGTATCGCCCATCGATCTGGACCCGTGCGGTCACGCTCTCTCGCCGGTTCGGGCAAAACGCCGATACTCGATCGACGATGACGGGCTGAAGCAGCCGTGGGATGCCGATTGGGCCTACGTGAACCCGCCTTACGCGTTCACCGCTGCCTTTATCGCCAAATCCGTTGCAGAATGGCAGGCGAGCCGCCTCAAGAATGCAATCTTGCTATTGCCCGCGAATACGCAACTGGCTGTATTCCACGACAAGCTGGTGGGAAACGCGGAAATCTTACTTCTGCGGTCCCGGCTTCAGTTTCTGGACGAGACCGGCCAGCGGCTCGGGAAAATCCCGTTTGGTCACTACCTCGCTATGCTGGGCGGCACAGGTGAAGTCCTAGACCGGCTCATGGCTGGCTTCCCTTCGGTTCATTTGCCCAAGGATGCGCGTCGATCATCGGGTTGAATCTCTCGATGGTGCTTACCGGCTCCGCGATAGATTGAAATTGCTAGACAGATTTCAGATCGGCCTCATGCTGGCTGCACGGAACCAGCATGGAGTCATCATTGGAGATTACGCGCCCACCATTTTTGCCGCGAGAATTTCGCGGATACAGCCTGAACGCCGCCTGTCGTCTCGAAGCTTCCTGCCGAGGATTTCTTCTCAGAATCCTTCACGCCAATTCTTTCAGCCGCCAAACATTTTTCTTGTTTGCTGCCAAAGTTGACCTAGACCAGCCCAAGGTATTCCTGGCCCAGCTTGCCGAGCGCGCGCCGGATGTCTTGGTTGGTCTTGAGCACCTTGATCCTCATGCGCAGATCGCGCGGGCGCTGATCCTGATGAAGCCTCGACGCACCATCGAGGCGTTGTTCGGCTCGTGTCCCGATGGTTTCCTCGGCTTGTTGGCCCGCCTTGGGGGCGATCCGCAGTATGGGAAGGAAACGTACCGCACCGCCTTCAACCTGTTCGCCGATCCACGCAATGGACGCCGGGCAAAAGTCCTGGGCCAGTTGGAGGGCCAGCTTCGTGCTGAACATGTTGTCCTCGCTGCTGGCCTCGACGAAGCTCTTCTGCACCCTGCCGTTCTGCGCCGGAGCAAACCTGCCGAAATTCCTGCTCTGAACGTCTTCGTCGCCATGATCACGGACCTTTGCGATGCGACGCCCGAGTTGATCAAGGAATCGCTGGACGCACTCCCCGCGATTGTGAAAGGAGTCAAAATCAGCGAATGGGCTGAATCCTGGATGAGAAGGCAGGTCCGCCTCTCGGTTCCTTTCGCGGTTCCCTGCGATGACCCTGATCTTCGCCTCCGGCTCGGCGCTGAACAGATCAGTCTCGGACGCCGTTTCCGAAACTGCGCTGCCAGCCGGATGTCCTATGCGTTCCTCAATGAACGCGTTCTGGTCGAGTGGATTCGCCCCGGAGAGGAGGCGGTGATCGAGTTGGCAGCCATCCAATCCGGCTCCGAGCGGCGGTGGGAAGTCACTCAACTGCTCGGGCCGAGAAATCGCCGGGCGAAGACTGCGGTCGTCGCAGCCATTCGCGAACGCCTCGATGGCCTCGGAATCCTGTATCAATCCAGCCCCTTCCCGTCTGCCGAGCAGGACGGGCTTCATGCTCTACTCGAACATTTCCCGAATGCGCCTTTCCCGGATTACCTCGCCCAGCGCGCGGACGACGCCGAAGACGAGGATGCCGATATTGAACAGATGCTCGCCGAGCTTGAGCAGGAGGTTCACGGCCAGGAGGCGGCGTGATGGATGCCACCATCGTCGAAATTCAGCGTACTCCGGTCCGTGAGACCATCCGGGACCGCCGAGGTATCGTAATTGGCACGATCGAGCGCCAACAACTTGTCGGCAGGCTGATCGCCCGTGACTCGCGGGGCGTTCTGGTCGGCGTCTACGAGGAACGTTCGCGGACGACGCGCGACGCCCACGGTCAGCTTGTCGGCAGGGCCAACCTGCTCCCCGCGCTCCTGTTCCAGGGGCGCTGATCTATGCGCGCGCTCATCGTCCTCGCGGCCCTCGGCTGGCTGATGTCGCTGCCCTGGATGGCGGTGTTCGGCTACATCGTACTGATCGTCGCCGCGCTTGTGGCGCTGTGGTTCCTCTCGGTTTCGATCGAGCGCCGCACCATCTCGCCACGGTCCAACAGCAGGACCATCGATCCGAACTACGTCGCGGCGCTCGAAAGCATGGTGGCGGAGGCGGAAGCGCAGGTGGAGACCCTGCGGGGCGAGATCGAGCGGCTTCGTTCGGCTGCTGCTGCTTCAGAGCCTGATCCAATGACGGCGCTCTATAACAAGGTCGGGCTCGTCCCCGGTGCACCCGATTGGCTGATCCTGGCCGCTCGTCGGGCCTATCGCGTCGCGCTCCATCCCGATCGTCATCCGGCGCATCGGAAACAAGAGGCTGGGCGTCGGTTTCAGCAGGCCGAGAATGTGTTCGAAGCCATCGCGTCCTCGCGCTCGTAGTTCCGTGATCCCGCAAGCTGCGGCGTTAGCCTGCCGGTTACGAATCGATGCCAGAAAGCACGATCTGTTCTCACCCCTGAAGTGCCTTTCCGACCATGAATCGAGACCATCTCAACGCCGCTGCGGCAGCCCTCGGGGCGGAACTTGTTCGAGCGCGGAAACATCGGCGGCTGACGCAAAGGGGTCTCTCGGCGATGGCAGGCATTGGCCGGGTGACCCTCGCCAATCTGGAGGCCGGACGCGGTTCGGTGGCCGCCCTGGGCACGGCCCTGAAGGTTCTGGAACATCGCTTTGCCGATCAGCCGTCCGGGACAGAACTCGGCCACTGGATCAAACAATCGCGGAAGAGCGTGGGGTTATCGCAGGAGAGGCTCAGCAGTCGGGCAGGCATCGCGAAGCTCGCCCTGGTTCGCATCGAGCGCGATCAAGGCAACGTTGTTACACTGGTCGCGGCCATGGATGCGCTCGGCCTATCGATGTCCCTGGTCGATGTCGCGACTGAGGCTGCGCCGAAGCTATTGCCCGAGCCAACAGCCCGGCTCTTCCACGGTGATTGCCGTACCCATATGCGGGATTTCGCCCAGCAAGGGTTGCTGTTCGATGCCGTGATCTGCGATCCGCCATATCACCTGTCGATCGCGCGCCGCTTTGGTGGGAAGCGAGCAGCGGTATTGAAGGGCGGCGAGCCCGGATCAGACAATCCCTATCGCGCGATCGCTACCGGTTTTCTCGGGCAAGGATGGGACGGTGGCGGGATTGCGTTCGATGTCGAGACTTGGCGTGCGGCATATGCCGTGCTGAAGCCGGGCGGTCACCTCGTCGCGTTTGGTGGACCCAGAACCTTCCATCGCCTCGCCGTCGCGATCGAGGATGCGGGCTTCGAGATTCGAGACCAGATCATGTGGCTGTTCGGGTCCGGTTTTCCGAAATCTCTCAATCTTCGAGGTAAGCACGCAGGTCGCGGGACAGCCCTCAAACCCGGCTATGAGCCGATCATCATCGCGCGGAGGCCAATCGCGGAAACAAGCGTTGCGTCCAACGTCGTGCGGTTCGGTACCGGGGCGATGAACATCGATGCCTGCCGAATCCCCACGCGCGAGTGGATCGAGCAAGGTCGAGCCGGTCGAACGACCTCCTCATCAATTGCTCTGGCGGGCGCTCTTTCCCCCACTCTGCCAATGAGGGACCGCCCGACATCCAGGCCCGGCAGCAAAGGCGTGGCAAGCTACACCGAGGCCAATGTGGCAGCCGGAATTCGGCCAGCAACGAGCTTGAAGCAATGCGTCGAAGCCCCGAGGGTGGAAAATGGCCGGTGGCCCGCCAACGTGATCCATGACGGCATCGATGAGACCTGGGGCCGGTACTTTTACTGCGCCAAAGCGTCGAAAGCCGATCGAGGCTCGGGAAACAAGCACCCAACGGTGAAGCCGAACGCTCTCATGCGGTATCTGACGCGCCTCGTGACGCCGCCCGGTGGCGCGGTCTTCGATCCGTTCTGCGGGTCCGGCTCGACGGCAGTCGCCGCCGCCCAGGAGGGCTACAGCTTCGTCGGCTCGGAGATGATGGCCGAGTACGTCGAGATCGCGCGCCGCAGGATCGCGAAAATCCTGCCGGGTTGCGACGTGGTGTTCAGCAATCAGCCGGAGGAAACACCCGTATCCCGAAATGCATCATGAAATCGAAGGCGTCATAGTAGCTCTCGAACAGATATTGCTGTCCGGCTCCTAGCGGAAGTTGGTCGTACGCAACCCAGGCCGAGCAGTTCTCCATGATCCAGAGACGGCGCTCGGCATTCATCGCGTGGAAATGCTCCTCGCCGAGATTTAGGCGTGTCATGCCGTTTTGCTCGACAACGTACGGGTGTCGGAGGCACTTGCTCGCGGACAAGGCAGCATTGTTCCTGCGGATCGATTGTCTGAACGCGTCTGTCATCCCATATTTAGTCGAGGGGGCTCACCACCGCTAAATAGATCATGCTCAATTCCTGTTGTTCGGCCCATCGGTGCGAAAAGGTCTCGTGCCCCGGCTGCGCATGGCGTTACGCACTCCATGTCTCACGCCGCATCCTCGCCTGCGAACCGCAGCGGCTCCACGCGCTGACGGTCGAGCGCGCCCTTGCTGGCCCCCACGAGATCGATCGATTGAGAAGGTCGGCCCACAACGCCGTGGCCTATCAGCGGCGTCGCTACCGAGGATGGCGAAGCGTCGGGGTATGGGGCTGGTACGGTGATGCCGATTTCCACGGCATCGTTGAGCTTGGCTCGATTTCGACCGCCGAGTTCGTGCACACATTCCGGCGGCGCGGAGAGGTCAGGCTACGACCGATCGAGATCGAGAACCTCCGCACCGAGGTCTATACGGCGGCCCTGTCTGCCTCGGCGACACCGGCTGTCGGTGGCAAAGGCCGGTATCAGCCCCTGAAGGTCGCGATCGAGCCGGTGGCGACGACCAGGAAGCGCCCTGTGCCGGTCATCGACGATGTGATGGTCGAAGCTATGCCGGTGCTTGTTTGAAGACGACCGCATTCGGCAGCCGGTCGCCCAGCAACATCGCCGGAGTTCAGAGCACCTGCGGGCCGGACGGTGGTACCGAGCTTTGAGCATTGAACTCGGCGACCGCCCGCTCGACGATTGGCGCGCCAGGATCAGCCCTCCACATGGCGACGATGATCTCGCCCAGCCGGTTTTGAGCAGCCAAGCGATATGGCGGGGCGATCGGCGTGGAATGGTTGATTTCGATCCACGCGGCGTCGAACACCTCGACCAGATTGGTCATATCCTCTTCATCGGCGACAAGGGTTCGAAACGGCATGCAGTCCGCCTATGACGGCGGCGTAGGTCAAGCAAGCCCTCCACCTTTCGACCAAGGTCGAAGACCACCTTGCGCGCTTGCCAGCGGAGCAAGAGATAATTTCCACGCATTGCATGTGACATGGATGTTGAGGCTGCGTCAGGGCGTCGCCTATCCTCCTGGCGTGACCTCGATCCCTCCCTCCTGGGCTCACCTTCAGCCCGCATCGGTCAAGGCCCTGCTGGAGCCCCCAGGCACGCTGCCAAAGGCGTTGCGGATCACGCCCGACGACGTGCCGGTAGAGATCGCGCTCGCGGTGCCGATGGTGATCGCGGCGCGGCTGCTGCTGGAACTGGCGGTGAAGCAGGGCGGGCTGGTTCTCACCGCCGCTGGTTTCCTGAAGCGTGCCGATGTCTGGCACGTCTTCGACCAGACGGAATGGCCGGGCTCCAACAAGACGCTCACGCTCTCGATGAACAAGGTCATCAACGAGCAGGACGCCCTTGGCGTCTTCTTCACCCGCATCGCCTTGCAGGTGGCTGGGCTGCTGCGGAAACGCGCCGGGGTCCTGAAACCGACCAAGGCCGCGAAATCATTGCTTGCGGAAGAAGCCGCGCCTGCTCTGCTCGGCGAACTGTTCCAAGCCGTGTTCTGGAGGATGAACCTTCAGGATTTCGACCGGAACCCGCTGGAGTTCTGGCCGCAACATCATGCCGGGCTGGCTCTTTGGTGCCTGTCGGTTACCGCTCACAAATGGTCGAGGACCGACCATCTTACCCCTGCCTGTACGATCATGGACACCATCGGAGAGCCCGTCGCGCATGACCTCCCAGGCTTCGCCATGCTGACCCGCGTTCTTCGGCCCCTGACGTGGCTTGGAATGCTGGAGACCCGCAGGCAGAAACGTGTTTCCGGCTGGGGGCACGATGAGGATTTCCGAAAGACGCCGGTCTTCGACCAGATGCTGAAATTCAGGGTGGAGATGCTCGGCGCGGAGGACGCGCGGCATTGAATTGGCTCAGAGGAAAGTGCTTTCAAGCTGCGAAAGCGGGACCTTGGCTACGCGCCGTGATCTGACAGTTCTCAAGCCCTAAAATCAGTGGCCAAACCTCAAAAGGCGGTACCAGATTAGATGAAGCGAATGTCGGCGCTCAAAGTAGAGGGGTCTAGTTCTTTTTCGAAGGCAAGCGCATATGAGCCATTTTCAACGCGCAGCACGATCGCAGAGTGCTCGCCAAGGCGAACGGAGGTTCCGAGCGGCAGGAACACATCTGATTTGATCAAGGCTCCGCCCGTCGAGACGTTCAGAATATCGACTGAGTGAAGGGAGTTATTCGTAAATAGGCGACCTTCTCTCACCGTTGGAACAATGCGATCAGCGCCACGGCTTCCAAGTTCCTCAAGCTTCGCCCAGGTCAGCGCACCAGCAATCTTATCCTTCCGATAGCGGCTACCCGCTACAGAGATTGCAAAGCCTTCCTTTGAGATTCGTGTTGCAATACCCTCGATACGCCCAAGGTCTGAGACATAGGCAATCACTCTTTGCCCTTTATAGGGCACCACGCGTGAACGAAAGCTGATGCCGTTCAATGATGCATCGATCGTTTCAGCCGAATGCTCCGTCCCATCCTGGAGCATAAATCGAGTTTTAAGCTGAACAGAAACCCGATGATGTTTGCGCCGTTCTGGCATGCAACGCGCTCCAAATTCAGAGGCATAATGCGCCAAACAAATTAACTCTAAGTAATCACCCTCGCGGCGCGTCCAGTGGACTTGTTTATCTGTATGGAGGTAGGCCGATATCACCGATCGAGACGCTTCCTTCCCAGCGGAAGTAGCGTCCCCGGCCTGACGCATTACCCTCGACTGCCCGATGCCCAGCCGACTGGCAACATCTGATGGTCGCGCGCTCTCGCCCATAGTCCGGCGTTGCCTCTGGCCCCCTTCAACCAATCCCCAATCGAGTTTCCGGCCACGTTCGCAAACTTTCAGCAGAGCCGAGGCTGGCATAACGACAAAACCATCGACGAAAGCGTGGTCGCAACCATCCGCCCAGACTGTCCATACGGCTAACGGGTCTCGACGAAGTCGGGGAAAGCGCTTCCCCGATCGGAAATGACGTTCCCCAAACGTCGGCGTCCTGGGATCGCGGAGGACTTCGCGCCATGATACAAGAATGCCGCCCCGAACCGGGGTGGCGTGGGGGTCAAGCTCACGTCGAAAACCGTCTCGTGCGTCCCCCCAAACGAGACGGTTTTCTCATGAAGCAAGCAGGAAATACTCCCGAAACGTTGGTCCATCAGGACTTGTCGCGTTTCGCAAGTGTCGAACCATTCAGGAACGTTTCAGCCCCGTGCGGATCATTCCCGACGATGTTGCGTGCGATGCAGTCGCCGATTCATTCGGTTGGGCTTGGACGCTGACGACGACGGCGCGCGCTTGGGTGCAGGCGGCTGACGCCAGACCGACCGAACTTCATAAAGCTCGTCGTCAAGCATCAGGCCAGTCGAGAGCATCATGTCGTAGAGATCGACCAGGAGGCCGAGCTTGAGCCCGTTCGCCGCCGCGATTTCCCTGGCGTAGCGATGGAACAGATCGATCTCGGTGGAGGCAATCTGGCGCGCCACGATGCAATCGTACTCGTTCCGCAACGTCGGGGTCGGCGGTAAAAACTGCAATGAACCGGTCCACCGCGCGTCGAGTTCGCGCACGGCTTGAAAATACGAGATCATGGCAAGACCTCGCTTCCAGATTGTTTGGGTCAGGGGGGAAGGCGTGCAGGTTCGGCGTAGGCGCAGTGTTCAGTTCGATCGCCATCGTCTTCAAGGGCACTGACGATGATCCTCTGGCTAAGCATCGTCAAGAGCATCGCGCCCGAGTCGCGAGAAACCTCGGCGAGACGAATGCTCGGCATGCCGACAACGTACCCGTCTATGCTGGCGTTACCGTGATCCGGGAAGACAGGCTCACCCTCTCGCGTGTCTCAAGCTCTAACTCGGAAACAATCCAACGGTACTCGCCTGCGATTGCCGCCGACCCCGGCGAGTTGGCTTTTGACCAGTACGTGGCGGCGTCGCAGCGATGCAGCCCGCTGCCCAACGCTTAGGGCGATTTACGACATGAGGCCCGCCGGTGCAGATCGGCGGGCCTTTTCCACGTCAGTCTGCTATTCGCTCTCAATGACGCGACAGCCATCGCCACCGTGCCCTCGGCAGAAGTTGAGCGCCGCCTTGCGCGCTTCGGCGATGTTAGCCTTGCCATATGCATAGCCGCATCCTTTGGTCTTCCCCTTGGCGAATGCCTTCGGGCTCTTGGATGAGTCATACACTTGGTAGCTCTTTTGGCAGCCTTCGCCCATGCCAGCGGGCATGGCCAGCGCTGGCCCCGCAATCAACAACAGCGCAAGCGCGCTCGCCTGTCCCAACAGTTTCACAATAGCTCCCCAGAATTTCGTTTGTCGATATCGACTCTCGCTCAATAGCTGACAGGGAAAGCGATTGCACCTGATTTTATCCACACGGCTTTTGCTTCGATACCCTAGCGGCAGGTCTTAGTCTATGCATGGGTTTTCGTGGTGTAAGAAGCCAAGTTCGCCCTCGCGCGAGCCTCTCCCCCCTTCCTCCGACCGCCCCCGCGAGCCCTTTACCAAAAACCCTCCCTCGAACCGCCCGCCGACCGTCTTCACCAACCTCGGCAAACACGGGACTGCCGACGTTCTCCGAACGCGACAGCGAGTGTGGCGGGAACCATCTGTTTCCGACAGCCCCATTCCTGCGAGCCCAACCTCTCTCGCAAACGGTCGTTTCCGCGACGCTGGTGATGTGGGCGGGATCGTCCGGGATTCTGCTGGCGACGGTGTGGCAGAACTCGCGGTCAGAACTTCGCCGACGTGACAGCGGAGTTCAGGCAGCGATAAACGCTGGCGCGGCTGATGCCGACCTGCCGCACGATGTCAGCGACCTTCGCCCCTTCGGCATGCAGAGCCCGGACCGCTTCCGCCTGCCTACGCGCAGTCGGGGCTCTACCTTTATATTTCCCCTCCAGTTTGGCTTTCATCACGCCCTCGCGCTGCCTTTCAAGCATGACTGCTCTTTCCCAGGATGCCGTGGCGGCAAGAACGGTCATGATCAGCCTGGAAGTTGCATTGGACGTATCGAGCACGCCGCCCCCGAAGCTGAGGATGCGAAGCGCGACACCCTTCTTCTCCAGGCGCTCGATGATGCTGAGAAGATCGGCAACACCTCTTGATAACCTGTCGGGGCGTGTGACGGTCAGGGTGTCGCCCTCTCGACAGAAGTCGATCGCGGCTTCCAGCCGTTCGCGCCTGCCCACTGACGAGACCTGTTCGGAGAACAGCTTCTCGACGCCAGCCGCCTTCAGGTCCCGTTCCTGCGCCTCAAGCCCGGCCTGTTGGTCGGAACCACTTGTCCTCGAATAGCCAACCAGTATGCCCGCCATCGCCACTCCGTCTCACACGCTTCTAAGACCCAAGCCTCTCACGCATTCTCAAACTGGCAATCGATTTGTGTGAGACGGTTTTCGGAACCTCCTGTGACGACGCATAAGACCCTGACCATGTGAGACCACGATGTTGCCCGACCTGGGCGATCCAGGCCGGGCTGAACTTCAGAGCACCATCGTCCTGAACAGGACTGCGTGGGTCTCATCGGGACAGAGGAACGACACATCGACCTCGAACGGCTCGCATATCCAGTCTGCGATCTCGACCGGCTGCATCGCGGCAAGATGGGCTTCTATCCCAAGCGTACGCGCGCGCTCGACCATGCCATAGGCGAGCGAGTCGATGGCCTCCTCCAGGAAGCATATCTGGTCCACCGGCACGCCGATCGGCCTCAGCGCATCCTCGATGCGATGCCACTCCGCATAGACCTCAGCGACCTTGAGCTTCCGCGACAGCGTCAGCATCACGCGCCCCTCCGACCGAAGGTGCCCGAGCGCTCCAGCTTCTTGATGATGTCGCTGATCTCGCCGCGACGCTCCCTGGGCGAGGTCGAGAACATCACCTCCTCCTGGAGCTTCAGCCTGACCTCGTGCGGTTCGAGCCCTGCCCGCCAGAGCGCTGCGCCCAGAACGAAGAAGTTGTGGTGGCCCATTCCGGGCGGCGTCGAACGCCATGCCTCGATCGCCCGCGCGACCTTCTCCTCCTGGCGTCCAGCCATGCTCTGGCGATGATCCCGCGCCAGTCCGTCGCGCAGCATCTGGAGCCTCGTGGGTGGTGATGATGTCGGCGCAGGGTCTGGCAGCACGATCGAGGAGTTGGTCAGCGGCAGGATCGGGCTGATCTCGGGCTCCGGCTTCCACTTGCCGATGACGTGGTCGAGCCAGTCATGGACGGAGAGCGGCCCGCGCCCCGGATCATCGACACTGAAGTCAGTAAAAAACGACCCCTTCGGATGCTTGGCCCGGCAGGGCAGGTAGAACAGCGAGTTCGCGACGAACTTGCTCTCGTCGAAGCCATGGCAGCGGCGCACCTTGATGCGCTTGTCCGTCTCCAGCTTCCGCTTGCCCCAATATCCGGCGTTGTTCAGGACCCGGACGATCTCTGCGATGATCAGCTTGTGCACCTCGACCGACATCGCGCAGGTGGTCGGGATGAACACGCGCCAGCGCGGCTTCTCGGGCGTCGAAGACGCCGTGTTCCAGACCACGATGCGCAGGTACGGGAAGAGGTCGGCAAAGGCGTCCGGGGTCAGGTCGCCGCCATCATTGTCGAGCCAGATGCCGCGCAGATAGGTGACATTGGCGAGCCCGCGCGCGGTCTCGTCCGACCGGATTGCATCGAAGCAGGCAGGCGCGAACAGGCCCGCGTCTTCCTTCGCCACCACATCCTGGTGGAGCCGACGCAGTTCGGCGACGAAGGCGTCGTCGTCCTGGTAGTCGATGTGGCCGAGTGGCGTTTTGTCGTAGATCGTCGCGAAGGCCGTGCCGCTGAGAGGCGATATCGGTGTAACGTAATCCCTTTCTATAGAAGCAATATCGTTACAGCCGAACGCACCTGGATCGAGATCGGGATACCCGTTCATGGCGAAGTCGGTCCCGTTGAGCCGGTCGAGTTCGGCGAGCAGGGCCTTGTGCTTCTCGGCCCGGCAGGACTTGGTCCTCTCGCTGCCGCTCTTGTGCTGGCGAGGCCGTCCGGCCTTGCCCTTGCGCGGCACCACATCCAGGCTGGGCAGCGGCGCGACCGTCGCGCCGGGGAAGAGATCGGCGAGCCATTCGGCGGTGTCGCGATCCATCACCACGACCTGCTTCGCGGTCATGTCCTGCGGATTGCGGATCGAGGAGCGCATCACCGCCTGATAGACCGCCGTCCGGTAATGGGCGGTGCGGACCTCGTCGCCATCGATCCCGAACTCACGCAGGAAGTGGAAGTGCTGCGGCGGGGGGTTCAGCGCCGACAGCACCACGATGTTGTGGAAGCCCTGATAGCCGTTCAGGCCATGCGGCGTGTTGGGCAGACGCTGTGCTCCGGCGACGCCGAAGACGTTGTCGGGCAGGTCCTTGTTGCCCATCCAGAGGAAGGGCTCGTCCCCGAACTGGTCCAGGACCGCGATCCCGACCTTGTCGCCGAGCTTGATCGAGCCGCCGCCCCCGTCATCGACCAGCTTGTCACGGAAGCGCTTCGACCACGCCTCGTCGCAGGCATAGAAGATCGTGATCCGGTTGCCGTGCTCATGCCGGGTGTAGCGGAGATCACGAAGCAGACGCGCCGACACCGGCAGCATCTTGCAGCCCTGGGCCTTGAACAGCTTGTAGACCATGGTGTCCTGGATGCAGGCCGATGCCAGGATCACCCGCCTGAAGCCCGAGAAGATGCTCGCGCGCAGCACCGCGTAGGTGTTGAGAGTGCTGTCGGTCTTCTCGCCCCGGATCAGCCGGGCGTACTGCGTCTGATCGACATAGACCTGCCAGTGCTCGGAGGTCAGACGGCGTGCCAGGGGCCGGAGCTTCTCCAGCACCATGTCGCCATGCCTGTTGTCGGCGATCTCGCCGATGAACTTCGTCGCATCCTCGTCCCGGCACTTCAGCCGGGGATAGGTTGGACCGCGAACGTCCAGATCGAGATGGCTGGTGATCAGCGAATGGGTAACGGGCATCACATACGGGTCGAACACATCGACCGCCGGAACCTCGTCGAACAGCAGGACCCAATCGCCCTTCCGATGCAGATAGGGGAGCCTGACGAACGCCTCGTGCGTAATGAACACGATCTCGCCCTGGCCGGGCTTGGCCCGCCTGAGATGCTGCACGATCGCGCCGACCACGGAGCCGGAGCCCGTGCCGCCGTGAAAGCAGGTCACCGGATAGCTGGGCTCGATCATCTCAAGCTCGTCTGCGACGGTCTTGTCGATGAGGTCCTGCGTCGGCTGGACGATGAGGGTCTTCAGGCCCTTCCGGGCAAGGCGGTCGGCATAGCGCACAAAGGCACGCGTCTTGCCCGCCCCCGCCAGGGCGTTCAGGTAATGGATGGGCATAAAACAACGATCCTAAAATAAAACCCGCGAGGGGTGGCGGCACCTCGCGGGTTCAATGGTCAAGGATCGTTGGCGACACGCACGAACTAAGCTCGGGCGGCAATTGCCCGACAGGTATATTTAGCGTCGCCACAACACTTGACCCCGCCAGGGGCCTGAAGCGGCAAACCCGCTCTGTCCATACTTATCTCCGAGGCGGCTGATTCGTGGCAATAAACTTCGTACAACGCTCATGCTCGGCATCGCCCATCACGAGACCAACGCCTCGCCCGGTTGACCAGAGCCCATTGCGCCCAACCCTCGCGCCCGGCATAACCCTCTGAACTTGCTCGCTCAGCGAGGAGGCAGGCAGGCGTCGGAGATTTTCGGGCGCGCCATTATCATCAATCAATTCAATTGATCAGATTGAACCCCGAGACAGGCTCGGGGTTTTTTCGTTTCGGAGAACGGCAAAAGGCGCTTTGCCCTCAGCAACGACGGCGCGCATCGACACCCCCGTCGCCTTGGCATGCCTCGCACCTCACGCCCGAGGCGCGGCCACGCCCGCTGTATGTTTCGCGGACCTTTCCCGAGCACCAGCCAAAGCCAAGCGCAGTCCCGCCATTTCACCATGGCCGGCCCGGCGCTTTTGCGTGTTGGAGAGCGCTGCCGCCTGTGATTACCTCGGCAGCAACCGGGGAGGGAACGGATGCCACGCCGCATCGCATTTGGTGGTTTTCTGCACGAAACCAATACCTTCGCGCCCAGCAAAGCGGGGATGGAAGCCTTCCTGCAAGGCGGTGGCTGGCCGCCGCTGGCGCGGGGCGAGGCGATCTTTGCAGCGGTGAAGGATGTCAATGTCAGCGCCGCCGGCTTCGTCGACAGTGCCCGTGGCCGGGATTGGGAGCTCGTGCCGACGCTCTGGTGCGCGGCCAGCCCCTCCGCCCATGTCACGGCCGAGGCCTTCGAGGCCCTCGCGGGCGAACTGGTAGAGCGCATCGCCGCGGCGCTGCCGCTCGACGGCGTCTATCTCGACCTGCACGGCGCCATGGTCACCGAGAATCACGATGACGGCGAAGGCGAGTTGCTGCGGCGGGTCCGCGTCGCGGTCGGGCCGGATGTTCCGCTGGTCGTGAGCCTCGACCTGCACGGCAATGTCACGCCGCTGATGATGGCGATGGCCGACGCGCTCGTCGCTTTCCGCACCTACCCCCATGTCGACATGGCGCTGACCGGCCGCCGCTCCGCCGATGTTCTGGCGCATCTCTTCGAGACGGGGGCTCGCCCGGCCAAGGCCTTCCGCCAGGTTCCCTACCTCATTCCCATCGCCTGGCAGGCGACGGCGATGGAGCCCTGCCGCACCATCTATGCCGAGTTGGCCGCGCTCGAAGGCGAGGCGGTCCCGACCCTGTCCTTCCTGCCCGGCTTCCCGGCCGCGGATTTCCCCGATTGCGGCGCGACCGTCCTCGCCTATGGCGCGACGCAGGCCGATGCCGACCATGCAGCCGATGCCGTCCTTGCCCGGGTCATGGCCAGCGAGGCCGCGTTCAAGGGCCGGGTCTTCTCGCCCGAGGACGGCGTGGCGGAGGCGATGCGGCTCGCCGGGACCGCGACGAAGCCGGTCGTCATCTCCGACACTCAGGACAACCCCGGCGCCGGCGGCGATTCCGATACGATGGGCATGGCGCATGCACTGGTGCAGGGAGGCGCCGCGCGTGCGGCCATCGGCGTCATCGTAGACCCCGCGGCTGCCGCTGCCGCCCATGCCGCTGGCGAAGGCGCGACGATCTCGCTGTCGCTCGGCGCAAAGTCGGGCATCCCCGGCGACCGGCCGCTCACCGGCACGTTTCTGGTCGAGACGCTGTCGGACGGGTGTTTTGTCGCGCCGGGTCCGTTCTACGGGGGCTCGCGCATGAATCTGGGCCCGAGCGCCTGCCTGCGCATCGGCGATGTCCGCATCGTCGTCGGCTCGCGCAAGGCGCAGATGGCCGATCAGGCCATGTATCGTCAGGTCGGCATCGAGCCGACCGAGCAGGCCATCCTCGTCAACAAGAGCTCGGTGCATTTCCGCGCCGATTTTGAACCGATCGCGGAGACGATCCTCGTCTGCGCCGCGCCGGGGCCGATGCCGGTCGACCCCGCCGCCCTGCCCTGGCGCCGGCTGCGTCCGGGCCTGCGCACCTCGCCCCTCGGCCAGCCCTTCGCCTGAACCATCCGATCCCTGGAGTCGTCATGCCCGCCCTGCCTGAGATCCTGTCCTTCACGGACGAACTCGTCGCCATCCGTCGCGATCTCCATGCCCATCCCGAGATCGGCTTCGAGGAGGTCAGGACCTCCGACATCGTCGCGGAGAAGCTCGCCACGTGGGGCATCGAGGTTCATCGCGGCATCGGCAAGACCGGCCTGGTCGGCATCCTCCACGGCACCGGCGGGCCCGGCCGGCGCATCGGCCTGCGTGCCGACATGGATGCGCTGCCGATCCAGGAAATCACCAACCTGCCCTGGCGCTCCACCGTCGCGGGCAAGATGCACGCCTGCGGTCATGACGGGCACACGACCATGCTGCTCGGCGCCGCCCGCTATCTCGCCGAAAACCGCGACTTCAAGGGCACGGCCGTTTTCGTCTTCCAGCCGGCCGAGGAAGGGCTCGGCGGCGCACGCAGCATGATTGCTGAGAAGCTGTTCGAGCGTTTCCCCTGCGACGAGATTTACGGCTTGCACAATTCGCCCGATCTCGAACCCGGCCAGATCTCGATCTTCCCGGGACCTGCCATGGCCGGCGCCGATTTCTTCGACATCAAGATCACCGGCCGCGGCAGCCATGGCGCCATGCCGCATATGGGGCGCGATCCGATCGTCGTCGCGATGAGCCTCGCCAACGCGCTGCAGACCATCGTCAGCCGTAACGCCGACCCGCGCGAGGCCGCCGTACTCTCGATTACGCAGATCCATGCCGGCTCGGCCTATAACGTGATCCCCGAGGAGGCCGTGCTCGCCGGCACGATCCGGACCTTCTCGCCCGAGATCGGCGCGCTCGTCCGCGAGCGCATGCGCGAGATCGCGGCCGGCACGGCGGCGAGCTTCGGCGTCACCATCGAGGTCGACATCCGCAACATCTTCAACGTGCTGGTCAATCATGAGGCGCAGACCGACGCCGTTCTCGCCGTCGCCGCCGAGATCGTCGGCGCCGAGGGCGTGCTGACCGACGGCAAGCCATTGATGGGCAGCGAGGATTTCGCCGATATGCTGCGCGTCGTGCCCGGCGCCTATGCCTGGGTGGGCCATGCCGGCACCGTGCCGGTGCACAATCCCGCCTATGTCCTCGACGACGGCATCCTGCCGGTGGGCGCCAGCCTCCTGGCAAGGCTCGTCGAAACCCGCGCCGCCGCCTGAGGGCCGACAGGATGGATATGGCCACGCTGCCGCTCGACACCGAGGCCCTGCTCGCAGGCCTGCGTCCCTGGATCGAGTGCGAGAGCCCGACCTTCGACCCCGCCGCCGTCAACCGGATGATGGACCTCGCTGCGGCCGATACGGCGGCTGCCGGCGCTGCGATCACCCGCATCCCCGGGCCGAAGGGGCTCGGCGACTGCGTGCGTGCCGCCTTTCCGCATCCGCGCCAGGGTGAGCCCGGCATCCTCGTGATGTCGCATCTCGACACGGTGCATCCCGTCGGGACGCTGGCGAAACTGCCCTTCCGCCGCGACGGCTCGCGCTGCTACGGCCCGGGCATTCTCGACATGAAAGGCGGAGCCTATGCCGGCCTGCAGGCCATCATCGCCCTGGCGAAGGCCGGCGTCGCAACGCCGCTGCCGGTCACGGTGCTCTATACCTCCGACGAGGAGATCGGCAGCCCCGGCACACGCGAACTGATCATGGAGGAGGCGCGCCGTCACCGCTATGTGCTGGTGCCGGAACCCGGCCAGCCGGGCGACGGCGTCGTCACCGGGCGCTATGCCATCGCCCGCTTCAACCTCTCGGCCGAGGGCCGGCCGAGCCATGCCGGCTCGCGATTGAAGGACGGACGCTCCGCCATCAGCATGATGGCGCGGCAGTTGCTCGCCATCGAGGCTATGACCGATGACGACTGCACCTTCTCGGTCGGCGTGATCCAGGGCGGCCAGTGGGTGAACTGCGTGCCGACATTGTGTCGGGGCGAGGCGCTCAGCATGGCCAAGCGCCAGCAGGACCTCGATCGTGGCGTCGAGCGCATGCTGGCTTTGTCACAGCGAGAAGCCGACGGCACCGGTTTCACAGTCGAGCGCGGCGTAACCCGCCCGGTCTGGGAGCCCGACGAGGGCACGATGGCGCTCTACCGGCAGGCGCGCGGCATCGCCGCGGAACTCGGTTGGGACCTTGGCCATGCCTCGGCCGGTGGCGGCTCCGACGCCAATTTCACCGGTGCGGCTGGTATTCCCTCGCTCGACGGCCTCGGTTTGCTCGGCGCCGGCTATCACACGCTGGAAGAGCATATCGAAGTGGACAGCCTGGTTCGGCGCACCCGGCTGATCGCCGGGTTGCTTGCTCGGCTTGCGGACTGAAAGGCCGGACCGCGGGAGCAGCGCCGTCGCGCTGCCCCGTACGCGCAACCTCGGCGGCCTCCGCTTTATCTGCAACGGCATGACGAGCCGCTTCAACCCGCATCCGGGCGTGCCGCCGATCGCGCCCGGCAAGCGCCGCACATCGCCATCGGCGCGCCCACCCGCTATGCGATGGCATCGCATGGCAGGGCGATCGCCGTTTGAGATTCCCTCCGAAACGGACAAGAACATGTTCAAACGCGGCGGATAGCGGTTCGCCTGAAGAAAAAGCGATAAAACGGCAACAAGGAGCGCTCCGGCATTTGGCAAGCCGCGGAAGCGCTCCACGCCGGGTTCGGCGGGGGGGGGACATGTTCCTGAGCGTATTTGACGTCTTCAAAATCGGCATCGGCCCGTCATCCTCGCATACGATGGGACCGATGACCGCGGCAGGGCATTTCCTCGAGCTGCTGCGCCAGGCCCCGTCGCGCGACCGGGCCGCAGCCGTGAAGGCGACGCTCTATGGCTCGCTCGCCTTCACCGGAAAGGGCCATGCCACCGATCGGGCCGTGGCGCTCGGCCTGCTCGGCTGGACGCCGGCCGCCTTCGATTTCGACGCAGCCGAACGCCAGCTGGAAGAGCTCGGCCGCAGCCACCTGCTGCGCCACGACGGCCTGCCGCCGCTGGCCTTCGATCCCGCGAGCGACATCGTCTTCGACTACGGGCCTCCCCTGCCCGGCCATGCCAACGGGCTCGTCTTCAGCGCCTGTGATTCAGCCGGGACGGAACTCCTGTCCGAGACTTATTATTCGATCGGCGGCGGCTTCGTGGTGACGGCGCAGGAGCGCGAGGCGCCGGCCGCGGCGACCGAGGCAGCCTCCTGGCCCTACCCGTTCGCCAATGCGGCGACGATGCTGCGCATGGCCCGGGAAAGCGGGCTCTCCATCGCGGAGATGAAGCGCGCCAACGAAATCCATCGCCTGTCGCCTGACGAGGTCGATCGCGACCTTGCTCGGCTCTGGTCGGTGATGAACGACTGCATCGAACGCGGCATGAGCCAGGAGGGTGAGTTGCCCGGCGGCCTGCGCGTGCGCCGCCGGGCGGCGCGCATCCACCAGCAACTGGCAGCCGAAAAGCTCGCCAATCGCGCGCAGCCGCATGCCTCGACGGACTGGCTCAGCGTCTATGCGATGGCGGTGAACGAGGAGAACGCGGCCGGCGGCCGGGTGGTGACCTCGCCGACCAACGGAGCGGCCGGGGTCGTTCCGGCGGTGCTGCGCTATTATCTCGACCATTGCGTTGGCGCCGAGCCCGGGAAGGTCGCCGATTTCCTGCTGACGGCCGCCGCGATCGGCGGCCTCATCAAGCACAATGCCTCGATCTCCGGGGCCGAGGCCGGGTGCCAGGGCGAGGTCGGTTCCGCCGCCGCGATGGCTGCGGCCGGGCTCTGCGCCGTTCTCGGCGGCTCGCCCGCCCAGATCGAGAACGCCGCCGAGATCGCGCTGGAGCACCATCTCGGCATGACCTGCGACCCCGCGGCGGGGCTGGTCCAGGTACCCTGCATCGAGCGCAACGGCATCGGTGCGATCAAGGCGGTGGCGGCCGCGTCGCTGGCGCTGCGCGGCGACGGCTCGCATTTCATGCCGCTGGACAATTGCATCGAGGCGATGCGCCAGACCGGCGAAGCCATGAACGAGCGCTTCAAGGAAACCAGCCTCGGGGGGCTCGCCGTCAACCTGCCGGAATGCTGAGCCCTCCCCTTCGATTTTTGCATGATGAGCTGGGCGCGCGTTGGGTAGGTTGAACGCATAGCCTGCAAGGATCGGATCGATGATCGTGGATGACTTCCGCTCGGATACGGTGACGCGCCCCGGCGAAGGGATGCGCGCCGCCATGGCCGCGGCCGAGGTCGGCGATGCCGTCTATAACGATTGCCCGACGACCAAGCGGCTGGAAGCGATGACCGCCGAGCGGCTCGGCAAGGAAGCGGCGCTCTTCTTCCCCACCGGCACGCAGGCCAATCTCGCGGGGCTGATGGCCCATTGCGAGCGCGGCGAGGAATACATCGTTGGCCAGATGGCCCACACTTATCGATTGGAGGGCGGCGGCGCGGCCGTGCTCGGGTCGATCCAGCCGCAACCCCTCCCCAACGAGCCGGATGGCACGATCGCACTCGACGCCATCGCCAACGCGATCAAGCCGAACGATTTCCATTTCGCGATGACGCGGCTCTTGGCGCTGGAGAACACCTTCAACGGCCTCGTCCTGCCCGATTCCTATCTGGAAGCCGCCACCGGGCTCGCCCGCTCACGCGGCCTTGCAACCCATCTCGACGGTGCCCGCCTGATGAACGCGGCCGCGGCCAGCAACCGGGACGCCGCCTGGATCGCCGGACAGTTCGACACGGTCTCGCTCTGCCTCTCCAAGGGCCTCGGCGCACCGGTCGGCTCCATCCTCGTCGGGCCGAAGGCGTTCATCGAAAAAGCCCGCCGCATCCGGAAGATGCTGGGCGGTGGCATGCGCCAGACCGGCGTGATCGCGGCCGCTGCGATCTACGCGCTGGAGCACAACGTCGCCAGGCTCGGCGAGGATCATCGGCGGGCCGCAGCGCTCGCAGAGGTCCTGGGACGTTTCCCTGAGCTCGGCGCGGGGCCGGCGCGTACGAACATGGTGTTCATGGCGCCGAAGGCGTTCGATACCGCAGCCTTCGCCGCATTCCTGCGCGAGCGTGGCATCGCCGTCAGCGGGCGCTACGGCACGTTGCGCTGGGTGACCCATCTCGATGTTGACGACGCCTCCGTCGCGCGCGTCGCCGAAACCTGCGAGCGCTTCTTCGACGGGCAGCAGGCGCCAGCCGCGAAGGCCCGGGCCTGATACGCAAAAGCGCGGAAGCGGCGGCTACGCTGACATTGCCGGTTCTCTCCGGCTCGCACGCAGAAGCGCCAGAACGAAGACGAGCGACAGTAGAAGCACGATCGTCGGCGCCGGCGCGCTGTCGAGGAAGAACGAGAGATAGACGCCCAGCAACGAGCCGCTCACGGCGATGGCGACCGATGCCAGGAGCATCGTGGCGAAGCGGCGGGTCAGCAGGAAGGCGATGGCGCCGGGCGCGATCAGCATGGCGATGGCGAGGATGATGCCGACGGCCTGCAGCGCGCCGACGATCGTCAGCGAGATCAGCCCGAGCAGGCCGTAATGCAGCAGCTTGACCCGCAGGCCGATCGCCTGCGCCTGCGCCGGGTCGAAGGCGTGCAGCAGGAAATCCTTCCACTTGACGGCGATCACTGCCGCCGTGAACGCGGCGATCGCTGCCGCTCCGGAAATATCCGCCCCGGACACGCCGAGCATGTCGCCGAAGAGGATGTGGTCGAGATGCACGTCGGACTGGATCTTCACGTAGAGCACGAGGCCGAGCCCGAACATGCCCGAGAAGACCACGCCCATCACCGTATCCTGCTTGATCCGACTGTTGTCCTTCAGGAAGCCGGTGGCGGTGGCGCAGATCATGCCCGCCACGAAAGCGCCGATGGCATAGGGAAAGCCGAGGATATAGGCGAGCACCACGCCGGGAAACACGGCATGGCTGATCGCATCGCCCATCAGCGACCAGCCCTTGAGCACCAGGAAGCAGGACAGGAGCGCCATCGGCACGGCGACGATCGCCGAGATCACCAGCGCGTTGACCATGAAGTCGAACCGGAAGGGCGACAGCAGCGTCTCGATCAGGATCATCAGCCGGCCTCCAGCTCGCAGGCGGCGCGGCGGCGGGCGGCCAACAGGCCGTGCTTGGGCGCGAGGAAGAAGGCGGTGAGGAAGATCGCCGTCTGCAGCACGACAATGATGCCGCCGGTGGCGCCGTCGAGAAAATAGCTGACATAGGCGCCGGTGAAGCTCGTCAGCGCGCCGATCGCGACCGCGATCATCAGGAGCCGCGGGAAGCGGTCGGTCAGCAGATAGGCGGTGGCGCCGGGCGTCACCACCATGCAGATGACGAGGAAGGCGCCGACCGTTTGCAGCGCCGCGACCGTCGAGGCCGAGAGCAGGGTGAAGAACATCAGCTTCAGCGCCGTCGGGTTGAGGCCGATCGAGCGCGCATGGCTCTCGTCGAAGAAGGTGACCATCAGGTCCTTCCATTTGACGAGCAGGATGGCAAGCGAGACGAAGCCGATGGCCGCAAGCTGGATCGTATCGGCCGGGGTGATGGCGAGCACGTTGCCGAGCACGATCGTCTGGATGTTCACCGAGGTCGGCGACAGCGACACCATGAACAGGCCGAGCCCGAAGAAGCTGGAGAAGATCAGGCCGATGATCGCGTCTTCCTTCAGCCGGGTCCGCTGGTTCAGGAAGAGCATCGCGCCGGCCGCGAGCCCGCCGGAGAAGAAGGCGCCGACCGAAAAGGGCAGCCCCAGCATATAGGCACCGGCCACGCCCGGCACGATCGCATGCGAGAGTGCGTCGCCGATCAGCGACCAGCCCTTCAGCATCAGATAGCAGGACAGGAAAGCGCAGACGCCGCCAACGAGGGCAGAGACCCACATCGCATTGCGCATGTAGCCATAGGCGAACGGCTCCAGCAGAACGGCGATCATTCCCGCTCTCCGTCGACGGCCTCGGCCTCCCGGCGGGACGCCTTGCCCTCGCGCAGGATCAGTGGTCGCTCGTCGTCGGTGAACACGCCGACCGGCGCCTGCCCGCCGCGGCCGGGCTCGTTCAGCACGAAATGACGCAGAACGCCGCCGAAGGCGCGCTGCAGGTTTTCCTGCGTGAAGGTCTCCGCCGTCGGGCCATGGGCCAGCACCGTTCCCTTGATCAGGATGGTGCGGTCGCAGAACTCCGGCACCGAGCCGAGATTATGCGTGGAGACCAGCATGACCCGGCCCTCGGCCCTCAGCTCGCGCAGCAAGGCGATGATCTGATCCTCGGTCTTGACGTCGACCCCGGTGAATGGCTCGTCGAGCAGGATGACCCGGCTGTCCTGGGCCAGAGCGCGCGCGAGGAAGACGCGCTTCTTCTGCCCGCCCGAGAGCTCCCCGATCTGGCGCTTGCGAAAGGCACCCATGTCGACGCGCTCGAGCGCCACGGCGACAGCCTCGTGATCGGCAGCCTTCGCGATGCGCATCATGCCCATATGGCCGTAGCGGCCCATCATCACGACATCCTCGACCAGGACGGGGAAGGTCCAGTCGACCTCTTCGGCCTGCGGCACATAGGCGATGAGGTTGCGGCGCAGCGCCTCGCGCACCGTCATGCCGAGGATGCGGATGTCGCCCTTCGCAAGGCGCACGAAGCCCATGATCGCCTTGAACAGCGTCGACTTGCCGGAGCCGTTGACGCCGACGAGCGCGGCGATCGTGCCTGTCGGGATGCGGAAACTCGCATCCCTGAGGGCGGTATGGCCGTTGCGGTAGGTCACCGTCGCATCGGTCACCGCGATGCCCGCACCCTGCTCAACAACGGGCGGAAGCGAGCGATCGTCGACGGGAGCGTTCACCGCGTCAGGCCCTTCGCGATCGTGTCCGCCGTAACCTTGAGCAGGTCGATATAGGTCGGGACCGGGCCGTCCGCCTCGCTCAGCGAATCCACGTAGAGCACACCGCCATAGTTGGCGCCGGTTTCGCGCGCGACCTGCTGGGCCGGCTTCTCGGAGATCGTGCTCTCGGAGAAGACCACGGTGATCTTGTTCTTCCTGACAGCATCGATGACCTTCCGGACCTGCTGCGGCGTCCCTTGCTGGTCAGCATTGATGGGCCAGAGATAGAGCTCCTTCAACCCGAAATCGCGCGCCAGATAGGAGAATGCGCCCTCGCTGGAGACGAGCCAGCGCTTCTCCGCCGGGACGGCGGCGAGCTCCGCCTTGATCGGCTCGATGACCGCCTTGATGCGGGCCTTGTAGGCCTCGGCATTGGCCTTGTAGGCCTCGGCGTTCTTCGGGTCGTGCTTGGCGAAGGCGTCGCGGATGTTGTCGACATAGATCAGCGCCACTGCCGGCGACATCCAGGCATGCGGGTTGGGCTTGCCCTTGTAAGGACCCTCGCTGATCCCCATCGGCTCGACGCCCTGCGAGACGACCACGCTCGGGACATTCCTGAGGTTCCGGAAGAATTTCTCGAACCACAATTCGAGATTGAGGCCGTTCCAGAGGATGAGCTGCGCGCCCTGCGCACGCTGAATGTCGCCCGGCGTCGGCTGGTAGTTGTGGATCTCGGCGCCCGGCTTGGTGATCGACTCGACCACGGCGACGTCGCCGGCGACGTTGCGCGCGATATCGGCGATCACCGTGAAGGTCGTGACGGCCTTGAACTTCCCCTGCGCCGCAGCGGGCGCCGAGCCGCATGCGACGACGAAAGCGGCGCCCAGCAAACCGATGAGAGCCGACCTGCGCGAACCGAGGGTCATGAGGCTTCCTTATTGATAATGAATTGCAAAAGCACCTCATTGCTAACCCGAAGCCTGCATGCTTTGCAAGTGCGATTGATTGGCAATTAGAGGCCCTGTCGGTCGTGCCGCTCACGCGGCCGCACAACGACTGAGGAGTTGAGAACGCTGCCGTTCATAGGCAACGCTTCGTAGCCGCGAGCGATCAGCTGTCGGCCCAGTCGCGCCACGGTCGACAGGGCCGGCACGATTGGAAATCATGCTCCCCTCAAGATCGGGGGGCATGTCACCCCTTTATCCTGCGACTTCACGATGGGATGTCCGGCTTCTTGGATACCGACGAGTGGCTGAGGAGCCTGAGCGCGCTCGGCGGCCCGTGCAAAATGAATGACAAGTTCAGCGACTCCGATGCGCCCGTTTCATCCTTTATTTCCGCTGTTCTTGCGTTCGCTTGGCGAACGACCCGGACTTAAGCTTTAGGAAAGTGCTCTGCCCAATCGTCCTTTCGATAACCGGGACGAAGCAAATGCCGCCTAAAGCTCTGGAATCCGAGAAATCAGTCGGCTTTGAAACGAGCGACGCGAAGCCGGATCAGGTTTCGGTTTCGGCTGCGGTTCGCGAGGCTGTTTCTCCAGCCGCCTCTGCCAACGGCCCGGAACCTCAGGACGCGCGCGCCCTGCAGAGCAGGCTGAAACGATATGTCGACAGCGGCGAGCCCAAGCCGGAGGCCGGAAGCATGGCACCGCAACCGGCCAGGCGGTCTTTGCTGACGCCTGGCGTCCGGCGGGCGGGCAAGGTTCTGCTGGGGGCGGCCGTTGTCGCCGTTTTTGGGCTGGTGCCGTTGCGCACGCTGCTTCAGACCTCCAGCGTCGAGGCCGTCGTCAATGCACGGCTCATGACGCTGCGCTCGCCCATCGCGGGTGAGGTCGTCGCATCGACGACGGACCTGGCTGCGTCCGATGCTCTTGCGCAAGGCTCGACCTTGCTCCGCATCGTCAATCCGCGAGCGGATCGCGGCCGGCTCGACGAGTTGGAGCAGACTCTTGGCAGGCTGGCGAGCCAGCGGGCGACGTTGAGCAGCAAGCTCGCCAGCGCGCAGACCGCCGAGGCCGATCTCGACCGGCAGGCCGAGGCGTTCAGGCTGGGCAGGATCGAGCAGTTAACCGCTCGCGCGGCCGAGCTCGAAAGCCAAATCACCGTCGCCGTCGCCAGGCGCGAGGAGGCGGCGGCTGCCTATGCCCGGGCCGAGACATTGGCGCGGACCGGGAACGTCACGGCTGCGGAGTTCGACCGCCTGTCGCGCGAAGTCACGATCGCGAAGGGGACCGAAACCTCGACGCGCCATCGGCTCACGGCCGCGACCGTCGAGCTTGCAGCGGCGCGCAACCGGATCTTCCTCGGCGACAGCTACAACGACCGGCCGAGCTCGGTGCAGCGCGGCGACGAGATGCGCCAGCGCATCGCCGATCTCAGCTCGGAACTGGCGGGCCTCGACGCGGAAACGAAACAGCTGGAAGCCGCGCTCGCCACGGCACGTGCGCGCCATCAGGCCCAGTCGGACGTCGCCATGACGCTTCCGGTGACCGGACGCATCTGGGAGGCGATGGTCTCTCCCGGCGAGCAGGTTCGTGTCGGCCAGGATCTCGCCCGGTTGATCGATTGCTCGACGGCGGTCGTGACGGCGAATGTCACGGAGTCCGTCTATAACCGCCTTTCGGTCGGCAGCTCCGCCCGCTTCGTGCCGGCCGATGGCGGCAGTGACCTGCAAGGGAAGGTCGTCAACCTGACCGGCCGTGCCACTGCGGCGGCGAATCTCGCGATCGAACCTGCCGCCCTGAGCAAGGAACCCTACCGGGTCACGGTTTCCGTGCCTGATCTCGGCACCGGACAGGTCTGCGCCGTGGGACGCACCGGCCGCGTCGTGTTCGGCGAACAGGCCTCGGCGCCGTGACGCACGATCTCCTGACCGCACTGGCGCCGGGCCTCGCTGCGGCCGGGCTTGCCGTCATGCTCACCCCGTTGCTGAGGCATGACCGGACACCCGCGCGCATGCTGATGGTTGGCGTCGGGCTGCTGCTGCTGCTGCGTTATTTCCACTGGCGCGTGACGTCGACCCTGCCGCCGGTCGGCTGGACGGCCGATTTTGCGGCTGGCAGCATTTTCCTCGTCGCGGAAGCGGCGTCGCTGTCGGCGGCGGTCCTGGCCTCGATCTTCCTGTGCCGGACACGGAACCGTTCGCCCGAGGTCGAGGCGAACAAGGCCTGGCTCGCAAGCCTGGAGCCGCCGCTGGTCGATGTCCTGATCTGCACCTACAACGAGGAAGAGGCCATCCTCGAGCGCACCATCATCGGCGCGACCGGGATGAACCACGGCAATTATCGCGTCTGGGTGCTCGACGACGGCCGCCGCCCCTGGCTCGAGGAACTGTCGCAGCGCTTGGGCTGCCGCTATCTGACCCGGCCGGACAACAGCCATGCCAAGGCCGGCAACATCAATCATGCTCTGGCGCATCTGGCGACCCTGCCGGATCCTCCTGCGTTCATCTCGATCCTGGACGCGGATTTCGTCCCGCTCCCGGATTTCCTCCCGCGAGCGCTGTGCCTGTTCCGGGATCCGGGCGTCGGCCTGGTGCAGACGCCGCAGCATTTCATCAATCCCGACCCGATCCAGACCAATCTCGCCGCCGCCCATGTCTGGCCGGACGAGCAGCGCTTCTTCTTCGATGTCGTGCTGGCCTCGAAGGATGCCTGGGGCGCGGCGTTCTGCTGCGGCACCTCTTCCGTCATCCGCTTCGAGCCGCTGATGCGGATCGGCGGCTTTCCGACCGATTCCGTCACGGAAGACTATCTGCTGACGCTGCGGCTGAAGGAAAAGGGCTTCACCACCGCCTATCTGAACGAGCCGCTCACGCTCGGGCTCGCCCCCGAAGGCCTCAAGGAATACATCACGCAGCGCGGCCGCTGGTGCCTGGGTTTCATGCAGATCACGCGTGGGCGCAGCGGCCCGTTCTCGCGCACATCGAGCCTCACCTTCATCGATCGCCTGTCTCTGGTGGACACCTTCCTCAACTGGACCGCCGTCTACATCGCGAAGCTGCTCGGGCTGCTCGTCCCGATCGGCTACCTGCTGTTCGGCATCCATACCGTCGATGCCAATCTCTACGACCTGCTCGGTTATTTCCTGCCGTTCTTCCTGTGGCACTCGGTCACGATGAGCTGGATCTCGCGCGGCCGCTCGCTGGTCTTCATGACCGACGTGTCCCAGTTCATCGCAGCTCCAGCGATTCTGAAAGCGGTCTTCACCGGGCTTCTGCGGCCGCGGAACCAGAAGTTCAAGGTCACCGCCAAAGGTGGCGACCGGGGCCAGCGCTTCATCGAATGGCCGCTCGTGAAGATCTACGGCAGCATCATTCTCCTCACCCTGGCCGGGCTGGTCTATGCCTTCGCGATCCATGTGCGCGGCGACAGCCTGACTTCGGGCGGCCTGGCCTTCGCCTGGAGCTGGTATAACCTGATTGTCCTCATCATCGTCTGCTTCGTCTGCATCGAACAGCCACGCCGCCGCAAGGCGGAGCGCTTCGCGACCGACGAGGCGATCATGCTCGAATGTGCCGGGCAAAGCCTGATCCTGCGGCTGACGGACATTTCCATCACTGGGGCTGGGCTGCGCGGCGAACCTCCTGCGCCGCTGGGCACGGCCGTCATCTGCACGATCGGCGGGCGCGCGGTCCGCGGCACGATCGTGCGCAAGCTGGCGGACGGTTTCGCGATCAAGTTCGACGAGGAGCTGAAGACGCGCATCGAGATGATCCGCGGCTTCTACGCCGGCAACTATGTCAAAGCCTTTGCGCAGGTCGCGACATTGGGCGTGACCACCGCCGTCGTGCGCCGGCTCTTCGACTGAAGCGACCCCAAAAGTGGAGCGTGGCAGAGCGATCGGTCGCGGCTGTCGGTATTCTCAACGCCCGCGAAAGTGACGCATGTCCCGAGCGCGAACGACATCAGTCCAGAAGCGTTCGAGCGCGCTTCGGCGTGATGCTCGGCTTTGACCACGAAACCGGGAACCGTCCAGATAGGTCGGCGGTGTCTAACGGACCGGGCGCGGTCCCGCGTGACGGGACGCATTCAAGCCGCGATCTCGCGAACGCCCTGCGTCGCTTCCTCAGCAAACCGACGGTATGGGGCGTGCACATGGGTTGGCACGTCGATAATCGACCCATCGACAATCGAGCAGGCTTACGTTGCGATTGGGTGGCCGAATCTAGGCGATCTGCGGAATCATCCAAACAAGGAAGCCTTCAACGCTGCCCTAGCCGCACACGTGGCCGAGGGCCAAGCGGGCGCTGATCGTGCCGGACAAGGCGCAGCGCGTCCACCGATTCCACGCCAATACGCTGCACGCGCTGGCCGAACATGCTGACGGCGGCCGGCCTCATCCATCCCGAAGAGCTCGGCCCACGCCGTCTCGTGCGCCGCGTCAGCGCCACCGAGATTCGCCTGTTCTCCGATCTGCACGTCTTCCTGCAGCCGTGCGAATTGCGGACCGGGCTCTGCGAGCACACCTTCCATCGCCGCAACGGGGACGTCGCCCGCACCGACAGCTTCGACAGATTGTCGTGAGTGCATTCCCGCCGGGACAATGATGGAAGCCGGACACGCAACGCAGGCGCGCAATAAGACCGTAGCGTTTTCGGAGGAATGTGCCCAGTATCGATCCAGCTATGAATAGCTCGCCCTGTACCTTCCGATTGAACGGGGCGAACAATGGCTAAGGGGTGAACAAATGTCTGAGCAGTCTCGGATGGCGCATGCGCAGCGGTTCTCCTCGGCCTTGCGCCTTTCCTCCACAACGCTCGCGGCGCTCCTCATCTTCGGCCTCGGCGCGGGCGCCCTCGCCCAGCAGCCGGCGCCCACCGCCGTTCCCGTCGGCACCGTGATCGCCGAGAAGCGCGCCATCACCCAGACCGCCGATTTCGTCGGGCGGATCGAGGCGGTGAACCGTGTCGACATCCGCGCCCGCGTCACCGGCTATCTCGAAGAGGTCCTGTTCAAGGACGGGGCGACCGTCGCCGAGGGGGCTCCGCTCTTCCGCATCGAGCGCAGCCCGTTCGAGGCCGCGGTCGAGCAAGCGCAAGGCGCGCTCGAGAAGGCCCAGGGCGCCCTCCAGAACGCCACGGTGCAGCGCCAGCGTGCCGAGGACCTGCTGAAGACGAATGCCGGCTCGGTCGCCATCCGCGACCAGCGTGTCGCCGACGAGAAGGGCGCGCAGGGCGACGAAACCACGGCCGCCGCCAACCTGAAGACCGCCCAGATCAATCTCGGCTACACCGAGATCAGGGCGCCGATCGCCGGCCGGATCGGCCGCACCAAGGTGACTATGGGTAATGTCGTCGGCCCCGATACCGGCGTGCTGGCCCAGATCGTCAGCGACAACCCGATGTATGTCACCTTCCCGGTCAGCCAGCGCGAATTCCTGGCGCTGAAGACGAACCGGTTGCCGGCGGACGGACAGGCCCCGCTGGTCAGCCTCAAATTCTCCGACGGCTCGACCTACGACCAGAAGGGCCGTGTCGACTTCGTCGACGTCTCGGTCGAGCGCACCACCGATACCGTGCTGGTGCGCGCCACATTGCCCAATCCCGCCGGCAAGCTCCTCGACGGCACGCTGGTGCGCGTCGCCGTCCAGGCCGACAAGAGCGAGGAAAAGGTGCTGGTCCCGCAATCGGCGCTGATCGCCGACCAACAAGGCTCCTATGTCTTCGCCGTCGAGGACGGCAAGGCGGTGGTGAAGCGGGTCAAGGTCGGCGCCGAGGCCGGCTCCTATGTCGCGATCGACCAGGGCCTTTCCGGCAACGAGCAGATCGTTATCCAGGGTCTGCAGAATCTCCGGCCCGGCGTGCCGGTGCTGGCTTCGCCGGTGACCCTTACGACCGGCCGGAGCTGACGTCATGCTGAGCTCCGTCTTCGTTGACCGGCCCCGGCTGGCGATCGTCATAGCGCTCATCACCACGATCGCGGGCCTGATCTCGCTGTTCGCGATTCCCGTCGCGCAATATCCCGACATCGTGCCGCCGCAGATCTCGGTCCGGGCGTCCTATCCCGGCGCCTCGGCCGCCGTGGTGGAGCAGACCGTAGCCCAGCCGATCGAGGCCCAGATCGTCGGCACCGACAAGATGCTCTACATGAAGAGCGTCAGCGGCAACGACGGCAGCTACTCGCTGCAGGTCTCCTTCGAGCTCGGCACCAATCCCGACATCAACAACGTCAACGTCAACAACCGCGTCCAGCTCGCCTTGTCGAAGCTGCCGCAGGAGGTCCAGCGCAGCGGTGTCGTCGTCAAGAAGCAGTCCTCGGCCCTTCTCGGCGTCATCGCCGTCTATGCGCCGAAGGGCAACTACAACCAGCTCTTCGTCTCGAACTACGTCACCATCAACCTCCTCGACGCGATCAAGTCCACGGCCGGCGTCGGCGACGCCGCGCTCTTCGGCGCCCAGGACTACGCCATCAGGGCCTGGGTCCGCACCGACAGCCTGACCGGCCTCAACATCACCACCGGCGACATCATCGCCGCGATCCAGGGCCAGAACGCGCAGGCCGCGGTCGGCCGCATCGGCGCCCGCCCGATCTCCGACGACCAGCAGCTCCAGCTCAACATCCAGACCAAGGGCCGCCTGACCTCGCCGGAGGAGTTCGGCAAGATCGTGCTGCGCACCAATGCCGACGGCTCGGTCCTGCGGCTCTCGGACGTTGCGCGCCTCGAGCTCGGCGCCGCCAATCTCGACCGCGACACGCGCCTGAACGGCGGCCCGGCCGTGCTGATCGGCGTCTACCAGGCGCCCGGCGCCAACGCCCTCACAGCCCTCGAATCCGTCAAGAAAACGATCGGCGATCTCGAGAAGTCCTTCCCCGACGGCCTCGCCTGGAAGGTCACCTACGACCCGACCGCCTTCGTCACCGCCACGATCCACGAGGTTCAGAAGACGCTGATCGAGGCCTTCGCCCTCGTCGTGCTTGTCGTCTACATCTTTCTCGGCAATCTCAGGGCGACGCTGATCCCGACCGTCGCCGTGCCGGTAAGCCTGGTCGGCGCCTTTATCGTGCTCAACGCCATCGGTTATTCCGCCAACACCGTCTCGCTGCTCGCGGTGGTCCTCGCCATCGGCATCGTCGTCGACGACGCGATCGTCGTCATCGAGAACGTCGAGCGCGTGATGGAGGAACATCCGGAGCTCTCGCCGGCCGAGGCGACCAAGCGCGCCATGGGCGAGATCGTCGCACCGATCATCGCGATCACACTGGTGCTGCTCTCGGTCTTCGTGCCGGTCGCCTTCATCCCGGGCATCTCCGGCGAGCTCTTCCGCCAGTTCGCCGTCACCGTGGCGGTCGCGATGGTGCTCTCGGCGATCAACGCACTGACGCTGTCGCCCGCGCTCTGTGCCATCCTGCTGAAGCCGCATCACGGACCCCGGCGCGGCCCGATCGGCCTTATCATGCGCGGCATCGACTGGACGCGCGACCGTTACGGCAACGGCGTGGCGCGCCTCGTGCGCATCTCGGCCATCAGCCTTGTTCTGACCGCGGCCTTCGGCGCCGGCATCTACGCCATGAGCCGGGTCACGCCGACCGGCTTCCTGCCGGAGGACGATCAGGGCGCCTTCTTCGTCGTTGCGCAGTTGCCCGACGGCGCCTCCATCGGCCGCACATCGGCGCTCGCCGCCGAGGTCGAGGGCATCCTCAAGACCGAGAAGGCGATCGCCGATTATTCCACGGTCATCGGCCTCAACTTCATCGACAATTATTCCCAGCCCAATGCCGGCTTCTTCGTCGTAACCCTGAAGCCGTTCGACCAGCGCACCAGCCCGGAGGATTCGGCCTCTGCCGTCATCGCTCGGCTCGCCCAGAAGTTCCGCAGCGTGCGCGACGGCAATGTCGTCCCGGTCGCGCCTCCGCCGATCATCGGCCTCGGCAGTGGCGGCGGCTTCAGCTACGTGCTGATGGATATGGGCTCTTCCGACGCCAAGGCGCTCGGCCAGGCGCTGCGCGGTCTGACGGTTGCCGCCAATCAGGACCCGCAATTGCGGCGGGTGTTCTCGACCTTCTCGGATTCGGCGCCATCGATCTATCTCGACATCGATCGCGAAAAGGTCCAGATTCTCGGCGTCGCCCTAAGCGACGTCTTCCAGGCCCTCCAGGCCTCGCTCGGCGGCTATTACGTCAACGACATGAACCTGTTCGGCCGCACCTGGCAGGTCCAGGTCCAGGCCGAAGGCACCGACCGCGCCTCGGTCAACGACATCTACCGCATCAACGTCCGCAGCAAATCCGGCGACATGGTGCCGCTGCGCTCCTTCGTCGAGGCCAAGGTCGTGGTCGGCCCGCAGGCGCTGATCCGCTACAACAACCGCCTGGCGGTGACGCTGCAGGGCTCGCCTGCCTCTGGCGTCTCCTCGGGTCAGGCACTGAAGGCGATGGAGGCGGTCGCGGCCAAGACGCTGTCACCCGGCTATCGCGGCGAATGGACCGATGTTTCCTTCCAGGAGAAGCGGGCCGAAGGGCAGACGGGGATCATCCTCGCCTTCGCGCTGCTCTTCGCCTATCTCTTCCTGGTCGCGCTCTACGAGAGCTGGACGATCCCCGTGCCGGTGCTACTCTCGGTAGCGGTCGGCGTCCTCGGCGCCTTCATCGCGATCGTCCTGGCGAAGCTGACGCTCGACCTCTACGCCCAGATCGGCATCGTCGTGCTGATCGGCCTCGCCGCCAAGAACGGCATCCTGATCGTCGAGTTCGCCAAGGAGCTGCGCGAGAAGGGCCACCCGCTGCTGCACGCGGCGACCGAAGGCGCGCGCCTGCGCTTCCGTCCGGTGATGATGACCTCCTTCGCCTTCATCCTCGGCCTGCTACCGCTGGTGATCGCGGAAGGACCGTCGAAACTCGCGCGGCGCGATGTCGGCACCCCCGTCTTCGGTGGCATGCTCGCAGCATCCTTGATCGGCATCTTCGTGATTCCGGCGCTCTATGTGATCTTCCAGTCCTTGCGCGAGCGCCTGCGGCCATCGACCCGCCCCAAGGAGGAGCAGGTCTGAGACGAGTCCCCTCATCGACGGACCGTCACATCGGTCCGTCGATGAGGGTGCAGTCCTGCCCCGCGGCGGCCAGCGCCTGCAGCTGAGCCAGCGCGATCCGAAGCAGCTCGGGACGAGCGCCGAAGCGGAACCGGACGAGACGCGGCAGCTGCAGCAGCCAAGCGCCTTCCTCGCTCAGCACGAGTTCGACATGGTCGAGACACGCCGCCAGCCGGATCACCTTGCGGCCGTCGCAGGCCAGACCTTGGTCGGTGCGTTCGAGGTAGAGCAGGCCTTCGACCCCGACGGCTGGTGGCGGCCGGGTTGCCCGCCACACGCGACATGCAGGATATCAAGCGGATCCCCGCCGCCGCGAAGCGAGTGAGAGCACGAGGAGGTCGCGTCTCCGGTGAAGACCTCCTTGATCTCGAAACCATCCACTCCATTCTCCAAATCGGCGGGTCATATGGGGCACCCTGGCGCGGGATCAGTCCATTTCGGAGAACTGCGCCTCATCCGAAATCCTGCATTGCCGAAGCAGTTGGGATCGGCTATCCAGCCTGCACGGTTAGCGCCCGTAGCTCAGCTGGATAGAGCGTTGCCCTCCGAAGCTGGGAATCACGCCCGAGTATTTACCGAATAGACTAGTTATTTCAAACGCTTAGGGCCTGATTTAGTGCGTTAAGCGCACTCGTCATCCGGATCGGCACGATCTCGCAGCAGCCGCTCAAACTCAGGTGCTATAAAGGCTGGCTTGCCCTCGCGAGCTAGGGGGCAACCGCTGCCTATTCCAAGCTTCCTTGCTGCCGATTCCCGTCACCCAACTGGACAGCTCCAACAGCATCCAGTGCTGCAGCTGGCGCCCGCCACGAACCACCCGAGCGCGCTACGCAGCATCTGCATTAAGCCGACCCCACAGGAGGGCGGCGCCAGCGCGGAATTGCGCCAGCCGCTCGGCATCGCCGTCCTCTGCGGGCTGCTGATCAGCCAAATACTGACGCTCTACATCACCTGAACCGGCGCGGATGCTACTCACCTGCGCGGCCAACAAGGGAATGGCGACTGTCGCAGCGATGGTCGAACCCCTCATTGGTTGCTGCACGTTCGACGATCGTTAGCCAGCCAGCGGTTTAAGCCATCTCGAATGGACCCAGCCCTTGTTCCGATAGCTCACTGCGCGCGTTTTTGTTGAAGAGCACTTAAAATTGGGAGTCCGGTAGACTATCCCGGCCCAATCGCCGCGATTCTCGAAAACGACGACTACCTCTCCGTTGTGGAGTTCGTCGAGCTTTCGGAATTGACTGCCTGGCCCGGAGCGGACGGCAAGAAAGCCATCGCCACCAGACTTCACCCCGAAACGGCGCTCGTGGCGCAATTTGCCGCCTGCCCGTCGCCACCTTGCTCCATGACCGGAACGTCGAGGTTGGCAGCGGCGAGCTCGAAACCGATGATCGACAGCGCGCTCGCTGCCACGAGACCGGCAATGAGATGACGTTTCATTGCGCCCCCCCTTTGCTGTGTGCCTTCCGTAATACCATATGCTATTACCACTATCTCGTCATTGCGATTTCCGGAAATCGGCGATCCGGGCGGCCGCGTCCCGGCTCATCCCATCCAGCACGGCGGCCCGGGAGAGAAGACGCAGGCTCTGCTTGGCGTGACGCGAGGCTGGGTCAAGGCGTCAAAGGCCGGAAGCGGTGAAATCGGTCCTCAGCGAGACGGCGGCAGGCATGACGCGAATCCTACTCGCACCAACGGAGTCGCCACAACCGCTCCGCAGATACCCTCTTGAGTGAAAGTCCAGGGCCGTTGGTATCAGTGGCTGCTGCCGGGCCTGCCTGTTCCCGGCAGAACTGTGGGAGCGCGCCCGGTTCGCCAGGGTCAACTCATCGGCGAACGGATTTCCAGCGCAGCTAGAGATGAGCGTGATTACCACGAGCGTCACCAAGACCGACGCCGCCGCCCTGACCGGCATCATCATCAGCGAATCCCATGTGTCCCGTGCTTTCGCCTCGGATCGCGGAATCGCGGTAAAGCAGGTCAAGCAGCACAGCCGAAAGGCCACCTTGCCCGGAGCCCCGCTGGGGATCGGCAGTGCTCTGCTCGGAGCCGCGATCGTTCATCCCCAGGCACGCACTGCCGAGGCCCGCCATAGGCGCTTCCACGGCAGATAGCCTCTTCGGCGGGGCTATGGCCTGCGCTGGGTTTGCGAGGAGGTCTGCTTCGAGAAGCCGATCCAGCGCTTCGATCGCTGCTTCGGCGATGGTGATCGTCGGTTACAACACTCTCTGATGCCCTCTGTCAGTCAGATTCTCGTTTCATGAAATTCTGCCGGCCTCTCTGCTGAGCCCCGAAATTATTGGCAATCCAGCCGGCCTGCCGCGCTCTGCAATTCCCCAAATTCTTTGTATATTGCCTTAAGTTCATCAGCTGATTTCTGGAAATGTTTCTTACGCTTGCGATCCTCTAAGAATTGATACCAACGGGCAGCTATCTGCGATTTTCGAGCTGGGTCCGCGGTTGACTGGATATCCTTGACGTGTTGGTTGGCCTGATTACCAAACTCAGCAACCTCGGCATCCTCGGTCTTACGTCGGTGCTCGAGGACCTGATTCAAACTCTTGCTGATGTTGGACTGCAGCTCTTGGAGCTCTCCGACTCCGAAGCTCTGGCACCACGCCGTATTATCTTTCATGCCTTCGATGATCTGGCGATAGCAGGCGATGGCGGACGCAGCGTCTAGGTGGATCAGGCAAGCGCGCGCCGTGTCCGACGCTCCGGCAGGGCCTGAGTGGCAGGCTGCCAAGGCTAACACGACGAGGAACCGTGAGAAGCCCGCACTGGACATGATCGGACAATGCTACAGGAGCCAAGTCGATCGTCAATCCTCGCAGCGCGTGTGTGTAAATTGACGTCTCAAAGGATGCTTCAGGCAAAAACGTTGCGCTATCTGATTAATATTCGAAAATACATCGAGTTATTTCTCGAAATAATGTCAAATAATCAATGCGCAATTACTTACAACTAATGTGTCTTAACGTAAATTAATATCTACATCTGCTTCAGACAATTTATATTATACTTCAATGGCAACATGAATAATTTTCGCGTCACCCATATTTAATTGACATCGATCTTACCGACGCGGCTCAACTTGCTCTCAAGGCGAAATTGCGACATTTTCATTAAATTAGGAACTAACAACGGTTCGCATTGTATTCCAGCGCTGGAGGTCGACGATGCCTCAGTTCGCGCCTGCTTTGCTTGCCTTCTTACTGACAATCATCCTCCCTTGCGCCCATCCTGTGCGCGATAGCGCGCGAGCAGAGGAACGGCTCCTGTCTCACCCGCGTGTTGAACAAGGCGGCGCTCCGCTCACGCTGGCGCAATACCACGATGGCGGGCCTGCCCACAGCAACGCGAGTGCCGTCTTTGCGGCTCAGTCGATGCTGGGGCGCCTGGGCTACGCGGTGGGTGAAGCTGATGGAGAAATGGGCCCCCGAACGCTTGAAGCGATCGTCGCCTTCCAGCGCGCTCAAGGAATGCCCGCCAATGGCCGCCTTGATGCCCAGCTGATCACGCAGTTGCAGGCCGCGATTGCCGCGAACTATAGAGCGCCGGATCGGGGCAATGGCGCTGGAGGGGCGGCGGCGCAGCCAGGCGATACGTCCAGCGACCGCGCCAGCTTCGACTGCTCCAGGGCGAGACGGCCGGATGAACGCGCCGTATGCTCCTCGCCCGAGCTGCGCCGTCTTGACCGCGAACTCGCACAACTCTACCTGCCGGCCTCCCGCGAGCGCGCCAATCGAGACCTGCAACAACGCTTTCTCGCCGAGCGGGGCGAATGCCGCAGCAACATCGATTGCCTGCGGCAGATCTACGGGCTTCGTCTGGCGGAACTTCGGCGCGCATCAGGCTTGCCCCCTACCGCGTCATCGCCCGATCTCGCAGGGCCGGCCTCGCTCAGGGAGATGCTGCCGGAGCTTCGTCTGCATCAGGGCCATCCCGCCACCGACAAGTATGCTCCGAACACACGGCGCGGCATCAGTCATCTGCTGACGTTGGTGCGCTTCAACGAGAATCGGAGCCTGCTCGATGACCCGCGCACGGCCCTGACCTTCGCCCAAGCCTTTCTGACCGCCCCACGCCGAGCCGAGCTCCTCCGCTACAGCAACTGGGCCGGCAAGAACGAATTCGAGCAGGACCGCGCCTACAAAGCGTTTATCGAACGCGATGCGCCGGCGCTGCTCCAGGCTGCCCCCAGGCTGCCCATGCAGATGGTCATCATCGATGATTTCCAGGTCGGCCGCTATGACCAGGCCCGCAAGGGCTTTCCCGTGGCGGGGCTGCGGCTGGAACTCGATGGCGTTCCTGCACAATTTCCCATTCCAGACTTCCTGCCCATGGACGAAGCCGCCGCAGAGCAGGCCCTGCGGCAATTGGGGGACAGCCGCCGCTTCCAGATAGCGGCGACGATCACCCTGACGCGTGTCGGCTCGGCGGGGCGCGATCTATCCTATCGGCTTGTGCGGTTGACTGCCTATTCCGATGATGCTCTTCGCACCGTGCTTCATCAGTTCCCGGCCGAACAAGCGCCCATCTCCGCCGCAGAGGGTCAGTCCGTCACTCATCGGCTGGAGAGCGCCGATGTAACGGCCGAGACGATTCTTCTCGCCCAACTCAAGGCCGGCCTTGACCCGGAGCCACCTCTGGACTGGGCTGCCGAAGCGAGGGCGAGACTGCAGCTGGAGCAGAGGATCTACGCCAGCAACACCGGGACGAACTGGAGGGCGCACGATCCCTGGGGCCCGTTCTTCTCGCGCTCGGCCTCGCTGCCGACCGGGCGCCAGGACGCCTATGCGGCCTGGACCCGCGAGCGGGCTAAAGCTCTGCCGAACCGACTGGTGTTGCGGTCGCGCGGTCATCTCACGGCCGACGGAGCGGTCGAAAACACGCGCTTGCCCGGCACAGCTGGCATCCCTGCCGTGCTACCAGAAATCCAGCTCTCCATCTTCTCCGGACTGGATGGGAGCAGCAGCGCCGTGGCCTATACCGGAGCGCAGATCAAGGGACTGGACGAGCTCATCGGCCGCAGCGTCGGCGGAACCGCGAACCGGCTGGTTCTGATTGGACGGGAGCGCCCCGATGAACTCCGGGCGCTGCTGTTCGAGCAGCCGGTCAGCGATTACCGCATTAAGGTCGACATCGAGAAGCTGCAGGCGCAGGCGAGCCGCATTCGAGCGGCCAATGGCGACGCACGCCCGGAGGTTCGGTTCAGCCTGAGCCATGCCCCGCCGAGACGTCTCACGGCTGACCGGCTGAAGCTCGTTGTGCTGCCCGTGAAGGGCCTTTCGGCATCGCTGCTGCTTGGTGGCCAGGAGGTCGGCAACGCCTCCTTCGAGCATCAGGCTCTACCAGCCTATGGCGCAGGCGATCGCGCTATCGAGCGGCCGACTGAAGCTGTGCTGCCGCTCGATGCAGAAACGATCGATCTGCTGCTCGTCAAGCATCTGCCGGATTCGCTGAACGATGCCGACTGGGCCCGGATGCTCTATGCCCGGTTCGCGTTGGAAAAACGGCCCATGCCGGGGCAGACGGTCCGTTGGGGGCGTCATTTCAGGAATGTCAGCCTGGAACCGGAGGCGAAGGATCTCCTCCGGCTGCTCGAAGGCTTCAAGGCATGGTCTCGCGCGCGCGCAGACATGCTCCCGGCAAAGTTCCAGACTCAGTTCGCGCGAACGCGGGAGACGCTGGTGCGCTTCAGCAGCGCTCTGTCCGAACCCATGTCGGAAGAGGGGCTTCGATCGGGGCTCGCGGGTTGCCGGCAGGACGTAAATAGGGAGCCAGCCCAGTGCGACCGCTTGGAAGCCGCCGTTATTATGCAGGACCGGCTGACGCCAATTCTGAGCACACAGGGGTGGGAGAGCTTCGGGCTCAGGGTGCAATGCACCTGGAATGATGCCTACTGCGCCAAATCGGTGGCGCTCTGGCCCAGCCAGCCCAATGGCTTGACGCTGAACACCCTGTTCGAACTGTCCCAGCAGGTGATTACGAGACTGCCCGCGCCGGACGGGCGCAACGCGGATCTCGTCTTCATCGTCGAGGTCACCGGCGCGCGCATCGCGGATCGGCTACCGGAGTCGGACCGGGCCGCTGCGGGCCTCAATCTTCGCAAGCCGCCGGTCAAGCTCCCCGTTCCGGTCCTCAGCCTCACGCTCACAAAGGCCGACATGGTCGATCCGACCACGAAGCAGGTGCGGCTTCCCTTGTCGCTGGAGCCCATCCAGCCGCAACCAGTCAAGCCCGTGGCGCCCAAAGTGTCCGCTGGACGCTACGACATCATCGGAATCAGGCTGGGCCAGAGTTTCGCGGAGGCTGAGAAGCTGATCCGCAGCCATATGGAGGTGGGCCGAGTGCTCAAGGGCACAAGAGCACGCTCTGACAATCCGCTGATCACGCCGGCGACATCCGGCAAGCTTTTCGTCTCGGCGGATGGCCGCGAAATCATTGCCTTGATCGACGAGCCGCCCGCCGCGCCGGACCGGGTGCTCGCCGTCTGGCGTCGGATCTATTCCGAGGCCGGCCGGGTTCCTGTGCACGAAGTCCTGGAGGCGTTGCGCCAGAAATACGGGCCCGCCAATTCCGGGCAGGTCCATGAGAACTTCAACCTCTGGACGGAGAACGGCTGGAAATGCGGGCCCTCCACCTATTCCTACGGTGGCCAGCAGGTCGCCCTGGCGACGAACTGGTTCGATAATCAGGCGACCCCGTTCGTCAGCTTGCCGGACGGCCAGGTTGTTCCCGATGTCCGGTTTCCACAAGGCATGCTGAACCCGCTCGACCGGCGCAGCGTGCAGGGCACGTGCGGCGAAGCGCTGAGCGTCAATATCGAATTCAGCGCCTCGCGCGGCTTGCGGGCGGGATTTCCGACCAGGAGCCTGGACTGGGTGGAATCGATCCTCAGCGACATCGAACCCTATGCCGAGGCGTTTACGAAAAGCCGAAAGGCGCGACAGGACACAGGGCAAAGCGCCACAACCGAACCATCCGGCCGGGCGCCCAGGATCAAGTTCTAGATCTTCGGAGCAGCTGCCACGCCGTCTCACCTGCAGGAGGATCGTCATGCATCGCATAGGACCAACGATCCTCAGCCTCACCTTGGCGGCGATTGTCGCGCTGTCTGCGCCCTTGAAGACACAGGCCCAGGAGGAGCCGTGGACTGGCCGCTGGGGAGCGCCGAGCTGCGGCCCGGGCCAGACTGAGATTGTCTTGAGTCGGTCGACACTTGACCTCTCGACCTTTGATACCGCCTGTCGGGTCAGGAGTGTGCGCCAGCGCGGGCCCACGTTTGAGATCGAGGCCAGTTGTAGTGGCGAGGGCGGACAGCGCCGGATGACGTTCTCCGTCCAGGTCGCAGGCTCCGTGTTGACATTCGTTGCCATGCGCGGGTTCGACTTTGAACCAAAGCGCTTTCACAAATGCGTTGCTCCAGTCCCGGATACGCGCTCGCCAAGCGCCGCAAGCTCGCCATCACAAGGTTTATCGGGAATCCAGCTGCCACTTCCGCGAGGTTACTATGTCGCGAACGATACCCCCTGCCGCCTTGCCTCCAATGGCACACTCAGCCTTCTTCGGCGCGATGCCATGGGAGCCGGTCGCGAATTGTGTCAGTTCCAGTCGATCGAACGACTGAGTGGGTCGCGCTACCGAGTCCGAGAGAACTGCCAGGAAAACGGTGAGCAGATCGTTCTCTACGAAATTCTTGGGCAAGACCGCTATCGAAGAACCAGCCCGACGGGACTAGCCTACGCCGCGCGCTATTGCCCGCAAAGCCAATTGCCTCCGCCGTGGAAAACCATTCCGATCGATGATTTGATCCGCTGAGGCTCGCATGCCCGCTCCACTACCAATAGAGCACTCGCGCAAAGCAACGAAAGTCATAACTCAGTAAATATTTGCGAAGAGGCAGGCCATGCTCTGGTTATTTCTCAAGATGACTATGGCCATTTCGATACTTGTGGGCTCCGGACTATGGACGCCGGCAAAAGCAGATTCTTGGACAGCTGTTCCGCGCAAGGGAGCACCAGCTGTCACCGTCAGTAAGACAGCGACCGACGGGCGAACCGTATTTCGCGGCGGCTGCAATAAGCTTTTGGGGCCGGGATTGACGGGCTCGTTCGAATCCTACTCAGGAAATGCGCTGCAAAAGGTCGACGATCGGAGTGAGCCCGTCAGCTTTGAGATAAGCGGCGATGCGGGCACAGAACGTTTCGCTGGCAGCATGCATTATGTCGCCAGAGAGAAGACCTGGGTTATCACAGGCCTGCTGCCGCCGGCCATCATAGGCGCTCTGGGTCGTGGCGACAGGCTTACGGTTCGCAACGGACAGGGAACCGCCGCGTTTGCTTTCACACTTGAGGGCGCCGCGACCGCCGCTGCAACCATGCAAAAGAATTGTGGTTTTGCGGGCGCGGAGCCGCCCCAGATGAGGAACAAGGAGCCTTCAATCGCAAACGGGCCCTCGGGGTTCAAGCCGGGAGAGTTCGAGAGGAAGTGCATCGCGTGCCTGAAGGAGGCCCACAGCTTGGGGCGCAGCGTCGGCGGCTTTTGCCCTGTTCACTGCGCCGATGTTTACGGGAGAATGGTCTGCGACAGGAATGGATCGTGCCGGCCTGGCCCATAGCAGGGCGCTGCCCACACCTACCCGCCTATGGCGCGACGCTTCTAGGGGTGAGCGTCGGCGCAGAGCAAGCGCTAGTCGCGCCGTTTATCTGAGCCATGATCGGTCACAGCCACGATACGCTCCAGAAGACCCCCATGCGGAGCCTGCAAGCTGCCTGCTTTGCGAACAGACAGAGCATTGCCTACCTAAGGTGGCCCGGATCACAGCACCGCCATTGCGGAAGTCCTTGGCCGGCCAGGTATCCTGATATCTGGTCGATTTGCCTGAGTGACGACCGGCACACCAGCGCCACATCCGGCTCGGATTTCTCCGTGCCGAGCCCGGAATCCTCCTTGGCCCCGAGCGCCTGGCGTCCTGTAGTCATCGGACGAACAGGGCTGATCCGCAATGGCTACGATCCGGAAACTCCGCGGCAGATGGCAGGCACAGGTGCGACGGCGTGGCCTGGCACCCAGGGCAAAATCGTTCGATCAAAAATCGGACGCCGAGAAGTGGGCGCGGTCCCTGGAGAGTGAGCTTGATCGCTGCGGAATGCTGCCTGACACGCGCGTAGCTGAATCTACGACGCTGCGCTCGATCTTAGAGCGCTATATGACGGAAATATCGCCCAGGAAGCGCAGCGCCCATACCGAAGTTTCGCGGATCAAGGCGCTGCTACGTCGTCCTCTGTGTCACCGCACGTTGGCGCTGCTGTCGACCTCGGATCTCGCAACATATCGTGACGATCGCCTCAAGACCGTGTCGCCATCGACTGTGATCCGAGAGCTGAACACGATCAGCCACGCGATCGATACCGCGATGCGCGACTGGGACGTCTACTTGCACCGCAACCCCTGCAAGCTCGTGCGCCGTCCGAGCCCACCTCGAGGGCGCAACCGCCGCCTGCGCGACGACGAGGAGCAGCGTCTCCTTGATGCTGCCGACACGGGGAGAAACATCTACATGCGCGATCTGATCGTGTTGGCGATCGAGACCGGGATGCGTCGCGGTGAGCTGCTTTCGCTCGACTGGCAGCATATCGATCTGGACGCCCAGATCGCGCACTTGCCGGTTACGAAAAACGGCGAGTCCCGCGACGTTCCACTATCCTCGCGAGCACGCGGCGTGCTCCAGCGACTCTGGGAGGCCCAAGGAGGCCCGTTAGCAGGTCGGGCGCTCCCAACCAGCGAAAGTGCGGTCGTCCAAGCCTGGGGCCATCTGTGTGGCCGCGCGGGCATCACCGGTTTGCACTTCCACGACCTGCGCCACGAAGCCGTCTCGCGCTTCTTCGAGCTCGGGCTGAACGTCGTCGAAGTGGGGACAATCAGTGGTCACAAGGAATTGCGCATGCTCGCGCGATACGCGCATCTGCGCGCTGGGGATCTCGTTGCGCGTCTGGGGTAGGTGCGGAAGACGAAGTCCTAGATTGACGCGTTAGAGCCCTGGGGGATGCAGCCAATCTCCCGCCTCCTGGTGCGCTATCCTTGCCTACTAGCGATGCCGAGTTGACGCGTCGGTGTGTCGATCGTGTCAGCGGCTCGTGGCGACACCACCCTGCCCAAAAGCCTGGCCGTAGGTCAGGTTACCGAAGACGAACTGCCCGCGGGTGCCGTCGGTCAGCTTGACGATCGCTGATCCAGACATGAGGTCCGGCGTCCTGGTCACAACGATCTGCCCCTGCTTGCCGTTCGTGCATTTGCCGGCCAGCACGAGCGCGGGATTGGGATCGCGCACCTGGTATTCTCCGGTGCAGCGCGCTCCCCCAGGGGTCTGGACCCAGAAAGTGCCGACGCCATTGTTGAACGCTGTGACCTGCCCCGCCGCGGGCGTCGAGCCAAATTGCCCTGTCACGGGCAGCCGGAACATCGCAACTGGCTCCCCCGGCGGCGCCGCGACGCACGCCGCCAGAATGCTGCCCAACAATGCCGTGCTCACAAACGGGCGTGTCATCGCGTCTCGTCTCCAAATGGTCACGCCGATCAACGATTCGCGCGACCTCGGCACCAGGAAGCAGACATCGCCGGAAATAGCGATGCTCAACGGCGCACCGTGGAAATCGACCGATCCCACCTGTTTCGCAGCAGGCTCCATAGCAACCGGCAGCCGGTCCGATAGACGGGAGCGCTCTGGTTCAACGGAGCGCAACATGATCATCAAGAATCGAGCCGCATTGGCCCTCATTGCCCTTCTGTCATCGCCCCTCTTGGGCTCGGCGCAGGCTGAGGAGTTCACGCGTATGGACGTCCTGGCACTCATCAATCGGGATGCCCGCAACTGGATGCTGAACGCCGACGAGATGCGTCTCGACATCGAGACCGTCCGCATTCCCCGAGCCGCTGGCGAGCCGGGTAAGGTCTGCGGACCGATCGTGCCTCTGCGCCGGAACGCAGATCCGACAGCGCCGAGATCCTTCTCCGCGACGCTCTGGATCGAGAAGGGGCAGCTAGCGGTCGGAGGAATGTCGACGTTTTTCATGGGTATCATGGAGTTGGTCGCCTCGGAGGGCTGCAGCTGAGACCCGCACCGCGTCTGACAGAGCTGCTTATCTAGCGCCCAAAATGGGCCGCGGCAGCGCTTCCAACCGCCGGGGGGAGAATGAGGGGGAGAGCGATTGCATCTGTCGGTTGGCGATAGCGGGCGGAGCCCGCAGGCGCCGGACGACGTAGCAACCACCCTCCCATTCTCTTCAGAGAGCTTTACAAGAAAGCCATCCTACAAGCCGGAGAGTGAACCCGAATTGTAACGCTCTCCGAACTTGGATTATATAATATCTTATGTATATATATTATATACAGGAAAGCGTTACATCTATTTCCGGAAATCGTTTCACTCAATTATAAATTGAGCCTTTGAATCCGTTACAGGAAATACATCATCCTTCCTTGGACCTGATTTCGATTTCGCGCGGTAACGTGCAACGCGTTCCCGACCAGCATCACGCTCTCGCTGTCTAACGGGATCAGACGACCCAAACCTCTTTGTAACGCGCTCCAGCATCCCCTCCTGAGCAGCGCCGCATTTATCTCGGAAATGACATCCGGTGCATTCTACAGCGTCGGCCTCATACGCGTACGGAACGAAGCCGCAAGCTGGCACGAAGTCATAGACCGTCAGGCTCGGCATATCAGAAGGCTCGCACGACAAGGCCAAAGCCTTTGCCTGTTCGACGCGCTCCTCCCCGAACTCACTCAAGGCCGCGACTTCGGCCAGAACCCGCCGCTGATAGACGAGATTTGCGATCTGGTAGGGCGCCCCGTGCTTCAGTCTCAGAAGATCCACACACCAACGGATGTGCCTGGCCTGCGCAGAGGCACCTCGATCAGCATCAAGCTGAAACTGAGGTAGGCTGGGATAAATTGTATTCGCGGCACGCTGCTCGTCCCACGCCAGCCTGATCGCGTCTGCGAGACTATCGCGCCATCGTCCACTGTAGAGCTGGTTCGGTTGCGGCAGACGCCTCATGCCGGCGTCAAGAACGAACTGAAATGCAGTCCGACAGAAAAAGTCGTATGGCACCCCCAACTCGTCAGCGAACTGCCTGGCTTTCCAAAGTCCGGTCAGGTCACGCCGCTCCTTTGTCGTCGGCCTCGGGTTGGCGAACGAAGGGGCCTTGAACAGGCCGCGACGGTTCTGGCTCTCCACCACATCGAAATTTCTCGCCCACGCAGCACGATAAGCATCGACGTAGCAGTCGGCAAACAACTTCGTCGCTGTAGCCGGACTTATGAAACAGTAATCGAACCACTTGGTGCTGCTGAGCACTCGCTCAATGACAAGATCATTCGGTTTGATGACATTTGCTGCGCTGATCAATTCCCTCAATCGCGCTCTGAACCTTGTCGGTCCAGATTGGGCGCGTTCGGCCTGTCCTTCCATTTTGCTACTCCTCTTGGGGGACGCCAAGCGAACGAGGGTTCGCACCAAGAGATGTCCGATTGCTCCTGACGATGGCCCCATATAGCGGGTTGGGAGCAGATTGCGTTTCAGCAATCGACACGGCCTGCTTCGATCAACATGGTTCTGACCGAAGCGACTGTGGCCCGAAGCTAGGGGACGACCGGCTCGCGATTACGGCACCCGGTCAAGCAGACGCGGCCGGAGCCGCGCCCCTCACCTCTGCATCTATATCTGGTTGACCTCGGTCAACCGCGAGGGCCTTTTGGTCAACTTAGGGTAAACCAGGACGGCCAACACGGCTGCAAAAAGGTATTTCAGGGCACCGGCAGGTCAACCAAAACAAGCTTGGAAGCGGCCGAAAACGCCGGAAAGTTTACCCTAGGTTGCCCCTAAGTTGACCAAATTCCTTCGGAATTTTTTTTCTCGCTCTGTGGATGCGTTTTGCAAAACCGGGCGCCTAGGGTGAGCGAGGTTCAACACCGAGCAGAAACGACGTTCTGGTCGTCTACTGTCGCCAAAATCACCTACCCCGATCCCTGGGCCGCCATACTCCAGATCGGAGAATACACGCTCGACTGTGCGGATAGCGTTGCCGATGCGGCGTTAGACTGAGGAATAATTCAGCGGGGAATTTCGATACAAGCTCGTTGCGCCTGAAGCTGCTTGGACTCAAAGGTAAGCTCACTGGCAGCGTCGGCTCGTCCAGTGCGCTTGCCCTTCTCAAGCGCGTCGGATCGCGCCTACGCGTTTCCCTCTGATCACGGTGCTTATGCCGGTCCCCGCACCACAGCCGTTATCATGAAGCGCGTGCGGCCGCGGCAGTTTCAATCTCTGCTATCTGATTTCACCGACCAGGACGGAGCAAACGACCCACCTGCAGAACCCCAACGATTGGGTTTTTGTGCATCGCACAATGCCTGCCTAAAGAATCCTAGAGCGTTTCATCTTGACGTGTGAATAATGGGCTGGGTCTGCAACCATTTGGGAGCCCCAACAATGAAGGCCGTAGAAATCGAGCTGCCGAAGTCTGAGTATAGCGACCAGACGACCAGCCCCGCTAGCAGCGACACTCTCAACACCATCCGCGACCGCATCAGAACTAGATATAAGAATTTCCGCATTGAGACCGGGCGCGACCTGATCAAAGCTAAAGCGCTCTTGCCTCATGGGGCCTTCGGCCCTTGGGTCAAGGCGAACTTCAGCTTCTTGTCCGAGTCTACGGTTCAAAACTACATGAACGCGGCGAAGCTCGCCGAAGAACACCCCGAAGTTGAGAAGCTGGCCCCGGCCGCTGCGATCGCGCTTGCCGCGCCAAACGTCCCCCAGCCGGTGAAGTCTGAAGTCGTCGCGGACCTCAAGGAGGGCAAGGTTCCGAGCACCAAGACGATCAAGAGGAAGATCGCCGAGGCCAAGGCCCAGAAGCCCGCGAAGGCGAAAGAAACGCTCGGTGCGAACGTTACAGCGCTCCCGGTCAAGCAGGCCGACGAAGACGCTGCGAAGCCCGCGCGTAATGATCTTGTCGAGCGTCTGAAAGCGGCCGGCTTGGCAGAGGCCCGCGCGGCCTTTGAGGCCGCGTATCCCGGCCACACGATCCTGAATACGAGGGAGTTAGAAGCGGAACCCACACAGCAGGCCGCTTAACCGCTCTGCGTCGATCGAGACAAAATACGACATAAGGCCCGCCGATCTCTCGGCGGGCTTTCTCATCGCGACCTACGCCCGATCGCCCAATCTCTTCTGCGCGCTCTCGATCTTCGCGGCCAAGGCCGCAGGATCGACCTTCCCGGCAGGCGCCACAGCTTCGTCGCAGAGCCCGGCCGCAGCGGTCGCGACGCTAGGCGTTCCGGCCAGAGCAGCGAAACCCGACTGGACCATTCCTGTAACAAGCAACAAGCCGCCTGTGATGATCAATCCCAGCGCGATATTCATCAAATGCAGGTTCGCGACTGGCGATGCGCGGTATCCGGTATCAACGCCAACGCCAAACAGCATCATGAGCCAGCCTCCACCCAAGGCGAGCGCTCCAATCACGGAATACGACGACTTCATTTTTATTCCCCAGCCCTAGCCAGCGCCATTCTCGGCGCACAGCCTCACGGTAGGGCAGAGGGATTCCGGTTGTCGAGATAGCGCCCAGGGGCGATTAACGACATGAGGCCCGCCGGTCTACACCGGCGGGCCTCTTTATGCGCTTCTACGCTTCGCTATCAAGAATCGGTTGGGCGCGAGTGACGACGCCAAGGCAGCGAGATCCGCGAGCAGCGGCTTGTTTCTCATCGAGGTGTTCCCGGCCCTCGCGCTGCCATCCCTGGAGGCAGCCTATTTTGGCCGGCTACTCGCGCCTCGCTACAATCCTGAGAAGCGTCGGCGTTTTCGTTCTGCGGACTGGTCCACCGTCACCGAGGCGGTTCGGCGACATGCTGCCGCGGAGATCGTCCCGGACCTCGCATCGTGGGCGCAAGAAGCACAGTCGCTCACTTCGCCAAGGAAGGGCGATCAGGACAAGCTTGACGCAGCCATCTGTGCATTGGTCGGCCTTCTATGGCGCACCAAGTCGCGCATTGAGACGATAATGATTGGCGATCTAGAAACCGGCTACATGATCGCTCCGGCGAGTGCAGAGGTAAGATCCAAGCTCAAAATGGCAGGGCTAAGATCAGGCGTTGCAGTCGATGGCGCTAACGCAATCGACCAGTAACGCTGGGGCATTGCCTGCAAAAGGCATCGCGCCGGGGAACAGCCCCCTCCGAAACTGGGTTTTCGCCTAAAGCGCTTTTAAGTATCCCCACAACAACAGATACTTACTCAGCGAATTCGCGTCTGAGATCCGGTCAAAACTCGGATCGGCAAGACCGCGCCACTTCAATGAGCGACTGGACATATCGCCCTGAGTCCGCCCGATCGCCGACAAGTGACGTGAAGGCTGGGGCTGCGATGTCAGTGCCGATCGGCCCGGCAGGAGCTGATACCAAGAAGCGTGTAAGCAGGGCATACGCGGAATAGCGCCGTGCCAAGCATGATTAACCCAGCCGCAGTCAATGCATATTTCCAGTTGCCCCAGCCAGCAAACAAACCGCCTGCTTGCGGAATGAAAGCAGCCGCAACCAGAAGGACGCCCAGGCCAAACCGCAACGTGCGATCATAGACACCTACATTCATGACGCGACCTCCGAGCAAGGAGCATATTGCTCAACTCGAATACACCTTAGCCCAATGTCTCGTTCGGGAGATTGACGCAGCTCAACATCATGGGCAATGGCGCGCGGCTTCGGAGCACTTGTCGCTGCCAGGCGCCATCATGCGCAAATTCTGCCGTGACTAGGCCTATCCAGACGAAGCAATTGCAAGCGCAAGACAGCGAGAGACCATTGCCTCCCAAAGGGGCCATCGCCACGATGTCTGTAGCACCGCTGCGGGGAATCGATGTCGAAATTCTTGCTTTACATGGGCGCGCTCCTGTCCTCGTGCCTGGCGACGAGCCACGCCGCAGCCGAGTCGTTGCAGACTTGGGAGCTGTGGGTCGCCCGACCCAGCCGCCCCGGCCTGCTGACCAGCTGTCCATTGCCGAAAGGGATGCCATGGCCCTCACGTGCAGCAACAGTGCCGATGGTAGCGCCTCTACGGCTCGATCAGCCTTTGACCATCACGTGGCAAGGCGGCCAGCTCGAGCAGTCGAACCGCGAAGGCGGAACCGTCGCGCCAGCAGGTAACCTGTGGAGTCCGTTCGATTCTTGCTTCGTGCTGGCGGTCCGCGGCGTGGTCGTCGCGGCAGGGGCGGTCGTTCCGCGCTATTCGGCCCGGCTTCTCAGATCTGACACGCTCGTGCTCCAGAGCGACAGGCTCGACCAGCCGCTCGCCTTTTCGCTGCTGCCAGCCTTCCCGGCCGAGATAGGTCAATCTGTTCGACCGGAATGGCGCCAGGTGCTGATGCCGCTCAGCAAGCCAACGGGGGCAGCGTCGCGATGAGCCGCGCTGGTGTTAGGCCCGTCTTGCGCTGTATCGCAGCGGCTTTGGAGATCTGGGTGGCGCTGGTCCCGCTTTCCAGCTTCGCTCAGGCAAGCGGTGTCAAGACAATCGGCCCCTGGGCCGTGATCACCCACGACAAGGAGGATGGCAGCAAGGACATCGCCGCCATCGTTTCCGACAAGGGTTCGCCCTTCGGCCTAGCCATTCGCTGCATTGACGCCAATCTATCCGTAGCGCTTGTTCCACTGAACGAAGAGCGGCTTTTCGGTGCTGCAGGACGCAGCGCGGCTCTGTCACTGCTGCCCGATGCCCGAGCGCCGAGCGCCTTAGATGGCGTTGTCGGCGACGATCATGCCATCCATGTGCCATCTCCGGCGCCGCTGTTGAAGCTGGTCCTCGCTACGGCACGGCTGGTCGTTTCCGCTCCGGCCTCGAATGGAAACGCCGTTTCCGCCACCTTCGATCTTACGGCGAGCCAGCGCGCACTCGCAGATATCGTGCAGCGCTGTTTCGGTGGAGATCCGCCACATTAAGAAGCGCGGTGCGACGAAACCTGATCCACGGAATCGCAGAGCGGCCGGCATTGCCTTGACCTCGATCAAGGCGGTGGTTCGGCAGCGAGCGCATCCTACTCGATCTCAACCTCGCAACCGGCAGCAGTCATGGCAAAACACAACACTCCAGGCTGGTGGAGTTTCGCTGCACTCAGGGGCTCCATTTTCGCAGCGCCGCGTCTGCCGGTTCTGACATCAACGCTCCGCCTCCTGATGATTGCTTCGGCTGCGACCTGCCTCTTAGGCGTCACTATACAGCCCGGATATGCAATGCCGGCCGACGCCCAGCGGCCCGACAACGCCGAGAGCGTCGCCATCGGCAAGAGGGTGGCACAGCAACATTGCGGCGGCTGCCACGCGATCGGCGCGAGCGGGGCCAGCGCCAATCCGAAAGCACCGCCCTTTCCGCTAATCGCCGAGCGCTATCCGGGCGGCAATCCGGCGCCTGTCCTGATCGATGGCACGGTCGTGCGCCATCCCGGCATGCCGGAATTCAACCTCATCGAAAACGAAACCGACGGGCTCGTGGCTTATATCAGGCGCATGTCGCGCCGATGGAAACCAACGACCTGACGCAAGGGCCTTCTTCAACCCGGAGCATGGCGACGATGACAACAATCGCAATCAGACCGCAGAGACGAGCAATGGCGTTCCGCCGCGGGCTGGGGCTGCTTGCTCTCGGGGCCAGCCTACTCGCGACGGAGCCCGGTTGGGCTCAGAGCGTCGGCGATGCGCGCGCCGGTCGGGAGGTCGCAACGACGCTTTGCAGCCAGTGCCATCAGATCGACGGCGTTGATCGCGATCCCGGCCAGATGCCTCCCGGCTTTGGCGCGATCGCCGACATGCCCTCTCACACAGCGCTTTCGCTGCGCATCTTCCTGCAGACACCGCATGGCAACATGCCCCGTTACCAGCTCACCAGGGACGAGACCGACGATGTCATCGCCTATATTCTAAGTCTCAGAGCGCGCTGAGGTGCGCTAGGAGCGTCGATGGCGTCGCCGAGCTAGTCCGCTGCGTGATGAGCTATGACGCTCGCCACGGACCACCTGAGCGCGCCCTATGCAGCGTCCGCACTGGGCGGCAAAGCTGCTCGACGATCGCACGAAAATCTTGGACCTCAACGTTGATATTGCGAGCTGCCAGGCCGACGCACTACGGTGCCCTGGGGAGACGTTCGTCTTGGCTATACAACCGACGGTATGGGGCGTGCACATGGGTTGGCACGTCGACAATCGACCAATCGAGCAGTCTTATGTTGCGATTGGTTGGCCGAATCTAGGGGACCTGCGGAACTATCCAGATAGGGAAGCCTTCAAGGCAGCGCTCGCCGCACACGCGGCCGAGGGCCAAGCGGGCGCGGTGCCAGTTCAGGCTGGTGTCCTATTCCGGTTTGTCCACGAGATGAAGCCAGGTGACGTCGTGGTCTACCCATCGAAGCACGACCGCACGGCGAATATCGGCCGCTTTACCGGTGAGACAAGCCACGTCGAGGGCGATCAGGACGAATATCCGCGTGCCGATGGCAATCCATAGCGGCTACCGCGAGCACTCTTTCGACTGCCTGCTGCAGAGCCTGCTGCAGAGGAAACGAAACCTCGCGCAGGCCGCTCTGTGGCCGATGGCCGATACGTCTGACGACACCGGCGAGCTCCAGCGGATCTTATTGAGCGGCGAAGCAAAGGCGGGCGGAGACCCATTGCGCTCGGCCATAAGTGCGATGTTCGAGCGCGATCGGTTCCCAGCGCCGGTGTTTGATCCGGATGGCTCGGTGGAAATTCAATAGACGCTTCCCCTGTTCGAGCAAGCGCGGTGCAGAGGTGACCTCGATCGCCCCGGCCACAACTGCGCCACGCCCGACACGATTCGAACATGTGACCTTTGCCTTCGGAGAACTGCGCGGTATCCAAAATCCCGCATTGCCGAAGCGGCGGGGATCGGCTATCCAGCCTGCACGGATTGCGCCCGTAGCTCAGCTGGATAGAGCGTTGCCCTCCGAAGGCAAAGGTCACACGTTCGAATCGTGTCGGGCGCGCCATTTCAGAACAGAACTATGAACGCCGAACGCCGCCGTTTCTACGCTTGAAGCGGCGACCAACGTTCGCAGCAGTTCCGACTTCGATCCCATGATGCGAACCTCGT
>Ga0209571_1000388_pt1 | contig 54312 bp, 58 predicted proteins | sample EBPBio102011_DNA_FD_185866 | JGI IMG/M metagenome (GOLD analysis project Ga0209571, IMG submission 185866) | Wastewater treatment Type I Accumulibacter community from EBPR Bioreactor in Madison, WI, USA - Reactor 1_1/10/2011_ DNA (SPAdes)... | ecosystem: Engineered > Bioreactor > EBPR >... | reverse complement strand
AAGCCGTCACGGGGGACGCCCCTTCACCCCCTTTCGGGGCCGGAACGCATGTGGAGGAGGACGGGGGGCGGCTGATTTGTCTCGCGATGCAAAGGCGGGGCTCGCCCCCGCCGGCGGAAATCAGTCGCCCCCCGTCCTTGAAGGGGCGGCACCTTTGACGGCCGCCTGCCCATCTCTTGAAGGCCGTGTGAGTGACGGGTGGATGAGATTGCCCGGAAAGGGGCAAAGCGACGATCCACAGCCATGACAGGGATCCGCGACCCCTGCCCCGCACTCCCTGCCTGCCCCTTGCGCGATGCGGATCAGCCTGAGAGGAGATGCCGATCCTCGGGCCCGAGCTGACTTGCCAGATGCTGGCGCAGCGCTTCCTTGCCGTACGCCCGGAGATCATCGTTGAAATCCCCGAGCCGCGGCTCCAGCACCCGCACGGCAATCCCGGCATCAAGGGCTCTGGCGCTCAACCTCTCTGCCGCGCCGCGCCCCGCCGGATCGCGGTCGATGGCGATGTAGAGGCGCTGCAAACCCTCCGGCAGCAGGACTGCCCCGAGGTGACCCGACGAGAGCGCCGCCCAGACGGGAAGGTCCGGCACGGCTTCGACGAGGGACAGCATGGTCTCGATGCCTTCGCCGACGACGAGGATGTCGTCATGCGGGATCAGCCTGACGGCGTTGCCGAGGAGGTGACCCATGGCACGCCGCTGCGTCTCGACTCGCGCCTTTCCCAGTCCGTCAGTAGCAAGCCAGGTGCGATGCACGCCCTGCAAGGCCCCCGCCCCATCGGTGACCGCCGCGATCAGCGCCGGTCTGGGGACGCTCCGGGTCTGGCCATCATCCCGATGCCAGCACTTCGGGTGGAAGCGCAGGGCGCTCATCCTGCCGCCGTGGGTCAGGCCCCGGGAACGGAGGTAGGTGTCGGCAAAAGTGCCTGCGACCGGCACCGAGGCCGCAAAGAGACGTGCCGCCGCCGCTGGCGTGCCACCAGGGGCTTTGGCCTTCATCGGCACTGGTGCATCTGGGAGGACCGGCTGCGGACGGTCAAGATGCGCTCGGGCCTCGGCCAGAAGATCGGGAAAGCGGGAGATCCCGGTCCTCTCGCGGATGATATCGAGAAGATCACCATGCTCGCCCGTGGCGCCATCGGTGAACTTGCCGGCCGCGCCCGGCCCTGAGGCGGGTCCAGTCAGCCGCACAAAGAGCGACCGGCCGGGGTTGTTCTGCAGGTCGCCAACGATCCAGTAGGACCCTTCCCGCCGTCCGGCGGGAAGGTAAGCGCGACAGACGCTCTCTGCATTTTGCGCCAGAGCGCGGATCACCTCTTCGGTCTCGGAATACATGGCTCAACAACCCCCGCGTGCATGTAGTCCCGTCACAGGACAACGTGCAAGAAGCCGCTCGAGAACGGCGATGCCGCTGGCGTCGGTGGGGCAGAAGAGGCGCAGCTTCCAGCTGATGATCTCCGAGAAGAAGCCATCGGCCTTGAGCCGGTCCTTCTGGGCTTCGGTGAAGCCAGAGAGCTCGATTCGGTTCACGCCCATGACGCGGGACCGGTGCAGTTCCATCCCCTCCGCCAGGCGCACGACCGTCTTGCCCTCCAGCACGAAGGCATGGACCTGCGCCGCAGTTAGCGTCGGCGCATCGCTCGCAAGCGTGGTCGCGACCCAGGCGGGCGAGACACGGCGGCCGATGATGCGCTGACCGTCATCGGTCTGAAGCCGGTAGACGCGGGTTTCGTCCTGAGGCAGTTGCTTCCAGATTGGCAGCAGTAGACCTGCCACGATGTGCAGCGTGGCTTCCGAAAACTCCGGCACCTCGGCCAGTTCAGCGGTCCAGGCGGCGGTGAAGGCCGCGCGGTCGGCTTCGAGCCAGTGGGTATCGTCCATCATTCTGGCCGGGACCGTGCTGGTCTCAGTCGGGCGGATCAGCCGCAGGCGGGGCTCGATGGTGCCGTCGTCCAGCATCAGGCTGGTTGCCGGCACCTGCACTGCCGCCCGGCCAGAGCGGCTGTTGATCAGAAGCCTTGCCCTAGGGTCATCGAGCCAGTCGAGCGCATCCGCCAGCGAAGTCGGAGCATTGCGCCGCTTTTCCGCGATGGTGAGGAGCTGGGTTTCCGCGCCGGAGCCGGGATGTGTGTAGATCACCCGCGCATCCGTGACGCGGAAGCTCTCGGCGCGCAGTGTCTCGAGCCCAAGGTCGTAGACACCGGCCGCGATGGCGCCCTCGATCCGTTGGTCGAGGAGGTCCTCGAAGGCCGAGAAGAGCACGGCCTGCATGTCGATCGTTAGCGCCAGCAAGCGATTGAGGAAGGTCGTGATCGGCGGCAACTCGTCCTTCAACCCATTGTCATCGGTCAGGCTCAGACCGGTGGCGTCCTCGAAGGTCCCGAGCGAGCAGCCCGCCACATCGCCGCGATAGATGCGGCGGTAGAGTTGGCGCAGGGCTTCGCGGGCATAGGGCGACTCGAGGTTGTCCTCCGGCCGAAACAGCCCCTGCCCGCCGGTCTGACGCTGACCGCGGGTGATGGCCCCCAGCGTGTCGAGGCGGCGGGCGATGGTCGACAGGAACCGCTTCTCCGCCTTCACATCCGTGGCCACCGGCCGGAAGAGCGGCGGCTGTGCCTGATTGGTGCGGTTGGTGCGCCCCAGACCCTGGATGGCCGCATCGGCCTTCCAGCCCGGCTCGAGGAGATAGTGGACCCGCAGGCGCTGATTCTTCGCTCCGAGATCGGCGTGATAGCTGCGCCCGGTGCCGCCGGCATCCGAGAAGATCAGGATGCGCTTCTGGTCATCCATGAAGGCGGAGGTTTCCGCGAGGTTGGCCGAGCCCGCCCGGCTTTCGACGACAAGCCGCGCCGCAGGACCCTCGCCCTTCCTCACGATCCGCCGCGACCGGCCCGTCACCTCGGCGACGAGGTCGGTGCCGAAGCGCTGGACGATCTGGTCGAGTGCCCCCGGCACGGGCGGGAGCGAGGCCAGCTTCTCAATCAGCGCATCGCGCCTGCGGGCGGCCTCGCGGCATTCGACGGGCTGGCCGTCGCGCACCACGGGGCGCGACGATAGATTGCCCTCGCTGTCGGTGAAGGGCTCATAGAGCTGCACCGGGAAGGAATGGGCGAGGTAATCGAGAACATACTCCCTGGGAGTGATGTCGACGCGGATGTCGTTCCACTCCTCGGTCGGGATCTCCGACAGGCGGCGCTCCATCAGCGCTTCGCCGGTCGAGACGATCTGGATCACCGCTGCGTGGCCTGCCGCCAGATCGGCCTCGATACTCGCGATCAACGTGGGGGTTCTCATCGAGGTGAGCAGATGGCCGAAGAAGCGCTGCTTGGCGCTCTCGAAGGCCGAGCGGGCAGCGGATTTGGCCTGGCGGTTCAGCGTGCCGCTATCGCCTGTGATGTTCGCCGCCTCCATCGCGGCGGCAAGGTTGTTGTGGATGATGGCGAAGGCCCCGGCATAGGCATTGTAGATGCCGCGCTGCTTGGGGGTCAGCGCATGCTCAAGCATCTCGTATTCGACGCCATCGTAAGAAAGCGACCGTGCGGTATAGAGGCCGAGCGATCGCAGATCGCGGGCGAGGACCTCCATCGCGGCGACGCCGCCAGCCTCAATTGCCTGCACGAACTCGGCACGGGTTGCGAAGGGGAAATCTTCGCCACCCCAAAGTCCGAGGCGCTGCGCATAGGCGAGGTTGTGGACTGTCGTCGCCCCCGTGGCCGAGACATAGACCACGCGGGCATTGGGCAGCTTGTGCTGCAGGCGCAGGCCCGCCCTGCCTTGCTGCGAGGCCTCGGTATCGCCGCGCTCACCTTTGCTTCCTGCGGCATTTGCCATGGCATGGCTTTCGTCAAACAGGATCACCCCGTCGAAATCCGCCCCCAGCCAATCGACGATCTGGTCAACGCGCGATTTCTTGGCGCCGCGTTCTTCCGAGCGCAGCGTGGCATAGGTAGTGAAGAGGATGCCCTCGGAGAGCGGGATGTCGCGGCCCTGTGCAAAGCGCGAGAGCGGCGTGACGAGCAGGCGCTCCTGGCCGAGGGCCGACCAGTCGCGCTGCGCATCCTCCAACAATTTGTCGCTCTTCGAGATCCAGAGCGCCTTTCGACGGCCTTGGGCCCAGTTGTCGAGCAGGATCCCGGCCGACTGTCGGCCCTTGCCCGCACCCGTGCCATCGCCAAGGAAGAAACCGCGGCGGAAGCGGACAGCGTCCGCGGCCTCGTCGGGCGCAGCGGAAACCATGTCGCCAGTTTCATCGACGGTCCACGATCCCGCGAGATGCGCGCCGTGGGCTTCGCCCGCGTAGATCACGGTCTCGAGCTGCGCGTCGGAGAGCAGGCCATCGCGCAGAACGGCTGCAGGGAGTTTGGGGCGGTAGGTGGGTTTCGGAGGTGCGACTGAGGCCATTGCCGCCGACTGCACCAGCTTGGTCGGGTGCGGTGCCGCGCCGGGGATGTCGATCGCCTGCAGGCGGAAGGTCTCGTAGATCGCATCCGACAGGCGGGCAGAGCCGAGATCGTCCACCGTCTCGCGCAGGGTGTAGCCGAGGTCTTCGGCATCCGGCGTGGTGACATGCACATCGATCTTGGCCGCTGCCGTCGACCGCAAGGGTCGAGCGGTGAGGCCGGAGGAACGGCCGGGAATTCCCCGGAAAGGGGAAGCGGGCTGCGGGCGAGGCATCGCGCCCGCTTCCAACTCGAGGCGCGGCGGGACTTTGGCGGTGATCCGAGTGAGGAGTTGCGCCACATCCTGAGCCATAGGCTGGTTGAGATCGGCGGTGATGCCACCTCGTTCGCCGCCCCGGCATTTGTCGAAGACCGAGATCCGCGTCTCGAAGCTGGTGCCGTGCTTAGCGAAGGCCGAGCCGGATACAGCGCAGGTGAACACCAGATGGGCCGTCTCGGTCAGGCGGGCGAAGGTTTCCGCCCAGACGGGCGCATCCGGCGCGAAACTGGCACCCGTGATGGCGACCAGCCGTCCGCCGGGGGCAAGGCGTGCCAGCGCCGAGCGCAGATGCCGGGCTGTCGCCTCTGTCGTGCGGGTATCGACATGGGCCACCGCCGAGAAGGGCGGGTTCATCAGGATGACGCTCGGACGTAGCCCCGCGTCGAGATGATCGTCGATCTGGGCGGCGTCAAAGCCCGTGACGGGTCGGCCCGGGAACAGGCGGCGCAGAAGGTCGGCGCGGGTGTCTGCCAACTCGTTCAGCGCGAGGCTGCCGCCGGCGATTTCCGCGAGGATCGCCAGAAGGCCGGTCCCAGCCGAAGGCTCGAGGACGAGGTCAAGGGGCGTGATCTGCGCTGCCGCCATTGCCGCCAGTCCCATGGGCAGCGGCGTCGAGAATTGCTGGAAGCGCTCCATTTCTTCCGAGCGCCGGGTATGCGTGGGCAAAAGGTCCGCCACCTTGGCGAGGATCGGCAGCAACGCGGCAGGTGAGCCCGCCCGGGCCAGAAGCGCGCGGCCGAACTTCCGTAGGAAGAGGACCAGCGCCACCTCGCCTGCCTCATAAGCGAGCTTCCAGTCCCAGGTGCCATCGGCATCGGAGCCGCCAAAGGCGCGCTCCATCTCGATCCGCAGACGCAGCGCGTCGATCTGGAACCCCTGCGCCAGATCGGGCTGAAATGCTTCGGCGACAGCGAGGATTGCGGGTGCGGGATCGGCAGACGGAACAGGAACAGGAGGCGCAACGGGCGCGAGATAGGTCATCGGGAAACTCCGAAATGAGGGACAGGATCAGGCCCGGACGCCCTCTCTCGGGCACCCTCAGGCCTGATCTTCCCCGGCCCATCTCTCCCTCTCGAACCGGTGCGTTCCGTTCGCTCGGGTTGATTTTGTTCTTGTTATGTTCTTTATTGAGGATCAAGCCAGCAAGGGAGTTTCCCGATGGACAGCACCACGCATGCCCTGCCCGCGACGGCCAAGCAGATCGCCTATGCGCGGTCTCTCGCCGTGCGCAACCAGACCCTCCTGCCCTGGGAGGTTCAGCAGGACCGCCGGTCGCTCAGCGCCTGGATCGAGGCGCAGGCCCAGCTGAAGCCGGTATCGGACATGGACAGGCTGCCCACCTCCAAGCAGGTGGCCTTCGCGGAGAAACTCGCCCGGATCAAGCGGCGCGCCGTTCCGGAAGAGTGCTTCCGCGACAAGGGGCTGATGTCGAAGTGGATCGACGGGAACAAGTGATACCGGCACCGGCTGGCTCTGGCCTTTGGGAGCTTCTGCCATACCGTGGCTTGGCAAACCGAGCGTAGTTGCCAACCTGTAGATTGGCCGATTGGACCTTCGGGACATCAGCCTCGGTCAAACTCCTGTCCGAGCCGCGCCAGATCCGCGAGTGCGGCATCTTTCTTCTGCATGTCGTCCTCTTCAGCGATCAGCTTGCGAACTGTACTGACGGACAGGAACATTCTGAGCGGGTTCGAAGGCAACGGCTCAAACCCGTAGCTCTCGTAAAGCGCCTTGCGGCGCGCAACGCGGTCTGGATCGCCGCAGTCGAGCACATCGAGCATGACGACGGCGACGCCAATGGCGTCGGCCGCAACGGCAATGCGCCGTAGGGCGTCGACCAAAAGATCGCCGCCAAACCCGGCACCGCTGAACTTCCGATCCCGCCCGATCATCGAGATATAGGCGGCAGGAATGTTGCCATGCGAAGGCCGGGTCCGCGCGAACTTCGCAGGCAGATCCGTGAACTGAACGGCGTGCGCATTCAGGGCATAGAAGCCGATAACCGTCCCGTCAGGGTCGACCATCACATAGAGGCGGACATTGTCCGCCTTGGCGAGCTTGTTCGCGGTCTTCTGGAAATAGTTGTCGACTTGTTCAACGCCGCAAGAAAAAGCCGCCCGATCATGCTTCGAAGGATCGAACGGCTCGATGGTGTAAGCGACCGGTTGTGACGCGGCCATTTACTTCGACACAACCGTGTCGCTGTGTCGACGGAAGGCCGCGCGCAGGGCATCGGTCGGCGCAGCTGGTGCATCGAGCGCTGCAAAGAACGCCTCATGATCCACCGGCTGGAGCACTGTCCGTTCATGCGCTGCGATCGTTGCAAGTGCGGCCTGGTAAGCGGCATTCATCGTGAAGACGGAATCGTCGACGCCGGACAAGGCCGCCGCCTGTTGGATGGCAGTCTTGATGCGCGGCTTCGTCCGAAAATTCATCCGGGCCTCGTTGCGCTCGTCGATCGCGCGGGTGGTGTCGTGGAAACCGAGCATGGTCGCCTCCTGAAATGTCTTGTCGATATGTACGCCAGACCGACGTACGTTTCAAGAATGCGGTCCGGAAAGTTCTTCGAAGGGTGCGCCTCACCCAAACCGCCGACCTCCTTCGGTGAAGGTGTACTCGTTGACGATGATCCCCTCCTCAATGGCCTCGTCCGAGGTCAGGTGGTCGTATTCGGCCTCAAGCTGGCGGTAGAGCCAGCGGGCCAGATCACGCAGCGCGTCAGTCACGATCTCCTCGGAGTCCTCGGTCTGTGGCTGCCAGATCGGGCCGTCCCGCGTGACGTCAACGGCCATGGTGTATTCGTGGTAGTAGCGGCCACGGTGGCTTGCCTCGGCGGCGAGCTGGTAGAAGTTCCGCCGCTGGATAGCATTCAGCCGGTCGGCGATACCATGCAGAGTGGCATCCGTCGGAGCGTAGTCCCGGATGCGCGCGGCCGCACCCTTGGCGTGGGACCAGTAGCCCTCGAAGCAGGCCCCGTCGCCCTGGCTCCAGAAGCCGGAGAACCAGATGCAGGGCTTGGCCCGCGTCCCGCCGCCCATCAGGCGGACGGGCGTGGTTTTGAGCCGGACGCCGAGGATTTCGCAGACCCTCTCGAAATCCTCATAGACCGCGTCCCACCAATCGTCATGGGGGCCGAGTTCGCGATACCAGCTGCGCGCCTTTTCCTTGGCGGCATCTGAGAGTTCGGGGAACTGGTAGACGGTGGTGCAGATGACTTCAGGCATCGGCGTCCTCCCCGTTCAGCGCGGCGGCCAGCCATTCGTGCGTGCTCGTCCAGCCGATGGATTTGCGCGCGCCGAGGTCGATGACATGCGCGCCGCCGCCGAAGGCGTCGAGGCGGGGCCGGGAGCACGTCAGGGCGTATTGGAAGCCCCAGAGGCCGGTGAGGTCGAGCTCGTCCGCGAGGCGCAGCACGAAACGGATGACAGCTTCGACGTCGCACTGCTCGTCGTCATGAATCCAGAGGGTGCTGCCCTCGGGCGCATCCTGGCGCACGAGATCGAAGCCCGCGACCTCCGGGTCGTCAGCGTCCTGATCCGCAGCGCGGAGTTCCTGGAACAGCGCGAGCGCGCGGGCAGCCTTGTCGGGGCTGCCGACGTCGAGCAGGCACGAGAAATGGGTGAAGTAATCCGCCATGGGAACCTCCTGAATGGGGAAGACCCGACCGAGAAGCCGGGCACTGGATTGGGATGAAAGGGTGGTTGGGGGCGATCAGCCTGTGGAACTGTCGCACGCCGCCTGTCGCGCGGCATGCGCGCAGAGCATTTGCCGGTAGAAGCGCTTGCGCGCAGCCTGGAAGCCGCGAACGGCGCGCGTTTCGGGATGCAGCGCCCGGACGGCAGCGCGCAGGACGGCATAGGGCGACGCAGTCGCGGGAAGGCCGAGGCGCTGATAGGCCGGATCGGTCATGTCAGGTGACCTCGACCACGGGCGAGGCGAGATACGGATCGACCAGCGCCTCAATCTGTGCGGCCCGGCCCATCCATGGCTCGGGCCGGATGGCTTTCACCCAGTCGGCGAAGCTCGGGATGAAGCCAAGGTCTTCCTTCACATGCTGCTCTCCCACCCAGCGGGTCGGGATGATGCGCCCGGTCGAGAGCGTGAGGGTCGCCCCAAAGATCGTCTCGGCCATGAAGATGCCCTCGGCATGGTGGCGCAAGGCCCGGTGCCGGAAGTCGGCTGTGATCTCCTTGCTCTGGTCGAACCAGGCATGCACCGCCATGAAATCGTCGACGGTGCCGCCCCATTTCTTCACCGAGGACAGGGCGTGGTGATAGGGATGTGCCATCGCTGCCTCTCAGAAGTCGTGGGTGAAAAGTTCGGACGAGCTGAAGCGCTCGTTGAACTCGAGGTGGATGCAGCGGGCCGCGGCGTCGAAGCAGAACTCGCCCCAGGCGCCGTCGTTGTTTTCCCAGCCGCTATGGGTGTCGGAGAGGAAGTCGTAGGCCAGCTGCTCGACGACATCCTCAAGCGACAGGCTGCGCATCTCGACCTCAGGATCGTCCCAGGTCAGCGCGGCGTATTCGATCTCGGTCGCGGGAAACTCGACCGCGGTCTCGCCGGACCAGGCGCCGATGCTTTCGATCTGGCCGCTGTCCCCGCAACCGTCGAAGGTCACGGTGACATGGGTGATGCCAGCGGCCGCGAGTCCATCGAAGAGGCGATCCTTGTTACCGGGGCGCAGCGCTTCGATCCGGGCGGTGCGTTCGGCATGCGCCGCGAAGATCTGCGCCATGTCGACGGTCGAGGGTGCCATCGGCGGCGCGAGGGTGGGGTCAGTGAGGTTCATCGGGGTTCTCCGGTAAGGGGAAGGGAACGGAGCCGGGCCGGGCGATCTGTCTCTCCCCCGGACAAGCTCCAAATTCCCCTGCCCTCCTCTGTCTCTCGGGCCTCACGCCGCGACCTGCAGCGCCCGGGCGGCGAAGGCGCGCCAGAGCGGGTCGACGAGCCGCGCATCCAGAAGATCGGCACGGTGGCGCAGCCGCCGCGCCAGTTCGGCCTCACCCCAGGCGGCAGCGCGACCCGCCTGCGCGCGCAGCTGGCTCGCTTCGGTCACCACGCCCCTCGCCTCGGCCGCGCTCGTCACCGGGTGGCACCAGGCGACGGCGTGGTCGCTGGCCGCCCCAGCCAACACGAGGCGCTCGTCGCGGTCGAGGATCGCCAGAAGCTCGGGCGCAGCATCCGGGGCCATACCCTCGGCATGGTCGATCGCGCCCTGCATGGCCTCGGCCAGCGTCGCGAAACGGGAGAGGACCAGCGGCGCGGCCCGGCCCGACAGAAGGTCGGCCGGTGCGCGGCGCGACAGGGTCAGGGCGAGGGGGTGATTGGGGTCGACATCACCAGTTGAAAAGTGCGGTGGGACGACCCGCGCGTAAGTGGTCGGATGGATGGGCAGGGGCAAGTCGAACATGGGAAGATCTCCGACGGCGCGAGAAGCCTCTCTCCCCGCCTCATCCGTCAAAGACCAAACCGCCGCCCTCTTCCTCGAAGGGGCAGCGGTGATGGGTCCGATGGGCTCTCAGAGCTTGCCGAGGGCCCGCAGGCTCAGCTCCGTCCCGGCGCCGACGATGATGTGGTCGTGCAACGTCAGACCGAGATACCTGCACCCCTTCTGGATCTCCTTGGTCATGGTGAGATCGGCCTCCGACGGCGTCGGATCGCCCGACGGGTGGTTATGGATCAGGATCAGGGCGCTGGCGTTCAGCATCAACGCCCGCTTGATCACCTCGCGCGGATAAACCGGGACGTGATCAACTGTGCCAGTCGACAGGAGCTCATCGGAGATGATGCGGTTCTTGCGGTCGAGATAGAGGACGTGGAAGCGCTCGACCGGTCCGCGGACGGTGAGCGCGCAATAGTCCATGAGCGCCTGCCAGCTGCCGATGACCGGGTTCTGGCTGAGGTAGCGGCCGAGGATGTCACGTGCCTCGAGGACGATAGTTTCTTCCTGGGGGGTCATGGGATCTCGCTGAAAAGCGCAGGCCGAAGCCCCCTGCCCTCTCGAGGCGGGGCCTGCGGCATGCTGTTTGAAGGGGAAAGTGCGACCGCCGCGCGCGAGGGCGGTCGCGATGTCGGGCCCGGCGTCAGCCGACCCGGTCGAGGAGCTTCTTGGCGCGCCCTTCCATGTCGAGCCGGGCATCCTGCTGGGTCTTGTCGCGGGCAAGCCGCGTGATGCCTTGGACGAAGTCGAAGATGCTCTCGGGCGGGCGGCCCTCCTCCATCAGCACCTTCTCGATGATCTTGCCGGACTCGGCTTTCGAGAAGCCGCGCTTCCTGAGGAAGTCATCCCGGTCCTCATCCGTCCGCGCCACGATCTGCTGCCGCGCCGCCTTGATGCCGTTCACGAACCCCTGTGGTGAGGAATCGGCGAACCGCGTCAGCGCCGGGGCCGCTTCATGGGCAAAGCGGGATGCGGCATACTTCGAGTGGCGGATCGTGATCTCCTGGAAATCCTCGACGCCCCAAAGGTTGCGGTTCTGGCACACCGCCCGCAGGTAGAAGCTCGCCATGCCGAGGGTCTTCGCCCCCACCTCGGAGTTCCAGCAGTAGAAACCCCGGAAGTAGAGATCGGGGGAGCCGTCGGGCAGACGGCCCGCCTCGATCGGGTTGTGATCATCGACCAGGAACAGGAAGACGTCGCGGTCTGAAGCATAGAGCGTGGTCGTGTCGCGGCTGATTTCGACATCGGGGTTGTAGACCCCGGTCGACCAGTCGAGCACGCCCGGCACCTTCCAGCGCGTGTCACCCGTGCCGTTGCCCGCGATGCGCTGCACCGCCTCGACGAGTTCATGGTCATGGATGCGGCCATAGTCGGGACCGGTCACCGCACGCAGTTCGGTGCGACCGTCTTCCGTCTCGAAGGTCTTGACCTGCTCGGCGCGGTGGTTGGTCAGACCGTATTGCAGGTTGATCCCCGCCAGCGGCGCGGGCAACTGCCGCAGGTAGGAGGCCGGAGCGCCCACGATCCTGGCAAGCTGGCCAAAAGCCCAGTGCGTGGGCGCGACCGGTTCATGCGCTTTCGGCAGCATCAGGTGCAGCCGCTCAGGGTTATCGCGCGCCGCCTCGACGCGGATGTCAGCCGTCTGCACCACACGGCTGCGACTGCGCTCGGAGCGACCCTTCACATTGGCCCAGAGATCATCGAGCGACAGATACCGCTCATCATCGGGCCGGTTGAACCATTCGGACGACACTCGCCCGTTCCGCTCGCCCCGGCTCACATCCACTTTCCAGCCACCAGCCCGCGCCGGTGCGACCGGGTCCAGAACCTCCACAACGCCCATCGGTCATCTCCCGCGACGGGCGCCGGGAGCCACTCTCCCAGCCCTCAACCCGTCACCGGGAAACCGGCACTTCTCTTACTCTGGCCGACGTGAAGGGCGGGAAGCAGCCGGACGGCGGCGCGGCATAGCCGCCGCAGAAAACTTGCCAAATCTGACCGTCAGTTTTGATAATTTGAGGCGCCTAAAGCAAAAGCGTCCAGATGCTCCCGCCTTACCCTTGACCGTTGAGATTATGGCCGAACGGCTTCGAACGCTGGACACACATGATTTAATGTGCAAATGTCATAAAATCATGAGTCAAACGTACGCCCGCCATGCACTATGACGCCTTCCTTGCCGAGCTGGGCAAGGCGGGCCTCAGCGTGGGAAAATTTGCACGGTTGCTGGGCCGGCGGCCAAACTCGATTTCCAACAATCGCAAGCTCGGCGAGGTGCCCGACCATCTGGCGGTGATCGCCGTACTGCTGGCTGAGATGCACCTACGTGACGTGCCGTTCGAGCCGGCCTTTGCGCGTCTCGGTCTGTCACCAAAGCGCCCCCGCGGCGCGTCCACCGTCGGCAAGTTCGGGGGTGACAAGCAGGGTCAGCTGGAGCTGCGGCCGTGAGCACCCCGTTCAATCTCACACTTGACGAAGTGGGGCGGGTGCTGGCCTGGCCCGATGCTGATGCCATCACCAACCCGGAAGGCGCGGGAGCCGCAGTCTACGCCCAGCTTGTCCAGAACAAGATCGGCAGGACGCTTCAGCTTCGAGACGATGCTCGCGATGCGCAAGTCGGGGTCCTCCTTGCCGACCCGGACTCCTCGACTTCTGAGCCTCCGTTGGCAATCGTCGTCGCCTTTCCTGCTGCGATCGGACCCGACACATTACGCGAGCTCCAGCGGCTTGCCTGGAATTTCTCGCACGCCCCAACGCTTATCACGATCGAGCCTGCCGAGCTGCGGGTGTGGAGCTGCTGTGAAGCACCTGACCCCGATCGCTCACTACATGACTATCTCGTCGAGGGAGTGTCCGCCGCGGCGCTGCGCGCCCAAGAGCGAGATTCGGCCGAGACCCGTGCGGTCGAGGCGCTTCATTGGGTGAATCTCGTTTCGGGTCGCTTCTTCGGCGATCGTCCTGAGCGCTTCGAACGTGATGGCCGCGCAGACCAGATGCTTCTGCGCAATCTGCGGTATATCCGCGAGATATTGTTCAAAGAGGGGCTGACCAACGATGACATTTGCCACGATCTATTGGCACGTGTTATTTTCATCCAGTTTCTGTTCGATCGCAAAGATCAGGACGGCAATCCTGCGCTAACTGCGGCGCGGCTGCATCGTCTCTACAAGGAGGGAGTACTCGCGAGAGCGCACCATACGCTGGGCGACATCTTGGCGGATTACGAGGAAAGCTACCGCCTGTTCGACTGGCTCAACACCAAGTTCAATGGCGATCTCTTCCCCGGCAAGGGCACCAGTCCCGATGAGCGCGCACTAGGCTGGGCGCGTGAACGCGCAGTGGTCCAGCCGCGCCATCTCGCAATCCTTGCTGATTTCATCGGCGGCTCGCTCGACATGACGTCCAGTCAATTGTCGTTGTGGCCGCAATATGCGTTCGACGTTATCCCGCTCGAATTCATCTCCAGCATCTACGAAACCTTCGTCACCGAGCGCGCCTCCAGCGAAGGCATTTTCTACACGCCGCCGCACCTAGTGGATTTCGTACTCGATCAGGTGCTGCCGTGGCACGGCACCAATTGGGATCTGAAGATCATCGACCCCGCCTGCGGATCGGGAATCTTTCTTGTTAAGGCCTTCCAGCGCCTCGTCCACCGTTGGAAGAACGCCAATCCCGACGAAGTGATGCGCGCCGAGATCCTGCGCCGCCTACTCGAGCGGAACATTTTCGGCGTGGACAAGGACCCACACGCGGTCCGGGTGGCGTGCTTCAGCCTTTACCTCGCGATGTGCGACGAAATTGAACCCCGCCATTACTGGACCCAAGTTGTCTTTCCTTCGATGCGCGACCGTCGGCTGGTATGTTCGGATTTTTTCGAAGAGGGCCGCTCTGGCTTCGACACGACGAGCGATGCCGCCAGCTATGATCTCGTGATCGGTAATGCTCCCTGGGGCGATGGCGTGATCACCGACGCCGCGCGTAAATGGGCTACCGACCCCGCCCATCCCTGGGCCATCCCGAACAAGGATATCGGCGGCCTGTTTCTTGCCAAGGGCGCGCAGTTGATCGGTACGACGGGCAGACTTGCGCTCATTCAGTCAGCCAATTCGATCCTCTTCAACATCTCACCGCGCGCTCGGGCATTCCGTCAGCAGCTGTTCGCCAAGCATCGGGTCGACACGATCTTTAACCTGTCGGCGCTTCGTTTCCGGATTTTTAAGCGAAAAACCCATACGACCAAGACATCTGCCGCGCCGGTCTGTGTCCTGATGTTGCGACGCGACCGTTCGTCCGATGGCGATCAGATTCATTACATCAGCCCGAAGCATGTACGCCCCGTGGTCGATGAATTCGCCATCATCATCGAGCCGGGGGACTTGCGAACGCTGAGTGCCGCCGACGCCGTCGGCGACGGGCAGGTGTGGTCCAAGCTGATGTGGGGGCATGCACGCGACATGCAGCTCTTAAAGCGCTTGCAATCCTATCCCAGCCTTGCTTCGCTCAAGGGATCACAGCGCATCGAGAGCCAGCAGGGCATTACCTTCGGCGACGGGGCCAGAGCCGCGCCGCACCTCGAGGGACGCCGCATTTTCGACGCGACGATGTTCGAGTCCGGTTCGTTCCTGACAATCGATCCCTCTGCCCTGCCGATCGCGCGCGATATCAGAATCCATTCGCGAGCCTCGACCGGCCTCGACGCTTTCGAGGCGCCCCAATTACTCGTCAAGCACAGCTGGAACAAGCCAACCGGACGGTTCCACGCACGTCTGAACGAGGCGAGCGCCGGCCCGGGCATCATCTGCAACCAGAGCTATCTGTCGGTCCACGGCGATAGCCAGGCACTCGACGCTGCTTGCCTGACCTTCAACAGCAAGCTCGCGGTCTATTATAATTTTCTGACCAGCGGGCGGTTCGCGGCGTATCGCCCCAAATTGTCTCGCGACGAAATACTCAACCTGCCTCTTCCCGAACCCCGGCCCGGGCTGCTCGAGGGACTTGCCAACCGTGAGAAGCTCGACGAGCGGGTGTTCGATCTGTTCGAGTTTTCCGACGCAGAACGCGTTCTTGTCGAGGATGCGGTCGCCATCACGCTTGGCGATTTTCTCGGCGACAGCGATGCCGTGGGGCATCTACCGACCTGGTCGGCGGATCGCACCGAACAGGATCTCCTCGGCTATTGCGCCTATCTGACGCGGGTGCTCAAGGCAGGCTTCGGGCAAGACAAGGCCGTCTCCGCGACTGTCTATCGTGCCGCTACGGCTACACCGTACCGCCTCGTCGCGCTTTGTCTCGGCTCACCATCCGAGACTGTTCGCGTTGAAGACATCAAGAGCCAGGCTCTGCTGGACGAGTTGCGGCAGCTCGACGCGCAGGATGCGGGCAGCCTGTTCAGGCATCGGGTCGCGCGAGTGTACCGGATAACCAATGGTCTCCCTACGATCTATATTGCGAAACCCGATGAGAAGCGGTTCTGGACCCGAAGTGCAGGCCTTATCGATGGTGACAATATCTCTCTGGACTTGTTCCGCTGGCAGGTCGCGAGCGAACAGGCGGCGAAGGATTTGCTCCATTGACCGTTACCGGGATTGCCGCGACGCACCAACCCTCGCATGATCCGGAGTTCATCGCGCTGGCGCAGGCCTGGATGGGCAATCCCTCGAAGCAATTCATCGGACTCGTCTGGGCGGGCTATGCTGCGATGCGAGCAGCACTGCCAGTCATCGATGATCGCGATCTGGAGCGCAGTATAACGCAGTTACTTGAACCGCGCATCCGACGGGCGATGTCAGGCGACGAGCCCTTCTACATTCAGCACGGTCCGTATGAGCGGGAGACCATGCAGAAGCCGCCGGCCCAGCCGCCTCAATATGATCTAGCGTTCGTCCTGCGCAGCGATGACCGCATCATGTGGCCGCTAGAGGCGAAAGTGATGGAGACGCCCAAGACCGTCGCGCGATACGTCAAGGATGTTCGCGACGAATTTTTGACCTGCCGTTATGGACCGTTCTCGAATTCGGGGGCAATGCTTGGCTATCTGCTTACCGGCGAGGGCGCCGAAGCATTGAACGCAATAGGCGCCGCCCTCGGCTGCAAGCTAGAGCCGCTCGCCGAACATCTGGACAAGCCCGCCAGCCTGTCCCGGCACGATCGAACAGTCCCCGCGGGCAAAAGCTATCCGGCCTCGTTTGAATGCTACCATCTCATCCTGTCTTGGCCCGACCTCAAGCGCGCCGCTATCTCGGCCGCAGGCAGTGATGCGTGACACCGCATTTCGCCATGAGGCGGTGTCGCGGTCGTCCTGAACCTGTTTGCGCGGCGCCTCGTGGGCTGGTCGATGAAGGCAGAGCGGGACGCGTCACTGGTCATGGATTCGCTGATGATGGCCGTCTGGCGGCGTGACAAAGCCGATGCTCTGCTTCATCACTCGGACCAGGGCTCGCAATACACAGGCGAGCCGTTTCAACGGCTTCTGGCTCACGACGGCATCACCTGCTCGATGAGCCGGGCCGGAAATGTCTGGGACAATTCGGCGAAGGAGAGCTTCTTCTCGTCGCTGAAGACCGAACGGACCCCCCGAAAGGTTTACCGCACCCGCGACGATGCGGACACGCACCATATGTCGAAGTCGTCCGGCGGGTAAGGGCCGGGTTATGCGTAGGCGCTACAGCGTCGCATGGGCCATGTGTTCCTTCTAGAAGGGCCAAGGCATGGAGCTGATCCACGTTGCCACAGATTGCGCGACGGCGGTCAGGGCGCCGATGACAGTTTGGGGATCGGCTATGCCATATCCAATCAGGACCGCGCCTCCAGCGTCAATTCCGGCGTTGATACGATCACGTGCCCACCCGCCGACGGCACGCAACACCCGAACGAAGACGTTCTGTCTACGCTCGACGACCTCGCGCTCTGGCTCGGGTTTAGTGGCTTCGGCACGTAGCTCTTCGATGGCCGCCTGGACCTCTCGCCACTCCTCACGACTTACCGCCTCCTCAATGGCAAACTCGGGCGGAGGCTGGTTATGGCCAATTCCCGGCAGCATATCAGGTGGCCCGTGTCCTTCGACCAACGGCCGGATTAGCTGCTCTAAGAATTCAATTCTCTGGAGGACGGCGGCCCGTGCTTCAGGTTCCGGCACGTCGGGAGTCGGGGCGATATCGAGATCGTCCTCAGCCCAGTCGGCACCCGGAATAGGACTCCAATCGTATATCCCAGAATCGTCTGTGATTTTTGTGGCTGCCTGCTCGATTAGGTCGTCGCGATACACAGAGCCGAAGTTATCGCCGAGTGCCTCTTCTGGCGTCTCCGGCCCACCATATATCCACTGATAGCCGCCTTCCGCTGACTCGTAGGGCACCCGGTTCGCCGGATCCTCATAGTTCTGGTGGAACCATTCGATCATTTCCTCGATTGCAGCTTCGTCGGCCTCTCTAGCATCGCTGTCTTCCGGATCGTGCTCCAAGGTGATCTGGAAGTCCGACACCAGTTCATGGCCATCGACGTCTGTATCGGTGCCATTGAATGCGCCCTCGGGGTATTCCCACAGTTGCCAAGTCAAGGTGCCCAAATCGGGGAGTTCGATGGATGCCTCCCAGGTAGTGCGGGTGCCCATCGGCTCCTCATCGGCTCCGACACTATCCCAAAGGTCCGAGATTTCAGCGGCTTCGATTTCGAACACCTGACCGGTATTCTTATGTCGAATGATGGCAGTCCCGCTTGTCTGAATATGCACCGCCGTTCACCGCGCCGAGGAAGTATCAACCGTCATAGACCCTTTGCTATCACCCGGCCACGCACAATAATCAAACACGAAGTCAAAGCGCTGCTCGAGCCGATCGGGCCGCCGATCTACGTCTCACGCTCATAGAGCTTCGGAACGGGGAAGAACGCTTTCTAAGGCCTGCCGCTGGTGCGTTGCCGCACCGCCGTCAGGCCGCTCACCGCCCAACGAATGAGTTTGGCAACAAGAGTGCATCACCCTCCGACTCATCAGCAAACGACGGCTCCGTTCTGCATTGCTACCATCCCGGCCAGGTCTGTGCTGCGGAGCGAGACGAACGGCAGCTTCCGGGGATACAGCAAAGCGGCATTTGTCGAGGTCGACCGGCCGCAATGGGCCGTTCGCGATCCTCAAAGGCACAGTATCTCCGCCACCCCGCGCAGCCCGCCCTGCCGCGAAAGCTGCACCACCAAATCCACGCTCCCCTCGCAGTACCGCTTCACCTCCTCGAACCCCATGCCGAGCCCGGCGGCCATGACCATGATCGCCAACCGATCGATGGCTTTCCGGGCGGTGTCGGCATGGATGGTTGTGAACGACCCGCCGTGCCCGGTGTTGATCGCTTCGAGGAAGGTTCGGCTTTCCTCGCCGCGCAACTCGCCTAGGATGATCCGGTCCGGCCGCATCCGGAGCGAGGCTTCCAGCAGCCGCGCAGGCGTGCGTTCACCTAGGGCGCTGCGATCCGCCTTGAGTGCCACGGCGTTTTCCTGTTGGGGGAACAGCTCGTAGGCATCCTCGATGGTCAGTATCCGCTCCCCCGGGTCCACCATCGACAACAAAGACCGAGCGAATGTCGTCTTGCCGGTCGAGGTGCCGCCTGAGATCAGGATGTTCATGCGCTCCTCGACGCAAAGCCGCATGGCATCGACAACTTGCCCGGCCTGAGCCAGCTTCATCGCCTCCCCTGCCCTTTCCCGACGCTTGGCGTCGAGATCGACGAGACAACCGTGTAAGAGGCGCGGCTCGATCAGCTGATCGGCGGAAACCTTGAATGGCCGGAACGTGATAGCCATCCCGCCTTCCACGATGGGCGGCGCCACAACCTGCGCCCGGATCGCCATATCGCCCCAGACGATCTTTCCCGAAACGGTCGGCTTCTTGTCGGAGAACTGCACGCCAACTGCAGAAGCTATTGCCTGCCCAAGGTTGTTAGACAGGACCCGATCGATGGACAGATGCGCGACCCGCTCCATGTGCGTAGCGCCCTTCCGCTCGATCCAGACCTTTCCGTCGGGGTTGATTGCCACCTCCACCAGATCGTCTCGCATAAACAGGGGTGCAATCGGTGTCAGGTAGGTGCCGAGGAAACTCGGCCGATCATCCATCACCAGATTTCCAGATCGCGATCGACCATGACCGTGATCGCGGCCCCAGGGGCGACGGTGATGATCGGTGGCAGGCTTGTGTAAGCCTCGACAGCTGAGCCCATGGCCGCGCTCAGGTCCTCGCCCATGCTCTCGGCCGTGTCGGAACTGACCTCGTCGGTGTATTTCGCGGCGGCGACGGCGGGGGCGGCTCCGAGAAGGGAAATGAGCGCAGCTGACCCGAACCGTGCACCGAACCGGGTGTTGACCTTGCCGGTGATGCCGGAGCGACCTTGGGCATCGCCACCGAAGGCTTCCATCTGCACGGACTGTCCGTCCGGTGTGACGAGCCGAGTCCAGGCGACAAGGATGCGACCTTGGCCGATGGCCACCTCTGAGGAATAATCACCGAAGAGGCGCGAGCCGGCGGGGATCAGGATTTGCGCCTGATCGAAGGACCAAACCGGCCGGGTCACGATCGCGGTGATCTGGCCAGGCAGGCTCGAGTCGACCGCATTTTCGAGGGTCGCTTCGATCATCGTACCCTGAAGGACGGTGTTCGACGGATTGGCAATGACCTGGCTCACTTCGGTGGCGGTGGCTTCGCGCCCCGACTGCACGAAATCCCGCCCCGCAGCATCGCGGCCCTCAGCCGGGGCCTCGGGCATCCCCATATCGGCATCCCCTACCCCACCCTTCTGACCATCGTCGAAGACGACCGAAGGCGAGGCCACGCGGGCAGCAAGCTGCGCTTCGCGCTCGGCACGCTTGGCCGCGAGCTCAGCCTCGCGTTGGGCTTCCGCAGCGCCCGCGGTGTCGGCGCTTGCTTTCAGGACGGCGATCTCCTGATCAAACTGCCGCCGCATGTCCTCCATGAGAGCGAGGTTCTGGGACTGCGCCTCTTCGAGGGCGAGCGCCAGTTCCTTGGCTGTCTGATCCTTCTCGGCATCGGCCCTGTCGGCAAGATCACCCAATTCGCGCTGCAGCCTCTCGACCTCGGACTGGAGTGTGGCGTTCCGCGCTTCGAGGTCTTCGCGCTGTGAGGCCAGTTCCCCTTCGATGTCGGAGAAGCCATCCCCGGCGGGTTTCGCCTCCGGTCCGGGTTCGATGGCGCCGAAGGGCGAGCCGCCCGCCTGATCCTGGAATTCCTCGACGGCGGATGTTTCCACTTCGGGGATGGCACGGCTGGAGGGCCAGACCGTCCAGAGCGCCGCAAAGCTCGCCCCTGCCAGCAGTGCACCAATGCCAAGCTTCTGCTGCCGGGTCATCTTCGGCTTGGGTCGCTCGACCTTGTAGTCCGGCTCAGTCTCCTTCTGCGGATCGGTCATTTGGGAATCAGCCATGTCAGAACTCCCACCCCTGAAGCTTGGCGAGCAGGGCCGGATCGGTGGTCACGCCGCCATCCACCCGCTCGATGCAAAGGACCTGCGTGCCGATCCGGATTGAATAGGCGGAGCGCAGCCCCGAGACGCGGACGATGCTGCCCCGCGTGCCGGAGTTCAGCGTCACCTCGCGGCCCGTCGCATCGACGCCGAAGATCGAGGGCCGAAGACCCGGTGCGAAGGCGAAGTAGGTCGCTTGCCCATCGTTCCAGATATGGACGGGTTTCAGGGTCTCGTCGCCTGACCAGGCATAACCGATGTCGCGGGACCCTGCGGTAACCGGGCTGCGGGCAGTGCGGCTTGTGCCGGTCTCGGGATAGCGCAGGACCAGTCGATAGGTTGGATTGCGGGACCGGCCCTCGTTGATCGACAGCGAGATCGTGCGCCGACCGGTGTAAATCGTCATGTTGGTCTCGGCCCCGGCTATCAGGGGCTTCACGGAAACCGTGGTCCGATTCGAGAGCACCTCGACTTCGAACGCTTCACTGTCGCCGAGGAGGACCGAGTCGATCCGCTCGCCGGCACCCAGTTCGATGGCGGTGTTCACGCGGAGATGCGTGTCGAGCCGGATGACATCGACGGGGTTGTAGAGGACCGACCGGACACGTGCGTCAGCGCCCATCGACGCCGGCGCGACTTCGGCGAAGGCAACGGTTCCAAAGCCGAGGGCGCAGGCGAAGGCAAGTCCCGGGAGAAGGAGGGAGCGGGTCATGGATTGGTCTCCAGGGTTTCGGCGTCGACGCGGTAGGCCGAGACGGTGAAGCCGAGCGGGTTTTCCCAGACATGGGCAAGAGAGCGTTCGGTCTTCGGCGCGAAGGCAAACTCGACCGTGGCGACAAAGGGCTGGGTTACCGGCTCCTGCTTCGTCTTGCGCAGGGTTTTCAGGAAGCGAACTTGGGCGACGTTCGGCGAAAGGAAGGTGATCCGACGCACGGTCACCATGACTTCCGCTCCGGGGCCGTAGACATCGGGTGGATAGGCCGTGTTGCCGCCGCCCTTTGACCAGAGAAGCCGCAGACTTTCCTCTGCACCCCCTGTCGAGCGGCGCTGGACACTTTCAAGCCGGGCTTGGATGCCGGCCAAGAAATAGCCTTCGCGATCGGAGACGTAAGCCACGAGGAGGCTTTGCTTCAGCGCTTCCTGGTCCTCGATGCCGGTCGGGGCGACCCGCAGAATGTTTTCAGCGTCCCCGGTCTGCCGATCCACGAGAACTGTGAAGACCTGAGTTTCCCGCAAGGGCAGAACGACGACCAGCGCGGTTGCAAGGATCAGGCTCAGCCCGCCTGCGGCGCTTGCCACTATCCAGGCACGCCGAGCCGAAAGGCGGGGCTCCAGAACGAGATCGACATCAAATCCATGCGCCTCCATGGGCGGTCCTCCACTTCTCGAATTCTGGGGCATCAGCTCTTGTCCGGTGTCCGGCTGGCGAGTCGCATCGCGGTCTGCACCGCAGACCGCCCGATCTGTCCGGCGGTATTGCCGTTGAGGCGAGCGTCCGAGGGACGCCGACCACCGGCATCCAATCCGGCCGCTCCCCGGCCCGCGCCGATCACGGACGCCATGCCGGTGCGGCCGTAACCCTTGACGCTGTCGGCGGTGCGGAAGGTCGAGGCTGCGACGCTGCCAAGACCGGTCGCGGTCGACGCGAGCGACTGAGCGATCGTCGGCACCATAGCCATGAGGCCGGTGCCGAGCATCATGACGACCACAAAGCTCAGTACATCGCCGATGGTCTCAACCGAGGCGAGAGAGGCCGGGGTGAGGTCGTCCGCGATGTAAATCGTGAAGGCCGCCATGCCGGACGTCAGCATCGGGTAAAGAGCGAAGCCGAGGGCAAGATTCACCCAACGGTCAAAGAGCGGGGCGGTGACCTTGAAAAGTGTGCAGCCTATTGCGACGGGTGCGAAGATGACGAGGACCCCGATCATGATCTTTGCGGCCGAGATCACGATGATCGATACCGTCGCCATGAGGGCCGCGACGAGGAACATCAGGAGGCCCGCAAGGGCACCTGTGATGTAGCTGCCATTCTGACTGATCGCCTGACCTACATCGAGGGCTTGAAGGTAGAGGGCATCCAGACCCTCGTAGAGATTGCCCGATCCATCCCCGAACGCATTCATCACGACCGCACCGATTTCACTCGGGGCATTGGTCAGAACGCTATAAACCGAATTGAAGTTGGTCCAGGACGACAAGAACGCCGAAGCAACCGTGATCCGAACCATGAGGCCGAGTCCGTTGCGCAGCGTCATCGGCACGGCTTGTGCCATCAGGTTGATCCCGATCAGAGCCACCACCAGGACCGACCCGATCCGGAAGACCGGCACAATCTCGGCTGCCACAGCATCGAATGCCGTAGCGCCAACCGCTGTTGCAGCGGCATCGACCTGGGGCAGAATGTCGGCGATGATGGCCATGGATCACTTGGCCTGGCAGCTTTGCTCGTGATCTCGAAACCGCGCTTCGGTCGCGCGCCGATCTTCATCGCGGATGTGTTCCAGTGCTGGACGGTCTGCGTCTTTCAGTTCCGCCGTCGACTTGCCCAACGCGGTCTCTACGAAAGCGTCGAAGCTGAAGCCGTCGAAAGGGCAAGCGCAGGAACCTTCCTTGAGCCGCCGCGACATCGCCACGCGGAAATAGGCCTGCCGAGCCACTGCGCGGAACTTCCAGTCGGTGATCCCATCGGGCAGATCGATCACCTCTTCACAGGCAGGCCTGTCTGCGCCGGCAAAGATCCCGGTCCCGCGACGCTGCATTTCGGTCAGGAGGTCCAGCGCGGCATCGGCATCCTGCTCCACCACCGCTTCCCGGGTTTCTTCAACCAACTGGACGTCGCTGAAGGATGCGAGGTCTTCCGCCGCAGCGAAGTCGGCAAGGCAGACCAGAGCAAAAATCGCTGCGACGTGGTGAAAGGCCCGCCGCATCATTCGGCCCCCGAATAATCGAAGAAGCTCTTTTCCTTGGCCTGTTCTGCGGCCCAGTTCACGCCCGTCTGCCCGGCAGCCAGCCCCGCAGCCGCGTTCAACCGCCACATCTGGCCGAGCATGTAGTTGGTCTCGGCGGCCATCCGCGTGTTGAGGTCGATGCTTTCCTTCAGGCCTTCCTGTTTGGCGATTTCGGCCACCAAACCGTCGATCCGGGCGAGGCTTTGGGCGGCTTCCTCGTAGGAGAGCTGCGCCACGCCCATGGCTGTGGCACTCGTGGCAGCGGTCGTCGCGATGAGCTTGTCCTGCGGATTGGTGGAGGAGGACAACCCAGCAAGGGTTTCCGAAGTCAGCCCGGCGCCTTCCAGCGTGTCGCGCATGTATTCGGCGGCCATCTTGTCGCCCATGGTCACGTCGCCATCGAGAAGGCTGTCCAGAAGCCCGTCGAAATCCCCGATGGTCAGCGCATCCTGGAAGCCGGAAAGATCGGTGATCTTGGCCGCCCGCGAGCGCAGGTCCTCAACCGAATTGTAGAGGCTTGCGATCTCGTTCAGGCCCGAGATCGACCCGAGGATGCCTTCGAGGTTGGTCAGCTGTTCGAGACCGGTCTCGACCTGCTTCTTCAGCTCTTCGATCTGCGCGATCTGGTTTTCGGCATCGCGGAGTGCCGCCTGCAACTGCTCGATGTTCTTGGCGAGGTTGGTGCCGTCGATGACGGGCACACCTTGCGCCAAGAGAGGTGATGCCAGAAGCGATGCACAGAAGGCGAGCGCGAGACGCGCCCTCGTTCGAAGGACGAAAGGTCTCACGGAGTGTACTCCCAAAAGGTGGTGTATTGCAGGGATTGCGCGGCGTCTGAGAGCCCACGGGCCGACTCGACCTTGACGGCACCGGCTCGCAGCCGCAGCGTCAGGGCCATGAGGCGCGCGCGCTCGGCAAGCATGTAGGTGTTCTGATCGACCGCTTCTTTCGGGGTCTGGGGCTTGGCCGCTTCGAGGAACCCCTTGATCCGGGCCATGGCCGCCTCGATCTGCCCCGACTGCTGGCCGGAATAGCCGATGAAGGCCGAGGACATATTGCCCCATTCGGCACTGGCGCCCTCCACCCCGGCCAGCGTGCCCGTCACGTCCGCGCCGGTGATCACGGAGAGGTAGGCGTCGTAGTAGCCCGAGATCCGGCGGACGTAGTTCTGGGTTTCCTCGAAAGGTGGGATGCCGCCGTATTTCTGGACGTTGCCTGGCCCGGCGTTGTAGGCCGCAAGCGCGAAGTCGATCCGGCCGAAGCTGTTCAATTGCGTCGCGAGATAGCGTGCGCCGCCATCGAGATTCTGCAGCGGATCGGTCGGATCGACACCGAGATCGGCGGCAGTCCCAGGCATCAACTGGCAGAAGCCCATGGCCCCGACCGGGCTGATCGCCGCGTTGGAAAACCCGCTTTCCTGCTTCACCAGCGACTGGAAAAGAATGCGCCAGGTCGTGGGCGTGAGCCCGACCTTCACGACGCCGGGGTGCGTCTCGTAGCGCGCCGCCGTGGCGATGATCATCGCCTCGACTGTCTCACCTTCCCCGAAGAGCCGCTGGCTTTCGGGGCTGGTCTCCTCAAGGGGATAGACTTCGTCGGCTGGCGGGAAGCTTCCCGTCCCCATCTCGAAGCCGCTGAGGTCGGTCACGCCGGTCGTATCCGCGAGGAAACGCTCATACGCGGCCAGCTGGTCATCTTCGATCTCGCTGAGCTCGGAGCGCGTAGCGAGTTTCTCACCCTGCTTCACGGCGTCCTCGGCCTGTTCGACCAGACGCGAGATGAAGTTTGTGAGCCGCGAGCCGTCGATGATCGGCACGCCTTGCGCGAGGAGGCCCACGGGCATGGCGGTACTGAGGAGAAGCCCGAGAAGGAGGGGGGTGCGGCGCATGCGTTGGCTCAGATCGCGCAAGGCGTGTCGGGGGCGTTCATCGTCGAGACGATGACTGTCGTGCCATCGCTTTGCTCCCGCGCCGTGAAGTATTTTCCCTCGGCCCGGAACTGGCCGTGGCAGGGAGAGACGGCCCCTGTCTCTACGCCAGCACAGGCGGAGAGGAGGGTGAGCCCGAGAAGGGAAAGGGGGATCAGGCGGTTGCGTCGGGTCACGTCATGTCCTTCCAAAAAACGGGGGTATCGCGCCAGGCATAGGGGGCGCGGTCCTCGCCGGATTTTCCGCCGCCAAGAACGGTGAGTGCAGGTCCGAGGGCCGCGAGATCCATGTTCACGAAGACCGAGTCACCGGCCGAGCGCAGGAGGGCGAGGCGCAGGCCGCCCGTTGGCGTGCAGAGGAACTCGGCCTCTTTCTCGTTCAGCCGCAGGATCCGGTAGTCCTCGGGGTTGGCGCGCGGGTTCGGGTAGAGCAGTTGCGTCACCACGCTTTCCGCGATGATCTGGCCGACCTTTACCCGGGTCAGGTGCGTCGGCGTCTGGGTCAGCATCATCACCACAGCGTTCTTCTTCCGCATGGTGACGAGCCATTCATGCAGGCGCTTCTCGAAGATCGGATCGTCGAGCATCTTCCAGGCTTCATCGATGACGATGAGCGTGGGCCGACGATCCTCGATCACCCGCTCGATGCGACGGAAGAGATAGGCCAGCAGCGCCGAGCGTTCGGTCCCGAGATCGAGGATCTCCGACATGTCGATGCCGACCACATCCTCGGAAAGGCTGATCTGGGATGTGGCCCCGGGCCCAAAGAGCCAGCCATGTCGACCCCCTTGCCCCCATTCCCGGACCCGGCCCACCAGATCGCCTTCATCGTCTGTCGAGGCGACGAGGGTTGCGAGCCCATCGAAGGTCCGGAGCCGCGGATCGGCTGACACGATCTGACGCACTGCGGCGTTGAGGCTGACGGTTTGAGCAGTCTCGAAGGGCCGCGATCCTGCAAGGATGTCACCGAGCCAGTCGGTGAGCCAGGCCGCCCCGCGCTCATCGGTCTCTGTCTGGAACGGATTGAGGCCGGTCGCCTCGCCGATCCGGATTGCGGAATAGCTGCCACCCATAGCGCGCACGGCCATCTCGAGGCCCCGGTCCTTGTCGATGACGAGGATGTGGGCATGCACGCGCCGCGCCTGCGCCATCAGGAAAGCCGTGCCGAGGGTCTTGCCCGACCCCGTGCGGCCCAACACCAGCGTATGGCCGGCGCTCGGCTCGGCACCCCGCTCGCCCTTGTCGTGGAAATTGAAGCGATAGAGGCTTGAGGTCACCGTCGGCAGTGCCGTGATCGTCTCGCCCCAGGGCGACTGTGCCTTGGACCGGCCTTCCGTGACCCGGTGGAGCGCCGCGAGGTGGGCAAAGTTCTGGGCCGACAGCAGCGCTGTGCGTGGGCGGTAGGCCCAGTTGCCTGGGGCTTGGGCAAACCAGGCCGCGCGGGCGGCGAAGCTCTCGCGCACCAGAGTCGCCCCGCAATCCTGTCCAGCCCGCCAGACTTCGGACGCGGCTTCCTCCAGCTGTTCCGGGGTCTCGGCCGTGACCATGACGGTCAGGTGGTGCTTGCCGAAGACCTGACGGCCCGAGGCGACGTTGTCCGCGGCCTCATAAAGCTCCTGACGCAGGGTTTCGGCGGCATCTTCGGAGGCGCGCATCTGGCGCGCCGTGCGCTTGATGCGCTCTTCGATCTCGTTGTTGCGGGCGGGCGTGAAGCTGTTGGTGATGACGATGTCGTAGGGCAGTTCCAGCGCATCGAGCATCCGCGCCCAGGTGCGGGCCGGATAGGATTTCACGCTGAAGATCGTGCCGAAGCGCTTACCTGAGCCGGTTTCGATTTCAACCCGCTTGCCAGCAAAGGTCATCTGCGACGATGCTACCGCCTCAGAAAGAAGCTGGCCGCGCATGGGAAGGACCTTGGCCATCGGCTGCCCGAAAAGGACGCCCAGGAGACCGAGCCATTCCCCGGTAGAGATGCTCAGCCGCCGGAAGCCCAAACCTTGGCAGGCCCCGGTCAAAAGCCCCATCGCTTCATTCAGCCGCTCGATCCGCTGGCCAAGATCGCCAGTGAACGCTGCCTTGAAGAGTGCACCGATTAGAGGGGCACGTTTCAGCGCGTTGGGGCGCAGAATGAGCGAGGCCATCAGCACACGGCGTTTCAGGGTGCGGGCGCGAAGATGTCCCTGCCAGCGGGCATCGACCATGGCCGCGAATTCGGCCCCGGTACCCTCGCCATCGAAGGGCTTCAGATGTGGGGTGTCCGGCAGGGTCAGCTTGGAGACATGGAACCCGAAGCCTTCGCCCAACTGGCCGATCAGCCGCGCAAGGGACGTGGTCGCGAGCGAGAGGTCCCCCTCTTCCGTCGTGAAACTGTCCTGCCCCTCGACCACGGCAGAGGCGATTAGGTCTCCCTGCCGGGTGAGGATCAGATTGTCCGCAGGTGCGGAGAGCCAAGGAAAGTGTCGCGCAAGGGTTTCGGCTGCGAGGTCCTCGGGCCGCAAGACAGATCGCAGCGCCGGTGTGGCCGGAAAGAGGGATTTGAGGTCAGCTGACATGGCGATCTCCGCCAAAGGCTGACTTGCCCCGGGTGCGCGGGGTCCGGGAGAAGACCACCGCGACTGTCTCGAAGAGGTTCGGGTTGCGATCCGCCACGAACCACAGGACCGGATAGCCGACGACCCCGATCAGCAGAAACCACCAGTCGTTGGCGCCCACGAAGGGAATGACCGAGCCCAGCATCAGGCTCACGAAGTAGCCGATGGGCAGGCCGAAGATCTTCGGCGGCCGGGTGAGGCCGAGAAACAGGGGCGCGTCATGCATGGGGAACATCCGGGGGATCGGCCAAGCCGGGTGGGCGATGTCACCCGGCCTGTCGCCAGTCCTGCCTCAGGGGGCCGCAAAGCCGTCGATGATGGTCGCGGCCGAGAAGACGAGGACCACACCGAAGAAGATGGCAAGGAAGAGGGGCCAGTTCAGGCGGCCGGTGAACATCATGTAGCCCGCCGCTACCACGGCGAGGATGGCGATCAGCCGCCCGATCGGGCCGGTCAGCGCATCGACCACTGTCTGGAGCATGTTCTCCAAGGGGTCGAGGTTCTGCGCGAGAGCGGGCTCCGCGAGGATCGCCGCGAAGGGCAGCGCCAGCAAAAGGGTGTGCAAAGCCAGGCGCGGCAAGCGCGCGCCGAAAAAGGTCCTGAACATATGGGGGAGTTACTCCGATGAGAGGGTTGCGTTGGTCAGCCGCAGAACCTTGGCCACGTGGCCCTCGGTTTCGGCATAAGGGGGAATGCCGCCATACTCACGGACCGCTTCGGGTCCGGCGTTGTAGGCAGCGAGTGCAAGATCGGCGGCGCGGAAGTCCTCGAGCTGGGCGAGGAGATAACGGGCCGAGCCCCGCAGGTTGTCTTCCGGATCATTGGGATCGACACCGAGGAGATCGGCGGTACCGGGCATCAGCTGACCGAGGCCGATGGCACCGACCGATGAGCGCGCATCCGGATTGAAGGCGGATTCCACTGCGATGTTTGCCCGAAAGAGCGCAAGCCATTCCGTCCCGGAGAGACCGGCCGCTTTCAGCGCCGGATGGCGGAGGTAGTCGTCGCCGACGTCGAGTACGAGATCCTCGATTTCGGCTGTGCCACGCGGACCCCTGCCCTTCGGGGTCGTGCCATAGGACGCAAGCACTACGAGACCTTCGTCAGCTGCATCGGTCTCAAAACCATCTGTGAACTCGACGCCATTCAGATCGCCGCGCTTGGGAAGCGCTTTGCCAAAATCGAGAACGCTGGCCCGAACCCGCAGGTCCTCTGCCCCTGCCCCAAGGTCGATGACCTCGGCTACGGCACCTTGTCCGGCAATGAGCCAAAGCGCCAGCCCGCCGCAGAGGGTCAGATCAGGGAATGGGCTCCACCGCTGCGTCATGGGTCCAGGTCGCCTTTTCGCCCTTCTTCAAAGGAACGGGGACCGTGGTCAGACCCAACTCGACCGCGAAGGAGATCAGACCGGTGACGGTCTTGAACTCCCGGGGTTCGAGCCCGCGCGAGATCACTAGAAGGGCTGTCTGGTCGCCGAGGCGCAACTGGATGCGCCAGGTGCCTTGCCAGACATTGAGAACCTTCTTTGCATCCTCGACACAAAGGGCTTCGACGATGCCGCCTTCGGTCAGGGCCTCCTTAAGTCCGGCCTGCAAGATCACCGGGGTCAAGTTCCTCATGGGTTGGCACCTTCCGAAAGCAACACGCTCCGGCAGAACATAGTGCATGTTGCGCTGATGAGAAACATGTCGTCGCGCAACGTGACGGCACCACTAGCGGTAGAATCCTATTGCGTCAATAGCGGTGTTTTGCAATTCATGCACATGTTTTGAAATCTTAGGACCGTGCATGCCGCTTCTCCCCTCCAGACGCACCTGCCTCGTCTTCGCCGCCCTGGTCACGATGCCTGTCTACGACGTCGCTCAAGGCGCCACGGCACTGGATTGCCTGCCGCCGATCCCACCAGCGCCGGTCACGGATGCCGCCACGCGTGCCGAGTATCGCACGGAGATCGGTCGGGAGTTCACAGCCTACTTCGATGAGGCGCAGGCCTATCTGCGCTGTCTCGATGCCGCCCGAGCCGCGGTGTCTGAAGAGATCAACCGCGCGATCAGCGACTATCAGGCGCTCGACCCGGAGCCTGACGGTTGATCGTACCAGACATGGGGTAATCGCGGGCCCTCAGTCCCCTGAGCCTCGACGAGGCTGGGAGGGTGGCTGTTCCCCGATAAGATGAAGATACGGGCTCTCGACTGGACGCCGGGCCCAAACATCTGATGGAGAACAGCCATGAAGGAATGTATCGGCCTCGACGTTTCAATGAAAGAGACCGCTGTGTCGATCCGACGCAACGGAGAGCGTGTTTGGCGCGGGAAATGTGTGTCCGACCCAGCGGTGATCGCGCAGCTGGTGCGCAAGCGGGCACCAGCAGTCGACCGGATCGTCTTCGAGACCGGGCCCCTGTCGGTTTGGTTCTATCATGCCCTCCGTGCCGAGGGCTTGCCTGCGATCTGCATCGATGCCCGGCACGCCAAGTCGGCCCTCGACATGGCACCGAACAAGACAGACGCAAACGATGCCGACGGTCTGGCACATCTGGCCGAGATCGGCTTCTTCCGGGAAGTGAGGGTAAAAGGCTTTGACAGCATGCTGGCGCGGACTCTGATCGCGGCCAGGAACCGGCTGGTCAGGATCACAGTCGATGTTTCCAATCATATCAGAGGGTTCATGAAAACCTTCGGTCTGCTCATTCCTTCTGGCAAGGGAAGCACCTTCGAAGCACATGTGCGTCGACTTCTCTCCGATCAGCCTAAGTTGTCAGCAATCTTGCTACCGATGCTCGAGGCCTGGTGCGCAACCCGTCTGCAGGCCGCCCTACTTGCCCGCCAGATTGCCGCAGAAGCCAGACACAACGATGGCTGCCGTATCCTAATGTCGATCCCGGGAGTGGGTGCGATCACCGCGACCTCGTTTGTCACGGCGATCGAAAGCCCCGGCAACTTCCGGAAGTCCCGATCAGTCGGCGCTTGGGTCGGCCTGACAACCCGGCGGTATCAGTCTGGTGAGATCGACTATAAGGGCCACATATCTCGCCGAGGGGATCATCACCTTCGCGGCCTGCTCTACGAAGCCGCATCCGTCATTCTGACCCGCAGCTCGGCCGAAAGCGACCTGCGGACCTGGGGCCTGAAGCTCAGGGAACGCATCGGCTTCAAACGCGCAGCTGTTGCTTTGGCAAGGAAGCTGGCGGTTACGATGCACGCGATGTTGCGGGATGGCACACTGTTTGAACGAGGCATGAGGCCAAATGCATGAAACTATGGGAATAGCGCTCGGATCTTGAGCGCGCCGAAGCGTCCCTGCCGGGACGTAGGTCGGGCCTTTCGTGCAGGGGGATGCACCGCTGACACCTCAGCTGAGTGCGGATCAGACATAGGAAGGCCCACCCGCGAACACCAATCATGCGGCGACCAACGTGTCGACCGCGAAGACGACCCTGCTCCGGCAAACGTACCGCGGCGCACCTCGACGTCCACTTGCGCTGATCGCCAATGGCTTTCTGCCCGACACCAAAAGAAAGGCCTTGCACAATGTGATGCGATTAGACGACCCCCCCTGCCCTCCCCCCTCCCGGCATCTTCGCAAGGAAACTCCCATGAAAAGCCTACGAGCTGCGGCCACCCTCGCAGCGACCGCTGTCTCAGTTTCTCTTTCGGCGCCCGCTACTGCCTACCCGGTCGACTGCGCGATCCTTCTCTGCCTCGCAGGCGGCTGGCCAGCTTCGGCGGAATGCGCCCACGCCCGCGCAGTCTTCATCGCCCGGATCACGCCCTGGCCGGTCGAGCCACCTTTGCAGATCTGGAACTGCCCGATGCGGGCGTCCCTGAACCGGGACAAAGCCCCAATGGAGCGGCTGTTTGAGATCGCGTTGCTTGGCAAAGGCGGACCGCTCCCGCAGTCACCGGATGGGAGCCCTGCAGAGCTCTATTTGGCTCAAGACCGGGCGGACGTCGACATTTCCGATCCGGCTTATGACTTCGTGCGCTCGATCCATGTGTTCCAGATCGAATACCGACAACACCGCAACAGGGACGGTGACTGCAACACCTGGTCGACAATCCGCGAGGGGACCTACGGCGAACAGGGTGACTTCGCTTGGGCGCGGTCCACGCCGGCCCGGGTTCCGTCCGCTTCAGGGTTCCGCCCGGGGACAAGCTGCTCCGACTACTGGTTCCGCGGCGTCTTCGTCGACTGGACCGACTACGAGGGCACCTACGGCTTCGAGGAGGTGCGCTACTGATGACCTGACCTTCCAGCCTCTCCGACACGATCGAAAGACTGAGACCCCTAGAAACAGAAACGACGCCAGACCATAGGCCCGACGCCGCACTGATTTCCTCGTGGTAGTGGGAATCTAGCGCGAGCCTTGGACCCGTTCAACCAGCAAATACCTTTGCTGGAACGAAATTTTGCATGCCTAACGGTCTGGTGTCATCCCAAGACGGAACGACACATCATGGAACTCACCACGGGCGCTATCCTGCGCCGCATCACCGAAACGCCGCTTTCCACATCGGCCCATAAGCTTGCGACAATCATCCTTGACGGGATCGCCTGGAAGGACGGTTACAACGGGCTCGAGCGCGGGACGGCCGCGTTCACGCTGGCGCATCTCGCCGAGAAGATGGGCGTGTCACGGCAGCACCTGACGGCACTCCTGATCGAGCTCTCCGCGTCTGGTTTGGCGCTGGTCAGGTGGAAGCCGAACGGTAAGTTCGCGCCGTGGCTCTTCAGGTTCGGGGAGCGAGAGGATGCCGATGCGCTGCCAGATGTCGTGTCATCCTCAAGCGACACATCACTATCTAGAGAGTCTAAGAACAAAACTATCTTTACCGGGAGGATTGCTATTAATGAAGCATCCAACGTCTATCGGACACCTTGGGCGGACCTGATCAAGGCCGCAAAGGCTTCGCTCGCATGTTGGAATGTCGACACGCAGGTCATCTGGGAGCGTTTCCATGCGTTCAACCGGTCGCGCGGAAATGCGACAGTGCCGGCTGGATATCTGCTGGGTTTCATGCGGCGGTGGCGCACCACGCCACCATCTGCCTCGAAGGCGCTTTCAGCTGAGCCCGCGCGCCAGCCCTCCGTTGAGCCGAAGGTGAAGGAGCTTCACGATCAGATCCGGGCTGCACCTAGTTCCAACCGACAGTTTCATGCATCTGACCTGTGCAGGCTGATTGGGCGGACCGCCTATGATGCTCGAGTCCTGGACGTCGTCCGACAGTTCGGATGCCCCAAGTTCGCTGCAATCCTTGCTGTCCATGGACGGGCGGTTCTTGCTGGGGAGATATCACGTTGACCATGGCACGACCCGGAAACTGAACTCCGAGCTCACCTAGCACCTTCCTTTTGCCCACAGGTCCTCAATTTTCTTTAGGGTTCGGATTTGCCGCACGACAACACAAGTCCACGCTTGGTCGCATTGATTTCTGCTATAGCTAACCCGCGCCCCTTGATCAGCGCGTAGACCGCCGGGATCACGACCAGCGTCAGGATGGTGGACGACACCATGCCGCCGATCATCGGCACGGCGATGCGGCTCATCACCTCAGATCCGGTGCCATGCGCCCAAAGGATGGGCATCAGGCCTGCCATGATGGCGACGACGGTCATCATTTTTGGCCGCACCCGTTCGACCGCGCCGACCATGATCGCCGCATCAAGATCGGCGCGGGTGAAGGTGCGGCCCGCGCGGTCGACCTCGGCCCGGCGTTCGGCCAACGCATGGTCGAGATAGATCAGCATGATCACCCCGGTTTCTGCAGCGACCCCGGCCAGCGCGATGAACCCGACAGCGACCGCGACGGACGTGTTGAAGCCCATCCACCACATCAGCCACACCCCGCCGACCAGCGCAAAAGGCAGCGACAGCATCACGATCAGGGTTTCGGTCAGCCTGCGGAAGTTCAGGAACAGCAGCAGGAAAATCACCGCCAGCGTGATCGGCACGACGATGGCGAGACGTGCCTTGGCGCGTTCGAGATATTCGAACTGCCCGCTCCAGCCCAGCGAATAGCCGGGCGGCAAGATCACCTCGCCCGCAACCGCCGCCTGCGCCTCGGCGACATAGCCGCCCAGATCGCGGCCCGCGATATCGACGAAGATATAGACAGCCAGCTGGCCATTCTCGGTGCGGATCGACGTGGCCCCCCGCGTGCGTTCCACTTTTGCCACCTCGCCCAAGGGCACGGTGCCACCACCGGGCAGCGCCACCTGCACCTCGCGCGCGATGGCGTCGGGGTCTTGTCGCAACGCCGCCGGATAGCGCAGCGCCACGTTATAGCGCTCACGACCCTCGACGGTCTGGGTGATCGCCTCGGCCCCGAGCGCCATGGCGATCACCTCCTGCACGTCCTCGATCGACAGGCCATAGCGCGCCAGCCGTTCGCGGTCGGGCAAAATGTCGAGGTAATAGCCACCGATCACCCGTTCGGCATAGGCGCTGGTGGTGCCGGGGACGTTGCGCAGCACCGCCTCGACCTGCCGGGCGACAGCTTCCATCTCGGTCAGATCCGTGCCAAACACCTTGACCCCCACCGGCGTGCGGATGCCGGTCGCCAGCATATCGATGCGGGCCCGGATGGGCTGGGTCCAGGCGTTCGACACGCCCGGGAATTGCAGAGCGGCATCCATCTCGGCCCGCAAACTGTCCATCGTCACGCCGGAGCGCCATTGGTCTTTCGGCTTCAACTGGATGATGGTCTCGAACATCTCGGTCGGTGCGGGGTCGGTGGCGGTCAATGCCCGGCCAGCCTTGCCGAACACCGTTTCCACCTCGGGGAAGCTGCGGATGATGCGGTCCTGCATCTGCATCAGTTCCGCAGCCTTGGTGACCGACAGACCCGGCAGGGTTGTCGGCATATACATCATCGTGCCCTCGTCCAGCGCGGGCATGAACTCGGACCCCAACTGCCGCGCGGGCCAGACGGTGGCGACCAGTGCCACCAGCGCCAGCAGAATCGTAAACAGCCGCGCCCGCAGCACCCATTGGATGACGGGGCGGTAAAGCGCGATCAGGACTCGGTTCACCGGGTTGCGGTGTTCCGGCACGATCCGCCCGCGCACGAAGATCACCATCAGCGCGGGCACGAGCGTGACCGACAAGAGCGCCGCCGCTGCCATGGCAAAGGTCTTGGTTGCAGCCAAGGGGCCGAACAGCCGCCCCTCTTGCCCTTCCAGCGCAAAGATCGGCAGGAAGGACACGGTGATGATCAGCAGGCTGAAGAACAGCGCCGGGCCGACCTCGGACGCGGCCTCGATCAATACCTCGACCCGAGGTTTGCCGGGTTCGGCCCGTTCCAGATGCTTGTGGGCGTTTTCAATCATCACGATGGCGGCGTCGATCATGGCGCCGATGGCAATGGCGATGCCGCCAAGGCTCATGATGTTGGCCCCGATGCCAAGCGCGCGCATGGCGGTGAAGGCCATCAGCAGACCCACGGGCAGCATGATGATGGCCACCAGCGACGACCGGACATGCAGCAGGAACACGAACGTCACCAGCGCCACGACGATGCTTTCTTCCAGCAGCGTTGTGCGCAGGGTTTCAATCGCCGACAGGATCAGGCTGGACCGATCATAGACGGTGACGATCTCTACCCCCTCGGGCAGGCTCTGCGCGATGGTGTCGATCTCTGCCTTGGCGTTGTCGATCACGTCCAGCGCATTGGCCCCCACCCGTTGCAGCACGATGCCGCTGGCCACTTCGCCCTCGCCATCCAGTTCCGCAATGCCCCGGCGTTCGTCGGGCACAATCTCGACCCGCGCCACGTCACGCAGCAGGACCGGCACGCCACCCTCGGCGCGAACCGGCACCATCTCCAGATCGGCGATCCCGCCCAGATAGCCACGCCCGCGCACCATGAATTCAAACTCTGACAGCTCGACCGTTCGGCCGCCGGTGTCCATGTTGCTGGCCGTAACCGCCTCGCCGATCTCGGACAGGGTGATGCCAAGGGCGCGCATCCGCACTGGATCGACGGTGATCGAGTATTGCTTGACGAAGCCGCCGACGCTGGCCACCTCGGACACGCCATCCGCACGGCTGATGGCAAAACGCATCACCCAGTCCTGCAAGGACCGCAACTCGGCAAGGCTGAGGTTCTCGCCCTTCAGCGCGTATTGATAGACCCAGCCGACGCCCGTGGCATCGGGGCCGAGCGCGGGCGTCACCCCTTCGGGCAGGCGCGCGGCGGCGGCGTTGAGGTATTCCAGAACGCGGGACCGCGCCCAGTAGGGGTCCACCCCGTCTTCGAAAATCACATAGACGAACGAAATGCCGAAGAACGAAAACCCCCGCACCACACGCGACTGCGGCACAGTCAGCATGGCCGAGGTCAGGGGATAGGTCACCTGATCCTCGACCACTTGCGGGGCCTGGCCGGGATATTCGGTCAGCACGATCACCTGCACATCCGACAGGTCGGGGATGGCGTCGATGGGCAAGGTGCGCAGCGACCAAAGGCCCGCCGCCACCGTGAACACAGTGGCGAAAAGGACCAGCAGCACGTTGCGGGCCGACCATTCGATAATACGGGCAATCATGGGTTGGCCTCCGGGGTAGCGAGCGCCGCAAGGGCGGCGTTGAGGTTGCTTTCGGCGTCGATCAGGAAGGTGGCAGAGCTGACCACGATGTCGCCTGCCGCCACGCCACTGACGATCTCGATCATACCGCCACCCCGGCGGCCCACAGTCACCGGTTCGGGTCGGAACCGCCCTTCACCCAGATCAAGGATCACGACCTGCCGGTCGCCAGTGTCGATCACCGCGCCTTCGGGCACCTGCACCACAGGAGCTTGGCCCAGCATGATTTCCACATCCGCGAACATGTTGGGGCGAAGTAGGCCATCAGGGTTGGGAAGTTCGATGCGCAGCTTGCCCGTGCGGGTCATCATGTCGAGTTCCGGATAAATGGTGTCGATCCGGCCGGTCATCGGTTCACCGGCAAGGCCCGGAAAGCTGACGCGCACCTCTGCCCCGGTCGTCACCTCCATCATCGCGGTTTCTGGGACTTCGGCGATGACCCAGATTGTCGAGGTGTCGGCGATGCGGAACAGGGTTTCGCCCGCTTCCGACATCATGCCTTCGACCGCCATCCTCTCCAGCACCACGCCGCTGCGCGGGGCCATGATTGGGATGCTGACCGTTGTCTGGCCCTCGGTCGCAATGCGATCGATCACCTCTCCCGGCACGCCGAGGTTTTCCAATCGTTGCCGCGCGCCTTCCCGTAACCGCCCCTCTGACCGCACGTCAGTTAGGAACTGTGCAAGGGCGGCAGCAATCTCGGGCGAGTAAAGTGTCAAGAGCGGTGCGCCCTCCGCAATCGTGCTGCCGGTGGTTACATCCGCCACGGTTTCGATAAAGGCATCGGCGCGCAGCGAAATGACGCTGATCTTGCGCTCATCCAGCATCACGATCCCGGGCGCACGCAGGGAGGCGGCCAGCGGGGCCAGCACGGCCTCACTGGTCCGAACCCCGGTGCGCTGCAACTTGCCCGGCGAGACGGTAACCGACCCGTCATCGCTGTCGCCGCCTTCATAGACAGGAATGTAGTCCATCCCCATCGAGTCCTTCTTCGGCACCGGCGAGGTGTCGGGCAGGCCCATGGGGTTGCGATAGTAGAGGACGGTCCGTTCACCTGTCTCCGCCATGGCCGTTTCTGCAGCGGGCTCGGGAACAGGGCCCAGCGTGAGATCCTCGGTGGCAAGGACCGGCAGGAAGGCCCGCCCATCCGCCGTTTGCTGCTCGGATGCCGACCATTCGGGCAATCCGTCTGGATGCCTCCAATAGATCACCGGACCGGTTGGCTCTGCTTGTGAGGCAACAGCACCCGGCATGGCAACCGCATCATTGCCCATCAACAAGGCAAGCTGCATTTTGGCCATTTCCGTCAGGCTGGCCGCGGTGATGCCCTTTTCGCCAGCGGTCAGCCCGACCCACCCGGCTGTTCCCGCGACAAGGACTGCGGCCGTCAGCTTACCAAATGCGCTCATGGCTCGGCTTGCAGTTCCAACTCGGCGGAAACGGTTTCAGGTTCACCCTGCACCTTTGCCGCCACCGAAAACCGCCATCCCCCCGCCATGGTGAGATCCGTTCTGAACAGGTAGATGCCCGGAACTACAGCCGGCAATGCGGTGACGGGTGAGGTCATCATCTCCATCCCGTCGGGGGCCATATCCATGCGTGTGGCATAGATGACCGCGCCCTCGACCGGCTGGCCGGTGCGAAGATCAGTCAGACGAAGTTCAATCGTCACCCCTGATCCGACACGGTGGTCGGTCGAGACAATCTCGAAACGGTAGTAGTCTGCACCTGCCCACAGGGCAGATGCGCCAATGAGAAGTGCAAGAACGGAGCCGCAGGTGCGGCGGAACATGTTTGTCATGAGGAAGACCCTTTGATTGCAGCGATAGCGCACCCGCAAAGCCAATTGGCGCAGGTGCAAACGGCATCATCCACGTGCTCACGCACGCGGTAGGGTCAAACGCGGGGAGGTCGCCTTAAGCCATCCGGTGGAAGCCCGGATGGTGGATGGACGTCAGGGAGCATCAGGGTTGCAGCGGATGCCTCGTCGGTCACAAAAAGCCCGGGGACTTGCACCAGGGCGAGCATTGTCATTCCGCCACGCGCCATCATTTCGCATGCGACGCCGCATGCCTGATCATCGGGGCAATCGCCTTCACAGCACGGGTCGGAAGCTGCCGCGATCTCTGCCGCAAGTCCGGCCGATACCTCACTGACTGTGGCCCCGAACAGGGACACAGCCAAAAGCACCGCCAGAAATGATCGGACAATCCAGGACATTAAGAATCCATGACATACGGACAGAAATTCGGCAACGCACATCCGGTTGAACGAAGTGCCATTGATGCTCAAGCTGCCCGAGGCGCAAAGAGGATGATTGCCGCGCCGAGCCCACAAACCGCGGCGCCGGCTATGTCCCAGACATTCGGCCGCTGCTTCTCGACAAGCCAGAGCCAGTCAAGGGAGGCGGCGATGTAGACACCGCCGTAGGCCGCATAGGCACGCCCTGCGAAATCCGATGGCGCGAGGGTAAGGAGCCAGGCAAAGACCGCAAGGCTGAGGATGCCGGGAACCAGCCAGAGCGCGCTCGCCCCTTGTCGCATCCAGGCCCACACCGCGAAGCAACCGGCGATTTCGGCAAGAGCGGCGCCGGCGTATATGGTGAGCGTTGCGGGTGCAGTCATTCCGTCGCCTCTGCCTCCGGGTGTCGATGATCGGTCGCACAAAGGGAATGGTCGCCCAGCACTTCGATGACCCGACAGTCCGCGATCTTCCCGCCAGCGCATTGCACGACCATGCGTTCGAGTTCGGCTTTCAGCGCCGTCAGGCGCGCAAGGCGGCTTTCGACTTCGACCAGTTGGGACCTTGCGATGGCATCTGCGGCGGCGCAGGACTGGTCCGGCCTGTCTGACAAGCTCAGAAGATCTCTGATCGCTTCCAGCGTGAATCCCAGATCGCGGGCATGACGGATGAAGGCGAGCCGTTCCATCGCCTTGCGACCATAGAGCCGCTGGTTTCCCGAGCTGCGTTCGGCTTCGGGAAGCAGGCCAATCTGTTCGTAGTAGCGGATCGTTGGAACCTTCACCCCGGCCGCGTCGCCCAATTTTCCGATGGTCAGCATCAGATTCCCCTTGAAGCTATAGTTGCTAGAGACATTAGGTTGCTGATTCGATGAAATCAACTGCCCGCTCTGCGGCAGGAGGAATGACGATGTCGGAAGCTGCACGCGAAACGTCCTGCGACTGGACAGTGACTGGCATGGACTGCGGGTCCTGCGCGACCAAAATCAAGGATGCGGTCGCGCGTCTGCCGGGAGTAAGCGGCGTCGAGGTCGGGATCATGTCGGAGCGCCTGAGACTGACGCTGGATGAAGGGCAGACCGCGAAGGACAGGATCGAGAAGACTGTCCGCGCACTTGGCTACGAGATTGCGCCACGCACAGCATCGGCGAAGAAAGAATTCGTGCTGCCCGGCGCACAGGCTGTGGCCGATACGACCGACGCGCATCCGGATCTCGATCACGCCAACCGCGATCATGAGGGCCACGATCACGCCGGTCACGATCACGGCCCGAAATCATCCGGCACTAAGCAGGACGAGTCCCGCCACGGCAGCCCCGGCCATATCCATGACGACCCTGCGGATCGCGGCAAGCGTTGGTTTCAGACTGCCAAGGGTAGGCTGGTGATCTTCACTGCCCTTCTGCTGGGGGCTGCCTGGATCATTGAGTATCTGGCACCCGAGATCGGCAAATGGGCCTTCGTCGCCGCTTGTCTGATCGGGGTGGCACCGGTAGCGCAGCGTGCCTTTGCTGCCCTTCGCATGGGTCAGCCCTTCACCATCGAAAGCCTGATGACGATCGCGGCCGTCGGCGCGCTCTTCATCGACGCAGCCGAAGAGGCGGCGCTGGTCGTGTTCCTGTTCGCCGTGGGCGAAGTGCTGGAAGGCGTGGCCGCAGGCAAGGCACGGGACGGCATCCGGGCGCTGGCCAACCTGGTGCCCAAGACGGCACAACTGGTCACAGGTGACACCACGCGCGAGGTGCCAGCAGCAAGCCTGTCCGTTGGTCAGACCGTCCTTGTCCGCCCCGGCGACCGCATTCCGGCCGATGGCGAAATTACCGACGGGACCTCGGGTGTGGACGAAAGCCCGGTCACGGGTGAAAGCGTGCCCAAGACGCGCGGGCCGGGCGATGCGGTCTTTGCCGGGGCGATCAACACCGAGGCCGCCCTGCGCGTGAAGGTCACCAAGGGGCCGGAGGACAACACCATCGCCCGGATCATCCGCCTGGTCGAAGAGGCCGAGGAGGCGCGCGCGCCGACGGAACGCTTCATCGACCGCTTCAGCCGCTGGTACATGCCTGCCATCGTTGCCGTCGCGGCCCTTGTCGTGCTGGTGCCGCCCCTGGCCTTCGGTCAGCCGTGGGATACCTGGGTCTATCGGGGCCTTGCGCTTCTGCTGATCGGCTGCCCCTGCGCACTGGTCATCTCGGTTCCCGCCTCCATCGCCTCGGCCATGTCCACCGGGGCGCGGCGCGGACTCTTGATGAAGGGCGGCGCCGTGATCGAAGCGGCGGCCAAGGTCGATGTCGTGACCTTCGACAAGACCGGGACGCTGACGCATGGCCGCCCGCAGGTGACGGATGTGGTGCCGTTTGGGGCCACCACCGAAGCCGAGCTTCTGGCCGTTGCGGCCGGAGTCGAGACAGGGTCGAGCCACCCGCTGGCCATCGCCATCCTGAACAAGGCCAAGGACGCAGGCGTGACTGCGCTGCCATCGCAGGATGCCAAGGCGCTGATGGGAAAGGGTGTTGTCGCGACAGTGGATGGTGAGCCCGCATGGGTTGCCTCTCCGCGTTACGCGATGGAACATGGTGGGCTTGAAGGCCTTGGCTTGCGACAGGCCACGATCTTTGAGGAGGATGGCAAGACCGCTGTTGCGGTGTTCCGCGAAAAGACCCCACTTGGGTTGCTTGCCATGCGAGACGAGCCACGGGCGGACGCCAAGGACGCTGTGGGCCAGCTCACGGCCATGGGGGTGACCTCGGTGATCCTGACCGGGGACAACCCGCGAACGGCCTCCGCCATTGCCGGAAGTCTCGGGCTGAAGTTCGAGGCTGACATGATGCCCGAAGACAAGCTTGCCTATATCCGCGAGATCGGCTCCAAGGGCGGCGTGATGATGATCGGCGACGGCATCAACGACGCGCCGGCGCTGAAGCAGGCAAGCGTTGGCGTGGCGATGGGCTCGGGCACAGATGTGGCGCTGGAAACCGCCGATGCGGCAATCCTGCGCGACCGGGTCACCGACATCCCGGCGACAATCCGTCTGTCGCGAGCCGCAATGGCCAACATCCGCCAGAACGTGACCATCGCGTTGGGGCTGAAAGCCGTGTTTCTGGTGACCTCGGTTTTCGGTCTGACCGGCCTGTGGATCGCGATCCTGGCCGATACCGGGGCAACGGTGCTGGTAACCCTGAACGCCCTGCGCCTCCTGCGGTTCAATCCCGAGCGTGAGAGCTGACACCATGATCTCGGGTTTTGGCTGGGCCGCGCTGGCCCTTCTGTTCGGTTATTTGGCTCTGTTCTTCTGGGGCAGTGCCTTGGCGGCGCAAGCGGCGGGGCGATCCGTCTGGCTGTTTTCGCGCGCCAAGGGGCGCGACCGGGTGGCCGCGATGGGGTTTCGGGCGGCCTTTGCGCTTGCCTTTTTCGGACCGCTTCTCTGGCTTGCCGTCCCCGCACTACACAAGGTCGATCCGCTTTGGACTGAGGGGCGCGCCATCTTCCTCGGCCTGATCGGAGTGTTTGTCGCAGGGCTTGGCGCGATGGTGGCTTTTGCCGCGCAGATGTCGATGGGATCATCCTGGCGCGTTGGCGTGGTGGACGGCGAAACCGGCGATCTGGTCTCGGGCGGCCTCTATCGCTTCAGCCGCAACCCGACCTTTGTTGGTCAGGCGGCGCTGCTGGCAGGTGTTGCCATTGCGGTTCCGGCAGTCCCAACAGTCCTCGCGCCAATCCTGTTTCTGTGGTCGGCCACCACGCAAGTCCGGTCGGAAGAGGCCGCCCTGCGCTTGGCCATTGGGCCGGATTATGACCGTTATGCGGCATCGGTTCCCCGCTGGATCGGCATCAACCGCAAGGCTGAACAATGACCAAGGCGAAGCTGATTTCGGTGATCGCTGCCGCAGTGGTGGCAGACCAGGTGACCAAGGCAACAGCGCTGTCGCTGCTGACGCAGGGGACTGCGGTTCCGGTTCTTCCGGGCTTCAACCTCACCCTTGGCTTCAACGAGGGCGCGAGTTTCGGAATGATGGGCGGGCTCATGGCGGGCAAGCCTCTTTTGATGGCGGCGCTGACGGGCGTGCTGACTGTTGCCTTCGCGGTCATGGCATTCAGGGCGCGGCACCCGCTGGAACGCGCGGGTTTTGCGCTGGTCGTGGGCGGGGCGCTTGGCAACATCATCGACAGGGTGCGGCAAGGGGCCGTCACTGACTTCCTTGATTTCTATTGGCGCGACTGGCACTGGCCCACATTCAACGTCGCCGATATTGCGATCACCTTAGGCGCGGTCCTGATCCTTGCCGCCTCATTTCCCCTTTGTCGCCGCAAGGAGCCTGTTCTTGACCAACACTGACCCGCAGAGCCTTTCGCGCGACGACTTGCCCTTGACCGCCGCCTTCCTTATTGCGCTGACGGCCACGCTTGGTGCGCTTTTCATCGGCGAGGTGCTGGGCCAGATGCCTTGCACGCTGTGCTGGTATCAGCGCATCGCCATGTTCCCGCTGGTGCCGATCCTCGGCCTTTCGCTCTGGCGCGGGGACGGCATGGCACGCACCTACGCCTTGCCGCTGGTCTTGGCCGGGCTGGCGCTTGCGGCCTGGCATTCGGGGCTTTACGCAGGGATCCTGCCCGCGCCCATCGTGCCCTGCACCGAGAACGGCCCATCCTGCACCGGCGAGGCGCAGGTCATCCTTGGCGTGCCGATCCCGTATCTTTCCATGGTCGCCTTTGTGGCGGTCCTTGCCTGTCTCCTATTGCCGAAAGGACAACGCCCATGAATCGTCGCAATCTCCTGATCGGAGCATCCGCACTCGGGCTCGCCGCCTTTGCAGGCGGCGCCATCATCCTGAACCGTCGCCGTTCGGCCGAGGCGGAGGCAGTGGCTGCCGCCACGCCTGCCGTAGATCCGGCGCTTTTGGTCCGAGAGTATTCCCCCAGCTTCGGTCCCGCCGATGCGCCGGTCACATTGGTCGAGTTCTTCGATCCCTCTTGCGAGGCCTGCCGCGCTTACCACCCCGTGGTGCAGGAAATCCGGCGGCAGTTTCCAACGCAGGTCCGCGTCGTACTGCGCTACACTGTGTTCCACGAAGGCTCGGACGAGGCGGTGCGCATCCTTGAAGCTGCGCGGATGCAGGACAAGTTCGAATCGGTTCTGGACGCGCTTTTGGAGCAGCAGCCCGGCTGGGCCGTTCATGGCTCGCCAGAGATGGATGTCGCTTGGGAAATCGCTGGTGCCGCAGGTCTCGATCTGGAGAAGGCGGAAACCGACCAGTTCTTTCCGGGGATCACCGGCATTCTGAACCAGGACACGGCAGATGTCGAAGCACTCGCCATCCGTCAGACCCCAACGTTCTTCCTGAACGGCAAGCGGCTGGAAAACTTCAGCGCCGACAGCCTGATCGCCGATGTGCGGTTCGCGGTCGAGAATAGCTGACGGCGTTCAGGACCGGCTTACGAAGGCCGAAAACAGGGCCAGCGTACGCTCGCTGACGTGATGCTCAATGCCCTCGGCATCGCGTTCCGCCGTCTCGGGATCGAGACCCAGACTGATGAGAAAGCGCAGCACGATTTCGTGCCGCCGTCGGCATTCCTTTGCCAGCGAACGCCCGTCATCTGTCAGAAAGACCGACCGATACTTCGCGCGTGTTATCAGCCCCTCCCGCGCCAGGCGGTCGAGCGTCTTGCTCACCGTCGGCACTTTCACGCCAAGCCGTGCGGCGATGTCCACCGGGCGAGCTTCGCCGTGATCGTGGATCAGTTCGGCAATCAGCTCGACATAGTCCTCGGCCAACTCTCGGCTGCGGGCCTCGCGCACGCCCTGAAACGCTTCTGCGCGCGCGTCGGTAGGGCGGTCATGGGTTGCGGGCTGCGTCTGGGGGTCAAGATCGTGCTGTGTCATCAGTTCAGTGTCGCACAGGGAGGATTGACAAGTAAAGTCGCGCCACTGATTGTTAGCAATGTCTAACTTTATGCGCCGAGACTTTGGTGCGACCTTGCGACCATAGAAAGCATCAACCCATGCCCGCAAACGCCTGGCGACAAGAGCGTGAGACGCCTTCATTGTCCGAGGTCTTCCGCAGCATTGCGGTTGGCAATGGCGGCACCAGTCGGTTCCGGCGCTTCCTTGCGTTCATCGGCCCCGGATACCTTGTGGCCGTGGGCTACATGGACCCCGGCAACTGGGCGACCTCGCTCGCAGGCGGGGCGGCCTTTGGCTACACGCTTTTGTTCGTGGCCCTGCTGTCGAACATCATGGCGATCCTGCTGCAATCCTTGTGCGCCCGGCTTGCCGTCGCCTCGGGGCGCGATCTGGCACAGGCCTGCCGCGATGCGTTCCCCAAGTGGATGTCGGTCCCGCTTTGGGTGCTTGCGGAAGGGGCGATCATCGCCACCGACCTTGCCGAGGTGATCGGCACCGCCATCGGCCTGAACCTGCTGTTCGGCATCCCGCTGGAGATCGGCATCTTCATCACCGCCGCCGACGTATTCCTGATCCTGTGGTTGCAGAACAAGGGGTTCCGATGGATCGAGGCGCTGATCATCTCGCTCATGGCGCTGATCGCCGCCTGTTTCGTCGTGCTGATCGCGCAGGCTGATCCGGTCTGGGGCGAGGTCATCGCCGGGTTTGCCCCCAGCCGCGAGATTTTCGGTAACCCGACCATGCTCTATCTGGCGCTCGGGATCATCGGTGCGACCGTGATGCCCCACAATCTGTATCTGCATTCCGGCATCGTGCAGACCCGCGCCTTCGGCCTTGATCTGCCAGCCAAGCGCGAGGCGCTGCGGCTGGCGACCTGGGACAGCACCATCGCGCTGATGTTCGCGCTGACGATCAACGCATCGATCCTGATCCTTGCCGCCGCCGCGTTCTACACCTTCGGCGAAAACGATGTGGCCGAGATCGACAAGGCGCATCTGCTCCTGGAGCCCTTGCTGGGGTCATCGCTGGCGCCGATCCTGTTCGGGGTTGCGCTGCTGTGCGCCGGCCTCAATTCCACTGTCACCGCCACCATGGCAGGCCAGATCGTCATGGAAGGGTTCATCAATCTGCGCATCGCCCCCTGGGCGCGGCGGCTCATCACCCGCTGCCTTGCGATCGTGCCCGCGATCTTCGTGATCCTGCTTTATGGCACCGAAGGCGTGGGGCAGCTTCTGATCCTCAGTCAGGTCGTGCTGTCATTCCAGCTGCCTTTTGCCATCGTGCCTTTGGTCATGTTCACCGCCAGCCGCGCCAAGATGGGCGAACTGGTGGCTCCGCGGTGGTTGACTGCCTTGTGCTGGTTGATCGCGGCGGTGATCATCGTGCTAAACGTGAACCTGCTGTCCACTGTTCTGTTGGGCTAACGCCAGCCAGCTCCTTCCGGAAACCAAAGGTGAAACCGGTCACGGAATCCCGCTTGAAGTCCAAGGGCGTGGCCTGGCAGAGAAATCAGATCAGCAGCACCTGAGTGCCTACTTGTGCGATGTCGTAGAGTTCTATGACATGCTCATTGTACAGACCGATGCAGCCATTCGATGACCTGCGTCCGATCTTTCGAGTGTCGTGGGTGCCGTGGATCAAGTAGGCCGGCCATGACAGATACAATCCCCGGACACCCAATGGGTTGTCCTTGGCTCCACCCTCCACCATCTTCGGCCAGTCCGGGTTGCGCTCGAGCATCGAAGCCGTTGGGCGCCACGGCGGGTTCACGGCCTTGCGGACAATCTCGGTCCGCCCGAGCCGGGTCAGTTCCTCGGACAGAGGGACGGATGAGGGATATAGCAGGTAAATCGACTGATCCTCTGACCAATAATGGAGTGCACGTGACTTGGTATCCGCCAGAATTGCACCACCCCGAGTATTCTCAAAATAGTCCTGCCACTGCGGCATCCGGAAGCTGGACACGTTGTTCCGCACGCTGCTTGACGCGGGAGCTTGAAACTCCGTGCTGCCTTCCTGTGACCGGGCCGGCAGGGCTGCAAGACTGGCCACCCCGATTGCACCACCCAGCAACGCCCGCCGCTTCACCAAATCGTTGGTCATGGAACACTCCTTCACACGCTTTTCGCGAGTGGAAGTATCGTTCGCTCGTAGACGAGACAAATCAAACAGCCGTTAGCAGTCGGTGCTCGCGGCGAGGAGCGCGACCATCCTTTCTCCCCGCAACCGTACGATAGGCTATCTGGCGGTTTGCAGGCGACGAATATATCCCACCACCTCTTGGTAGTCCTGTTCAAACCGGACAATCCTTCCACAGTTTCAAGCCCACGTCGAAGATCGATCACGTTCCCACCAATCTGACAATGCTGTGATCTGCGAATAGATGCATTGCACCTCAAGCTACTAGAGCAGTTAGCCGTCACCCCTGATTTAGGGGTTGTGGCACGATTGTTCTTTCCAGACGCACGCCAATTTTCCAGCAGGAAGCCCATCCAAAGCTGGGCGAGTTTGGGGGCAGCCATCGCGGCAGGCACCCTTTTTGTCATGGCTCTGCAGCCATACTCGATCCTGCCGTTTGCGCTGATCGCCTTCGCTATCCTGACAGTTTTGGTGCGTAGCGCATCAGGTTTCTTCGCCTTCGGGCTGGGATACTTCTTCGGCCTTGGTCAATTCGTGCCCGGGCTCTTCTGGATCACCGAAAGTTTTCAGGTCGAGGCGGACCGGTTCGGTTGGCTGGCTCTGCCGGCGGTTCTTGGTCTTTCGGCGCTTTTGTCGGTCTTTCCTGCCCTGGCCTGCGCTCTGGCGGCACGGATGGAACGCGCCGGGTTGTCGTTGGCGCTCTCAATGGCGACAAGCTGGACCGCCACGGAGTGGCTGCGTGGCCATGTTCTCACCGGGTTTCCCTGGAACCTGGCTGCTTACACATTGTCTGACTGGCCGGTTGCCGCGCAGGCTTCCGCTGTCTTCGGAAGCTACGGCCTGGGATTTCTTCTCGTGCTCTGCGCTGCGCTGGCCGGACTGGCCGTTGTCTCGGACGACAACGGGAAACGTGTCCGCCACCTCGCCACAGCAGGCGCAATCGCCTTGTCGGTCACCGGATTTGGTGCGATGCGCTTGCTGCTCGCCGATGTGCCGTCAGAGCGCGGCGCGCAAATCCGCGTCGTTCAACCGAACATCGCACAAAGTGCTAAGTGGGATGATGCCGCTCGAGACGCGAACATCCTGAAGCTTCTTGCACTTTCTGCCCGGCCGGGCGACTTCGACATTCTGCTGTGGCCGGAAACCGCTTGGCCAGGGTTTCTGGCAGAGGATGCCGGCGCCAGGGCGATGTTGGGCTGGCTCTTGCCCAAGACCGGCGTCTTGCTGACCGGCAGCCCGGAAAGGGAGGAAACCGGGGCCGAGACAGTCTACCGGAATGCCGTGCTTGCTATCTCTCGTGACGGCACCATTCTGACGCGCTATGCCAAGCATCATCTCGTTCCGTTCGGTGAGTACATTCCGTGGCGGAACCTTTTGCCCCTTCAGCGTCTGGTTCAATCGCTCGGAGACTTCACGCCAGGGCCAGGGCCACGGACACTGGCGTTCGGCCCACACCCCTATGCGGGGATCGCAATCTGCTATGAGATCATTTTTCCCGGACATGTCGTCGATGATGCGATCAGACCGGACTGGATCTTCAACGCGACAAACGACGCCTGGTTCGGTGCCTCGATCGGGCCATGGCAGCATTTGGCATCGGCCCGGATGCGGGCCATTGAAGAGGGCCTGCCTCTCGTCCGGGCCGCCAACACGGGAATTTCGGCAGTGGTTGATTCCTACGGTGCAACCTTGGCAATGCTCGAAATCGATAGGTCAGGCGTGATCGACATCCGCTTGCCCCGCCCATTGCCCGCAACCATCTACGCCCGCTTCGGAGACTGGGCGCTTCTCATTATTTTGCTCACTTCATGGGCCATCAGTGGCTACTGGGCCCGGCGGCACCGGGCAAACCTGAAAGGTGCATCGAAATGATCGGGCCGCTCTTCGCAACCATCGGGTTCATTTGGGGTTACCTCGTTGCGCGGCGGCGGGGCGGAAGGACCCTCGACCGCTTGCAGTATGGCGCAGGCTTCGCCATCGCCTTCGGGCTGTTCGGCACCCTCTTTGGAATCGCCCTCGCAAGATATCTTGGGGCAGCCTGATCGGCGAAACCTTGCCGGTCCTGAAACTCTCACCTTCTTATCGGTTGAACCTCTAGTTGCTCGAGGTTCTACACGGCAGGCTGTTCTCTCAGTCCGGACTGTTCATGCGTCTTCGTCCTCTTCAGATCATCCTTTGGATCGCCGCCACTGCGGCTGTTGCCACGTTCTCAGCGGTGCGGTGGTGGCCTGCCACGGACGACACCGCAACAGCAGCTGCAGCCTTCGCGCCTGCCTTCACGCTTGCGGACAGCGAAGGCCGCATCCGCTCGACTGCCGAATTCCGCGGAAAATTCCTGTTGGTGTTCTTCGGCTTTACAAGCTGCCCGGATGTCTGTCCGACGACGCTCTCCGAAGTCGCGCAGGTCATGGATGATCTTGGATCTGACGCAGAATCGGTGCAGCCGATTTTCATTTCGATCGATCCCGAACGGGACAAGCGTCTGGGGCTTGCTGACTACACAAAGGCCTTCCATCCAGCGATCCTTGGTTTGGCAGGAAGCGAAGAGGAGACAAAGTCTGCGGCCGCAAGCTTCAAGATCTTCTACGAGCGGGAGGCCGACACCTCATCACCGGACGGGTACACGATGGCGCACAGTCCTGGCCTGTATCTCATCAGCCCCGATGGCGAGTGGCTGCGTCAGTTCACCTACGGCACATCTGCGGCCGAAATCCTTTCCGACCTTCAATCGAGACTTTGACCTATGAAACACTTCCTTCTTGCCACAGCACTCGTCCTCTCTGCGCCTGCCGCGATGGCCTGTGAGACCGTGACAATCGGCGATCTTACCGTTGAACACGCTTGGTCCAAGGTGACGATCGGCGCGGGACGACCCGGCGTGTTCTATGTGGAGATCAAGAACACCGGGACCTCCGACGATGCGCTTGTTGGCATCGCGACGCCAGCAGCCGGAATGCCGATGTTGCACGAGACTGTCGTACAGGATGGCATCGCATCGATGCCCCATGCGATGTCAATCCCGGTGCCTGCCGGTCAGAGTGTGCAGCTCGCGCCGGGGGGTTACCACGGCATGCTGATGGGGCTGACGACAGCCCTCAAGGAGGGCGACAGCTTTCCGGTTACCCTTTCCTTCGAAAAGGCTGGTGAGGTTACCGTGAATGTCGTTGTCCTCTCGTTGCGTGCGGAGGGTCCGGATTGCGCCGACGCAGGGCAGTAATCCTGGGTGCGGGAGGGGCAGTCGGAGCCGTCGCCTTCATGCTGGGCGTCGGGGCCTTTCGCACGCGCAATCGGCCAAGCCGCAGCGAGGTCCTGCCCGTGCCGATCGGTCAGATGACCTGGACCTTGACCGACCACCAGGGTCGCTTGGTCCGACCCTCTGACTGGGCCGGTCGCCCTGTCATGGTATTCTTTGGCTTCACCTGGTGCCCGGACGTCTGCCCGACCACATTGAGCGACATATCGCTCTGGCTCGAGGAGCTGGGTGCCGACGCAAATCGTCTGATCGTGGCGTTGATTTCCGTCGATCCGGAGCGGGACACGCCAGACGTCCTTGCGGATTACGTGAGCAACTTCGATCCACGCATCATGGGGCTGACGGGCCCTGCTGACGAGGTCGCTCAGGCGGCCGCAGATTTTCGCGCAACCTATCGCCGCGTCGCCAAGGACGCCGGTGATTACACGATGGACCATACCGCCGGTGTATTTCTGTTCCACCCCGATGGGCGCTTAGCGAGCATCATCGACTTTCACGAGGACCGGCGCTTCGCCGTTCCCAAAATCCGCCGAACCCTCAGTTGAAAGGTCATTCTGCCAGATGATCCGCTCCGCATTTCTGATCCTTGCTCTCGCGTCATTTGCCCCGCTCCAGGCAGTGGCCGATCCTCCGACGGCGCATTTGCCTATGGCATTCGAAGCCACAATCGCCCCCGGTGACACCCTGGACAGCGTCCTTGGTCACGCAGGAATTCCCGGGGCGGTCCGGGCAGAAGCCGCCCTCGCGCTCTCAGGTGTGTACGACCTGACGGACCTGCGACCTGGCCACCGAATTGAATGGACTGCGGCGTCCGGAGATCCGTCATCGCTGACACGCCTGTCGCTTTTTGTGGAAGATGGTGTGGAGATCGCTCTCTCGTTCGACGGGCCGATCGCGGCACAACGGCGCGAACCGCCGGTTCGGGAAACGGACCGCCGGGAGACCTTGACCCTTGACGGAACTCTCTATGACGCCCTGATGGCGCGAAATGCACCCGAACGATTTGCAGTTGACCTAACGGCGCTGCTTGCGGGTCAGGTCGATTTTAGACGCGACCTCAAAGGCGGAGAAACTTTCGCTCTTGTCTGGCAGGAAGATCAGCTGCCCGATGGGAGCATCGCGGGCGAGCCGCGCCTGAGTTACGCTCGATTGGAGCTTTCTGATCGCGTCCTTGAACTCGTTGCGACCGAAGCCGCTGGCCCAGTCATCGTTTTCGAGGACGGCGAAGCCGTGCAGCGTTCAGCAGCACCCATTCTTGGCGCCCGCCTGTCGTCAGTCTTCGGCCGACGGAACCATCCTGTACTGGGCGGGGTTCGCATGCATACCGGAATCGATTACGCTGCACCCGTGGGAACGGAAGTCTCTGCGACCGGCGCCGGACGCGTGATCTTTGCGGGAACGATCCGCGGCTATGGCACCACGATCGACATCGATCATGGCGGCGGGGTCGTGACGCGATATGCGCATCTCTCCGAAATTGCCGAAGACGTTCGCGTGGGGACACGGGTCAAGGCTGGAGACGAGATCGGCGCAGTCGGCGCGACCGGGCTCGTGAGCGGCCCCAACCTTCACTACGAAGTTCGTGTCGACGGCCGACCGGTCGACCCGAAAGACCAGGATGCCCTGCCGGAACAAGAAATTGCTTCGGCAGAAGATCTCGATGCACTCGCCACCTGGCGCAGCGAAACCGGCTTCATGCCAGCGAATGACGGGGAACGTGGATGAAGGAATATCGTATCGGCCGCCGCGAGGTCATTCTGGCAGCGACCGCCTTGGCCATAGCCCCTGCTGCAAGAGCAGAGGAAGAACCGCCGATCCATGTCGTAAAGGGGCGTGGCTGCGAATGTTGCGATGCATGGGTGGACTATCTGCGCGAACAGGGGTTCACGGTTACGGATGAGGTGTCGATGGGAACCTTGTTAATCCGCTTCAAGATGGATCAAGGCATACCAGCAAAAGCGTTTTCCTGTCACACGGGCACAGTTGACGGCTATGCGCTAGAAGGCCATGTCCCGGCTGCGGATATCCGCAGGCTTCTTGACGAGCGTCCTGACGCAGTTGGCCTCGCCGTGCCCGGCATGCCTTACGGCTCGCCGGGAATGGGATCAGAAGACAATCGAGACGCCTATGACGTCCTTCTGGTTCGCCGAGATGGAAGCCTGGAAGTTTATTCAAGCTATCCGGCCGCCTGACATGAACCGTGATCGTATCGGATCAGCAAGACTGCCTGTGTGTTCTTTAGTGTCACTGCAGCAAGAGGTGTCCGGTCACGTCATTTTGACTCACCGAGGTTTCAGCATCGGGGGCATATAATCGTTTCATGCGAATGCTGTTGCTCATCGTCTGGCTATGCTCCGTGTGCGCTGGTTTTCCTAGCGCTGCGTTCGAATACAGTTCAGGAGATGTGGTTCAGAGTTATGGCGCCTTAGAGAATGGATGTCCTGGTGCTGGATGCGCAGAGACTGGCAGCCATAGTGTTTGCCACTGGACCACCGAAGTGGCCGCGGTGCTTTGCTCAATTATCTCGGAAAGCAATGGCTTAGCCTTTGCGCTGGTGCCACAAAGATGGCCCAGCCTAGCCTATTCACCAAGACTACCTCCGCCGCGAAGCTGGTCCTGACGGATACAGCACCTTTCCCAGTCGGTTCCCGGAGGCCATATGTTCACCAGACGATCTGCCATCGGCTGCGCCACAGCAGCTATTTTGACAACACCAAGCATCTTGCGCGCGCATACTGAGGATGCGTTTGTTCTACCTGAGAAGTTCCAGCCAAAGGAAGTCCGAGTACGCGAGCAGTACACGGCCGGAATGATCCTGGTCATTCCCCACCAGTTTTACCTCTACCATATTTTCGAGACTGAAAGAGCGATCCGCTATGGTGTCGGGGTCGGGCGAGCCGGTTTGGAATTCAAGGGAACCGCGATCATTGAACGTAAAGCGAAGTGGCCGTCCTGGCGTCCGACAAATGACATGATCCGCCGAGACCCGGACCGCTACGCAAAGTTTGCAGATGGCGTTCCTGGCGGACAAGATAATCCCCTCGGCGCGCGAGCGCTTTACCTGTATCAAAATGGCGTGGACACCTACTATCGGATCCACGGCACCACTGAGCCATCTTCAATCGGAAAGTCAGTGTCCAACGGCTGCATTAGAATGCTCAATGATCACGTCATTCAGCTCTACGAACAGGTCCCGGCTGGAACACCAGTTCTTGTGCTGTGATTCCATGGGCAGCAGGCATCTGAATGAATAGCAGTCATTCAGATTCGCCGTTCACTGTGTCACGATCAAGATAGGAGCGACCTTGCGTGGTCGCCGTCCATTCAGTCCGCTGACCGAGCAGCCGTCACTGCTTCCAACAATTGGTTCTGCTGAACAAAACCGGGAATGAGCTGATCGCCAATGACAAAGGCCGGTGTTCCGTTGAAGCCAAGGGCCTCGGCAAGCCTCATCGATGTAGCAATGTGTTCCTCGACCTCCGGGGACTTCATGTCGCTCTGCAACTTTTCGACATCCAAACCAGTTTCTCCAGCAATGCGAAGGACTGTTTCGGCTTCAAGCTTGCCCCGCATGGTCATGAGCGCCTCATGAAACTCGGCATACTTTCCCTGCGCTCTTGATGCCAAGGCAGCTCTGGCGGCAAAAGCTGACCCTTCGCTAAGGATTGGCCACTCACGAAGCACAAGACGAACGCTTTTGTCCGATTCCAAAAGGGCATCAATTTCGGGGGCCACTTGCTTGCAATAGGGGCAGTTATAGTCAAAAAATTCGATGACGGTGACGTCGCCATCTGTCGCGTTGCCGTTAAATATGAGACGCGGCGCGTTGGGCGACATTTCTTGCCCTTAATTGTGAGATTCTGTTGCCAGTGGGGAGGTCCTTTGTCGGGTGCGTTCCACGATCCGATTAACGGCGACTAGCAGGCGCGGTTCCTTTTCGAATGCCACCAGCAACGCAACCCTTGCAAAACCGTCGATGCCGACGCTGAACATCGCCGCCTTAACCAGCGGGCGCTTCCGGGCCACGGCGATCGCAGCGAGGCAGAACAGTCTCACGTCCGGTCTGGGGCCCTGAAGTGCGAAGGCCGGATCCCCGCGGACCTTCTTGA
>Ga0209571_1000385_pt1 | contig 55173 bp, 46 predicted proteins | sample EBPBio102011_DNA_FD_185866 | JGI IMG/M metagenome (GOLD analysis project Ga0209571, IMG submission 185866) | Wastewater treatment Type I Accumulibacter community from EBPR Bioreactor in Madison, WI, USA - Reactor 1_1/10/2011_ DNA (SPAdes)... | ecosystem: Engineered > Bioreactor > EBPR >... | reverse complement strand
GTCCGCCGGTCGACACGCCGCCGACGAATCCGCCCTCCTCGGGACAGGGTCGGCGCGACGCCATCGTGGATGCCGCCAAGGACATCGCCGGCGACAGGTTCCGCTACGTCTGGGGCGGTGGCCACCACGCCAGGCCGGGCGCGTCGACGGGCATGGCCAACCCGAACACGAGGGCCGACGACGTGCGCACAAGGGGCTACGACTGCTCGGGCTTCGTGCGCGCGGCGGTGTACCAGGCCACCGGCAAGGACAGCATGAACGGCACCGCGGCGACGCAGTCCGCCCGCTGCGAGCGCATCTCCCGGAGCGAGCTGAAGCCGGGCGACCTGATCTTCTGGCGCAGCCAGCGCGGCATCAGCCACGTGGCCATCTATGCCGGCAAGAACAGCCAGGGCGTGCCGATGATGTACGAGTGCGCTCCGAGTTACGAGAAGCGGGGCAGCAGCTACGGCACGCACCTCACGCCGGTGTCCTACCAGGGCACGCCCTCCCACTACGGGCGCATCCCGTAGCAGCAGGTGGCTGACCGGCCTCGGGTCGCGGCGCGGTCCGGCGCCGCGGCCTGGTACTACAGCGAATACCCGAACTGCTGCCGGAACTGCTCGCTGAACTCGTCGTAGTCGAAGCGCTGGTTCTGCGTGCCCGGGTGTTCCACCTTCAGCGCGCCCATCAGGTTGCCGATGCGGCCGATGGTCATCCAGTCGCAACCCTTCTCGATGCCGAAGATCAGGCCGGCGCGGAAGGCGTCGCCGCAGCCGGTGGGATCGGTGATGCGGCGTTCGTGCGCCGGCGGCACGTGGTGGGTCTTCTCGGGCGTGTGGATCACCGCGCCCTTCGGGCCCTGGGTGGTGATGTAGGCCCTCACCCGCTTCACGATGTCCTTCTCGCTCCAGCCGGTGCGCTCCTGCAGCAGGTTCGACTCGTAGTCGTTGACGGTCACGTACTGCGCCTGCTCGATGAAGGCGCGCAGTTCCTCGCCGTTGAACAGCGGCATCGCCTGGCCGGGATCGAAGATGAAGGGAATGCCGGCCTCGGCGAATTCCTTCGCGTTCTGCAGCATGCCTTCGTAGCCGTCGGGGCTGACGATGCCGATGGTCACGCCCGGCACGTCGCGCACGTGGTTCTCGTAGCTGCGCATCATCGCGCCAGGATGGAACGCGGTGATCTGGTTGTTGTCGTAGTCGGTGGTGATGAACGCCTGCGGGGTGAACAGTTCGTCGATCACCTTCACCCGCTCCAGCGTGATCTCGTTCTCCGTGAACCATTCGCGGTACGGGCCGAAGTCCTGGCCGACGGTCGCCATCGGGATCGGCTCGCCGCCGAGCAGCTTGAGGTTGTAGGCGATGTTGCCGGCGCAGCCGCCGAATTCGCGGCGCATCCTCGGCACCAGGAACGACACGTTCAGGATGTGGACCTTGTCCGGGAGGATGTGGTTCTTGAACTGGTCGGGGAACACCATGATGGTGTCGTAGGCCAGGGAACCGCAGATCAGTGCCGACATCGACCGGGCGCTCGCGAGGATTCAGGGCCGGCTAGGGTACCGGGCGGGGCGTCGGCAGGCCAGCGAGGGGCGGTTCGGGCGCCCGGCGCCGGGCGCGGGCCGGGCGTCACGGTTTGCGCGGCGATCCCGTGCCCGGAGCGCTTTTTTGCTAGGCTAGCGGGCCATTTTCCGCACCCCCGAACGGACCCTTTCCCCCGATGTTCAAGAAGTTCCGCGGCATGTTTTCCAATGACCTGTCCATCGACCTGGGCACGGCCAATACCCTCATCTTCGTCCGCGGGCAGGGCATCGTGCTGAACGAGCCGTCGGTGGTGGCCGTGCGCCAGGACCGCAGCGGCGGCCAGAAGGCGGTGGCGGCGGTGGGCAGCGAGGCCAAGATGATGCTCGGCCGCACCCCCGGCAACATCACCACCCACCGGCCGATGAAGGACGGCGTGATCGCCGACTTCACCTACACCGAGGAGATGCTCAAGCACTTCATCCGCAAGGTGCACAAGAGCCGCTTCCTGCGGCCCAGCCCGCGGGTGCTGATCTGCGTGCCCTGCGGCTCGACCCAGGTGGAGAAGCGCGCGATCAAGGATTCGGCGCTGGAAGCCGGCGCCCGCGACGTGTCGCTGATCGAGGAGCCCATGGCGGCGGCCATTGGCGCCGGCATGCCGGTGACGGAGGCCCGCGGCTCGATGGTGGTCGACATCGGCGGCGGCACCACCGAGGTGGCGGTGATCGCGCTCAACGGCATCGTCTACTCGCAGTCGGCGCGCATCGGCGGCGACCGCTTCGACGAGTCGATCATCAACTACGTGCGCCGCAACCACGGCATGCTGATCGGCGAGACCACGGCCGAGCGGATCAAGATCGAGCTGGGCTGCGCCTATCCGCAGGACAAGGTGCAGTCGATGGAGATTTCCGGCCGGCACCTCGCCGAGGGCGTGCCGAAGATGGTGAAGATCAGCAACAACGAGGTGCTGGACGCGCTGCGCGAGCCGCTGGCCGGCATCGTCGCCGCGGTGCGCCAGGCGCTGGAGCAGACCCCGCCGGAACTGTGCGCGGACGTGGCCGAACGCGGCATCGTGCTGACCGGTGGCGGCGCGCTGCTGCGCGACCTCGACCGCCTGCTCAGCGAGGAGACCGGCCTGCACGTGCAGGTGGCCGACGACCCGCTGACCTGCGTCGCCCGCGGCGGTGGCCGCGCGCTGGAGCTGCTGGACCTGCACGGCAACGAGTTCTTCGCGTCGGAGTGACGAAAGCCGGGGATGTGGAATCGGGAGCCGGGAATCGATGACAGCGTGATGCGAGCCGGGGTTTCGACGGAACCCGGCGCGCGTCGTGCGGCGATTCCCGGGTCGATCCCGCAACATGCCCCGCCGGCGGCCTCGAACGCGACGATGTCCGGCGGTTGGCCACGCGGCGTGGTGGCCCCTGCGTTCCCCAATCCCGAAACCCCAATCCCGATTCCCGGCCCTTAAGTAGTGTCCTCCTTCGCCAGTCCCGCCGCCCCGCGCCCCGGTGATGTCGCCGGCACGTTGCGCCTGCTGGGCTTCCTGGCGCTGGCGGTGGTGCTGATCGTGCTCGACCACCGCGGCGGCTGGCTGGCGAGCCTGCGCGCGACGATGAACGTGGTGGTGCAGCCGCTGTGGCAGGTGGCGGGGCTGCCGTCGCGCCTGGGCCAGACCATGCGCGAGGACGCGGCCACGCGCTCGCTGCTGGCCGAGGACAACCGGCGCCTGCGCAACGAGCTGCTGGTGGTGGGCGCGCGCCAGGCGCGGCTGCAGGTGGAGGCCGACGAGAACGCGCGCCTGCGCGGCCTGCTGGGCGCGGTCGAGCACGGGCGGCTGGACGTGCAGCTGGCGCCGATCCTCAACGTCGACCTCGACCCCAGTCGCCAGCGCCTGCTGCTCGACGCCGGCAGCGCGCAGGGCGTGCGCGTGGGCCAGAGCGTGATCGACGCCGGCGGCCTGCTCGGCCAGATCGTCGCGGTCACGCCGGGCACCTCCACGGTGCTGCTGCTCACCGACCTCGACCATGCGGTGCCGGTGTCGATCTCGCGCACCGGCGTGCGCCTGATCGCCTACGGCACCGGGCGCAGCGACCGGCTGGAACTGCGCAACATCCCGGTCTCGGGCGATGTCGACGTCGGCGACGTGGTCGTGACCTCGGGCCTGGGCGGACGTTTCCCGCCGGGTTTCCCCGTCGGCACCATCGTCGAGTTGCACCCGGACGACAGCCACGCCTTCCTCGTGGGCGGGCTGAAGCCGGCGGCCCAGCTCGACCGCGGCCGCGACGTGCTGCTGCTGCGGGAAAGCCGGGAGCCGGGATCGGCGAACGGCGCCGCGGAGGCACCGCGCGCCGAGGCGCCGCCGCCGGTGCCGGCGACGCAGTCGCCCACGCCATCACTGCAGCCACCCGCGCCCGCCACGAACGCACCCGCGACGCCTGCGGGCCCGCCCGCGACGTCGACGGATGCCCCCACGCCTGCCGACCCGCGCATGCGCGATCCCGCGAGCCCGGCGCAACCGGGACGCACGCCATGAGCCGACGCGCGTCGCGGCTGTGGATCCTGCCGGTCAGCGTGGTCGCGGCCCTGCTGCTGGGCCTGCTGCCGCTGCCGGTCTCGGTCCAGGGCCTGCGCCCGTACTGGCTGGCGCTGGTGGTGGCGTTCTGGATCATCGAGGAGCCCGAGCGGGCCGGCCTCGGCTTCGCGTTCTTCGCCGGCCTCGTCGCCGACCTCGCCTTCGGCACGCTGCTGGGCGAGCAGGCGCTGCGGCTGGTGATCATGGCCTTCATCCTGCAGCGGTTCCGCTCGCAGCTGCGTTTCTTCCCGCTGGCGCAGCAGGCGCTGGCGATCGGCGGCCTGCTGCTCAACGACCGCGTGGTCAGCGCCGCGATCCACCTGCTGCTCGGCCTGCCGCAGCCGCCGTGGACCTACTGGCTGGCGCCGCTGCTGGGCCTGCTGCTGTGGCCGCCGATGTTCTTCGTGCTCGACGCCCTCCGGTCTGGCCGGAGGCCGCGCTGACGCCATGCAGCGCAGGCGCCAGCGCATCCGCAATCCTTCCGGTGAAGCCGCGCTGTTCCGCGCGCGCGCGTTCGTCGGCTTCGGCATCGTGCTGCTGGCGCTGGCGTTCCTGGCGGCGTGGTACTTCAGGCTGCAGGTCATCGACCACGACGACTACGCGCGCCAGTCTGAGGCGAACCGCATCAAGCCGCGGCCGGTGGTGCCGGCGCGCGGGCTGATCTACGACCGCAAGGGGCGGCTGCTGGCCGACAACATCCCCGCCTATCGCATCGACGTGACCCCGGAGGAGGCCGGCGACATCCCGCGGCTGCTGGCGGAACTGTCGCGGGTGGTGTCGCTGTCGCCGGAGGAGATCGCGCGCTTCGAGGCCGCGCGCAAGGGCACGCGCAGCTTCCGCGCGATCACGCTCAAGGCGCGCGTGGGCGAGGAGGAGGTGGCGCGCTTCGCGGTCGACCGCTGGCGCTTCCCGGGGGTGGAGGTGGTGCCGTACCTCACCCGGCGCTACCTGCACGGCGACCTGTTCGCGCACATCGTCGGCTACGTCGGCCGCACCGACGAAGGCGACGTGCAGCGTTACGGCGCCAACCAGGTGCTGTACCCGCACACCGGCCGCACCGGGCTGGAGCGCTATTACGACGAGCGGCTGCGCGGCAAGATCGGCTACGAGCAGGTCGAGACCAATGTCGAGGGACGCGCGCTGCGCAGCGTCGGCCTGGTCCCGGCGAAGGCCGGCACCGACCTGCGGCTGGCGGTCGACCTCGACCTGCAGCAGGCGATGGTGATGGCCTTCGGCGAACAGCACGGCTCGGCCATCGCGATCGACCCGCAGACCGGCGAAGTGCTGGCGATGGTGAGCCTGCCCACGTTCGAGCCCAACCTGTTCGTCAACGGCATCTCGCAGGCCGACTATGGCCGCCTGGTCAACGATCCCTCGCGACCGCTGTTCAACCGGCTGGTGCTGGGCGGCGTCGCGCCGGGCTCGACGCTCAAGCCGATGATCGCGCTGGCCGGGCTGGATGCGGGCGTGCGCAGGCCGGAGGACCGGGTGCTGTCGACCGGCATGTTCTACCTGCCGGGCACCAGCCGCGGCTGGGGCGATGCCAGCCGCCGCGGCCACGGCTGGACCGACCTGCGCAAGTCGATCTCGCACTCGGTCAATACCTACTACTACCGGCTGGCGCTGGACCTGGGCATCGAGCGCTTCGACGACTACATGGGCCGCTACGGCTTCGGCGCGCCGACCGGCATCGACCTCAGCGGCGAGATCGGCGGCATCCTGCCGTCGCCGGCGACCAAGCTGGCCGCGCGCAAGGAGCGCTGGTATCCCGGCGACACGGTCAACATCGCCATCGGCCAGGGCGACTGGAAGGTGACGCCGCTGCAACTGGTGCGCGCCACCGCGGGCCTGGCCACCGGCGAACTGCGCCAGCCGCACCTGGTGGCGGAGACGCGCGACGGCTTCGACCAGCCATGGACGCCGCTGGCGGTCGCGCCGCCGGTGCCGATCAGCCCCAGCCCCGCCAACGTCGAGATGGTGCGCCTGGGGATGCGCGACACCATGCAGCCCGGCGGCACCGGGTGGCGGGTGGCGTCCGGTGCGCCGTACCTGATGGCCGGCAAGACCGGTACCGCGCAGGTGGTGAGCCGGCGTGGCACCGCGGCGGTCGATCCGCGCAGCCTGCCGATGCACCTGCGCCACCGCGCACTGTTCGTCGGCTTCGCCCCGGCCGAGCAGCCAAGCATCGCGCTGGCGATCGCGGTCGAGGGCGGCGGCTACGGCGGCGCCGCGGCGGCGCCGATCGCGCGCAAGATCTTCGACGCCTGGCTGCTGGGCAAGATGCCCGAGGCCGATGGCGAGGAAGCCGCGGCCGCGGCCGTCCACGGGGACGAGGACGAAGCGCACGACGACGCCACGGCGCGGCCCGACTTCGGCAACGTCGCCACCGGCGGGACGTTTCCACCCGCGGACGTAGCCGTCCCGTCCACCGTGCCCGGGACGCGGCCATGAACACCATCCTGCGCTGGCTGTTCGACCTGTTCGCGCGCCTGACGCGCACGCTCGACTGGCCGCTGCTGGCGGCGCTGCTGGCGCTGATGGGCATCGGCCTGGCGGTGCTGCACAGCGCCGGCAGCAGCAACCTCGCGCTGGTGCAGTCGCAGGGGGCCCGCTACGTGGTCGGGCTGGGCGTGATGTGGCTGCTGTCGCGGGTGCCGCCCGCGGCGCTGCGGCGTGCCACGCCGGTGGTGTACGCGGTCTCGCTGCTGCCGCTGCTGGCGGTGCTGTTCATCGGCACCGGGCGCAGCGGCGCGCACTGGATCAACCTCGGCGTGTTCTATTTCCAGCCGGCCGAACTGATGAAGCTCAGCCTGCCGATGATGGCGGCATGGACCCTGGCCCAGGCGCCGCTGCCGCCGCGCGCGGGCAGCGTGCTGCTGGCGGTGGCGGTGATCGCGCTGCCGACCGGGCTGATCCTGCTGCAGCCGGACTTCGGCAGTGCCATGCTGGTGCTGGCCAGCGGCGTGTTCGCGCTGTACCTCGCCGGCCTGTCGTGGTGGTGGTTCATCGCCGCCGGCGCGGGCGCGGGCACCGCGGCGGGGTTCGCGCTGTTCGCGCCGATCTCGTGGTTCTCGTTCCTGCGGCCCTACCAGCAGGACCGCATCCTCACCTTCCGCGATCCGCAGAACGATCCGCTCGGCGCCGGCTGGAACATCATCCAGTCGAAGATCGCGATCGGTTCCGGCGGGTTCGACGGCCGCGGCTGGGGCAAGGGCACGCAGTCGCACCTGAACTACGTGCCCGAGCACACCACCGACTTCATCTTCACCGTGCTCGCCGAGGAGTTCGGCTGGCTCGGCGTGGCCGTGGTGCTGCTGCTGTACGCCTTCGTCATCGGCCGCTGCCTGTGGATCGCGGCGGAGGCGCGCGATCCCTACGCGCGGCTGCTGGCCGGCAGCCTCGGCCTGGCGCTGTTCGTCTACGTCATCGTCAATGGCGGCATGATCTCCGGGCTGCTGCCGGTGGTCGGCGTGCCGATGCCGCTGCTGAGCTTCGGCGGCACCGCCGCGGTGTCGCTGCTGGCGGGGCTGGGCGTGGTGATGGCGATCGGCGCGAACCGCCAGGCCAAGCGCTAGGGCCTGTTGCCACGCGTGGCACGTGTCGCACCCGCCGCGCGGGCGTGCGCGGCAAGGAGGATCGCGCGCGATTCGCCGGCCGTTCATGCTTGCGCGGCCCTTCGCCAGCGGCCTGCGTGCTACCCTCGCGCCCGATGACCGGACGCCGTATCGAACGCCTTTTCGCACCGCTGCTGGTGCTCGCGCTGGGTGCCTGCGCGACCCCTGCGGCCACTCCGCCCGATGATGCCCGTGCCGACGCCGCGCCTGCGGCCGCGCCCGACGCACCGCCTGCGCCCACGCTGCTGCCGCGCGTGCCGCAACCACCCGAGCGGCCGGTGGCGCCGCCGTCGGTGACCGACCCGGCGCTCCCGCGCGAGCAGCGCATCGAGGCCTTCGTCGAGTACACCGCCACCACCTACGGCGTCGACCGCGCGCAGGTCCGCGCCGTGCTGGCGCAGGCCGAGAAGAAGCAGGGCATCATCGATGCGATGAACCGCCCTGCCGAGGCGGTGAAGAAGTGGTTCGAGTACCGGCCGATCTTCATCAACGACGCGCGCATCAATGGCGGCGTCGCGTTCTACAACGCCAACCGCGCCGCGCTCGACAAGGTCGCCGCCGACACCGGCGTGCCGGCGGAGTACATCGTGGCCATCATCGGCGTCGAGACCAGCTACGGCCGCGTCACCGGCAACTACCGCGTCATCGATGCGCTGTACACGCTGGCCTTCGACTATCCCAAGCGCGCGCCGTTCTTCGCCGGCGAGCTGGCGCAGCTGTTCGCACTGAAGCAGGCGGAACCGCAGCTCGACCTGCTCGCGCTCAAGGGCAGCTACGCCGGCGCGATGGGCATGGGCCAGTTCATGCCGTCCAGCTACCGGCTGTGGGCGAAGGACGGCGACGGCGACGGCCGCCGCGACCTGCTCACCCACCTGCCGGACGTGTTCGCCTCGATCGCCAACTACTTCGTCGTGCATGGCTGGGAGCGCGGCGGTCCGGTGGTGGCACGCGCCGCGCGCGATCCGCAGGCGGCCGACTTCGTGCCCGAGAACTACGAGCCGGTGCACCGGCTGGCCGACCTCGCCGCGCGCGGCTACCGGCCGATGCCGGGGCAGCCGGTGGCCGAGGGCGCCACGCTGCTCACGCTCGAGGGCGATGCAGGCACGGAATACTGGCTGGCCTACCGCAACTTCTACGTCATCACCCGCTACAACCGCTCGCCGATGTATTCGCTGGCGGTGCACCAGCTGGCGCAGTCGATCCGCGCCGGGGCCGGCGGCGCGCGATGAGGCGCTGGCTGCCGGCGCTTGCCGTGCTGTTGCTGGCCGCCTGCGCCGGCCCGCAGAAGAAGCCCGGCCCGCCGCAGGCCGGCGCACCCGTGCCGACGCCGGGCGCCGCGGGCGTGGCGGGCACCTCGCCGGTCGACTGCACCGGCTTCGTGCCGTATCCGGCGGCGCAGGAAGACCTGTCCACGCGCGGCGATTACGTCGCCGGCGGCCTGTACAAGCCGGGGGTCAGCGACAGCACGCCGGACTACCTGCCGCGGGTGGACTGCATCGCCGAGCCGGCCGTGGTCGCGCTCGCGCGTTCGCCCTACGGCAACCGTTCGCCCTACCAGGTGCTGGGCAAGCGCTACAGCGTGCTCGACGCCACCGACGGCTTCGTCGAGACCGGGCTGGCCTCGTACTACGGCAACAAGTTCCACGGCCGGCGCACGTCCAACCACGAGGTGTACGACATGTACGCCTTCACCGCCGCCCACAAGTCGCTGCCGCTGCCGAGCTTCGCGCGCGTGACCAACCTCGAGAACGGTCGATCGGTGGTGGTGCGCGTCAACGATCGCGGACCGTTCCACGAGGGCCGCGTGATCGACCTCAGCTATGCCGCCGCGGTGAAACTCGACATCCACCGACGCGGCACCGGCCGGGTGGAAGTGCGCGCGCTGCAGCCCGGCGAGGCGCTGGCCGCCGCGCCGCGCGCGACGCCACGCGCCACCGCCGCGCAGGCCAGCGGCATGGACGCGCTGGTCGGGCGGTTGCCGCCCCCGCCTGCGGCGGCGCCGGTGCTGCTGGCGTCGGCCGCGCCGACGGCCCCTGTGGTGGCGGCTCCCGCGGCCGCGGCGCCGGCGACGGGGGCCCCGGCCCGCGCCGCCGACCATCCCGGCTACGGCCGCGAATCCGATCGCTTCCGCTTGGTCGACGAGAACGGCCGCATCCGCACCGCCGACGAGTTCGACGTCTGGCTGCGCGAGCGGCAGGCGCGCATCGCCGCCGAGCAGGCGGCCGCCGCCGCGGCGTCATCCGGCGCCACGGTCACTTCCGCGGGGGCATCGACGCGTGCGGCGCCTGCCGCCGTCCCTGCGGCGCCCGCGAGCACGGGCGTCACCCTGCAGGTCGGCGTGTTCTCGGTGCGCGGCAACGCCGAGCGCGCGCTGTCGCGACTGGTGGCGGCCGGCATCGCCGGTGCCCGCATGCAGGAGGTCGCCGGCGCGGGGCGCGCGCTCTACCGCGTGCGTGTCGGGCCGGTGGAGGCCGCCAGCGTCAAGGAACTGGTGCCCCGCCTGACCGGTCTGGGGTTCGAGTTGCCCCAGGTGGTCCGCGAGTAGACTGCCGCGCCCGCGTTGTTCCCGATCGCCATTCCCATGTCCCCTCTCCCGCGGGCCCGTCCCGCCCACGCCAGGCCAGGACCGGCCGTTTTCCCGGAGTACCGTTGTCGATGAACCCATCCGCCGTCTCGCGTCCCGTGGCCCTGCGCCGCCTGGCCCTGGTCGCCCTGGCCACGGCCACCGTCGGCTTCGCGCTCGCCCAGGATCCGGCCCCGCAGCCGACCGTGCCGCAGCCCGCCACCCCGCAGCCCGCCGCGCCTCCGGCGTCCGAGGCGCTGAGCGAGGCCATGCCCGTGCCGCCGCCGCCCGCCGTCGCCGGCACCGCGTGGCTGCTGATGGATGACGCCTCCGGCCAGGTGCTGGCCAGCCACAACCCGGACCAGCGCGTCGAGCCGGCCAGCATCACCAAGGTGCTGACCAGCTACGTGATCGCGGCCGAGATGAAGGCCGGCAAGGTCAAGGCCGATGACCAGGTGATGATGACCGAGAACGCCTGGCGCAAGGGCGGGGCCGGTACCGACGGCAGCTACAGCGGCTTCCCGGTCAACCAGACCGCGCCGCTGCTGGAGATGGAAAAAGGCATGGTGGTGCAGTCCGGCAACGATGCCGCGATCGCGCTGGCCGAACACGTCGCCGGCAGCGAGGACGCCTTTGCCGCGCTGATGAATGCCTACGCCAAGCGCATCGGCATGACCCACTCGCATTTCGTCAACGCGCATGGCCTGTCGGACCCGAACCACTACTCGACGCCGCGCGACCTGGCCCTGCTCGGACGTGCGATGGCGCGCGACTTCCCGGTGGAGTACGGCTACAACGCGATCAAGGAATTCACCGTCGGCCCGATCACGCAGCGCAACCGCAACCTGCTGCTGTGGCGCGACCCCAGCGTGGACGGCATCAAGACCGGCCACCACTCCGGCGCGGGCTACTGCCTGCTGGCGTCGGCCAAGCGCGGCGACCAGCGCCTGGTGTCGGTGGTGATGGGCTCGACCAGCGAGGCGCAGCGCGCCACCGATTCGCTGGCGCTGCTCAACTGGGGTTTCCGCTTCCACGAGACCCATCGCCTGTACGAGGCCAACACCGCGATCTCGACGCAGAAGGTGTGGAAGGGCCAGGAGAACGAAGTACAGCTGGGCGTCGCCGCGCCGCTGCTGGTCACCCTGCCGCGCGGCAAGTACGCGCAGCTCAAGCCGTCGATGGACCTGCCCAAGGTGCTGGTCGCGCCGATCGCCAAGGGCCAGGAGCTGGGCAAGGTGCGGGTGACGCTCGACGGCGAAGTCGTCGCGGAGCGCCCGCTGGTGGCGCTGCAGGCGGTGGAGGAGGCGGGCTTCTTCAAGCGCCTGTGGCATGAATTCCTGATGTGGTGGAACGCCGACTGAGGCGCTGGCCCCGTCACATCGCGCTTTGCGTTAGTGGATAGAATGCCCCGGCCGCTGCGATGCATCGGCACGGGGAGAACGCAGCGACTGCGTTCACGGAAGAAAGTCGAAACCTGGGGGTAGACATGTCTCGCTTGAATCGCACGCGCGCCTGCGCGCTCATCCTTTTCGCCGGCGTTGTGGCCGCCTCCGCGCCGGCCATGGCGCAGCGCCAGAGCGCGCAGGAACGACGCCAGGAACAGACCGCGCAGATCCCGACCTGCGCCAAGCCGCTGGGCTCGATCTCGGTGCTCGAGCCGGAAGATGGCGTGCATTGGTGGACCGGCCAGCAGCTGCCGGCGCCGTCGCGGCTGATCAAGGTGTTCGTCAACCGTTCGCGCTGCTTCACCCTGGTCGATCGCGGCGCCGGCCTGGACGCGGCGATGCGCGAGCGCGACCTGGGCGCCAGCGGCGAGCTGCGCAACCGTTCCAACGTCGGCAAGGGCCAGATCAAGGCGGCCGACTACGTGATGGTGCCCGACCTGGTCGGCGCCAACAGCAACGCCAGCGGCAACTCGATGGGGGGCCTGCTGGGCGGCCTGATCGGCGGCCGCGCGGGCGCGCTGGTCGGCGGCCTGAACCTGCGCAGCAAGACCGCCGACGTGGTGCTCACCGTCACCGACGTGCGCTCGTCCGAACAGGTGGCGATGGCCGAGGGCAGCGCCAAGAAGACCGACATCGGCTGGGGCGCGGGCGGCGGCCTGTTCGGCGGCAGCGGCCTCGGCGCCGCGGGCGTCGGCGGCTATGCCAACACCGAGATCGGCCAGGTGATCACGCTGGCCTACCTGCAGGCCTACACCGACCTCGTCGCGCAGCTGGGCGGCCTGCCGGACAACGCCTCGGCCGCGAACGCCGAGCAGGCGGTCACGGTGACCAAGCCGGCGCGCCTGTTCCGCGGCGCCGATGGCCGCGGCGTGGTGCGCGAGCTGGAGGTCGGCATGATGCTGTACCCCACCGGCACCAAGCAGGGGATGATGTGGGAAGTCGAGGACGAGCTGGGCAACAAGGGCTGGGTGTCCTCGAGCCTGCTGCAGCTGTCGCGCTGAGTCCTGCGACGCCGCGACATCGCGAAGGCCGCCTCCGGGCGGCCTTTTGCGTTCCACCGGCGGCGGTTTGGGTTCGGCCGGCCACGCCCCCATAATCGGCGCATGGAGATCAAATCCGACAATCCCGACCACGGCTTCCAGTTCCCCGGCACGTTCGAGATCACCGCGATGGGGCCGGCCAACGCCGCGCTCGAGACCGAGATCCCGCGCCTGCTGGCGGCGGCCGGCATCGCCGTGCTCGAGGAGACCGTGTCCTGGCGCGAGTCGAGCGGCGGCAAGTTCGTCTCGGTCAAGCTCAGCTTCCGCGCCAACGACCGCGCCCAGTACGAGGCCGCGCACGCCGCGCTGCGCGAGCACCCCGAAGTGAAGTGGACGCTTTGACGCCAGGCGCCCCGGCGCTCGTCCGCGATCTGGGGCGGCAGCCCTACGAACCGGTCTGGCGCGCGATGCAGGCGTTCACCGATGCGCGCGACGACGACACACCGGACGAGCTGTGGGTGGTCGAGCACGATCCGGTCTTCACCCTCGGCCAGGCCGGCAAGCCCGAACACGTGCTGATGCCAGGCGCGATCCCGGTGGTCCACGTCGACCGCGGCGGCCAGGTGACCTACCACGGGCCGGGGCAACTGGTGGTCTATCCGCTGCTCGACATCAAGCGGCTGAAGGTGGGCGTGCGCGAGTACGTGTGCCGGATCGAGCAGGCGATCATCGACACCCTGCTGGAATGGAACATCATTGCCGTGCGACGCGAGGGCGCGCCGGGCGTGTACGTGGGCGAGGCCAAGGTCGCCGCGCTCGGCATTCGCGTGCGCCATGGCCGCACCTTCCATGGCCTGGCCTTCAACATCGCGATGGACCTCGAGCCGTTCCGGCGCATCAACCCCTGCGGCTACGCAGGGCTGCAGGTGACCTCGGTGCTAGACTTGGGCGGCCCGTCCGGCATGGATGCGGTGAAGCCCGTGCTGCTGGACGAACTGGCCCGCCAGTTCGGATTGCGGCTCAAGGCCGAGCCCGCATTCCTTGGCACCTCCCTTCTCCCGCTTGCGGAAGAAGCTGCCCCGAAAGGGGCGGATGAGGGGAACCCGCGTGGCGATGGCCCTCACCCCGACCTTCTCCCGCAGGCGGGAGAGGGGGTGGCACACATGAGCCGGACACCATGATCGAACCCAACGCCAGGACCATTCCGCTCGCCGTTGTCGGCACCGAGTCGGGCGTGCTGGAACCCGGCGTGAAACAGGTCGCGGGCGACAAGATCGCACGTTCGCCGGTCGAGTTCGTGGATGCGCCGGTGCTGCGCAAGCCGTCGTGGATCCGCGTGCGCATCCCGTCCAACGGCGCGGTCGCCGCGCTCAAGCACAAGCTGCGCGAGAACCGCCTGGTCACGGTGTGCGAGGAAGCCAGCTGCCCGAACATCCACGAGTGCTTCGGCCATGGCACCGCCACCTTCATGATCCTGGGCGAGGTCTGCACGCGCCGCTGCAGTTTCTGCGACGTCGCCCACGGCCGGCCGAAGCCGCCGGATGCAAGCGAGCCGCGGCACCTGGCCACCACCATCGCCGACATGGGCCTGAAATACGTGGTCATCACCTCGGTGGACCGCGACGACCTGCGTGACGGCGGCGCCCAGCATTTCGTCGACTGCATCCGCGAGGTGCGCGCGCAGTCGCCGGAGATCCGCATCGAGATACTCACCCCGGACTTCCGCGGCAAGGGCCGCATGGAACGCGCGCTGAAGATCCTCTCGGCCAGCCCGCCGGACGTGTTCAACCACAACGTCGAAACCGTGCCCGAGCTGTACCGCAACGTGCGCCCGGGCGCCGACTACCAGTGGTCGTTGACCCTGCTCCGGCAGTTCAAGGCCCGGCATCCGGGCGTGCCGACCAAGTCCGGCATCATGCTCGGCCTGGGCGAGACCATGGACCAGGTGCAGGGCACCCTGCGCGACCTGCGCGCGCATGACGTCGACATGGTGACCATCGGCCAGTACCTGCAGCCCAGTGCCCACCACCACCCGGTGCTGCGCTACTGGACGCCGGACGAGTTCAAGGCGCTGGAGGACTACGGCATGGCGCTGGGCTTCAGCCACGTCGCCTCCGGGCCGCTGGTGCGCTCGTCCTACCACGCCGACCAGCAGGCGGCCCGGGCCGCTGGCGTCGCGGCGGCCTGAGCCCGGCCCACCCGCGACCCCGCGCCTCCGCCCGTCGCCACGTTCATCTTCGCGTCGGCATCGGCCGTTAGAGTGGATTCCGCGTCGCCGGCAACTTTCAGCACTGTTCCGCGGTCCCACCGCGCAGCCAAAGTGGCCCCCGCCGCAGACCAAAGCCGTTTCCCAGGACCGCCCCCGATGAAGATCAAGCGCTTCGCTTCCGCCTCCCTGATCGCACTGGCGCTGGCCGTGCCGCTGGCGCTGGTGGCGCATGCGGACGGCGTGGCGCTGCCGGGCACGCCGAGCGCGGAGCAGGTGACGACCTCCAAGCTGGTCTACGGCCTGCTCTCGGACAGCCGCTACGCGTACCGGCCGCGTCCGCTCGATGCCTCGATGCCGGGCGAGATCTTCGACAAGTACCTCGAATCGCTGGACGGCTCCAAGCTGTTCTTCACCGCGCAGGACATCGCCCGCTTCCAGCCCTACAAGGCCGGCATGGGCGAGAGCGTGCGCAGCGGCAACCTCGAACCGGCCTACACCATCTTCGCGCTGTACCAGCAGCGCGTGGCCGACCGCGTCGCCTACGCGCGCGGCCTGCTCAACCAGGACATCTACGACTTCACCGGCAACGACCGCTGGAACTACGACCGCGAGGACGCGCCGTGGGCCGCCGACAAGGCCGAGCTCGACCGCCTGTGGCGGCAGTCGGTGCGCAACGACTGGCTGCGCCTGAAGCTGGCGGGCAAGAAGCCGGACGAGATCCGCCGCACGCTCGACCGGCGCTATCTCAACATGGCCAACAACATCGCCGCGCTCAACCAGGAGGACGCGTTCCAGAGCTTCCTCAACGCCTATACGGCGACGGTCGATCCGCACACCGATTACATGAACCCGCGCACGGCCAAGCTGTTCAACCAGAGCATGTCGCTGTCGCTGGAAGGCATCGGCGCGCAGTTGACCAAGCAGGACGACGTGGTGGTGATCCGCGAGCTGATCGCCGGCGGCCCGGCGATCCTGAGCGGCAAGTTCAAGGTCGGCGACCGCATCGTCGCCGTTGGCCAGGGCACGAGCGGGCCGATGGAGGACGTGGTCGGCTGGCGCCTCGACGACGTGGTCGAGAAGATCAAGGGGCCCAAGGGCACCCAGGTGCGGCTGGACGTGGTGCCGGGCGAGGCCACGCTGGACAGCAAGCCGGTGCGCATCGTGCTCAACCGCGCGCGGATCAAGCTCGAGGAGCAGGCGGCGAAGTCGGAAGTGATCGAACTGCCGGCGGCCGGGCAGGGCGCGGCCAAGCGCATCGGCGTGATCAAGCTGCCCGCGTTCTACCAGGACTTCGAGGGCCGGCGCACGCGCAACGGCGAGTACACCTCGGCCACGCGCGACGTGGCGCGCCTGCTCGAACAGTTCAAGACCCAGAACATCGACGGCGTGGTGCTGGACCTGCGCAGCAACGGCGGCGGCTCGCTCAACGAGGCGATCGAACTCACCGGCCTGTTCATCGACAAGGGCCCGGTGGTGCAGGTGCGCGAGGCCGGCGGCCGCATCGCGGTGGAAGGCGACCGCACCCCGGGCGTGACCTGGGACGGCCCGCTGGCGGTGCTGGTCAACCGCGGCTCGGCCTCGGCGTCGGAGATCTTCGCCGGCGCGATCCAGGACTACGGCCGCGGCCTGGTCATCGGCGAGACGACCTTCGGCAAGGGCACCGTGCAGAACATCGTGCCGCTCGACCGCTGGCCGGCCAACGAGGGCGACCGCTACGGCCACGTCAAGCTGACCATCGCCCAGTTCTTCCTGCCCGGCGGCAGCAGCACGCAGAACAAGGGCGTGGTGCCCGACATCGCCTTCCCGGTGACCGTCGATGCCAGCGAGTACGGCGAGAGCACCTACGACAACGCGCTGGAGTGGCGCCAGATCGCGGCCGTGCCGCACCAGCGCTACGGCAACTTCTCGCCGCTGCTGCCGAGGCTGGAGGCGCTGCACGGCGCGCGCATCGCCAAGGACCGCGAGTTCCAGTGGTGGTCGCAGGACGTGTCGGAGTTCCGTGCCGAGCGCGAGAAGAAGTACGTCTCGCTCAACGAGGCCGAGCGCCGCGCCGAGCGCGATCGCGACGAGGCGCGGCGCAAGCAGCGCCAGGACGAGCGCAAGACGCTGGGACTGGCGCTCGATCCGCTCGCCGACACCGCCGGCGACGACGGCCTGCAGGCCAGTGAGCGCAACGTGGCCGAGGACGCGGCGCGCGAGAAGGCGGCCGAGAAGCGCCCGGATCCGCTGCTGCGCGAATCGGCGGCGATCCTGGCCGACGCGGTGCGCCTGCTCAACAACGACCGCCAGCTGTCGGCGCAGGTGTTGCCGGCCTCGACTGCGCCGGGCACCTGGACCCAGTAACCGGCCCCGGCCGCCTGCCGCTGCGCGCCCGGCCCGCCGGGCGCCCCCGCGCCACCACACACCGCAATGGCCTCCTGGCAATCGCTGCGCTGGCTGGTGACCGCCAAGCGCAATCCCTCGGCCTGGCTGCTGCTGACGCAGCTGCTGGGCCTGCTGCTGTACCCGGCGATGGAAGGCGCGGCCGCCGGCCGCGCGCTGTTCGGCGCCTTCGGGATCCTGGTGCTGGTGCTGGCGCTGTGGGTGGTCAACCGCAGCGCGGCGAGCAACTGGATCGCCTGGTGCCTGGCGGTGCCGGCGGTGCTGCTGTCGATCGTCGCCTCGGTGGCGCAATGGCCGGCGGTGCTGGCCTACGCGCACCTGCTGGAGGCGGCGCTGTACTTCTACACCGCCGCCGCCCTGATCGCGTACATGCTGCGCGACCATCGCGTCACCAGCGACGAGCTCTACGCCACCGGCGCCACCTTCACCCTGCTGGCATGGGGCTTCGCGTTCGCGTTCTCGGTCTGCCAGCAGTGGTTCCCGGGCAGCTTCACCGGCATGGTCGAGCCGGCGCGGCCACGCACCTGGTTCGAACTGCTGTTCCTGAGCATCAGCACGCTGTCCAGTGTCGGCATCGGCGACATCCTGCCGATCGGACCGCCGGCGCGGGCGCTGGTGATGCTGGCCTCGTTCGCCGGCGTGATGTACATCGCGCTGGTGGTGTCGCGCCTGATCGGCCTGTCCACCCTGGCCCGCGCGCGGTCCGACGCCGGGCGCGCGCCCTGAGGCGGATCAGAACTTCGGCTTGTCGACCAGCGCGTTGTAGCGCTCCATCGCGTAGACGAGGATCTTCTTGGCTTCCTCGGCGCCGCCCCAGCCCTCGAGCTTGACCCACTTGCCCTTCTCGAGGTCCTTGTAGTGCTCGAAGAAGTGGCCGATGCGCTCCAGCCAGTGGCCGGACACCTGGTCGATGTCGCGCACGTGCGCGTAGCCGGCGAACACCTTGGGCACCGGCACCGCCACCAGCTTCTCGTCGCTGCCGGCCTCGTCGGTCATCTTCAGCACGCCGACCGGGATGCAGCGGATCACCGAACCGGGGACGAGCGGCAGCGGCAGGATCACCAGCACGTCGGCCGGGTCGCCGTCGCCGCACTGGGTGTGCGGCACGTAGCCGTAGTTGCAGGGGTAGCGCATCGGCGTGGACAGCACGCGATCGACGAAGATCGCGCCGCTTTCCTTGTCGACCTCGTACTTGACCGGTTCGGCGTCCTTGGGGATCTCGATGACGACGTTGATCTCGTCCGGCGGATTCCTCCCGGTGGAAACGTGGTCGAGGCCCATGTGGCGACAGCTCCTGCAGGGCGGGCAGCGCCCGCGTGGATGGTGGGGGCCGCATTCTACGCGAGCCATGCTGCGCTGCGGAAACGACGTGCCGCAGGGCGCGGTCCGCGGCCCTTGGCCATGCCTGGCGGCGACCTGGACCGGCGCGCGGGGCGCGCCGAGTTGCTCCGCTCGGCCCAGCGCGAATCGGCTGGCAAGCGATTGAAACGACACGGCAAGCGCCTGCCGGTTCGGCACCGGCGGGCGGCACGCAGGTGGCGGCCCCGCGGTGCCTAGGGTCAGCCCGAGGCCGGGTACGCCCCAGCTTGGCGGGCTCCATACGCAGGCGTACACAGTCACTCCACCGTCCAGCCACGAGAGCGCCGCGATGTCGATCCAGACCGATGCCAGCCGGGTGTCCGAACCGTCCCTGCCGCGGACCGACGGCTACTGGGAGGACCCCACGACCGACGCCAAGCTGCTCGGCTCGATGGCGGACCTGGACGAGAACGCCCTGCCGGGCGCGACCGACAGCCGCCTGCGCGAGGCGGTGCTACCCAGCGCGCTGCTCCAGGCCGGGATCGCGGTCGACGGCAACACCAGCAACCCGTCGCAGCGCACCCTCGGCCAGACCCCGGACGGCAAGGACATCCAGATCGACCCGCTGCATACCGGCAGCGACGTCGCCATCGCCCGCGAGCGCACCCTGGCCGACGCCGGCGGCGGGCGCACCTACGTCAGCTCCGACCAGCTGGTGCTGACCACCGGCGGCGCCAACGACCGCGTCGGCGTGAGCCAGCGCGACGACGGCACGCTCGACGTCACCGTCAACGGCCAGTCCTACGAGCTGAAGCTGGCGCAGGACCAGGAACTGACGCTCCGCACCGGCGGCGGTGACGACGTGATCGAGGTGGCGGCCAACGTCACCGTGAACATCATCGCGGACACGGGCGACGGCGACGACAAGATCGACATCGCCGGCAGCGGCGACAACCGCGTCGATGCCGGTGCCGGCGACGACAGCGTCACCCTGTCCGGCAGCGGCCGCAACGACGTGTTCGGCGGCGCCGGCAACGACACCATCCGCGGCGGCAGCGGCGTCGACGTGATCTACGGCGGCGACGGCGACGACGACATCGATGGCGGCGCCGGCCGCAACTACCTGGAAGGCGGCGCCGGCAACGACACGATCCGCAGCCGCGGCACCGGTGACATGGTGTCCGGTGGCCTCGGCGACGACACGATCCATGCCGCGCCCGGTGCCAGCAGCATCTACGCCGGCGGTGGCCGCGACACCATCGAAGGCGCCGGCAACCAGACCACCGTCTATGCCGAACTGACAGACCGGGTCAACGCCGCCACCGGTGCGCGCCCGACCGTGGTCAACGTCGAGATCGATCCGCAGGTCGGCGGCACGGTGAAGGTCGAAGGGTCCGAAGCGTTCGTGCAGCGCGTGCAGGCCGACATCGAGTTCCTGCGCAGCTCGCCCAACGGACAGCAGATGCTGGCCGAGTTCGACAAGACCGCCGCCACCAAGGGCAACACGGTGACGATCAAGGAACTGTCGAACGAACAGAACGGCTATGCCATGCCGGCCCGGGACGGCGCCACCTGGCCCGACGTGCAGATCACCAACGGCCGCGCCGGCCCGGGCGTGGTGACCGACATCCGCTACAACCCGTCGTTCCACATGGAGGCCTTCCCGGCGCCTGTGGTGGTGCTGTACCACGAGATGTCGCACGCCTACAACTTCACCAACGGCACCCTGCAGCCGGGCAACTACAGTGGCGCCGGTCCGGATCGCGGCATCTCCAACTCCGAACGACAGGCGGTGGGACTGGAGACCACGGCCGCGCCCTTCGACTTCGATGGCGATCCTTCCACGCCGCCGACCACCGCGAATCCCGACCACCTGACCGAGAACGGGATCCGCGGGGAACTGGGGCTGCCGGATCGTCCCAGCTACCGGCTGTGAGCCTGCGGACCGCGCGCGCCTTGACCACGCGCGTCCTGATTGACGGCGTGCGCGCCGTGACCTGCCTCGGCGCAGGCCTCGCGGCACGCCGCGCATGACGCCGGGTGTCGCCCTCGTGGCGATCCTGGTGTTGCCGTTGGCCGGTGCAGGGGCCCACGATGCAGGCGACCCGCCGGCTCGAGTTGCCGGCAAGGCACCCGTTTCCCACCGGACCGCAGCCACGATGCCCGACCCCGCAGGCGCCACCACCACGCTCCACGACGGGCCGCTTGCGCTGCGGGTCACGCTGGCGATGGACGGCCCCGAGTCGGTGCGCGTGCGCTACCGGCTGGACAATGGCGACGACGCGGCGTGGATGGTGTTCGATCGCGGCGACCGCCAGGCCGTGCTCACCCGTCGCCAGCGCCCCGGCGCCATCGCAGCGCCCAGCTTCGAGGAAGTGGGCGGGGGCGACGTGGTGCTGCGGCATGTCGCGTCCTCGCCTGCGGGCGGATTCACCGGCCCGACGCTGCCGGCGACGCCGCTGGCCCTGAGGCTGGATCCGGACGCCTCGCTGGAGGGCGAGTTCGCGTTCGCGATCCCGGCGACGACGCCACCGCGGCGCGTGCGCTGGTGCCTCGGCGTGGCGCCGTTCGACGCGGAGGCGTTCCTTGCCCCCGAAACGGTCGCAGCCGGATCGCTGTGGCAGGCCGGCGATGGCGCCGCGCGCGCGCAGCGCACGCTGTGCACGCCCTGGTTCGACGTGGCGGCCCGGGCCTTCCAGCCAGGATAGGCGCGTCGCGCGGCCGCACCGGCATCCGCGCCGCGCGACCGATGCCAGGGGGGTGGCCGGAACAGCCAGGAATGACCAAAAGGAAAGGGCGGCCAGGGCCGCCCTTCCAGGAGCTACGCGGACGCGGATCAGCGCACGACCACCTCGACGCGGCGGGCTTCGGCGGGATCGCCGCTGCCGGTGGCGAGGATCGGCTTGTCGAGCACCAGCCGGTCGCCGGCGATGCCCTGGTCGACCAGCCACTGCTGCACGGCCTGCGCGCGCTGCTTGGCCAGCTCGGCGTTGACCGCGGCGTCGCCACTCTCGTCGTGGTAGCCGGAGATCGAGGCGCGGGTCGAGGCATCACCGGCCAGCGTCGCGGCGACGCCGGCGAGCTGCGCCCCGGCATCGGCCGGCAGTTGCGCGGAGCCGATGTCGAAGTACACCTTTGCCAGCCGCGACGCATCCATCGATGCATGCACGGCCTGCGTCGCGTGCGCAGCGCCGGCGGCATCGCCCGCAGCCGGAACCGGCAGCAGCGGCACCAGCAGCAGCGCAACGATGTTGATGATCTTGATCAGTGGGTTGATCGCCGGGCCGGCGGTGTCCTTGTAGGGATCGCCGACGGTGTCGCCGGTCACCGAGGCCTTGTGCGCCTCCGAGCCCTTGCCACCGAAGTTGCCGTCCTCGATGTACTTCTTGGCGTTGTCCCAGGCGCCGCCGCCGGTGGTCATCGAGATCGCCACGAACAGGCCGGTGACAATCGTGCCGATCAGCAGTCCGCCCAGCGCCTTCGGGCCGAGCAGCAGGCCGATGATCACGGGCACCGCGACCGGCAGCAGCGACGGCACGATCATTTCCTTGATCGCCGACTTGGTCAGCATGTCCACCGCCTTGTCGTACTGCGGCTTGGCGGTGCCGGCCATGATCCCGGGGATCTCGCGGAACTGGCGGCGCACTTCCTCGACCACGCTGCCCGCCGCGCGGCCCACGGCTTCCATCGCCATCGCGCCGAACAGGTAGGGGATCAGGCCGCCGATCAGCAGGCCGATGATCACGGTGTGGTCGGACAGGTCGAAGGTGAACACCGCGCCCGGGTTGTTGGCCTGCAGGTTGTGCGTGTAGTCGGCGAACAGTACCAGCGCGGCCAGCGCGGCCGAGCCGATCGCGTAGCCCTTGGTCACCGCCTTGGTGGTGTTGCCCACCGCGTCCAGCGGATCGGTGATGTCGCGCACCTCCGGCGGGAGTTCCGCCATCTCGGCGATGCCGCCGGCGTTGTCGGTGATCGGGCCGTAGGCGTCGAGCGCGACGATCATGCCCGCCATCGACAGCATCGCGGTGGCCGCGATGGCGATGCCGTACAGGCCGCCGAGCGCGTGGCAGGCCCAGATCGCCAGGCACACCGCCACCACGGGCATCGCGGTCGACTTCATCGACACGCCGAGGCCGGCGATGATGTTGGTGCCGTGGCCGGTGGTGCTGGCCTGCGCCACGTGCTTCACCGGCGGGTACTGGGTGCCGGTGTAGTACTCGGTGATCCACACGATCGCGCCGGTCAGGGCCAGGCCGATCAGCGCGCACCAGTAGAGGTTCATCGCGCCGTGGGTGTTGGCGGCCATCAGCTGCTGGGTGATCGGGTAGTACGCGATCGCCGCGAGCACGCCGGACACGATCACGCCCTTGTACAGCGCGCCCATGATCGAGCCGCCGGCCTTCACCTTGACGAAGAACGCGCCGATGATCGAGGCGATGATCGACACGCCGCCCAGCACCAGCGGGTAGAGCACGCCGTTGCTGCCGACCTCGGTCACCATCAGGTAGCCCAGCAGCATGGTGGCGATCACGGTCACCGCGTAGGTCTCGAACAGGTCGGCGGCCATGCCGGCGCAGTCGCCGACGTTGTCGCCCACGTTGTCGGCGATCACCGCCGGGTTGCGCGGGTCGTCCTCGGGGATGCCGGCCTCGACCTTGCCCACGAGGTCGGCGCCCACGTCGGCGCCCTTGGTGAAGATGCCGCCGCCCAGGCGCGCGAAGATCGAGATCAGCGACGAGCCGAAGGCCACGCCGACCAGCGCGTGCAGCACTTCGGACGTGGGCAGCTTGAACACGAGGTTGAGCACGCCCCAGTAGCCGGCGACGCCGAGCAGGCCCAGGCCCACCACCAGCATCCCGGTGATCGCGCCGCCGCGGAAGGCCACGTCCATCGCCGGGCCGATCCCGCTGCGCGCGGCCTCGGCGGTGCGCACGTTGGCGCGCACCGAAACGTTCATGCCGATGTAGCCGGCCGCGCCCGAGAGCACCGCGCCGAGCAGGAAGCCGACCGCCGTGTACCAGTCCAGGAACAGGCCGATGAGCACGAACAGCACCGCGCCCGCGATCGAGATGGTCAGGTATTGCCGGTTGAGGTAGGCCCGGGCGCCTTCCTGGATCGCGCCGGCGATCTCCTGCATCCGCGCGTTGCCGGCGGGCTGCCGGTTGATCCATCTGGCCGAGATGATGCCGTAGACGATCGCCACCGCCGCGCATACCAGCGCAAGCGTCAATCCGTGCTGCTCGAGCATGAACCCTCCCCGGAAAAGTCGAACTGGAATGAAGCAGGTCCGGACGATGGCGCGGCCACGACGACCGGCCCGGCCGGTGGGCCGATTCTCACCGATTTCGGCGGGTGGCGATGTTGCAGCACGGAAATCCGGACAATCTGTCCAGGTGCCGTGGCCGGCTGCGGCCCCGCGTGAGAGCGGGCGCGGGTGCGCGGGCGGGGGTTGCCCCGGGGACTTCAGGCTGCGGCGGCGAAGGCATCCCGCGTCAGGTTGAGCGGATCGCCGTCGGTGCAGGCGACGTTGTCCTCGATGCGGATGCCGCCGAAGGGGCGGAAGGCATCGACCCGGTCCCAGTCCACGCTGGCGCCGCGGCCGGCGGCCTTCAGCTCGTCCAGCAGCATGTCGATGAAGTACAGGCCCGGCTCGATGGTGACGACGAAGCCGGGTTCCAGCGTGCGCGTCAGCCGCAGGTAGGGATGGCCGTCGGGCTTGGCCAGGGTGCCGCCGTGGTCGCTGGCGGCGAACCCGGCGACGTCGTGCACCTGCAGGCCGATGCCATGGCCGATGCCGTGCGGGAAGAACGCGCCGCTCACGCCGGTGGCCAGCGCCTCCTCGGGCGACACGCGGATGATGCCGGCATCGCGCAGGATCCCCGCCAGCGCGAGGTGCGCGTCGAGGTGGAGCTGGCGGTAGTCCACGCCGGCGCGCACCTGGTCGCACATCCTGCGCTGCGCGGCATCGACCGCGTCCACCAGCGCCTGGAACTCGCCGCCGGTGTCGGCCGCATGGGTGCGGGTGATGTCGCTGGCATAGCCGCGGTGGCTGGCGCCGGCATCGATCAGGAAGCTGCGCGCGGGCCTGGGCGGCGCGCGGCCCAGCTCGGTGTAGTGCAGCACCGCGCCGTGCTCGTTGAGCGCGACGATGTTGCCGTAGGGCAGCTCGTTCGCGTCCTGGCCGGCGGCCTGGCAATAGGCGAGGTGGATGCCGAACTCGCTGGCGCCGGCGCGGAACGCACGCTCGGCCGCGCGATGCGCGCGCGCGCCGATCCGGTTCGCCTCGCGCATCATCGCGATCTCGTAGGGGGTCTTGTACGCGCGCTGGTATTCGAGGTACTCGAGCACCGGCTGCGGGTTGTTGGGCTTGAACGCCCCGTACTGCCCGAGCGCGCTCTGCGCCTCGCCGAGGATGGCGCAGCGCGAGGCGTTCTTCGGCAGGTGCTGCAGCGCTTCCTCCGGCTTGCGGACCACCACGATCTCGAAGTGCGCGGTCCAGTCGCCGTTCGGCGCCTCCGGCACCACGTGCCAGTAGTCGCGCGGCTGCAGGTAGACCAGCTTCGGCGTGGCGCCGGGCGTCACCACCAGCCAGCTGCCCGGGTGGCGGGTCAGCGGCAGCCAGTGCTTGAACTGCGGGTTGACCGCGTAGGGATAGTCGCGGTCGTCGAACAGCTGGTAGTGCGGGGTGCCGCTGGGCACGACGAGGTGTTCGAAGCCGCCGCGGTCGAGCGCGATCGCGGTGCGCTCGTGCAGGGTGGCGAGGTGGTCGGTATAGAGCGCGGCGGCGGGAGCGGGCATGGTGCGGCTTCGAAGGCAGGCGAAGCCGTATTTTGCCCCACCCGACCTTGCGCGGCCGTGAGCCGCTGTACGCCGCCGGGAGCGCCTGCGCGGCGCGGGCGCCGCCAACGGGCGCCGGCCGCGGCCCGAGCGCTACTCGTAGTGGCTGCCGGGGGCGTCCACCCAGTTGCGCAGGCGGCGGGCGTGGTCCTCGACCACGGCGATGAAGCGGAAGCCCGCCCAGACCACCGCCGGCGCGCTGGCGCGGTCCAGCCACAGCAGGTGCGCACCGACTTCGATCGGCTGCGCCCCGCCGCCGTCCTCCAGCGAGAACCGCAGCTGGTACAGGGCGTCGTCGACCAGGGTTTCGCTGGCCATCAGCAGCAGGCCGCTCTCGGACAGGTTGCCGAGGCGGCCGACGACGCGCTCGGTCATGGCATCGGTGACCAGGATCGTGTCCGAGGCCTTGCGCCGCTTGGCGCGGCGGAACTCGTGCATCATGGCCGCGCTCCCGAGGTGGCCGCATCCTTGTCGCCGAGGCCGGCGAAACTGCGCAGCGCGTGGATCGCGGCCTGCCAGGCACGATCGACCAGGCGTGCGCGGTCGGCGGTGACGATGCGCGCCTGCCCGGCCGCGAGCATGCGCGCCACGCTGTCGAGCGACTGCTCGCCGACGCGCTGGCCGCGCTGGTTGACGAACAGCGCGTTGTCGGTGATCGGGCTGAACCACGACAGCCGGCGCCGGACCACGTCGCCCTGCTGGTTGGTGATGAACTCCAGCCAGGTGCCGAACGGCAGCACCTTGAGCTGCTCGTAGCGCGCCTGTTCCTCCGGCGTGCGCGGCGGCGGCTTGGGCTTCTTCTTCTCGGCGTCCTCGCCCAGCCGGGCGCGCGCCTTCAGCTTCATCGCCAGCTCGGTGCGCGAGGCGGAGTCGGACTCGTCCTCGTCGGCGCGGCTGCTGGTGAGGCGCTGCGCGATGACCGTGGCTTCCTCGCCGTGGTAGCCCACCTGGGCCAGCGAGGATTCGATGTGCGCCACCAGCTCCGGATCGCCGGGCGCGCCGTCGCGCGTGCAGGCCTCGACGATGCTGCGGGTGGCCTCGAGCTGCTTCTTCCAGGCATCGGAATCCTCGCCCTGGCGCAGCAGGGTGAGGGTCAGCACGTCGGCCCAGGCCTGGTTGAGCAGGGCGCGGGTGAACTTGGGCAGGCGCTGGTCGCCGATCACCGCGGCCATGGCCTCGGCCGCACGCAGCTTGGCGACCTCCAGCTTCTCCTTGCCGCGCGCGGCCTCGGAGTGGCGCTTCTCGAGCAGTTCGGCCTTGCGCACCTGCGCCTGCAGGTGGGTTTGCAGCTGTTCGTTGGCCGCGGAGAAGACCTCGACGTTGCCGTCGTACTTCTCCACCACCTGGTTGACCGCGGCCTGCAGCGGCACCAGGAACTGCGGATCGAAGTCGGAGTCGTCGAGCCACTTCGCCGCGCTTTCGGCGACGGTGTTCAACAGCTGGCGCGCGGGATGGCCGCTGCGCACGAAGAACGCGCTGTCCTTCAGCGCGACGCGCAGCATCGGCACCTGCAGGCGCTTGACCAGGGTCGCCGCCGGCGCGTCGGGACGGATCTCCTCGTCGAGGTTGCCGAACAGCATGCCCAGCAGCTCGAAGGTGTCGTTGTCGCGCGGGGTCAGGTCGGCGTTCTCGCCGCGCTTCTGCCGCGCCTGCGCGAGCAGGGTCTGCTTCACGTCGGCGAGCGTCTGCGGCACGCCGGCGACCGACAGGGGCTGCGCCTGCAGGTGGCCCAGCGCGGAGAACACGTCCTGGGTGCCGATCTGCACCGACGGCGCCTTCTTCAGCGCCGGGCGCAGCTTGCCCAGCAGCTCGCGGCGGCTGGTCAGCAGCTGCTGCAGCTGCTCGGAGGCGGCCTTCTCGTCCTGGTCGAGTTCCTCGATCGGCTCGCCCATCCACGCGGTGTACGGGCGCTGCGCCGCGCCCGGCCCGAACGAGGCCGCGCGCCCGGCCTGGGCGCCGGTGCCGCGCAGGGCCGCGCCACTGCCGCCGCCGACAGGGGCCGGTGCGCCACCTGCAGGCCCGGCGTCGCCCGCCCCGCCGCCCTCGTGGCCGGCACTGGCGCCGGCATCGCCGGGGCCGGCGTCGCCGCCGACGCCATGACCCACGCTGCGTCCGCCGCGATGGCTGCCGCGGGTGCCGGCCGTTGCGCCGCCCGCCGGGCCACCGGTCGCGCCACCACCGCCCGCGCCGCTGCGGCCCGCCGTGCCCGCGCCGGCCGCGGCCGCGTCGCCCTCGGCCGCGCCTTCGGCCTGCACCGGCGAAGGCCGCACCCGGATCGGCACGTAGGTCAATCCGGCGAGCACGCCCTCGCGGTCGAGCAGTTCGTCCAGCCGGTCGAGCACGCGCCAGTAGCTCGACATCACGTGGCGGTCGAAGATGCGGTACAGCAGCAGGCGCGAATCGTGTTCGATGTCGAGCGCCTGTGCGGCCGCGCGCATGGCGCGGCAGACCGCCTGCGGCCCCAGCGGCATGCGCTCGCTGTCGAACGCCGGCGATCCGGCCAGCACGCCGAAGCGCTGGCCCAGCAGGTGCAGGGCCAGGTTGGCCCGGCCTTCCTGGCGGCTGGCGACTTCGCGCAGCACCGTGCCTTCGTCCATCACCGCTTCGTCGACCAGGCTGAGCTTGCCGAAGGTGCTGGGACGGTCCTGCACCATCTCCACCGGCGTGCCCGGCGGCGAGCGCAGGGTGGACAGCGAGGCCTCGAGCTCGAGGATGAAATGCGGGATCAGGTCGGCGCGGTTGAGGCGGAAGGTGCGCAGGGTCTGCATGTAGCCCGATTCGGCGCCGGGGTTGCGAGCCTGGTCGGCAAGCCGGAACAGCTCCTGCTCGAACTCGTTGAGCATGCCGCCGAGGTGGGGCTCGATGTCGTCGGTGACCAGCGCCAGCGACGCCTCCAGCAGCTTGCGGACCCGCCTCGGCAAGCCCGCGGCGGCGAGCGACCTGGGCATGGCGTCGGCAGCGGGCGGTCGGGCAGGAGGCATCCGGAGGGCGTCGGCAAAGATGAACGGCTGCAATAGTTACATGCCTGACGCGGATCGGCCACCGCGGCGCCCGTGCATCAGTCCTCGAGGAACAGCGCGATCACGTCGTTGGTGAAGCGCCTGCCGAGCGCGGACGGGCGGACCTGGTCGTCGTCCCGGCACAGCCAGCCCCGGGCCTCGGCTTCGGCCAGCGGGGCGGCGATCGCTGACGCCGGCACGCCGCAGCGCGCCTCGAAGCCGGACAGGGAGAAACCCTCGACCAGGCGCAGCACATTGAGCATGAACTCGAACGGCCGTTGCTGCGGCGCAATACGCTCGTCGCCGCCGATCGCGTCGGCGCGGCCGGCCGCCGCCAGCCATGCGGTGGGGTGCTTGACCTTCCAGCGGCGCAGGATCGCCTGCTCGCTGCCCAGCGTCAGCTTGCCGTGCGCCCCCGCGCCGATCCCGAGGTAATCGCCGAAGCGCCAGTAGTTGAGGTTGTGCGCGCATTGGCGGCCGGGCCGCGCGTAGGCGCTGACCTCGTACTGGGCGAATCCGGCTTCGGCCAGCAACGCCTGGCAGTGTTCCTGCATGTCCCAGGCCGCGTCGTCGTCGGGCAGTCCTTGCGGCGGTCGCGCGGCGAACACGGTGTTGGGTTCCAGCGTGAGCTGGTAGTGCGAGACGTGCGCCGGCTGCAGCGCGAAGGCGCGTTCGAGGTCGTGTTCGGCCATCGCCAGCGTCTGCCCGGGCAGGGCGTACATCAGGTCGAGGTTGACGTTGTCGAAGCCGGCGTCCTGTGCCAGCTTCACCGCGGCATCGGCCTGTGCGCTGTCGTGGATGCGGCCCAGTCGCTGCAGCACGGCGTCGTCGAAGGTCTGGATGCCGAAACTGATCCGGTTCACGCCGGCGGCGCGGTAATCCTCGAAACGGCCGTGCTCGGCGGTGCCCGGGTTGGTTTCCAGCGTGATTTCCGCCCCGGGCGCAAAGCGCAGGCGCGCGCTGGCCTGCTGCAGGAAGCGGTCGATCGCACCGGCCGGGAACAGGCTTGGCGTGCCGCCGCCGAAGAACACGCTGTGGATCGTGCGTCCCCAGACCAGCGGCAGGTCGTGATCGAGGTCGGCCAGCAGCGCGTCCACGTACGCATCGAACGGCAGCGCCCCGCGGGCCTCGTGCGAATTGAAGTCGCAGTACGGGCATTTGCGCACGCACCACGGCAGGTGCACGTAGAGCGAAAGTGGCGGTGGGCGAAGCGGCACGCTTGCGAACGGCCCTGTCGGCAGTTCGCGTGCCGCTGAGCGCCCGGCCATGGATGGCTGGGTCGGGGTATCCGGAGCCGACATAGATGACGCGAAGGATGGCACGACTGTGCTTTCGGGTGCTGGCTGGACGAGCGGCGCGGATCGCGCGTTCACTATCCCGCCAACCGGTCCCGCAGCAGCGCCATCGCCTGCCCGCGATGGCTGACCCGGTTCTTCTCGGCCAGCGGCATTTCGGCAGCGGTCTGGCCACGCGCGGGATCCAGGAACACCGGGTCGTAGCCGTGTCCTCCGCTGCCGCGGCGCTCGCGCGTGATCAGGCCGCGCCACGTGCCTTCGACCACGATCGGCTGCGGGTCCTCCGCATGTCGCAGCAAGGCGAGCACACAGGTGAAGTGCGCGCTGCGGCGTTCGTCCGGCACGCCTTCGAGCGTGGCAAGCAGCTTGTCGATGTTGGCTTCGGCGTTGCCATGCGCGCCCGCATAGCGCGCCGAGTACAGGCCGGGCGCGCCGTCGAGTGCGTCGACGCACAGGCCCGAGTCGTCGGCCAGCGCCGGCAGGCCGGTGGCGCGGCAGGCGTGGCGTGCCTTGAGCAGCGCGTTCTCGATGAAGGTCAGCCCGGTTTCGTCCGCGTCCGCGATGCAGAATTCGGCTTGCGCCCGCACGTCGAACCCGGAGGCCGCCAGCAGGCCGCGGAATTCTTCCAGCTTGCCGGCGTTGTTGGACGCCAGCACCAGGCGTCGCGTCGCGTTCATCGTGACAGCGCTTCGCGCTGCGCGTCCAGCAGCGAGGCGATGCCGCGTTCGGCCAGGCCGAGCAGGGCGTCGAGCTCGTCGCGGCGGAAGGCATGGCCCTCGGCCGTGCCCTGCAGTTCGATGAAGCCGCCGCCATCGTTCATCACGATATTCATGTCGGTATCGCAGTCGCTGTCCTCGGCGTAGTCGAGGTCGAGCACCGGCACGCCGCGGTACACGCCCACGGACACCGCCGCGACCGCGCCGAACACCGGGTCGCGCTTGAGGTCGCCGCGCGCCTGCAGCCAGCGCACGGCATCGACCAGCGCCACGTAGGCGCCGGTGATCGCCGCGGTGCGGGTGCCGCCGTCGGCCTGCAGCACGTCGCAGTCCAGCGTGATGGTGCGCTCGCCCAATGCGCCGCGATCCACGCAGGCGCGCAGTGCGCGCCCGATCAGGCGCTGGATCTCCAGCGTGCGACCGCCCTGCTTGCCGCGCGCGGCCTCGCGGTCGGAGCGCGTGTGGGTGGCGCGCGGCAGCATGCCGTACTCGGCGGTCACCCAGCCTTCGCCCCTGCCGCGCAGGAACGCCGGCACCTTGTGGTCGACGCTGGCGGTGCACAGCACGCGGGTGTCGCCGAACGCGACCAGCACCGAACCTTCCGCATGCCGCGTGAACCCGCGTTCGATGCGGACCTCGCGCAACTGGTCGGGCGCGCGGCCGCTGGGGCGGGTGATGCTCATGCAGGGAATCCGGCAAAAAAGAAGGCGCCAGATTACCATTGGCGCCTGCCCGGCCCCGCCGGCGACCACGGGACACGCGATGTCGATCCGCAGCATGACCGCCTACGCCTCGGGCGAGCGCAGCACCCGCTGGGGCACGCTCGGCTGCGAGCTGCGCGCGGTGAACCACCGTTTCCTCGAACTCGGCGTGCGCCTGCCGGACGAGCTGCGTGCGCTGGAGCCGGCGCTGCGCGAACGCATCTCCGCGCGCGTGTCGCGCGGCAAGGTCGACCTGGCACTGCGCCTGCGCGCCACGGAGGGTTCGGGGTCGCTGCAGGTCGACGAGGGCCTGGTCGAGCGCCTGGGCGAGTTGGCCGGCACGCTGCGCCGCCGGTTCCCCGAACTGCGCGTGGGCCTGGTCGAACTGCTGCAGTTCCCGGGCGTGCTGCAGTCGCAGGGCGCCGATCCGGTCGAGCTGCAGGCCGAGGCGCTGGCGCTGCTGGACGCGGTGCTCGGCGAGTTCGTGGCCGCGCGCGAGCGCGAGGGCGGCAAGCTGGTGGCGGCGATCCTGGAGCGCGTCGACGGCATCGAGCGCATCGCCGGCGAGGTGCGCACCCTGGTGCCCCTGATCCGCGACGGCCAGCGCGCCAAGCTCGAGGCGCGGCTGGCGGACCTCGCGCAGGCCGCCGATCCCGGCCGCATCGAGCAGGAGCTGGTGCTGTCGCTGCAGAAGCTGGACGTGGACGAGGAACTGGATCGCCTGGCCAGCCACGTCGACGAGATCCGCCGCGTGTTCCGCCAGAGGGAGCCCGTCGGGCGCCGCCTGGACTTCCTGCTGCAGGAGTTCAACCGCGAGGCCAACACCCTGGGCAGCAAGTCGGTCGACGCGCGCACGTCCAACGCCGCGGTCGAACTGAAGGTGCTGATCGACCAGATCCGCGAGCAGGTGCAGAACATTGAGTAGGACCGGGAATCGGGAACGGGGCATGGGGAATGGAAAGCGCGGAAGCGTTAGACTTTTCGGCCCAAGCAGGCCCGGACCGCGACCGGCGCACCCGCTTTTCCGATTCCCCATGCCCCATTTCCGACTCCCGGCCCCATGATGCGCGGCACCCTGTTCATCGTCGCGGCCCCCTCGGGCGCGGGCAAGTCGAGCATCGTCAACGCCTGCCTGGCGCGCGACGGCAACATCGCGCTGTCGATCTCGTTCACCTCGCGCGCGCCGCGGCCGGGCGAGCGCCACGCCGAGCACTACCATTTCATCAGCGCCGACGAGTTCAAGGCGATGATCCGCGCCGGCGATTTCTTCGAGTACGCGGAAGTGCACGGCGACTGGAAGGGCACCGCCCGCCAGTCGGTCGAGCCGCAGCTGGCGGCGGGCAAGGACGTGCTGCTGGAAATCGACTGGCAGGGCGCGCAGCAGGTGAAGGCGCAGGTGCCCGATGCCGTGAGCGTGTTCATCCTGCCGCCCTCGCGCGCCGCGCTCGAGGAGCGCATGCGCAAGCGCGGACAGGACAGCGAGGAGACGATCCAGCGCCGACTGGCCAATGCCCGCGGCGAGATGGCGCACCACGCCGAGTTCGACTACCTCATCGTCAACGAGGTGTTCGAGACCGCGGTCGACGAGATGTGCGCGATCTTCGTCGCCAGCCGCCTGCGCATCGGCCAGCAGGTGCAGCGCCACGCCGGGCTCGTGGCCACGCTGCTGGCCGAAGGCTGAACAGGCCACGCCCCCCGGGCCCTGCTATTGCCATAAGTGCCTGATTTGAAAGGAGCGCGCTTGCGTTTCCGCGCGGGCGCCCCTAGAATCCGCACCCCTTATCCGAATTGATCGACGGCCGACCGGCCGCCGGGAGACCTATGGCCCGCATCACCGTGGAAGATTGCCTGGAAGTCGTCGACAACCGCTTCGAGCTGGTCATGATGGCCGCCAAGCGCGCGCGCCAGCTGGCGAACGGCGTCGAGCCGCAGATCGACAACAGCGAGTCGCAGGACAAGCCGACGGTGCTGGCGCTGCGCGAGATCGCCGCGCGCCGCATCGACCAGCCCTACATCGACGCGGTCGACAAGGCCGAGCGCGAGCGCAAGGAGCGCGAGGCGCTGGAGTGGGCCGCCGCCGAGGTGGTGGCTGCCGAAGACGACATGAAGGGCGACGACTGATCGACGCCTGGAGCCGGGAACGGGGAACCGGGACAGCGGTGTCCCCGGACCTCGCGAAGGCCTCCGCAAGGCCCCGCTCCGGCGGGGCCTTCGCGTTTCCGGACGGCAGTCCCGCGCGGGCGCGCGTCGCCCTGGACGGAAGGGCCCAGGCTCCACTGTTCCGATTCCCCATTCCCGATTCCCGGCCTTCCCGCCCTATTCCCCATTCCCGGCCTTGCCATTAGGCTCCGGGGATGACCCCCGGCGACCCCGCCCTCATCCTGCCTGCCGCCCCGACCGAGGACGACGTCCCCGACTACGTGCATGCGCTCGAACGCGCGGCGGGCTACCTGCCCGCGGACCAGCGCGCGCAGCTGCGCCGGGCCTGGGCGGTGGGTGCGGCGGCGCACGCGGGGCAGACGCGCAAGTCGGGCGAGCCCTACATCACCCACCCGGTGGCGGTGGCGCAGGTGCTGGCCGAGCAGAAGGTCGACGCCGAGACCCTGGTCGCGGCGATCCTGCACGACACCATCGAGGACACGCCGCTCACGCGCGAACAGATCGCCGAGGAGTTCGGCGAGACCGTGGCCGAACTGGTCGACGGCGTGACCAAGCTCGACAAGCTGCAGTTCGGCAACCGCCAGGAGGCGGCGGCCGAGAGCTTCCGCAAGATGATGCTGGCGATGGCGCGCGACCTGCGTGTGATCCTGATCAAGCTCGGCGACCGGCTGCACAACATGCGCACGCTCGGCGCCCAAGGCAGCGAGGCGCGCACCCGAATCGCGCGCGAGACGCTGGACATCTACGCCCCGATCGCGCAGCGGCTGGGCATGAACATGATCAAGGCCGAGCTGCAGGACCGCGGCTTCCACGCGCTGTACCCGCTGCGCCACCTGATCCTCGACAAGCACATCCGCGGCCAGCCGATGCTGCGCCGCGAGGCGATGGCGAAGATCGAGGCGCAGCTCGCGCAGCGCCTGACCAACGAAGGCCTGAAGTACCGGCTGGTCAGCCGGGTGAAGTCGCCGTGGAGCATCTACAACAAGATGCGCAGCGAGGGCAAGAGCTTCGCCCAGGTGATGGACGTGTTCGGCTTCCGCATCGTGGTGCCGTCGGTCGCCGACTGCTACCACGCGCTGGGCGTGGCGCATTCGGTGTACAAGCCGCTCGACGGCCGCTTCCGCGACTTCATCGCGATCCCCAAGGCCAACGGCTACCAGTCGCTGCACACGGTGCTGTTCGGCCCCTACGGGTCGCCGATCGAGGTGCAGATCCGCACCGAGGAGATGGACCTCATCGCCGAACGCGGCATCGCCGCGCACTGGGCCTACAAGCACGGCATGGCGCCCAGCGGCGCGCAGGCGCGCGCGCACTCGTGGATCGCCAACCTGCTCGAATCGCAGCGCGCCACCGGCTCGTCGCTGGAGTTCCTGGAAAACGTCAAGGTCGACCTGTTCCCGGACGAGGTCTACCTGTTCACGCCCAAGGGCGACATCCTCTCGCTGCCGCGCAATTCCACCGCGCTCGATTTTGCCTACGCGGTGCACACCGACGTCGGCAACACCGCGGTCGCCGCGCGCGTCGACAAGAAGCTGGTGCCGCTGCGCACGCGGCTGGCCAGCGGGCAGTCGGTGGAGATCGTCACCGCCAAGTCGTCGCTGCCCAAGCCGCAGTGGCTGGAGTTCGTGGTCACCGGCAAGGCGCGCACCTCGATCCGCAGCCAGCTCAAGCAGCTCGAGCACGAGGACGCGGTGACGCTGGGCCACCGCATGATCGACCGCGCGCTGGAGGACCTGGGCACCTCGCTCGACCGCCTGCCGCAGCAGCGGCTCGACGCCTACCTCGCCGAGCTGCGCTATCCACGCCTGGAAGCGCTGCTGGCCGACATCGCGCTGGGCAACCGCATGCCGACGCAGGTGGCGCTGGCACTGGCGCAGCAGGAGCCGGCGCTGCCCGCGGTGGGCGAGTCCGATCCGTTCCTGCGCCATGGCGAGCGCATCCTGATCACCGGGCACGAGCGCGGCGTGATCAGCTTCGCCAACTGCTGCATGCCGATCCCCGGCGACGAGATCATGGGCTACCACACCGCCGGCAAGGGCATCGTGGTGCACCGGCTGGACTGTCCGAACGTGGCCGAGTACCGCAAGTCGCCGGACCGCTGGGTGGCGATCGGCTGGGACCGCGACGTGACCGGCGACTACCCGGTGGCGCTGCGGATCGAGACCGAGAACCGGCCGGGCGCGCTGGCCGAGGTGGCCGCGGCGATCGCCAAGGCCGAATCCAACATCGAGGGCGTGGAATACCTCGAGCGCGACAGCAACATCGCGGTGATCCGCTTCTCGATCGAAGTGCGCAACCGCGAACACCTCGCCGAAGTCATCCGCCGCACCCGTCGCCTCGGCGTGGTCCACGGCGTGCAGCGGCTGTAGGGCGGGACGGGGCCCGACCTATAATCGGCGCCTTCCCGACGGAGACGCCCGATGCCCCGCAGCCCGATCCAGACCGACCTCGCCCCCGCCGCCATCGGCCCGTACTCGCAGGCGACGCGTGCCGGCGGCACCGTGTTCTTCTCGGGGCAGATCCCGCTGGATCCCGCCACCGGCAACGTCGTCGAGGGCGGCATCGACGCGCAGGCGCGACGCGCCTTCGACAACCTCAAGGCGGTGGCGGAAGCCGCGGGCGGCACGATGGACGACATCGTGCGCGTGGGCCTGTACCTCACCGACCTGGCGCAGTTCGGCGCGGTGAACGCGGTGATGGCCGAGTACTTCACGGCGCCGTATCCGGCGCGCTCGACCATCGAGGTATCGGCGCTGCCCAAGGGCGTGGCGTTCGAGGTCGACGCGGTGATGGTGCTGGGCTGACGGTCGCCGCGCGGCGCGCAGCCGGGTTGCCGCCCGACGCCGAACCCGCGGCCGGGTGGGGGTTCCCGACCGCCACGCGCGGCATTTCCGGGTTTTGCTTTCGGCGTGATGGCGTCATGCTGTGCGCATGCCGAAGCCGTCCGCCGGCGAGCCCGCGACCGCGGGCGCCGATCCCCACCAGCAACCCATCGCCGGCCTGCGCGGCGTCGGTCCCGCGGTTGCCGCCAAGCTCGCCGCGCGCGGCCTGGTGACGCTGCAGGACCTGTGGCTGCACCTGCCGCGGCAGTACGAGGACCGCACCCGCCTGGTGCCGATCCGCGCGCTGCAGCCGGGCGTGGCCGCGCAGGTGGAAGGCGTGGTCGAGGCGGTCGAACGCGGCTTCCGCTACCGGCCGCTGCTGCGCGTGGCGATCGGCGATGACTCGCGCGCGACGCTGGTGCTGCGCTTCTTCCATTTCCGTTCGCAGCAGGTCAACCAGTTCCGCGTCGGCGCGCGCGTGCGCGTGTACGGCACGCCGCGACCGGGCCAGCACGGGCTGGAGATCGTGCATCCCAGCTACCGCGTGATGGAGGACGGCGAGGGCGGGGCGCTCGGCGATGCGCTCGACCCGGTGTATCCGGCGATCGAAGGCGTCGGCCCGGCCGCGCTGCGGCGCCTGGTCGCGCAGGCGCTCGACCGCCTGCCGCCCGACGATCGCCTCGAACTGCTGCCGCCGGAGCTGCTGGCGCAGCGCGGCCTGCCGTCGTTGCGCGACGCACTGCTCACCCTGCACCGGCCGCCGCGCGACGCGGACCTCGCCGCACTGCTCGCGGGCACGCATCCGGCGCAGCGGCGGCTGGCGCTGGAGGAACTGCTGGCCCACCACCTCAGCCTGCGTCGCCAGCGCATCGCGCTGCAGGCACATGCCGCGCCGGTGCTGGACGACGACGGCGGTCGCGTGCGCCAGTTGCTGGACGCGCTGCCGTTCGCGCTCACCGATGCGCAGCGGCGCGTCTTCGACGCCATCCGCGCCGACCTCGCGCAGCCGCGGCCGATGCTGCGCCTGGTGCAGGGCGATGTCGGCAGCGGCAAGACCGTGGTCGCGGCGATGGCCGCGCTGCTGGCGATCGGCGGCGGGCGGCAGGCGGCGCTGATGGCGCCGACCGAACTGCTGGCCGAGCAGCACCTGGCCACCCTGCGCGGCTGGCTGGAGCCGCTGGGCGTGCGCGTGGCCTGGCTGGCGGGCAAGGTTGGCGGCCGCGCGCGCACCGCGGTGCTGGCCGACGCCGCCAGCGGCGCCGCGCAGCTCGTCGTCGGCACGCACGCCTTGATGCAGGATGGCGTGGTGTTCCGCGAACTGGCCCTGGCCATCGTCGACGAACAGCATCGCTTCGGCGTGCACCAGCGCCTCGCGCTGCGCGACAAGGGCGCGGCCGAGGGCGTCGTGCCGCACCAGCTGGTGATGACCGCCACCCCGATCCCGCGCACGCTGGCGATGGCCGCCTACGCCGACCTCGACGTGTCCGCGATCGACGAGCTTCCCCCCGGGCGCACCCCGGTGCAGACCGTGGTGCTCAGTGCCGAGCGCCGGCCGGAACTGATCGAGCGCATCCGCGCCGCCTGCGCGGAAGGGCGGCAGGCCTACTGGGTGTGCACCCTCATCGACGAGAGCGACGAGGTGGTGGCGCAGGCCGCGCAGACCACGTGGGAACAGCTGACCGCGGCGCTGCCGGGCCTGCGCGTGGGGTTCGTGCACGGACGCATGAAGGCCGGCGACAAGCAGGCGACCATGCTCGCGTTCAAGCGCGGCGAGGTCGACCTGCTGGTGGCGACGACGGTGATCGAGGTCGGCGTCGACGTGCCCAATGCCTCGCTGATGATCATCGAGAACGCCGAGCGCCTGGGCCTGTCGCAGCTGCACCAGCTGCGTGGGCGCGTAGGCCGCGGCAGCGCGGCGTCCAGCTGCGTGCTGCTGTACCAGGCGCCGCTGTCGCAGATGGCGCGCGAACGGCTGGAAACCATGCGCCAGACCAGCGACGGCTTCGTGATCGCCGAGAAGGACCTGGCGCTGCGCGGCCCGGGCGAACTGCTGGGCACGCGCCAGACTGGACTCGCCGATTTCCGCATCGCCGACCTCGCGCGCGACGCCGACCTGCTGCCCGAAGTGCACCGCATCGGCGAAGCGCTGGTGCACGCATTGCCGACCGTGGCCGATCGCCTCGTCGCGCGCTGGATCGGCGGCGCCGCGCGTTACGCCGCGGCGTGACCGGCGCGGCCCCCACGGCGCGTTGATCCTGGCGAGGGGCAGGGTGCCACGCAAGGTCGCACCGCCCGCCAGACAACGCAGAGGACATCCCCATGGCGACACGACCGACCGCGCGCGCACGACTGCGGCCGAGGGCGCTACGACACACGCTGGCGGATCTCGCGTCGACCGGATCGGACACGACCGAACTCGAAGCGATCGCCGCTGCGGCAAGACGAAGGAACGCCGCCGGCGTCGGCCCGCGCGCCGCGCCGGCAGACGCAACGGGGGTCATGCTGTTCCACGGGCGTTCGCCGACGAACCGGCTGGCTGCCGCCGAAGCGTTGGCGGCGGCGCTCGACGCACCGCTGTACCGCGTCGACCTGTCGCAGGTGGTGAGCCCGCACCTCGGCGAGACCGAGCGGAACCTGGCGACGGTGTTCGACACGGTGGCGGGCGCTGGCGCGGTGCTGCTGTTCGACGAAGCCGACGCGCTGTTCGGCAAGCGCACCGGAGTGCGCGACGCGAATGATCGCTACGCCAACATCGAGGTGTCGTACCTGCTGCGGCGGGTCGACGCCCACGACGGCGTGGCGATCCTGGCCGTCGACGGGCAGGCGGCGCCGGCCGCGCTCGAATCGCGCGTGCGCTGGCGCGTCGCCATCCCCGCCAGGACCGTCCGGCCGCCGCGCCCGCGGGGATAGAATCCGCGGATGACGGACCGCATCCCCCTGCTGATCGATACCGACCCGGGCGTCGACGACGCCCTGGCCCTGCTCATGGCGTTCGACGACGCGGCGCACGACGTGGTCGGGCTGACCGTGGCGGCGGGCAACGTCGGCCTGCGCCACACCGTGGCCAATGCGCTGAAGCTGTGCGAGGTGGCCGGGCGCGGCGACGTGCCGGTGTTCGCCGGTTGCGACGCGCCCCTGCTGCATGCCGCGCCGGACGCGGCGTACGTGCACGGGCAGGATGGCTTCGGCGACATCGGCTACACCGCGGCGCGACGCGCCGTCGAGGCCGAGCACGCCGCGCTGGCGATCCTGCGCCTGTCGCATGCCCATGCCGGCCGCCTGCTGCTGGTCGCGCTCGGCCCGTTGACCAACCTCGCGCTGGCGCTGAAGCTCGATCCGACCCTGCCCGCGCGCGTCGCGCGCCTGGTCGTGATGGGCGGCGCGGTCACCGCGCACGGCAACATCACCCCGGCGGCCGAGTTCAACGTGTACTTCGATCCCGAGGCCGCGAAGATCGTGTTCGAGGCGTTCCCGCGGTTCGACCTGGCGGACTGGGAGGCGACCGTGGCCCATGGCCTGCCCCATGCCGACGTCGACGCCTGGCTGGGGGCGGCCTCGCCGCGGGCCAGCTTCTACGAGGGCATCTCCCGCCAGACGCGGCAGTGGTCGGCCGACCGCCGCGGCGACCGCTGGTTCGCCGCCGACGCGCTGGCCATGGCCTGGGCGCTGGCTCCCGGGGGCGCGCTGGAGACCGTCGATCGCCCGGTCGAGGTGGCGCTCGACCACGGCCCGGCGCGCGGGGCCACGGTAGTCGACTGGAACCGCCAGGCCGGGCGCCCGGACCGGGCCCGGATCCTGCTGCGCTACGACCAGGCCGCCTTCGAGGCGCGGATCCGCTCGGCGCTGGCCGCGGGATGAGGGCAGGCGGCCCCCGGCTTGCGCCGAGGCCGGGCCACGGTCTACAATGCCGCTCTTTCCTCGCGCAAAACTGGTGCCCGCCATGAAGGCCGACATCCACCCCGATTACCGCGAAGTCGTGTTCCAGGACGTGACTTCCGATTTCAAGTTCCTGACCCGTTCCACGCTGGGCGCCTCCTCCAGGGAGACGATCAAGTGGGAAGACGGCAACGAGTACCCGCTGGTGAAGATCGAAGTGTCGTCCGCGACGCATCCGTTCTACACCGGCCAGAACAAGATCGTCGACACCAGCGGTCGCATCGACAAGTTCAAGCGTCGCTACGCGAAGTAATCGCGGGGCGAACGATGTGTTCCAGCGGCGGTCGCCCCCGGGCGGCCGCCGCTTTTTTTCGTGCCTGGCGCACGCGTTGCCCTGGCGGCACAGGACCAAAGTCCGAGTCGTCGCCGAATCGGGCTGTGCGATACTTGCTGCATTGCGGCACCGGCGCGTGCCGTCGCGTCGGACCCGGGGTCCGCGCGTCCGAACCGTGAGGAGTGCATGCCGTGTCCGACAAGATCACCCTGACCGCCAACGACAAGACCATCGACCTGCCGGTCCTGAAGCCGACGCTCGGCAACGACTGCGTCGACATCTCGAAGCTGACCAAGGAGACGGGGCTCTTCACCTACGACTCCGGCTTCACCGCGACCGCTGCCTGCAAGTCCGCGATCACCTACATCGACGGCGACAACGGCGTGCTGCTGTACCGCGGCTACCCGATCGAGCAGCTGGCCCAGCATTCCAGCTTCCTGGAAGTGGCGTACCTGCTGATGAACGGCGAATTGCCGTCGAAGGCGGAGTTCACCCGGTTCGAGGACGAGGTGACCCACCACACGATGATGCACGAGTCGTTGAAGAACTTCCTCAACGGCTTCCATTACGACGCGCACCCGATGGCGATGCTGGCCGGCACGGTCGCCTCGCTGTCGGCGTTCTACCATGACAACCTCGACCTCGAGGACCCGGAGCAGCGCCGCCAGGCCGCGATCCGCCTGATCGCCAAGGTGCCGACGCTGGCCGCCGCCGCCTACCGCTATTCGATCGGCTGGCCGATCCGCTACCCGCGCAACAACCTCGAATACGTCGACCGCTTCCTGCACATGATGTTCGAGGTGCCGAGCGAGCCGCTGGAAGTCAACCCGGTGGTCGCCAAGGCGCTGGACCTGCTGCTGATCCTGCATGCGGACCACGAGCAGAACGCGTCGACCTCGACCGTGCGCCTGGTTGGTTCCACCGGCGCCAATCCCTACGCCTGCATCGCCGCCGGCATCACCGCGCTGTGGGGTCCCGCGCACGGCGGCGCCAACGAGGCGGTGCTGAAGATGCTGGAGGAGATCGGCACCCCGGACAAGGTCGAGACCGCGATCGCGCGGGCCAAGGACAAGGAGTCGGGCTTCCGCCTGATGGGCTTCGGCCATCGCGTGTACAAGAACTTCGACCCGCGCGCCAAGATCATCCGCGAGATGACCCACAAGGTGCTGGCCGAGCTGGGGGTCGACGACCCGCTGCTGGAAGTGGCGATGAAGCTGGAAGAGGCTGCGCTCAAGGACGAGTACTTCATCCAGCGCAAGCTCTACCCGAACGTCGATTTCTACAGCGGCATCATCTACAAGGCGCTGAAGATCCCGACGGAGATGTTCACGGTGATGTTCGCCATCGGCCGCACCGCCGGCTGGGTCGCGCACTGGCTGGAGCAGCAGGTCGATCCGGAAGCGAAGATCGGCCGCCCGCGCCAGATCTACACCGGCTACGCCGCGCGCGACTACCTGCCGGTCGACAAGCGCTGACGCCGATCGCGGCCAGCGCCGGCAGCAACCACAGGAACGCCCCGCATCGCGGGGCGTTTTCCTTTCCGGGACGCCGCGGGACGCCCGGTTCGAGACGACACGTGGCCTCAGCCCGCGTGGCGGGCGTCGTAGGCGGCGATGTCCTCGTCCACCAGCAGTTGCCGCAGCTGGCTCGCCGAGGCGCGGCGCATCGGCTTCTCGTCCACGTTCGACAGCGGTGCCTGGCGCAGGGCGGTGGCCGGCAGCACGGTCAGGTCGAACCCGATCTGCTCGGCGCTGAACACCCACACCGGGAACTCGCCCTCGCGCATGCGGTCCAGGCGCAGGCGCCGGCTGCGTGATTCGGCCGGGATGCCGGCCTCGTCGAGGAAGCGCGGCACAGCATCGGGATCGTCGCTGTAGAGCTGCAGCGCCACCGGCGCATGCGCGTCCGCGGTGCCTTCGAGCACGGGGCCCACGAGGCGCGCATCGAAGCCGGCGAAGAAGTCCAGTGCGCGCAAGGCCGCCTCGCGCCGCGTGCGCAGGTCCTGCGCGTGGCTATCGCCGAGGAACAGGCGCTGGTACTCGCGCAGCGCATCCTCGATCTCGCGGTTGCGCGGCAGCGAGGCGTCGTCGTGGAAGCCGAGGCGGTCGGCGGCCTTGAGCTTGGCCTGGTGGAAGTCGCGGATGCCGCCTTCGGCCATCAGCCGCGCGGCCTCGTGGGCCAGGCTGCGGCGGCGTTCGCGGGTACGCGTCTCGGCGTGCTGGCGGGCGCGGTGCATCACGATCCCCCGGAACGGCTCCGCGCCGACTGTATCGCATGCGCCGCAAAGGTCAATGCCGCGACGGCGACGCGCGCGTCGCCATTGCGGCCCGGGCGCGATCAGAAGATGTCGAACGCTTCCTCGGCCGGCAGGTCGTCGTAGGGCAGGTCGAGCGCGGATTCCATGCGGTCGAGGTCCTCGACCTTCACGTACTCGATGATGCCGCCCGAGGACGTGGTCGGCAGCAGCCGGCCGCCGGCGGTGACCGCGACCCGGACCATGCCGTCGGGCGGGTCGTTGCGCGCGATCGGCACGTCCTTCAGCGCCACGCGCATGAAGTCGATCCAGATCGGCAGCGCGGCCTTGCCGCCGTATTCGCGGTAGCCGAGCGAGCGGTTGTCGTCGCGCCCGACCCAGACCGAGGTCACGAGGTTGCCGCCGAAGCCGGAGAACCAGGCGTCGCGGTGGTCGTTGGTGGAGCCGGTCTTGCCGCCCACGTCTTCGCGCCCGAGGACCTTGGCGGCGGTGCCGGTGCCGCGCTGGACCACGTCGCGCATCATCGACACCAGTTGGTAGGCGACGCGTTCGTCGATTGCCCGCGGCGCCAGTACCGCGTTCTCGGGCAGCGGCGCCGGCTTGGCCTCGTCGCTCGCGGCGGCGGCCTCGCGTGCGGCCGGGGCCTGCGTGCGCGGCTGCGCGGGGCCGAGGTCGAAGCCGTCAACCACGTTCGCCGGCGCGACCTGGAGCGTATTGCCGGCTTGTCCCGTGCCGCAGCCGCGGCAGGCCGTCGGCGGGTTCTCCTTGAACACCCGTTCGCCGTTGCGGTCGCGAACCTCGTCGATGAACCACGGCGTGATGCGGAAGCCGCCGTTGGCGAACACCGCGTAGCCGCGCGCGACCGACAGGGGGGTCAGCGACGGCGTGCCCAGCGAGATCGACAGGTTCGGCGGCAGTTCGGATTCCTCGAAGCCGAAATGGCTGATGTAGCGGCGCGCGTAGTCCACGCCGATCGCGTCGAGCAGGCGCACCGAGACCAGGTTGCGCGACTGCACCAGCGCCTCGCGCAGGCGCATCGGGCCGGCGAAGTTGCCGCTGTCGTTCTGCGGCCGCCATTCCTGGCCGCGGCGCATGCGGAACACCACCGGGGCATCGAGCACGATCGAGGCCGGGTTGAAGCCGCGCTCGAACGCCGCGGCATAGATGAAGGGCTTGAAGCTCGAACCCGGCTGGCGCCGCGCCTGGGTGGCGCGGTTGAACTTGTTGCCGGCGAAGCTGAAACCGCCGATCAGCGCGCGCAGCGCGCCGGTGTCCGGTTCCAGCGAGACCAGGGTGGACTGCCCGCGCGGCAGTTGGTCGAGTTGCCAGGTGACGGTCGGCGGCGGCGCGGCCTCGCCCTCCGCCGCGGGTTTCGCCGCGGTTTCGATCCGCTTCACGCGCACCAGGTCGCCGCGCTTGACCAGCGCTGCCGGGTTGCGCCCGGTCCAGCGGCTGCTGGCGGCGTCGAGCAGCACGGTGCTGCCGTCGGCGAGCACGACCTCGGCATTGCCGTTGTCGGCGCGCAGCACGATCGCCGGCAACAGGCCCGCCTGCGCCGCGATGCCGCGCAGGCGCGCGGCGGCGGTCGCGGCGTCTTCGGTCGCGGCCAGGTCGAAGGCCTGCTCGGGCGCCTTGTTCCAGCCGTGGCGGTGGTCGTACAGCTCCAGACCCTTGCGCACCGCCACGTCGGCGGCGGCCTGCATCACCGGGTCGATGGTGGTGGTGACGTGGTAGCCCTTGGTCAGCGCCTCCGGGCCGAAGCGCGCCACCATTTCCTGGCGGACCATTTCGGCCACGTATGGCGCGTAGACCTCCACCGGGCGCTCGTGCGGCTTGGCATGCATCGGCACCGCGCGCGCCTGCGCCGCCTCGGCCGGGGTGATGAAGCCCAGCTCCTGCATCCGCGCCAGCACGTAGTCGTCGCGGCGGATCTTGGCGCGTTCGGGGTTGCTCAGCGGGTTGCCGCTGGAGGGGAACTTGGGGATCGCCGCCAGCGAGGCCATCTCGTCGAGGTCGAGCTGGTCGAGGGTCTTGCCGAAGTAGAACTCCGCGGCGGCGGCCACGCCGTAGGCGCGGTTGCCGAAGAAACTCTTGTTGAGGTAGAGCTCGAAGATCTCGTCCTTGCTCAGCTCCTGCTCCATCTTGCGCGCGAGCAGCATCTCGGCGAACTTGCGCGTGTAGCTGACTTCCGGGCTGAGGTAGAACTGGCGCGCCACCTGCTGGGTGATGGTGGAGCCGCCGGGCACGCCTTCCTTCGAGCCGGTCTTGGCGATCAGCCAGACCGCGCGCGCGACGCCCTTGTAATCGACGCCGCCATGCTCGTAGAAGCGCGCGTCCTCGGTGGCCAGGAAGGCCTGGCGCAGCCGCATCGGCACCTGCTCGATGGTCACCGGGTAGCGGCGCATTTCGCCGAACAGCGCGATCAGCCGGCCGTCGCGCGCGTAGACGTACATCGGCTCCTGCATCTCGACGTCGCGCAGGCTCTGCACGTCGGGCAGCTTCGAGGACACCGAGTAGTACCACACGCCGATGGCCGCGGCCGCGGCGAGCCCCAGCACCAGGCAGGCGACGAACGCCCAGGCCAGGAAGCGGAGGAATCGGGATTTCTTGCGCGGCTTGCGATCGGTGGGGGCGGTCATGGCCGCGCAAGTATAGAGGAGCGCCCTCGGCGTCCGGCCCGGTCCCGGGCGGGTGCGGAGCAGGGGCGCGACGGGGTGCGTCGGCGGGGTCGGGGCACGGCGGGCGTGGGGTCCCGGCGCCGTCTTCGGCACCCTCCGGAGGGGGCTGGGAGCGGGTGACGCGGAGTGTCAGGAATGGGCCCAACCGGGCAATCCGACACGCTCCTGAGAATCAGCAGTTGCCAGAGGATGAAAAGTCCGTTATCTAATGCACTGGGGCACGTTGCGCACGTAAGCGCCCGTGACAAAGGGGAAAACCGTGGGGCTGATCACAAAAAGTCAAGCACCGCTTGTCGGCGTCGACATCAGTTCGACTGCGGTCAAGCTCCTGCAGCTGTCGCGCTCGGGGGATCGCTACCGCGTGGAGCACTACGCGGTGGAGCCTTTGCCGCCGAACGCGGTGGTCGAGAAGAGCATCGTCGAGGTCGAGGCGGTGGGCGAGGCGATCCGGCGCGCGGTGTCGCGCTCGGGCAGCAAGGCCAAGTACGCCGCGGCCGCGGTGTCCGGCTCGGCGGTCATCACCAAGATCATCCCGATGCCGGCCGACCTCGACGAGGACGACATGGAGTCGCAGGTCGAGCTCGAGGCCGTCAACTACATCCCGTACCCGATCGAGGAAGTGAACCTCGACTTCGAGGTGCTCGGCCCGATGCCCGGCAACGCCGAGATGGTGCAGGTGCTGCTCGCGGCCTCGCGCTCGGAGAACGTCGAGATGCGCGCCTCGGCGCTCGAACTCGGCGGGCTCTCGGCGCGCGTGGTCGACGTCGAGGCCTTCGCCATCGAGAACGCCTTCGGCCTGCTCGCGAACACGCTGAGCATCCCGCGCGACGGCATCGTGGCCCTGGTCGACGTCGGCGCGACGATGACCACGCTCAACATCCTGCGCAACGGCCGCAGCCTGTATTCGCGCGAGCAGGTGTTCGGCGGCAAGCAGCTGACCGACGAGGTGATGCGCCGCTACGGGCTGAGCTATGAAGAGGCCGGCCTCGCCAAGCGCCAGGGCGGCCTGCCGGAAAGCTACGAAATCGAAGTGCTGGAGCCGTTCAAGGAAGCGCTGGTCCAGCAGATCAGCCGCCTGCTGCAGTTCTTCTACGCCGGCAGCGAGTTCAACCGCGTCGACCAGATCGTGCTCGCCGGCGGTTGCGCCTCGATCCCGGGCATCGCCGACATGGTCGAGGAGCAACTCGGCGTACAGACCGTCATCGCCAACCCGCTGGCGCAGATGACGCTCGGTTCGCGGGTGCAGGCCCACGCCCTCGCGCAGGATGCCCCGGCCCTGATGATCGCCTGCGGCCTCGCGCTGAGGAGCTTCGACTGATGGCACGGATCAACCTCCTCCCGTGGCGCGCCGAGCGCCGCAAGCAGCGGCAGAAGGACTTCGGCCTGATGCTCGGCCTGGCCGCGGTCGCGGGCCTGCTGCTGTGGTTCCTCTTCAACATGTACTACAACGCGCAGATCTCGGGGCAGCGCGAGCGCAACCAGTTCCTCGAGCAGCAGATCGCCGCGGTCGACAAGCAGATCGTCGAGATCGAGGAACTGGACCGGCAGAAGGCCCGGTTGCTGGCGCGCAAGGAAGTGATCGAGCAGCTGCAGGCCAACCGCTCGCAGATGGTCCACCTGTTCGACTCGCTGGTGCGCACCATTCCCGACGGCGTGATCCTGACCACGATCAAGCAGGAAGGCGAGAAGCTGACCCTGGAAGGGCGCTCGCAGTCCAACTCGCGGGTCAGCACCTACATGCGCAACCTGGAAGGCTCGGGCTGGATGACCAAGCCCGACCTGTCGGTGATCGAGGCCAAGGACGGGATCGCCGGCCTGCCGTACATGTTCAACCTGTCGGTGCAGCTGGCGAACCCGAACGCGCCCAAGGACGAGGACGGCGACGGCGTGCCCGATCCGGTGCCGCCGGTCAGCGCCGAGCCCGCGGCGCCCGCCGTCGCGGAGCCCGTGCCCGCAGCGGAGACGCCCGCGGCCGCGCCTGCGGCGCCGGCTCCCGCGCCGACGCCGGCCAATGCGCCATCGCCCGCCACCCCCGCGCCGCAACCGGTGGCCGCGCCTGCCGAAGGAGCTGGCCAGTGAGCAAGAAGAAAGTGTCGCTGCGCGATCTCGACTTCAACAACACGGGGTCGTGGCCGAAGGAATACAAGATCGGCTTCTGCGTGCTGATCGGGCTGCTGATCTTCGGCCTGCTGTGGTACGTGGTCACCAAGCCCAAGGGTGCGGAACTGGAAGGACTCGAGCGCAAGGAAGCAGAGCTGCGCACGGACTTCGAAGACAAGCAGGGCCGCGCCGCCAACCTCGAGCCGCTGAAGCTGCAGCTCGCGCAGATGGAGCAGCAGCTGCAGCAGATGCTGCGCCAGCTGCCGAGCCGTACCGAAATGCCGGCGCTGATCAACGATATTTCGCAGACCGCGCTGGCCACCGGGATCAACAACGAGCTGTTCAAGCCGGGCGCGGAGGCGACCAAGGAGTTCTACGCCGAGAAGCCGATCGAGCTCAGGATGGTGGGGACCTACCACCAGTTCGGGGCCTTCGTCAGCGGCGTGGCCTCGCTGCCACGGGTGGTGATCATGACCATGCACGACATCTCGCTGCGGCCGCGCGGCGGCGAGAAGGATCCCTTGGCCGCGATCGGGCCCAATTCCAGCCTGGAGCTGGCCGGCACGGTCAAGACCTACCGCTACCTCGACGAAGAGGAAGCGGCGGCGCAGGAGAAGGCCGCGGCGGAAGCGGCGGCGGCCGCCGGGGAGAAGCGCTGACATGACCATTCGATCCAAGCACGCCGGCAGGGTCGCGTTGCTCGCGCTGGCAATCGTTGCCACGTCTGGCTGCGTCCGCGGCCTGACCAGCACGCCCGGCGACGCGCCGAACCTCGAAGAATGGGTGGCCAACGTCAAGGCACGCCCGGCGCCGCCGCTGGCACCGCTGCCGGTGATGCAGCAGTTCGAGACCTTCGAATACGCCGCGCAGGACATCCGCGATCCGTTCAGCGCGGTCTTCCGCGACGATGGCGGCGGCAGCGGGCCGCGCCCGGATTCGAACCGCCGCAAGCAGACGCTGGAGCAGTTCCCGCTCGACAGCCTCGACATGGTCGGTACGCTGCACACCGGCGCGAACATGGTCGCGCTGGTGCTGGCGCCGGACAAGGTGACGTACCGCGTGGCGCCGGGGTCGTACCTGGGGCAGAACGATGGCCGGGTCACCGGCGTGCGTGAAGATAGAATCGATCTCGTCGAACTCGTGCCGGATGGCGCTGGCGGCTGGCTGGAACGGCCTGCCTCGGTTGCGCTCGAAGACAATTGATCTAGGGGAAGTCAAGATGACCGTCACCAAAGTGCGTCGCCTGCAGCCGAACCGCATGGCCGTCCCGTACCGGGCCCTGGCCGTCGGCCTCGTTGCCGGCCTCCTTTCGGCGTCCGCCGCCGCCGGGAATGCCACGGCGCGAACCGCGTCGCCTTCCCTGTTCGCCATCGCGCAGGTCGCGGCGGCGGATCCGGCCAAGCAGGTCCCGGCAACGGTCAGCGTGTCCGCCGTCGACTTCAAGCGCGGCGACGGCGGGTCCGGCAAGCTGATCCTGCGTTTCGATGGCGACGGCGCCAATCCCGACCTGCGCACGCAGGGCTCGAACGTGGTCGTCAACATCGGCAATGCGTCGCTGCCGGCGTCGCTGCAGCGTCCGCTGAACGTCACCGACTTCGCCACTCCGGTGCAGCGCATCGACGCCCGCCAGGGCGGCGAGGGCGCGCAGCTGGTGCTCAGCGCGCAGGGCAACTTCGAGTCGATGGCCTACCAGACCGGGCGCGAGTACGTGGTCGAGATCGTGCCGCGTGCCGGCGCGGGCGCACGCGCCGTCGGCGCCAGCAGCGCGTCGACCAGCGCCACGACCGCGCAGGCGTCCGCGTCGCGCGCCTATACCGGGCGCCCGGTGACCTTCAACTTCCAGGACGTGCCGGTGCGCACGGTGCTGCAGCTGATCGCCGAGGAATCCAACCTCAACATCGTCGCCAGCGACACCGTGCAGGGCAACGTGACCCTGCGCCTGGTGCAGGTGCCGTGGGACCAGGCGCTGGACATCGTCCTGCAGGCGCGCCAGCTCGACAAGCGCCGCAGCGGCAACGTGATGTGGGTGGCGCCGCAGGCCGAGATCGCCAGCTTCGAGCAGGCCAAGGAAGACGCGCGCCTCAAGCTCGAAGAGAGTGCGGAGATGGTCACCGAGTACCTGCCGATCAGCTACGGCAGCGCCGAGGACATCGCCAAGCTGCTGACCGAGGAAAGCAAGAACAGCAGCATGGGCGCGAGCGGCGGCGGCCAGCAGGACCAGAGCCGCGGCTTCCTGTCGCGCCGTGGCAGCCTGAGCTACGACCGCCGCACCAACACGCTGCTGGTGATCGACATCCCGCAGCGGGTGACCGAGATCAAGCGCCTGGTGTCGATGCTCGACAAGCCGGTCGACCAGGTCGTCATCGAAGCGCGCATCGTGATTGCGAACGAGTCGTTCGCGCGCGACCTGGGCGCGCGGTTCGGCGTGTATGGTGCGAAGGACCGCGTGGTGACTTCGGGCAGCATCGCAAGCAACCAGTCCTACCTCAACGATCTGAACAATCCTGATCGGGAAGGCCTGCCAGCGTTCACGAGTCCGCTGAATTTCTCGAGCTTCGCGGGAGCCGGAGCGGGTTCGCTGGCGCTGACCATCCTCGGCAACTACGTGAACTGGGACCTGGAGATTTCGGCGCTGCAGGAAGAAGGGCGCGGCGAGGTCGTGTCCAACCCGCGCATCGTCACCAGCAACCAGAAGGAGGCGGTGATCCGCCAGGGCCAGGAAGTCGGCTACCTGACCGTCACCGGCGGCCAGAGCAACTCCATCCCCACCGTCGAGTTCAAGGACGTGCTGCTGGAGCTGAAGGTCACCCCCACCATCACCAACGATGGCCGCGTGTTCCTCAACATGGCGCTGAAGAAGGACGAAGTCGACAGCTTCATCAACGTCGGTGACGGCCTCGGTTCGGTGCCGCAGATCAACAAGCGCGAAATCACCACCGCGGTGCTGGTGGAGGATGGGCAGACGGTGTCGATCGGTGGCGTGTACGAGTTCCGCGACCGCAGCGAGCTGTCGAAGGTGCCGTTCCTGGGCGACCTGCCGGTCCTCGGCAACCTGTTCAAGAAGCGCGGCCGCAGCAAGGAAAAGGCCGAGCTGCTGATCTTCGTGACGCCGAAGGTGCTGCGCGTCGCCCAGCGCTGATCGCCGCCACCACGGGGTTGCATCGACGGGGCCTGCGGGCCCCGTCGTCGTTTGGCGCGATCTGGCGGCCGGCTGACCGGCAGGTCCGCAGCGGCTGAACCAAGCCGCGGGTCCGTGGTCCAATGCGGCCTGATCGCCCACGCGTCCCCGACCCATGGAACCTGACCGCGACAACACTTCCCGGCTGCATGCCGCCTTCTCCGCGATGCGCGACGACCTGTCGCGCGAGATCGTCGGCCAGGCCGCCCTGGTCGAGCGCCTGCTCACCGCGCTGCTCGCCGATGGCCACCTGCTGGTCGAAGGCGCGCCGGGGCTGGCCAAGACCACCGCCATCCGTGCCCTGGCGGCGCGGCTGGAGGCCGATTTCTCGCGCGTGCAGTTCACGCCCGACCTGTTGCCCGCCGACCTGACCGGCACCGAGATCTGGCGCCCGCAGGAGGGGCGCTTCGAGTTCATGCCCGGCCCGATCTTCCATTCGCTGCTGTTGGCGGACGAGGTCAACCGCGCGCCGGCGAAGGTGCAGTCGGCGCTGCTGGAGGCGATGGGCGAGCGGCAGGTGACCGTCGGCCGCCAGACCTACGCGCTGCCGCCGCTGTTCCTGGTGATGGCGACGCAGAACCCGATCGAGCAGGAAGGCACGTTCCCGCTGCCCGAGGCCCAGCTCGACCGGTTCCTGATGCACGTGCGCATCGGCTATCCCGAGGCCGCGACCGAAGCCGAAATCCTGCGCCTGGCCCGCGAGCGCGCCCGCGACACCCTGCAACCGGTGCCGCGCACGGTGTCGAAGCTGCCGCAGGCCGACGTGTTCGCCGCGCGCGCCGCGGTGCTCGACCTGCACGTCGCGCCGCAGGTCGAGCGCTACCTGGTCGAACTGGTGCTCGCCTCGCGCGATGCCGGGCGCTACGACGCCGCGCTCGCGCGCCGCATCGCCTGGGGCGCCAGCCCGCGCGGCTCGATCGCGCTGGAGCGCTGCGCGCGCGCGCGCGCCTGGCTGGCCGGGCGCGACTTCGTTACCCCGGACGACGTGCGCGCCGTGGCGCCGGACGTGCTGCGCCATCGCGTGCTGCCCAGCTACGAAGCGACCGCCGAAGGCTGGGACGGCGAGCGCCTGGTGGCGGAGCTGCTGGCGCACGTGCCGCTGCCCTGAAGGTTCCTTCCTGCAGCGCTCCGGCCGAGGACCAGGACACGATGAGAGCACGCAAGCCGTCGGCTGCCCCCCTCCCATCCTTCCCCCGCAAGCGGGGGAAGGGGAGGACGTGCCGTTCGGACTCGTGCCCGTTGATGGCGGATGCGTCATGACGGAAGCCGGCTCCGGACACGCTTTTCCCTCTGGCGTCGCACCCACGCTGGCCGAACTGGTGGCGCTGCGCGGCGCTGCGCAGGGCCGGCGACCGCCGAAGCGCGGACGGCACGGCGTGAGCGGGCAGGCGCTGTCGCCGATGCGCGGGCGGGGGATGGAGTACGCCGAATCGCGCGAGTACGCGCAGGGCGACGACGCGCGCCACATCGACTGGCGGCTCACCGCCCGCAGCGGACGCACGCACACCAAGCTGTTCCAGGCCGAACGCGAACGGTTGACGCTGATCGTGGCCGACACCGCGCCGGCGCTGTACTTCGGCACGCGCGTGCGCTTCAAGTCGGTGCAGGCCGCGCGCGCGGGCGCGATCGCGGCCTGGGCGGCGGTGCGCGACGGCGACCGCGTGGCTGCCCTGCGCGGCAGCGCCGTGGAGCCGCCGGTGGCACCGGCGGGCGGTGCGCGCGGCGCGCTGCACGTGCTCGACGCGCTGGTGCGCTGGTACACCGCGCCACCCGCGGACGACCTTGGCCTCGCGGTTGCGCTCGATCATGCGCGACGGCTGCTGCGGCCCGGCTCGCGCCTGCTGGTGCTGGCGGATCCGGCCAGCCTCGCCGCGGTGCCGGATGCGCGCTGGCCGGCGCTGTCGATGCACAACGAGGCGGTCGTGCTGCTGCTCGACGATCCGCTCGAACGCGATCCACCGCGGGCCTCGCTGCCGTTCGCCAGCGGTGGGCAGCGCGTCGAACTCGACCTGGCCGCCGCCGCGCCGCGCCGCCGCTGGCAGCAGGCGTTTCCCGAGGCCGGACGCGAGGCGCTGGCGCGCCTGCGCGCGCGCGGCATCCGCGCCGACCTGTTGTCGAGCCAAGCGCCCAGCCAGTCCTGGCTGCCGCTGTTCGGGCACGCCGGGAGCGCCTGATGCTGCAGGCCGCCGAGCTGCCGCTGCGCGACATCCACGAGCCGCCGCCACCGTCGTGGTGGCCGCCGGCGCCCGGCTGGTGGATCGTCGCCGGCGTGCTGCTGCTGGTGCTGGCGTGGTTGGCCTGGCGCCGCTGGCGTCGCGTGCATGCACGGCGCATGGCCGAGCGCACCTTCGACGAAGCCGTCGCCGCCGCGCCGACCCCGGCGGCGCGCGTGGCCGCGATGTCCGACCTGCTGCGGCGCGCGGCGCGCCTGCGCGATCCGGCGGCCGATCGGCTCGACGGCGACGCCTGGCTGCGCTTCCTCGACGCGGGCGAAGCGCCGCCGCGGTTCCTCGGCGGACCCGGGGAACTGCTGCGCGATGGCGCGTTCCGCGCGCACGTCGACGACGCAGCCGTCGAAGCCCTGCGCGTTGCGGCGCGCGCGCGCTTCCTGGCCTGGATGGAGGCGCACCGGTGATCGCCGCCGCGTCGGACTGGGTGTCGTCGCTGTTCGCAGGCTTCGCCTGGCCGTGGATGCTGCTGGCCCTCGCATTGCCGTGGCTCGCGCGCTGGGCCCTGCCCGCCGTGCGCAACGATGCGATGGCGCTGCGCGTGCCCTGGGGGCGACGCCTGCAGTCGATCGCCGAGCAGGGCGGCGCCCGCCACGTGCGCCGCATGCCGCTGCTGGCCTGGCTGGCGTGGACCTTGCTGTGCATCGCCGCGGCGCGGCCGCAGCAGCTGGGCGACGTGGTGCAGCCGCCGCAGAGCGGGCGCGACCTGATGCTGGCGGTGGACCTCTCCGGCAGCATGGGCGAGGAGGACATGCGCCTCGGCCGCGACGTGGTCGACCGGCTCACCGCGGCCAAGGCGGTGATCGCCGACTTCCTCGACCGTCGTGCCGGCGATCGCGTCGGCCTGATCGTGTTCGGCCAGCGCGCGTTCGCGCTGGCGCCGCTCACGCTCGACCGCGACAGCGTGCGCGAGCAGCTGCTCGACAGCGTGGTCGGCCTGGCCGGGCGCGAGACCGCCATCGGCGACGCCATCGGGCTCGCGGTCAAGCGCCTGCGCAGCCAGCAGGACGGGCAGCGCGTGCTGGTGCTGCTGACCGACGGGGTCAACACCGCCGGGCAGCTCGATCCGCTGAAGGCGGCCGAGCTGGCGCGCGACAACGACGTGCGCATCTACACCATCGCCTTCGGTGGCGATGGCGCGGGCGCGTCGCTGTTCGGCTTCCGCCTGCCGGGCGGCGAGGTGGAGATCGACGAAGCCACGCTCAAGCGCATCGCCGACGCCACCGGCGGACAGGCGTTCCGCGCGCGCGACACCAGCGAGCTGGCCGGCATCTATGCCGCGATCGACCGGCTCGAGCCGGTGCAGCGCCCGGGCGCCGCCTTGCGGCCGCGGATCGAACGCTATCCTTGGCCGCTCGCCGCGGCGATGCTGGTCGCGCTGCTGGCGATGGCGCCGTTGCCGCGCTGGTCGACGTGGCGCGCATCGCGTCGCCGCGACGATGCGCAGGGCGTCGGCGCATGATCGACGCCCTCGCCAGCCTGCATGTCCTGAGGCCACAGTGGCTGTGGGCGCTGGCGGCCCTGCCGCTGCTGGCGTGGTGGTGGCATGCGCAGCGCCGTCGTGGCGATGCGTGGCGCGCGAACGTCGACCCGCACTTGCTGCCGCATCTTGTCGACGCCGGCGCCACGCGCCAGGGACTGGCCGGGCTGGCGCTGCGGCTGCTGGGCTGGACGCTGGCGGTGCTGGCGCTCGCCGGGCCGAGCTGGCGCCAGGGCGACGCGCCGCTGCAGCACGATGGCCGGCCGCTGGTGGTCGCGCTGGACCTGTCGAGTGCCGTGCTGGCCAACGACCTGCCGCCGTCGCGCCTGCTGCAGGCGCGCGCCAAGCTGGCGCAACTGCTGCGCGAGCGCACCGGCGGCGATGTCGCGCTGGTGGCGTTTTCCGACGATGCCTACACCGTCGCGCCGCTGACCGACGACGGCGCCAACGTCGCGCTGTTCCTCGACGCGCTGTCGCCCGGGGTGATGCCCGTCGACGGCCACCGGCCCGATCGCGCGATCGACGCCGCGGCGAAACTGCTGGCGCAGGCGGGCTACGCGCAGGGCGACATCCTGTTGCTGACCGACGGCGCCGATGCGGCCGCGATGGCCGCCGCGGCGCGCGCGGCCGGCGCGGGCTGGCGCGTGTCGGCGCTGGGCCTTGGCAGTGCCGCCGGCGCCGCGTATCGCAGCGGCGACGGCAGCATCGCGCATGCGCAACTGGACGCCGGCGCGCTGCGACGGATGGCCGCCGCCGGTGGCGGGACCTATCGCGACCTCACGCCGACCGACGCCGACCTCGTCGGCCTCGACCTGCTGTCCCCCGGTCGCCTCGACACGGCCGCGAAAGCGCGCAGCGCCACGACGCGCCTGTGGCGCGACGAGGGCTACTGGCTGCTACTGCCGCTGCTGCTGGTCGGCGTGTTCGCGTTCCGCCGTGGCGCGGCCTTCGC